>ERZ773106.803-NODE-803-length-28698-cov-9.418916_pt1 | contig 28698 bp, 28 predicted proteins | sample MGYA00580572_ERZ773106 | MGnify/ENA primary metagenome ERZ773106 (study PRJEB29015, sample SAMEA2737868) | human gut metagenome | biome: human gut; feature: human-associated habitat; material: faeces | place: China | collected 2012 ... | reverse complement strand
AAGATTATGACACAACATACTATATGGAAAGGGATAGCAAGTGTAGAAATACCAGACAGTTTTCAGGTGGCTACGATAGGCGAAAAAAGAAAAATCTATGGTAAATATCGCAAGCTGCCTGAGTTTGTTTTATTGAACCGTGAACATGGAATACGTATTAGTAGTGCAGATACAGTTAAGATAGATAAGCTTTGTGAAATGAGCATACAGCACAGATGATGTCATACCTCTTTAAGAGGACAATGCCGGGATATAAAAGTCATGGTATATACAAAAGGGCAGATGAAAAAAAAGATATGTTTACTATATTGTATACACATTATGATTTGAAAGAGACGTTGTATACGATGTCTTTGATATATAAAGAAAATGATGTAGTTCATTTATTGCAGTGTACATGTAATAATGCGGATACAGTTGAATGGCATCCTGTATTTAAAAATATAGTGGAATCAATATATTTTAATAAAAAGGAGAATGATAATGACAAAAGGACAATGTAAAACAGTAATAACACAAAATCAGCAGAATATTAGACAATATAACTCGCAAATTGCACAACTGAAAAATGATATAGATGAACTGAACAGGGTAAAAGGAAAGATAGTTGAATTACAGAATACATTGGCTGACTGTAAAGGAGCCAGTAAAGCTAAACTTGATTCTACAACAGGCTTAAATAATGTGAGCCATAAAATACTATCAGGCATTTATGATGGAATGGGAAATTTGCTTACAGGACATCCTTATACGAAAGTACATAATGGTCTTGAAAGTGCAATAACGACAATTACAAATGAAATAGCCAAAAAGCAGGCGCAGATATCCGATTTGAATTCAAGCATAAATAATTGCAATACACAGATAAACAACATGAACAGTGAAATATCAAGAATAGAGGCGGATGAAGCACAGAAAGCTCAAAAGGCAGCAACTGAAAAAGCAAAAACAAACACAAAGCCAAAGAAAAAAGCAAAAAGAAAAATAAGAAAGTAGAAGGAGAATATCAATATGGCAGGAACAGAACTGATAATAGATGATGATTATGTAAATGAAATGGCGGATTTTTTAAATACAAGAGCAACAAATCTGCAGGAAGGTATAGACCGATATATACAAATACTTGACAATATCAGAAGAGATGCGATAAAACAGGGAGCAACGGCAGATGCACTGGACACATTCATTTCGTATGCAAAAAATTTATCAAATGTAGTAGAAGAACTTGGTCAGACAGCCAAGGAAACCTGTAATACTTTTATATCAGATGTTGATGAAAGTGACGAATTTTTATTTTAAAAGAAAGGGGAATAGAAAATGCAAGTAAAGACAACACAGGTTGGAGGAACAGGACAGGCAGCCACTATTATAGACAGTGAGGCTCTCGGATTACAGATAACACAGTTGGAAAGCTTATATAATACATGGCTTGATACATCAGAATCAGCTCCGGATGTAGGGGCATGTGGAGGAAGTACGATAATAGCAATAGAGGAGATGGGAAACATGTTTCAAAGAATGCAGGATTCATTTGTACTGTTGCTCAACAATACTTTGTCATATATGAAGGGAAGAAAATCATCCATAGATACAAAGGAAAATAATGCGGCACAGAAGGCAGGAGGAAGGTAAGAACAAATGACAAGAGACTTCTCAGAAAAAGCAAAGCAGAAGCTTGAAGGCTATGCGGATGATGCCGCAGCTTCATCCACATGGGGAAAGATAAAGGACTGGTTTTCGGACAGGGGAATGGATTTCCAGAGCTGGACAGGAAAGCTCGGAATAGAAAACTATATAAACGACGTGGATACATACCACCAGAAGATAATAGACAAGAATAATGCCACTAAAAAGAAGATAGACACTATATTTTCAAATGTGCAGTCAGTGGATACAAAAAGCATGGCAGCCATGAACAGACAGATAACGTGCGGCAATAACATAATAAAACTCATAAATGACCTTGCAGCATCAATAAGCCCGGACGGCGGAAACCTGGACATGGCAGGAATGAAGGGGACGCTTGATGCGGATGCTGCGAGAATAAAAAATCCTGAATCAGCAAAGAATGAAAAGACCGAGAAGGAAAAGCTCGGCGCAGGTGATACATCATGCAAGAAAAGCAGTGATCCTGTAAACTTAAGCACCGGAAACTTCATCTATGACCATGAAGACATGCAGGCAGGTGGAGAGATACCGCTTTCATTCCACAGATACTACAACTCAAAGGATACCGGCACCGGCACAATGGGCAGCTGTTTCCTGCACAATTATGAAATGGAAGTGCAAAAGCAGCCGGACCAAAAAGCGGCGGTGCGCATGCATGACGGACAGTTTTACTACTTTGCGGAAACAGACACAGGTTATGTGGCGGAAAACGCGGCGATGGGGCTTTTGGAAAGGACAGAAGACGGCTATAAGCTTACATGTCATCCGGGCATGGATGCCGTGTACTTTGATAAAAACGGAAAGGCGGCAAGGCAGGAAAACACAAACAAAAGGGGAATCACATTTATCCGTGATGAAAGAGGAAGGCTGGAAAAGGCGGAAACCGATACAGGAAGCTTCCTTGAGTATGCATATGACAGTGAAGGCATGCTCATGGAAGTCACAGACCATGCGGGCAGAAAGGTAAAGCTTGAGTATGACGGAGGCATGTTAAAGACAGTCACGACACCGTCAGGAGCAGTGTACACATACAGCTACGGAGACAACGGAAGGATAACGGAGACAGTAAATGCAAGAAATGTCACGGCCGTAAGGAACAGATACGACAGCCTGTTCAGGGTGACACACCAGGAGTTCCCGGACGGCGGCACGATGGACTTTGAGTATGATGACAAAAACAGCCGTGTTACACTCACGGAAAGAAACGGAAGCCGGATAACATACGTGCATGACAGCCGGTACAGAAATACAGCCACGCTGTATGAGGACGGAACAAGGGAAAAATACCTGTACAATGACAGGAACCAGTGCATCTGCAGGACAGACAGGAACGGCCATACCGTGCGCATGTCATATGACAGCAGGGGAAACCTGACCCAGACAGTGGATGCGGGAAAGCGCCGCATAAACTTCACGTATGACATTTACAACAACCTTACCAGTCTGAGCATCAACGGAAGGACAAGGCTAAAAAACCACTATGATTCAAAGGGAAACCTGACAGGCACGACGGATGCACTCGGAAACCGGACGAAGATAAAAAATGATGTCTTCGGAAGGGCAGAAAAAATCACATATGCAGACGGAAGCAGCACTGAGCTTTCATATGACCGCAGAGGCAACATCACGGCAGTAACGGATGGAAACGGCAACAGCACGTCATATGAATATGACCTTTTAAACAGGGTGATAAAAACAACGGACGCAAACAACAACGGGACACATTTCAGCTATGATGCATCAGACAGAATCAGCACAGTAACAGACGCACTTGGAAATGTCAGGAAATACACTTACAATGCCGGGGGAAAGGTTACAGGCCTTACGGATTTCGACGGAAAGACAGTATCCTTTGACTACAATGACCTGGGAAAAATCAGCGCATACACGGACAAGGAAGGATACCGTGCAGAGCTTGCATACGACAGGATGTGGAACGTAAGCAGCATAAAGTCACCGGATGGTGGAATACAGCGGTTCATATACGACAGCGACAACAGGCTTAAAGAGCATACGCTGCCTATGGGAGGAAAAATCAGGTATGCATATGATGCGGCAGGAAACCTGCTGTCCGAAACGGATGCAGCCGGAAACACTGCCAGGTATGCATATGATGAGGCAGACAGGCTGGTGCGCATGGAAGCGGCAGACGGGGCAGTAACCACTTTCGGTTATGATCATGAGGGAAATCTTGTATCGGAAACCGATGCGCTGGGTCATGTGACAGAATATACCTATGATGATCTGGGAAGAAGAACGGGTGTCACGGATGCAGCCGGAGCAGTAACAGGAATTATTTACAATGAGGCTGGAAATGTTGCTGAGATATGCTATCCGAACGGAAGCAGAACCATGTATGCTTATGAAAGGGGCGGAAGGATAAAGAGCGTGCTCTATCCGGACGGCTCAGGGGAAAGCTATGCATATGATGCAGCCGGAAACATGACTGACAGAACGACAAATGCAGGGGAGCACTGGCATTACAGCCATGATGCACTTGACAGGATAACAGCCATCACAAACCCGGCAGGAGGGGTGGCGAAGTTTACCTACGATGCATTAGGACGTGTCACGAAGGCAGAAGATGAGAATGGGAATACCACGTGTTACGAATACACCCCGAACGGAAACCTTACAAAAGTAACGGATGCCTTAGGAAATGAGACCTTCTATCAGTATGATGCCATGGGACACCTGATACAGAGCAGCTGTACCGGAGTAAATGGGGAAGAACCACAGAATACCACCTATACCTGGGATAAGGAAGGCCATGTACTGGCAGTGACAGACCCGCTTGGAGATGTGGAGCGCTACACCTATGACCCGGTTGGAAGAATGAAAGCGAAGGTGGATAAAGATGGCTATGAAACATCATTCCGTTATGGAAAAGACGGACAGGTAGAAGAAATCTGTTATGCAGACGGAAGAACCGTATCCTTCACGTATAATGCCATACGCCAGTTAGAGGAAGTAAAAGACTGGCTCGGCACAACCAGGATCACCATGGATGAGGCAGGACGGGTATCTTCTGTCACAGACCCATACGGAAAAACGGTCGGGTATGAATGGGGAAGAATGGGAGAAAGAACATCTGTTTTCTACCCGGATGGAAGAAAAGCGGCATACGAATACAACGAAGCGATGCAGCTCACCGCCATGAAACTCATAACAAACGGGGCACAGGAGAAAACAATCCGGTACCGCTACGATGACGCCGGAAGACTGACCGGAAAGCAGTTCCCTGGGGGGACAGTAACGAACTATAAATATAATTCGTTTGGAAGAATTTCAGAACTTAAACATAATGGAAAAGATGTTCAGATAAGCTTTCGATATGAATATGATAAGCTTGGAAATAAGGTAAGAACTATCAAAGAGCGTAACGATATAGTGGATAGTAAGGGATGTTTGGACTATGCATATGATGCTGTGAATCGTTTAACCCAGGTAAGAAAAGATGGAAATTTGTTAAGAAATTACACCTATGACGCATTTGGAAACCGAAGCGGCAAGACTGAATACCAGACAGCAGGAGAACTGGTGACAACCTACCGTTACAACACCAAAAACCAGCTGATGCAGGAGACCGATGCAGACGGAACCAAAGACTATGCCTATGACCACAGGGGAAATCTGTTATCCGTAACAAGTGGGGAAGAAGTCTTAAAAGCATATGGGTTTGATGCAGCCAACCAGATGAGCAGTTCCATGGGAATGATAGATGGAACCATGAAAAAGGCAACATATCAGTATAATGGTCTGGGCTATAGAATGAATCAAAAAATTTGGAAATATAAAGAGACACAACCAGAAAATCCAGAACATCAGATTCAGTATACGTTAGATCTGACCAGACAGTATCATAATCTTCTACAAAAACAGGACTATTATACAGAAACAGGAAAAATACCAGAATCAAGAATGCAAAGCTTTTACTGGGATAGAAATGTGGTATCGATGGAAGCAGACGGTGCGCAGGATTTCTATTTGCAGGATGATTTGGGAAGCCCAGTCAATCTTGTAAATGAAAATGGACAGAGCGTAGAACGGTATAATTATGATGAATTTGGAATACCATGCGTCTATAAAGAAAATGAGGTATCCGGCTTATTATCCAGAAGTATCCAGCCGTTTGGTTTTAATGGATACCAGATGGATGAAGCAGGTGGACTCTATTTTGCCCAGGCGAGAAGATATGATGCTAGTATAGGAAGATTTGTGAGTGAAGATATAATGCGAGGCGCAATTGCATTCACATTTACACTTAACAGATATAATTATTGTTGGAATAAACCGACAGAACTACAAGATTTAAATGGAATGTGGGTTACGATAGCCATAGGAGCTGTTGTCGGAGGACTGATAAACTGTCCCCTTTGTCAAGGACATTTTGAATTAGTGTAGTGCCTGTTTTTTAGACATCTACACTAAAGTGATATCCTTGATTTTGGACATTCCCTGGTTTGGTTCCCCACAGAAGTGGACACATGACATTTTCGGTATCCACGGAAATGGACATACCATCCCATCCAGTGTGATATTCAGTTGGTTTATTTATTATCATCTATATCAACTGCCGATGCACCAAGCTCTTTAGGATCCTTTTTTATGGCTGGCATGGCAGGAACATTAGGAATATCCAGAGGATATTTACCCGTAGTAACAAATTTGTAGAATTCATTAGGCGACAGCCTGGCAAGATGCCATTGATACCGCCGGTTGTTGTAATAATCAATGTAGTTATCAATGATGACCTGAACATCAGCAAATGATGTACATTCAGCAAGCTCAGGCTTGATATGGTCTTTCATGTGGCCGAAGAAACTTTCCTGTGGGGCGTTGTCCCAGCAGTTTCCCTTGCGTGACATGGATTGGCGCAGTTTTTTGTCATACAGGATATTGATAAATTTGTGGCTTGTATAATGAAAACCCTGATCAGAATGGATGATGGTTTCAGCCTGCAGGGACACTCCATGATATTCTACCAGTTTGTTTATGGTTTCCAGAACGAAATCAACTTCCAGTGATGGACTGAGCACATAGGACAGTATCTGCTTAGTAAAGGCATCCAGGACAGTAGATAAATAGGCAAATGTGCCATTATAGGGCAGATAGGTGATGTCTGTCAGCAGGACGATCCGTGGACCATATGCTTCAAATTCACGCTGAAGCAGGTTATCTGCGACACTGCTGGTTTTAAGTGCTTTTGCCATCCGCCTGTAAGGATTAGGACCTCTATAAGGGCATGACAGATTGAATTTATCCATCAGACGCCGGATCTTTTTGAGATTCATAACCACGGGTGGATCCATGTGAAGAAGAGCCATATAGATGCCTTTTGCGCCTTTGGAATAACCGTGCATTTTATATGCAGTAAGGATTTGTTCAAAGTCATCTCGGTCCTGCTGTTCCCGCTGCGCTCTTGCCGGGGCGGCATTCAGCCATGCATAATAACCGCTTCTGGAGACTCCGGCCATAGCACAAAGTGTTTTTATGGACATGGTGTTATGACTTTGTTGCATGGTATTGTAGATTATTTCAAAAATACAGGAAGAATCGTTCATGAGCAATGCACCTACTTCCTTGTAGTTCTGATTGAGGAAATTTTTTTTAAGAACTCCATTTCCTGTTTCAGGTAATCTACTTCCTGTTGCAGTTGCTTGATTTTGTCAGCATCTGAGTTGTTTTTTGAACCGGTGTCATCGGAAGCATCAGCAGCTGGTACACTACGAGGCCTGTAGCCTTCGTGAAATTCGCCGTACTTTTTATATTCGGTACGGATGTGATTGGAGATGCTCCATATGCGGCGTTCTCCGATGATACTAATGTCAAAACCGTGATCTTCAAGGATTTTTCTTGGAGAAGTACCAGATTTATATTCTGCCAGAAATATCTCCTTGAATTCCTTAGTAAGATTGATCCTTGTATCCGTAACACTGTAGATATAAGGGTTTTGACGAAGTAACTGTTGTTGTTCCTCAGTAAAAATTTTTCTGCTCATGAAATCCTCCATTTCTGTGATTAGAATATCACATTTGGAAGAGGGTGTCCAAGAAAAAGGTGTTACTTAGGGGTGTGTTTATAAACAGGGATACAAATGGTGAGGGTGTCCTAAAAGTAGGTACTACACTAATTCGTGTGTCCACTGTTGTGGGTATATTATATATTAAGTAAAGTGTGTCGTAATTGATGAGAACAAGTGACATAGGAGGTTTAGAAAAAACTTAAAAAATGCAGAAATAGGAAATAGTGGAGGAAAGTATAATGATAGTAGAAGAAGTGAAAAAGATTATTGATGAAGAGCGTTTAAAAGGAGGAAATCTGTTTGAAAAAAGGGAAAATAAAGAGAATGAAATGGTAATTATGAATGTTGCAGAGCAATGGTTGGTATATGCAACTGATGAGAGAGCAAGTAAAATAACAGGTTCAGAAAAAAAGTTTAAAACAGAGGAAGAGGCATTAGATAATTTTATTACAAGATTAAGGGCATTAAATGTATTAAAAAACTGAGGTAATTTACGGAAGTAATACGTTTAATGGTTCGATTATCTACGGAAGTAAAATTACGCTTTATACACGCAATGTGCTTTTAACATTACCAACCTAAAAATTGACATAAAAATGCAAATACGATAAAATTTTGCGTATAAAAGGGCACACTTATGGAAACGTAAGGTCGCAAAGCTAGAGTCTAACACAGAGTAATATTTATGTAATGACAGATCGGCTGCAACATCCGGTAATATCGGACGCTGCAGCCTTTTTGTATATGAAATTTTACTAAAAGGAGATTATAGTAGATTGGCTTCATATAAAGGAGAAGCAGCAGTTGAAGGATGGGGGAAAGGAGGAGCAATACAGTATGAACTTTCGTTAACGGTAGAACAATTAGAAAGATTAGGAGTATTAAGAGAAATAAACTAGTATGGAGGTAGAATATGGAAAATATTACTTTTGCAATTTACAAAGGAATCGAATACTCTGCTGGAATTAAAAAAGATGGTAGAATTGTTTTGCGGTCAGAGGATGATGCTAGTAAAAAAGAGGGGTTTGTAGAAAAAGAGATTGGAAATAATAGAATATATATAAAGTATGTTCAAAAAGATGAAATTGAGGAAATATATGATAAAAAAACATATGCTGTTTATGAAGGATATAAGTTTATAGTAGTTGATGAAACGGAAAAACAAATTTTAATATTAACAATGAATGGTGATTACCAAGAGTGGATTCGTTTAGGGATGGAGTGCATAGATAAGGGGATGTATCAAAAATGGATTAATAAAAATGAGGCGGAAATTGAAGTATTAAAAGAAAAAATATAAAAAGTTTCATTAGAAGAAATAGAAGAGTTGTACAGATATGCAGTAATAAATAATTATAAAGTTAATGTAGAAAAAGAAAATGACGTAATAATGCAAATACAATAAAATTTTGCATATAAAAGGGCACACTTATGGAAACGTAAGGTCGCAAAGCTAGAGTCTAACACGGAGTAACGTTTATGTAATGACAGATCGGCTGCAACATCCGGTAATATCGGACGATGCAGCCTTTTTTATATAAAAAATTGAAACACCAACAGGTGAATTGGTAGAAGCGACATTAGAAAATCTTGAATATTGTGGATATATAAGAATTTTAAACTAAGTAGATGGAGATGTAAAAATGAAAACATTAGGAAAAATAGCAATATATCAAGGAACGGAATATGAATTTCGAAAAAAGACTGATGGGAGCTATGCATTATACTCGGATGACATAAAATTATTAGAAGCAGGTTTTAGAAGAATATCTGAAAAAGAAGAAAAATTCATGAAAATTATTACATTAGATGAAGTAGAAGGTGTCTTTGAAAAAGAAACAGAGGTAATATATGGCGGTGATACATTTATTGGTTCTGTTATTCAAGGGAGTAAAATTATGCTTTATACACGCAATGTGCCGTTGGGACAAAAATACAATATGACAATGAGGGATAAAGATGAGTTCTATAAGTATGTAGAATTAAAAGATGTAGATTGTATTGTTCAGAAGTGGACGCCATGTGAGAAAAATGTATGATAAAATAATCGACTCAACATTTATAGATAAATACGGAAGTGGTGTTTATAGTAAAAAAGTTTCATTGCAAGAAAAGCAGAAATATTTATGGCAGATGGAGTTTCTTTGACTCAAATATTAGAAATTTTAATGCAGTTGGCACAGTATATTTAATGAGAATGAAGGGAGTAAATTATAGTGAAAAAATATGTCAGCACAATTATTTTTATATCTATTATAGTAATATCAGTATTAATGGGAGTTAGACAGTATAAAAATGATGAGAGCTTAAAATCTAAAGAAAATGAACCTCAAACAGAGGTATCATGGGCTACTCCATGGGGAAAGGCAACCATGAAGAAAGTAGCTGATTTGAATGAAACAGAAAGCTATGATACGACTAAAAGCTTTTATAAGGATTATGATGATACTGGATTGGAAACATGTAAAATAGTAGACACTATTGGCTACACATATGAGGAGGCTATAAAGCAATTACGAGAAAGTAACACTTGTAAGTATGTTTATATGGTAGGAAATGAATATATAGAGTTAAAGTTAACGAAGGAGCAAAAAGAACAGTGGATAAAACTGGCAAAACAAAATATAAATGATGCTACTGAAAGGTGGAAATCAAATGTTCTTTGCAAACTAGAGGTAAATGATGATTATACATGTTTGATAGCAAATATTAGTAAGAATTGTAATGCAGCAGACTTTGTTGAAAGTATAGATGTGATTTTTTATAATGAACAAATTATTCAGTTATTTTCAGGAAAAGATGAGTGGTCTGTAAATTTTATTGTGAAAAATATAAATACAGGATATGAATTAGTAAATGTAAATTATCCTCAGGAAGAGTGGGAAATATCTAGTGAGATGTGGGATGAATAGGAGAAAAGATTATGACACAACATACTATATGGAAAGGGATAGCAAGCGTAGAAATACGGCCGTTATACCTTAGATCTGACCCATCAGTACCATAACCTTCTGCAGAAAACAGGAAATGGTCTAATATCCGCAAGTGGTTCGGTAGCATCGGATATGGTTGATTATGACAGAGGAGAAGGTATTTCGGCAAATGAAATTTTGGGCAACGCCACCAAAAATGGTATTGTTGGTAGCATAGCTGGTTGGTTTGGGTGAACAGGAGCGCAATATGGAAGTTATAGAAGTACGACGGTAACGTCTATAATGTTTGATGGAAATCAGGTATTGGGAAGTTCTGGAACGGTAAAACAGTGTTTTTATGATTCATATAAAAATATGCTAAGCAGCAATTTTAAAATTGGCGCATTTAAAACTGGTGTAGCAACAGCAGGTATTATAGTTAAAAATGTTTGGACAAATCAAAATGAAGATGAGTGTAAACAACAGAAGAAGGGAAATAAGTGATGCAGAACAGATACATTATTATTTTAACAGTTACGACGATTATAATTATTTTGTTGTGTAGATTGAGAAATAACGATAGGAAATTTAGAATGATAGAGGTAAATGGAAAACTAAAAAGTGTATTGTTATTTCCAGTAATGATTTATAAGCAAACAACAATAGGTTCTCTGATTATTTGCATAAGCTATGAAGTTTTAATAGTATTGTCAATGATTTTAATTTATGCAGTGAAGGTAAATAAATCTACAGTATGTTATTTTTGGGGAACGTTACAAATGTTTTCGGTATGTATAGCTGCGATGTGTGAAAATTTTGTTGAGTGGAAAAAACAAGAAGAAACGCGCAAAAAAAATACGTATTTTATATTAGGTATTTTTTTTGCGATAGCATCTATTGCCTATTTGACAATGCAAATACATGAATTTTTAGAGGTAGTATAATGGTTAAAAATTATTTAAAAGTAGAAAAGCATCTAATTTGAACATGGTTGATGTAGATGATTTTATACAGGAGATATTAGTAGAAATGGAAGCAGAAAAAATTGAATGTACAGGGAAAGTAGTATTTTCTTTGATTATGGGAGTGATTTGCCTGGCATTGGCAATATATTTATTGATTATAACTATGAAGATGGGCTTACTATGTTATTAGCCATACCTGATATTATGGATTTTCCTGCGTTTGTAACGGGGAATTATGTATTTACAACAGGAGAGGTATTGTCATGTCAGATACGGGTTTGATGCAGCCAACCAGATGAGCAGTTCCATTGGAAGTAGAGCCGTTACGGATATTGTAACAGGAACAGATTCATCATGGCAAAACTATGTGGGAGATGGTGTAGTAGAAGGTGTATTAGGTAAGGTTGGAGATAAAATAACAAAGGGAAGAGGTAATTATGCAGCAGTATTTAAAGGGGGATTAACAAAGAGTATGACAGACAATATAAAAGAAAAATTACAAAAAGATGATACAGAGAAGGAGTAAAAATGAGTAATAAATTTTTTGTATTTGTAAGTTATTTTAGAATAATAGTATTCATAATGTGCGTAATATGTTACGCATTTTTCGCTTGTAAGAAGAAAGGGATAATTTTATCGGGTGACAATATTATGGTCGAAAAGATGAAATTGCTTATAAAGGATTATAATATACCAATAAATATTGTTATAAATATATTTGCCGTTTTTGTGTTTTGGTGTTGCTTAAAAGGTGAAATTATACCTGGAATAAAAGATCTTCCACGTGTGTGGAATAACGAATATTGTTATATAGAAGGTACAGTGACTGTTGGATCTACAATAGAGCCAACTAAGAAAGGACGTTGTAGAACAATAACTATTGAAGATCAAAAGGGAACAGAATATAAGTTAGAAGTGTATGATGGACCAATTGAAAAAGGGGAGGAGATTAAAATTATGTATTTACCTAATTTAATGAGAGGGGAGATTGACGAAAGAAAATGATGACAATGTATATCATTGCAATAGTTTTACAAATTTCGATATTATTTATATTAGAGTATCCTATATGTTGTTTAATAAAGAAAATAAAACGCCTATTTTTACCATTTCTATTATGAAATCAATTCGTGTAGTTGTAACTGTTTAAGAGATAATCTTAATTGGTATTTTTATTGTATCTTCTTTTGCAGAACTTGCTGAATCATGCAAAAGATAAGATGAATAGTGCGGAAAATTTAAAGGAATAGAGAGGAAAAGTATGTTATCCCATAATAGTGTAGTTTTTGTTTTATATAGTTTGTTTTTAATTGTAATAATGCCATGTTTGCTATATATGAATGCGGAGATATGTTCAGGTTATGACCTGGTAGAAAAGAACCCAATGCAGGATGAACGTATAGGGAAAATGATGATGGGATTTTTTAGTGTATTTATAACAGTGGTAATGGTTGTATTATTTACTGTTTTGCCACCGGTTCTTTTAGATATACCAGAGTATTTTAGTGGAAGTGGAAAAACTGTAACTGGTACAATTATAGAGTTTACAGATAAAACCAGTCCGGATGAGGGGGAATGGACATTAGTTTCGGCAAAAATACAAGAAGAAAATACGAATAAGATATTTTCTATAAAGAAGACATATTTTCCATATGTTCAGGTTGGAGATCAAATAAAAGTAAGTTATTTGAGCCATTGTAAAATGGGAATGGTTCGAGAAGTAAATGGGGTGCCATTTGCCTTAAAACAAAAGGTGAATAAAGCATTTTTTATAACCATAATGATTCTGTTGCATTTATATTTCATTGCGAGGATGTTAATTGTTTTAACGGAGAAAATAAAACCTAATAAAAGGTATAAGGTACATATTCATAAGGGAAGATGTATCGCATGGATATTTGCTGCTGAGATGGTAAATGGATGGGGTTCCATCATTTTAGTTGGCGCTATGACAGGACATAGCAGTATGGTAACAAAAGTGATTTGGAATATATTGCTGGTAACATTCTATATTCTTATATTTTGTTTATTCATGGAGGATCACTATGTGTTAAAAGTGAATCGTAAACGTATTTTTTATTGTGACCGTAAACTAAAGTATGGTAGCTCTGTAAGTGAAGTAAAAGATGTAGAAAGAAGTGGAAAGAAAATTGATGTCATATTAGAAAATGAAATGAGACTTCCAATTTATGATATAGAAGAGAAAAAGAATATGTAGCATTTGGAAAATACAGTTGTTAGGCTACTAAATGAAAGATGGAAAATGAGTATCGATTTAAAAAAAAGGTGAAAAATGACTAAAACAAGCAAAAAATGTCTAAAAATCAGATTTAAAACTAATTGTTCAATGTGCAGTTTTCACAAAGTTGTTCCCGTGTGACCGTTGTGTGACCGAAAGATTGTATAATGTTATCAAGAGGATAAGTATGAATAGTTAAAAATAAATAAATGGAAGGAGAAATATTTGGAGTAGCAATAAATTGAGGTATCAATAAACAAGATAGATGTATTAAAGCTTTTATGATAAGCAGGTCGGAAAGAGTAATAGTAATTATCATTAAGCTTTTACATAAGTGAAAATGAATTAATAAAACAAGAACATTAAAGGGATAATGTTCAAGGTAAAGAGATCGGAAAAAATTTTTAAAAAAATTTAAAAAAGTACTTGCATTATTCGTTTGACCATGATATTATAATACACGGTTCGTTGGTCAAGCGGTTAAGACGCCGCCCTCTCACGGCGGAAACACGGGTTCGATTCCCGTACGGACTGCTAAGTATTTAAAGCCGGTACATTCATGGAAGCATGATGTACCGGCTTTTTCGTTGTATATATTTATATGAGGCAGAGCTATTTATGAGCAGCTACAGCTGCTGTATGCTTTTTGAAGCCGTCAGGCGCTTTTGTGATGCGAAGGGCAACGACAATTATTGCGGCAGCAAACAGAAGCTGTATTCCCATGCATATTGAAATAAAGCCAAGCTCCCTGACCGGATGAAAGTCAATATTTTTTACAGCCTGGTTGTACCAGTAGGCAGGCAGGAAGTGAGCGGCTTTTATGATGCCATCACTTAGAAATTCCTCCGGCACAAATATACCGCACAGGAATGCCATGCCGAGTGACACTGTGTTTGCAAACATGTTCAGTATCTCACTGTTTGAGGTGATTTTACTTATGAAAAAGGCAAATGCCAGTGAAACGAGCATGTAGCAGAGCATGTTGAGTGTGAACAGGAAACCTGAAAACGAGAATGTGCTGCCTTTAAACATGATTGTAGCTGAGGCAAAAATTACAGCGCATACCACAAGTCCGGTTAAAATCACACCCAAAAGCAGCTCGCGGTTGTAGTTTGCAAATTTATAGGATGAGCAGGATATTCTCTCCTTGATTTCTTTTTTGGAGAAAACCTGAAGAACAGGAGCTATACCTGCAATCATCATGACAAGGAGCACCCATCCCAGATAACTGAAGCAGTAGAATATCCCTGAGTGCGAGGTGACACTTTTGCCGTTGAGTAGCGAGACAGAAGCCTTTTGACTTAGCGAGGTGTTTACTGCAGCTAGAGCGTCAGCTTCAGAGTAGCCGGAAGCGATGTAGGTATTGTATGTTTTTGTAAAGCTGTTTATGGCAGACTCAAAGGTGGTCGCTGCCTGTGTGCCGGGTATGGTCACGACATCGAGACTAAAGCCTTCTTTTATGATGAGAACACAGTTTACGTTTCTGGCAAAAAGCTCATCCTGCATAGTTTCCTTTTTGTCATTTTTAATATTTTTTTTGATGCATGTCTTTTTAAGATATTCTGTCAGGGCTTTGCTTTCAGATGAATTGTCGTAGTCAAATACCGCAAATTTGGGCTTGATGGCCTCATAATCACCTTCAGCTTTGTTTGTGCGTGTCGCAGTGAGAACGACCATGATACCTATGAATATGGACAGGTACATAATCATCTGGCCCATATGTCTGTTGAGTATTTTGAAATATGATTTAAATACTTGCATATTTTTTCCTCCGAAGCAGTGCAAAGGCCATGATTAAAAGAATCACTGATTCAACTGCCATTATTGATATATTTCTGAAAAATCTGTCGTAGCTGTCATATACGTTGAGCGAGTAAAAGCAGTCGGATATGAGACAGGCAGGGTTGAGGCGGTTAGCAATCGGAAGCTTGTGCTCAATCATATCTTTTATCCCGTTGGCGCATAAATCCGCAAGCACGGAAAGCACCATGCCGATTCCGACAGAGATACCGATTTTGCTGCCCTCTGTAAGCTTAGGAATGGCACCTATTATCACTCCGATTGAAAGTCCGATCATGCAGCCGAAAAACAGTGTCAGGATGATTGCCGGATATTTATTTCCAAAATCCACGCCAAGAAGAGTCATGTAGGCAAGTGCTATGAGCTCAACAGCAAAATGGATGCTTAAGAGTGAGATATACTCTGAAAAGATAAGGGTGTTTTTGCATGCCGGCACAAGGCTTTTTCGCATGCCGAGAGGGCTTGTATCAGCTAACAGCCTGCAGGTGGAGCTTACGGCTGAAAATGAGGCGAACAGGCAGCTCATCGCAAAAACAGCGTAAAAGTAATTGGTGTATTCATCCTGATTTCCCGATGAAAGTGAAATCTCTTTATACTCTGATGCGGTTTCAGAAAGCCCGGCAATTGCAGTCTCAAGCGCAGCCGGATTAGTCTTTGCTATGTTTGTAAATACGTCCTTTTGCTGTTTGTACTGTGTCAGGATGGATTCAAGGATTGTGGCATTGTATGAGTTTTCCTCCACGACTAAAGAAGCATCCTCTGTGTAAATAATGCCTGTCACTTTTTTGTTATTTAGTGCTTTTTTGGCTGCTGAGCTATCCATTAGCTTCATGTTTATGAGGTCTGAAAATGAATTTGTGCTATCGGACTTGTCGTCTGATTTACTGACGGAATCAGTATGGTTTACATCGAGAGACTCAAGCACGCTCATCAGAGTGTCATCGTTTTTAGATTCAACCACTGCCACATTTATTGTCTTGAACATTTCATCCTTTTCAAACAGATTTCCGAATGCCATATACATAAAGGTGGCGAGCAACAGTGGAAATGCAAGTGTCCAAAACAGCGTGACTTTCAGGCGGAACATGCTTAGCATGGTGTATTTTGCGTTGTGAAAAAATAATTTTAGTCCATTCATCAATCCCTAAGCTCCTTTCCGGTAATCTCTAAGAATACGTCGTTAAGAGTCGGAAGCTGCGTGTACACCTGACCGAAGGACAGATTATTCTGCTCTAGATAATCAAGCACATGGATTATATTGTGGCGTCCGCCACTGAAATAAATCCGAAGCTGTCCGTTTTCAAAGCTGACCTGATATGCATTGTGCAGCTGCTTTAATGCGTCAAGCTGTGCTTCTGACAGGTCTGCGATTTCTACGTTTATGGTCTCTGTATTTTTGATCATGCGCTTTAGCTCGTCCTTTGTGCCGAGTGCGAGAGCCTTGCCCTTGTCCATGATGAGTATGCGGTCGCAGAGCTGTTCAACCTCCTCCATGTAGTGTGAGGTGTAGATGATTGTCGCACCATCACGGTTTAGTTTTTTGATGCCCTCCAGAATCTTGTTTCTGCTTTGAGGGTCGACAGCCACGGTCGGTTCATCGAAGAAGATGAGCTTTGGTTTGTGTGCTATGCCACACGCGATGTTGAGTCGTCTCAAAAGTCCGCCTGAGAGCTTCTTTGGCAGAAATTTGCTGTAATCCGCTATGTCCACGAAATCCATTGCTTCCTTTACATATTTTTCGCGGAGCTTTTTGTCACTTACGTAAAGACCGCAGAAATAGTCGATATTTTCATATACAGTCAGCTCGTCGTACACGGCCACATTCTGCATGACTACGCCGATTTCGCGTTTGATATCGTAGCTGTTTGAGTACATTTCCTGCCCGAATACCTTTATATCTCCCTTATCGTATGTGAGCAGGGAAAGTATGCAGTTTATAGTGGTGGTCTTTCCGGAGCCGTTTGGTCCGAGCAATCCGAAAATCTCGCCGGTTTTAACGGTCAGATTGAAATGGTCGAGTGCCACAAGCTCCTTGTAGCGTTTTACAAGGTTGGTTACTTCTATCGCATTTTTGGTTGTATCCATTGAATTGCCTCCATAATGTTGTATTTTTGGTTGCAAGCCTGATATTTGGCTCAATAACAGATTACTATATGGCGTGCCGGAAAGTAAGTGTCAAATGTCACATTCGTATTTATGTTTGGATGAGGCATTGTTGTGTAAAAAATGACATTTGTCATAGTGACGTTTGATGGAATTTGTTGTAAGCTTATTTTACGGAAATGGAGGCTTTTGATGTATAAGATATGTAGTCAGTTTTTAATAGTTCTATCATGCGTGATGCTTATGGTGGTATCCCTTCAGGTCGATTACGTCATGATAGCGTGCATACTTACAGGAATAATCGTGTGTACATTTATAGACATGCAGGATGTGCCGCAGATGAGTCCTGCTAAGGAGAGCAAAACGGCAGACCGGGCTTTTGATTTGATTCTGGCGGTTTATATTCTGTCCGGAGTATTTTTTGCACCATCATTTTTTATGCTGCCGTATGCAGCGATGGTATTCAGAAAGAGAAAATACACGGCATCGAGGATGGCTGCAGCCTTAGTGGGGATAGTTGTATCGGTGGACTGTATTTTAAAGATAAAACATATAGCACCCGGGATTTTTTATATCCTGGAGGTTGTACTTCTCATGGCTTTTGCGGTAATGCTTTCGTATTTCACAGAGCTGCTTTTGGGGTATCAGATGAAGATGCACAGCATGAGAGATGCGTCCATGGAGCACGACATGCTTATGGAGCAGATGAATCACCAGCTTATCGAGAAGCAGAATGCGCAGATATACAATGCCACGCTAAAGGAGAGAAACCGTATCGCAAGGGAGATACACGACAACGTGGGTCACATGATTACGCGCTCTATTTTGCAGGTGGGAGCAATCGGTGTGATAAATACTGATGAAAAGCTTAAAGCGCCTATCGCAGACCTAAAGAGTACACTCGATACGGCAATGGACAGCATGAGAAAAAGTGTTCATGATTTGTACGATGAATCGGTCGATTTGCGTCAGGCGCTTGCGAAGCTTAAGCCTACAGACAGTGCATTTGCATTTTCACTCGAATACGACTGTGAGGATGATGTGCCCAGAGATGTCAAGTATGCTTTTATTGCAATTGCAAAGGAAGCGGTAAACAACGCAGTTAAGCACAGTAACGGCGATGAAATCAGGATAATAGTCAGAGAGCATCCCGCCTTTTACCAGCTTGAGATAAATGACAACGGCACATCGGCTGACGAAAGAAGACTTTCGGGAGAAACAGGAGATGGAATAGGCATAAAAAATATAAAGGAGCGTGTTGCAGCTATAGGAGGAACCATGCGGATAAAGGCAGACGATGGTTTCATGATATTTGTGACGCTCATGAAGAAGTGAGGATATACAAAATGCATAAAAATCAAGGCTTGAAAAAGAAAGGAACAGGACATGAAAATAGTAATAATAGATGATGATAATCTCGTATCACTTTCGCTGAATACAATACTGAGCGCACAGGATGACATAGAGGTGTCTGCGGTTGGAGACAGCGGGCAGCAGGCGGTAAAGCTGTACGAGGAGCATATGCCCGATGTGATGCTCATGGATATAAGGATGCAGGGCATGACAGGTCTTGAAGCAGCAGAAAAAATACTCGGAAAATATCCCGATGCCAAAATACTTCTTCTGACCACATTTTCGGATGATGAATACATAGTAAAAGCAATCTCGCTGGGGGCGAAGGGCTATATACTAAAACAGGCCTTTGAGAGTATTGCCCCGGCACTTAGAGCTGTAAACAACGGACAGACAGTGTTTGGAACACAGATAATGGACAGGATACCACACCTGTTCGGAGCTGATGGTAAAGCTTCATCAGGCACTGGTCAGGCCCGGTTCATTGACGCAATGAAGAGCTATGATATAAGCGGCAAGGAGCTTTCAATCATAGAGCTGGTTGCAGAAGGACTAAACAACAAGGAAATAGCAGATGAGCTGTATCTGAGTGAGGGAACCGTACGAAACTATATAAGTGTCATACTTGAAAAGCTGCAGCTGAGGGACAGGACACAGCTTGCATGCTTTTATTATAAAAGTATGGTATAACATGAAACTTTTTCTATGGTTGGGGACACATATATAGTGAAGGGAGGGATGCAGATTGATTAATCAGGCACAGGATGACTTTTTTAATGAGCTATATGCCTCAACCAATCAGAAGGTTTTAGCGTACATCATTGTAAAATGTGGAAAAACTGAAGATGTAGCAGATATATTTCAGGAGACCTATACAGAGGTTGTTAAAATAATACAAAAACATGGAATATCATATTTTAAGCAGCCGGATGCACTTGTAATGCAAATAGCAAAGAGAAAAATTTTTCGTCATTATAAATTAAAAGAAAAGCTTCGTGGCATTGAGGAAATGAACGATTATAATATTTTGTCGGCAGATGAAAATGATATAGCTGTACAACAGACTTCGTTTGACGATATAGCAATATCAAAAGAAACAGTACAAAGTGTGTTTACATATCTTTCTGCGAAGGATGAACTTACTAAAAAAATATTTTATCTATATTATTATATGGATAAAAATATTTCAGAAATAGCGCTCCTTTTTTCTGTAAAGGAATCAACCATAAAAAACAGATTATATCGTACCATAAGGGAGCTTAGGCAAAATTTGGATAAGGAGGATTGATGCAGGATGAAAAAAAATGATATTTTTAGACAGGCAGCGCAGCATGAAATGCCTGATATTGAGCAGGTAAGAAAAGAATGTATCGAGGAATTACATACCACTCACAGCTCAAAACGATATCCTGCATATTTTGCTGCGATAGCGGTTGTGACTGTAGTTGTCTTGTGTATGTGTATCACGCCGGTGAGGTCATTTGCAGCCGATATGATTGAACATATTCAGGCATTAATTGATGTTAATAATGATTCGGTACGTGATCTGGTGTATAGAAAATATAGCGGTCCGACTGTTTATTTGGAAAAAGATGAAACGGTAAACATATACTCATATACCGGTTATGAGGATGTATATATTTTGCCGGCGGAGGCAAAAGAAGCTGAAAAACTGGGAGCTATAAGCAGAGACGTTAAGGTGAGCTATAAAGTGCCGTATAGTGGGGAGTATTATATTCTTGATGGAGAAAATAAGGAGAATATCACAGACCGGGTTATTGTAGAACATGAGGGAGGAGCAGAAGATAATTTGAAAATTTCTCAATAAGGAAATCTGCCCTTGCAATATACCCTACCGGGGTATATAATGCCATTGAAGACAGATACCCATAAGGGGTATGGTTAGATATATGCAACAATCGCAACTGTGAAGGTACTGAACAGTTACGAACGAAGAAAGAAGGGAGGCACCCATGGCAGAAAACGAAAACAATTGCTGTTGCTGCAACCGCAAAAAAGAGCGGTCAGAGAAGGAATATAAGGATCTCATCAACAGACTTAGCCGTATAGAGGGGCAGATCCGTGGAATCAAGCGTATGCTGGATGAGGATTGCTACTGCCCTGACATCATCACACAGGTGGCGGCCGCAAATGCTGCGCTCAACAGCTTCAATAAAGTCCTTTTGGCCAATCATATAAAGACGTGTGTGGCAGATGACATAAGAGCCGGCAAGGATGAGACAATAGATGAGCTTTTGAACACACTGCAGAAGCTTATGAAGTAGTATTATAAGAAGGCAGGTATAAAAATGAGTACAATAATCACAATATTAATAATAGCAATAATTGCCGCACTGGTGATTGTGGGCTTAAAGGAGACTATTAAGCATTCAAAGGGCGAGGGCGCCTGCTGTGGCGGTGGAGCCATGAAGGAGGACGAGGAAGCCACAGTACAGCTTACAGGCGAGATAGTCACGAGAGCAGATGTGCACATAGACGGAATGCACTGCATGAACTGCAAGAACTCAGTCACACGCTCGCTTCAGAAGATGAGCGGAGTATCGGCAGATGTGGATTTAAAGCATGGCGTGGCACATGTTGAGGCAACCAGAGAGCTAAGCGATGAGGAAATCACATTTGCCATCGAAAGACTGGATTTCAAGGTGACAGGAATTGAGAGATTTTAGAAAAGGCTTCTGAATAGTTAGATTCGAATAGTAGAAAGAAGGAAATACAGACAGTATGAAGCAATATACAGTTACAGGAATGAGCTGTGCGGCATGCTCTGCCAGAGTGGAAAAGGCTGTCTCTAAGGTTGATGGTGTGACGAGCTGTTCTGTCAGCCTTTTGACCAACTCGATGGGAGTCGAGGGAAGCGCGACAGATGCGCAGATAGTGGAGGCAGTAGAGCAGGCGGGCTATGGAGCGAGTCCCAAAGGCACAGCAACAGAATCAGAAAATGACAAAGCGAATAACAGCTTAGAGCAGCTAAAGGCAGCGCAGGATGCGCTTGTAGACAGAGAGACACCGAAGCTTGTAAACAGGCTTATAGCATCGCTCATATTCTTAGTTGTTCTCATGTATTTTTCCATGGGACATATGATGTGGGGCTGGCCGTTGCCTGAGTTTTTCAATGGAAACCATGTGGCTATGGGGCTTTTGCAGCTTCTGCTTACAGTGGCGGTAATGGTCATAAACCAGAAGTTTTTTATCAGTGGCTTTAAGGGCTTGATTCATGGCGCTCCCAACATGGATACGCTTGTTGCGCTTGGCTCTGCGGCATCGTTTGGATACAGCGTGTATGCACTTTTTGCCATGACAGCTGCGCAGGTGAATGGCGATATGGATGCGGTCATGTCATATATGCATGAGTTTTATTTTGAATCCGCAGCCATGATTTTGGCACTGATTACTGTCGGAAAAATGCTTGAAGCGCACTCAAAGGGCAAAACAACAGACGCTTTAAAAAGCCTGATGCAGCTTGCCCCAAAGACAGCAACCGTTGTAAGGGATGGCGTGGAGCAGGAAATTTCTGTGGATGCAGTGAAAAAGGGCGATATTTTCGTGGTCAGACCGGGGGAAAATATCCCTGTGGACGGTGAAATAATAGATGGAACAACCGCTGTCAACGAATCGGCACTCACAGGAGAGAGCATCCCTGTGGATAAGCAGCCGAAAGATGCAGTAAGCGCTGCCACAGTGAACCAGTCAGGCTTTATAAAATGCCGCGCAACCAGAGTAGGCGAAGACACCACACTCTCACAGATTATACAGATGGTTTCTGATGCCGCAGCGACAAAGGCACCTATTGCAAAAATCGCTGACAGGGTATCGGGAGTATTTGTGCCGGCGGTTATTACAATTGCAATCATTACAATAATAGCATGGCTTATAGCCGGTGAGACCGTGGGCTTTGCGCTTGCCAGAGGCATTTCGGTGCTCGTGATAAGCTGTCCGTGTGCACTTGGACTGGCAACTCCTGTTGCGATAATGGTAGGAAATGGCAAGGGCGCAAAGAGCGGTATACTATTCAAGACAGCGGCAAGCCTTGAGGCAACGGGCCGCACACAGATTGTGGCTCTTGATAAGACAGGCACCATCACAAGCGGTGAGCCGAAGGTGACGGATATCGTGCCGGATGAGACATTTTTTGAGGAAACCGGCAATCATGCCGGAGCGCTTCTTGCAATAGCCGCATCAGTCGAGGCCAAGAGCGAGCATCCGCTTGCAAAAGCCATTATGGAGCGCGCTAAAACGGATGAAATCGCCGTTGCAGAGGTGACGGATTTTAGCGCTGTTGTAGGAAATGGTCTGACTGCAATACTTGCAGGCAAAATGATAAAAGCAGGAAATCTTGCTTTTGTCAGCAAATTTGTAAAAGTGTCAGATGATATGCGCGCGAAAGCTGTCGAATTTTCAAAGGAAGGAAAAACTCCTCTGTTCTTTGCCGCGGATGACAGGCTTTGCGGTATCATAGCCGTTGCAGATACAATAAAGGAGGACAGTCCGGAAGCTGTCAGACAGCTTAAAAATATGGGTATCAGAGTTGTTATGCTCACCGGTGACAACGAGCAGACTGCCAATGCCATTGGAAAGCAGGCGGGAGTGGACGAAGTCATCGCAGGTGTGCTTCCGGATGGTAAGGAGGCTGTCATAAGGAAGCTAAAAAAACAGGGCAGGGTAGCTATGGTTGGTGACGGAATCAATGATGCACCGGCGCTCACACGTGCGGATATGGGAATTGCAATCGGCGCGGGAAGTGATGTGGCAATAGATGCAGCGGATGTTGTCCTGATGAAGAGCCGCCTGATAGATGTACCAGCAGCAGTGCGGTTAAGCCGTGCTACATTGACAAATATACACGAAAATCTGTTCTGGGCATTTTTCTATAATGTAATAGGTATTCCACTTGCGGCCGGTTTGTGGTATCCTTTATTAGGATGGAAGCTCAATCCGATGTTTGGAGCGGCGGCGATGAGTCTGTCGAGCTTCTGCGTTGTTACCAATGCCCTGCGGCTGAATCTGTGCAGGGTGTATGATCCTAAGCATGACAGAAAAGCAACACCAGATAGAAAAAACAAAACAAATAAACCAAATGAAAGTGAGGAAAAATCAATGACAAAGACAATGAATATCGAAGGAATGATGTGCGGCCACTGCGAGGCAAGAGTAAAGAAGGCACTCGAGGCGCTTGATGCAGTTAGTGAGGCAGCAGTAAGCCATGAGAGCGGAACTGCAGTAGTGACATTAAGCTCTGACATTTCCGATGAGAAATTAAAGGAGACTGTAGAGGCTGAGGACTACAAGGTTACATCAATTCAGTAATCAGTCAGACAGTATAACAATATGAAGAAATATATAGCATTGGTATTGGTTGCAGTGCTGGTGCTTGGGATTTTTACAGGATGTGGTAACAAGGGCAACAAGGAGACAGAATCACAGACGGATGAGAAAGCCACTGAGTCGGTGAATTCTGCAGAAAATAATACTGAGGACAGTACGCAAAGCAGTACAGAAATCAGTACAGAAAATCAGAATGTGGCTGACACAGAGCAGCTCACCACAGAAAACGGACAGGAGAGCTCAGTTCTTGCCTGTCCGTCAGTAAACGGTAAGCTGCATGTGGAGGGCAGCAAGCTCGTTGATCAAAATAACAACGAGGTGCAGCTTCGCGGAGTCAGCACACACGGTCTTGCGTGGTATCCACAGTATGTGACCAATGATTGCTTTGCCACGCTGAAAAGCTTTGGAGCAAATGTGGTAAGGCTCGCCATGTACACTTACGAAAGCGGTGGCTACTGCACAGATGGTGACAGGCAGCAGCTTGAGACACTTGTGCAAAACGGCGTGCAGTACGCACTAAACAACGACATGTATGTCATCATCGACTGGCATGTGCTAAACGAGGGCAATCCAAACCGCTACAGTGATGTGGCAAAGACATTTTTTGCCAAAATGGCACAGCAGTATGCCTCATACAACAACGTGATTTACGAGATTTGCAATGAGCCGTGCAAAGGTGCGACCTGGGGAGATGTGAAGTTTTATGCCAGCGAGGTCATTCCGTCAATCAGAAGCTACGACAAGGATGCAGTCATACTGATAGGCACACCTAACTGGAGCCAGAATGTGGATGAGGCAGTCAAGGACCCTGTCACAGGCTATGATAATATCATGTATACACTGCATTTCTATGCCGCAACCCACAAGGAGGACTTGCAAAACAAGCTAAAATCGGCGGCAGACGCCGGACTGCCGATATTTGTATCAGAGTTCGGCATCTGCAGCGCCGACGGAAACGGTCAGGTGGACATAGATTCCGCAAACAGTTGGATCAGCCTGCTCGACAGCTACGGCATCAGCTATGTGTGCTGGAATCTGTCCAATAAGGACGAAAAATCAGCGCTTCTAACACCTGCCTGCGATAAGACAAGCGGCTTTACCTATGAGGATCTAAGCGATGAGGGCAAGTGGCTGTACTGTGTGCTCACAAGTCATGTGACACAGGAATCATCCGGAACATGAAAGTATCTGGAGGTAATCGGCTGTATGACGAGCTGCCAAATTATGTGACACAGGTCTTGAATTGGCGAAAAGCCTCAGATGTACGGAAAACGGCGCACCTGCTAATGCAGGGATAGAAGCATCCATGCACTCAGCCGGCATGCACATGAGGCAGATGCAGATACTTCTCTCTGGTGGCAAGTCCGCCGCGGATATGGCGCTCGGACTTGTTGATATCGAGAATGTGACGCGCTTTTGCGGCAAGTTCCGGGTCAATGCGAAGCAGCCTGTCAGCATCCGTGATATCCTTGTGCACAGTGGATTTGCTGATGCCAAACTGCTTTGCAGCCTGACGCACCGTGGCATTGTTTTCAACTATGTAGTTGGCGATTTCCACCGCCCTTGTCTCAATATATGATTTCAAAAAATACTCCTGCATATTCTGTTGTTACAGTTTATGCGGGAGTATTTTTAATATTACACACAGGTTGTAATTCTATTTACGCTTTTCGTAATATAATAAGAAAACGGTTTCTTAATAGTAATAATAATATCAATTTTCCGTATTGCATTGGTGCAAAAGTTGCGCTGCCTGATCATATTAAGCTCATTAAATATATTAAGTGTATTAAGTATGTTAAGCGTATGCAGCAGTTATGAGCTCAATGCATTTGTCATACCCAAGCACAGAGCTGTTGAGCACCAGGTCATAATTTTTCCGGCTGCCCCACTCCTTGTCGGTAAAGTAGCGGTAATTTACAGAGCGCTTCTTATCGACATCTTTTAGCAGCTTTTTGACCTCGTCATCGCTTTTTTGGTAGAGCTTTTTTATTCTTGCAGCCTTCTCAGGCTTATTTCCCTCTATAAAAACATTCAGCACATCATCCCTATCAGAAAGAATGTAGTCTGCGCAACGTCCCACAATAACGCAGGGCTCTTTTTGCGCAATATCCTTGATGAGCTTCTGCTGGATATTGAAAATCTGGTCGGAAAGAGAAACTCCTGTGATGTCGCGCCCCACAAATGCATATGAAAAAATGCTTCCGGCAGGTGCATATTCGCCCTGGTTTGCGACAATCTGCTCAGAGATACCGAGCTCCTTTGCCACATGCTCAATTATTTTTTTATCGTAAAACTCAATGCCGCATTTTTGAGCAATCTGCTCGCCGATAAAGCGACCGCCACTGCCAAACTCTCGGCTTATAGTGATTATTTTAAAACTCATGATGAAACCTCCCAGCCTATAAAAGTGTTTATAACTCATTATAACGTAATTGCACATAAAATCAAAACATAAATTTAACAAAATCGCTTGCAGATAAGCACTCCGTAATCTATAATGACATAAGAAAACATGTTGCTTTTACGTAATCAATGAGATGGCAGCAGATAACATATGTTATGTTTTTGTTATTGTTTACACCACTGTGTGGCAAACAGCAATTACGTGACGTTTCAAAGATTGTAAAACAGCAGCATAGCGAATAAACAATTAGGAGGAAAACATGGATCAGGAAAAGGTCATAGTCATAGACTTTGGTGGTCAGTACAATCAGCTTGTTGCGCGCCGTGTCCGCGAGTGCAACGTGTACTGTGAGATTTACTCATACAAAATAGACATTGAGAAAATCAAAGAAATGAATCCAAAGGGCATCATCCTTACAGGAGGTCCAAACAGCTGTTATGAAGAGAATTCTCCATCATACCAGAAAGAGCTGTTTGAGCTGGGAATACCGGTGCTTGGCATCTGCTACGGTGCACAGCTTATGATGCATAAATTAGGCGGAAAGGTAATCACACCTGAGGTTGGAGAGTATGGAAAGACAGAAATCACATATTCTGCAAACGGCGTGATGTTCAAGGATCTGCCATCAGAATCAGTATGCTGGATGAGTCATTTCGACAGAATTGCAGAGGCTGCACCGGGCTTTGAAGTAGTTGCGCACACTGCAGACTGTCCAATAGCCGCAACACAGAATGTTGAGAAGAAATTATATGCAGTACAGTTCCATCCGGAGGTACTTCACACCAAGAACGGAACACAGATGATTTACAATTTCGTCCGTGGCGTATGTGGATGTGCAGGCACATGGAAGATGGATTCATTCGTCAAAAACACAATCGAAGAAATCAGAGAGAAGGTCGGTGACGGCAAAGTGCTCCTTGCACTTTCAGGCGGAGTAGACTCATCAGTGCTCGCGGCACTCCTTGCCAAGGCAATCGGCAAGCAGCTCACCTGTGTATTCGTAGACCACGGACTTCTCCGTAAGAACGAGGGCGATGAGGTAGAGGGCGTATTCGGCAAAGGCGGTTCGTTCGACATCAACTTTGTCCGTGTCAACGCACAGGAGCGCTACTACAGCAAGCTTGCAGGCGTCACAGAGCCTGAGCGCAAGCGTAAAATCATCGGTGAGGAATTCATCCGTGTATTCGAGGAAGAAGCTAAGAAAATCGGAAAGGTTGACTTCCTTGCGCAGGGAACCATCTATCCGGACGTAGTGGAGAGTGGACTCGGCGGAGAATCTGCAGTCATCAAATCACACCACAACGTAGGAGGTCTCCCGGAGCATGTCGATTTCAAGGATATCGTGGAGCCTCTCAGAAACCTCTTCAAGGACGAGGTACGCAAGGTCGGACTGGAGCTTGGATTACCTGACTATCTCGTATTCCGTCAGCCATTCCCAGGCCCGGGCCTTGGAATCCGTATCATCGGCGAAGTCACAGCCGAAAAGGTACGCATTGTCCAGGATGCAGACTGGATTTACAGAAGCGAAGTGGAAAAGGCAGCAAAAGAGTACAAAGAGGCCCGCGGCGAGGAACCATCATGGATGCCAAACCAGTACTTTGCAGCCCTTACCAACATGCGTTCAGTAGGTGTCATGGGCGATGAGAGAACATATGATTATGCCGTTGCAGTCCGTGCAGTCCGCACCGTGGACTTCATGACAGCCGAAGCAGCCGAGATACCGTTTGAGGTACTTCAGACAGTGATGAGCAGAATTATAAATGAGGTAAAGGGAGTCAATAGAGTATTCTATGATTTGACCAGTAAGCCACCGGGAACTATTGAGTTCGAATAAATCGAGTTGCTTAAAAAAGCCAGTGTTTATGCGGGTTTCAGCGATTTCG
>ERZ773106.795-NODE-795-length-28856-cov-2.889483_pt1 | contig 28856 bp, 23 predicted proteins | sample MGYA00580572_ERZ773106 | MGnify/ENA primary metagenome ERZ773106 (study PRJEB29015, sample SAMEA2737868) | human gut metagenome | biome: human gut; feature: human-associated habitat; material: faeces | place: China | collected 2012 ... | reverse complement strand
GACCGACTGATATCGAACAGCAGGAGGGACGTATCCTCAGACAGGGCAACCGCAATAACACCGTGCATATTTACCGTTATGTCACAGAAGGGACATTTGATTCGTACAGCTGGCAGGTGATCGAAAATAAGCAGAAGTTCATCAGCCAGATCATGACCAGTAAATCGCCGGTGCGAAGCTGCGAGGATGTGGATGAGGCGGCACTTACTTATGCCGAGGTCAAAGCACTTGCCACCGGCAATCCCTATATCAAGGAAAAGATGGATCTCGATATCCAGGTTTCCCGACTGAAACTGATGAAAGCAAACCATACCAGCCAGATCTACCGGCTGGAGGATAACATTGCAAAGAACTATCCGAAGCAGATCGAAATCCTGAAGGAGAGGATCCGGGGATTTCAGGCGGATATGGAAACATTGCAAAGAAATCTTCCGGCGGAGAAAGAAAACTTCTCAATGAAAGTGGGAAATCGTATTTTCACGGACAAAAAGGAAGCAGGAAATGCGATCCTTGCCATGTGCAAAGGGATAGATTCCCTGCAGCAGGCAGTGGAAATCGGTGCGTATGCCGGTATGAGAATGAAAGTCACTTTTGATTCCTTTAACCGCAAGTTTGTGATGAGTTTGAAAGGAGAACTTAGCCACAACTTTGAACTTGGTTCGGATGCGTTTGGAAATATCACAAGACTTCACAATGTTTTAGATGGCATGGCTGGGGAACTTTCAGAAGCAGAGACAAAACTTAACAATGTCACACACCAGTTGGAAACGGCAAAGCTGGAGGTGCAAAAGCCGTTTCCTGCGGAGGAAGAACTGAAGGAGAAGATGGAACGGTTAGCGGAACTGGATGCCTTGTTAAATATGGATGAAAAAGGCGAGACACCGGTACTAGAAAATGAACCGACGGTGACTCCTTTGGGCGAATGGCTGTTAGAACATCTTCTGCCGGAATTTATGGAAGAGTATGAAATGACAGAGGAACGGGCGAGAGAAGTGCTGTTAGACGCCCTGCCGGAAGAAGAAAGCGAAGTAGTCTGTTTTTCTTCGGAGCAGAATGCGGAGAACTTTGACAGTGAAGAAATGCAAAAGCAGATGTCAGAATATATGGATGGTGATTTTTATGCCATACCGGTATCGGATACAGAATATCTGATCGCACCAAAAGTAGAACAGGACAGTGTGATTTATCTGCGTTCCATCTTAAGCCAGTTGGGAGATTTGGTGTTATCTTCGCCGGCAATGAAATCCCATGCTGCGTATGAGTATGATTCCGGAACAAACCGGATGAAACCGTTTGACCATATGAGAATACTGAGAGGACTTTGTGCGGTAGGTGAGGAAAGGCATATCTACCATACACAGTCACGAGAACCAACAGAAACAAGAACATCCAACTTGGCACAAGTACATTAAAGGAGCGTTTGGACATCATGTCCAGACAGAAAGAAAAGAGGTAAAACGAAATGAAGAGTTATAGCGAATTTATGGAGTATATCAAAGAAAATGTAACGGATTATCTGCCGGAACGGTTTGAAAGTGCAGAGATTACAATCCGTCAGGTGGTGAAAAACAACGATGTAGTGTTAGATGGTTTACTGATTTCAAGTCCGGATAGTCATATTTCACCCACTATTTATCTGAATCCTTTGTATGAGCAATACAAAGAAGAAAAAGACCTGGATGGAATCGTGTCGAATATTGCAAATACTTATATTGAAAATATCGAACCGGTTGTAAACAGAGGATTTCAGGAAAAATTAGAAGAGATAGGAAATTATGAGACAGTAAAAGACTATATTTTTCCAAAACTGGTCAATCTGGAGAAAAACAGCATCCGTTTACAGGATGCACCATATACGCAGAGGGAAGATCTGGCGGTTACATACAATATAAAGGTGACTGGAGATTCGCATTCTATGGGTTCTATTATGATTACAAATTATTTAATGGAAAAATATGGAGTTACACCAGAAGAATTACATGTGCTGGCAATGGAAAATATGGAGCGGTTATCGCCATCGGTATGTGAACCGCTTGAAAATGTTATGGTAGAAGTTTCGGCGAGCCAATTATCAGAACAGGAGGGAATTTCATTTGAAGAGGCTAAAGAGCATGTCAGAGAAATGCTTCCACCGGGAGGAACAGAGATTTATTGCCTAAGCAATGAGTCAAAACTCAATGGAGCTGTCAGCATCATCAGTGAAAATGTGCAGAAAATGGTGGCTGAACAGGTGGGAGGAGATTATTATGTTCTTCCATCTTCGGTGCATGAGTTAATGATTGTACCTAAAAGCTTAGGCATGAATTTGGGAGAACTTGAAGAGATGGTGAGTAGTGTAAATGCAGCGTGTGTAAGAGATGATGAAGTTTTATCAAATCATGTATATCAGTACGATGCAAAAGAACATAAATTCAGCAGATGTGTTCCGGAAAGAAACCTGAAAAAGAACTTGGAACTGGATTTAGAGCCGGCGGTTGATGTGCAGGAAGAAAAGAATACTTTGCAGTCAGAGCTGCCGGAACAAAGTCGTGAACCGATGAAACATTCCGGAAGAATTCATTAGTCAGGAAAGGAATTGAAATATGAGTAAAAAAGAAAAGACAGGTATTGTGGTCCATTCATTGGAGGAACTGAAACAGCTCATCGAACAAAAAGAGGAGGATACGATGTTAGTGATAACAGTGGAGGTGGTGTCGGATGCAGCATGAGTTAAAACAGGTGGAAGTGCGGTTAAAACTGACGGATAAAGCAGGAATATTCAGTATGGAGCGCATAGATACACCGGAAAAAGCGGTTTCTGTTCTGGCACCGGTATTAGCAGAACTTGACCGGGAAGAGGTTTGTGTTGTCAATCTGGATGGCAAAGGACGTCCCATCAATTTCAATGTGGTCAGTATTGGGAGTGTCAATACATCTCTGGTAACCGGAAGAGAATTATATAAAACAGCCATACTCAGTAATGCTGCAGGAATGATCATGCTTCACAATCATCCGTCATCGGATCTTCAGATGAGCGTGTCAGATCGCAATGTAACAGAGAAGATGATGTATGCCAGCCTTCTGCTAGACATTGAATTTTATGACCATGTCATTGTAGCAGGGGGAACCGGAAAGACTTTCAGTATCCGGGAAAATGTACCAGAGTTATTTGAACCAAGCCATTATGCACATTTGATTTCCCATGTGGCAGACGGTGTGAAAGAAGAAGTATCTTACCATGGAACATCACCGGTTACTTATGAAATCCTGCAGATCAAGGATGGAAGCAATGGAAAATATTACCGTTTTTGGGGGATGAACTATGTGCAGAAGAAGGGACTGCAGATAAATGTCAGTGATTATGAATCAAAGTATCAGGGGGAATTAAAGCCCGGAGAAACACTGGATACTTTGTATGAACGATTCAATATCCACCGTCCGGAGGATTTTACCGGACATTCCCTGTCGGTGAGTGATGTGATTGTTTTGGAATCCGGAGGTGATAAGAGAGCATTCTATGTGGATACTTTTGGCTTCTGTGAAATCAAAGATTTTTTCACAGAAAAACTGGAGAGATCGAAAATCACATTTACCGTGGCTGAGTGTAGGGAGTTTCATTCCCTGGGAAGATACCGGGATGACATTTCAAATGCAGAAGAAGCGATTGCAGTGTGGAAAGAGTATCAAAAAGGCTCTCTTAACGGTATCCCAAGTATCGGTATTCAGATACATAAGCCGGGACAGCCGGAAATGGAAGATATGCAAGTGGATCTGGTGTTTGGTAAAACGATGGATTTGGATATGTTGCGTTATTATCCGGAGATCAATGGAGAAGAAACTACCATTCAAAAGATTCGTGAATTGGTTGAAAATCTGCAGGATGTAGAAATAGTTGGTAAAATACCGGAGAATATATCAGCGGAACGTATAATGCGTGGGTTTGATCCGAAGGGGGAGATATACAATGAGGAATTGCGGAAAGAACCATCACCGAAACATGCAAAACGAATTTAATAATACGCTTTTATTCTTACATAGAGGGGAGTATAATTGAGATAGATGTAGGTGGTTTATGCGACATGATAATTAGGATTGGAGGATGAAAATTAATTCTGCTACTAAGGTCGTTATTACTAAAATTAGTAGAAATAGAAATTAATATTTCAAAATGGCAATTATGAAATTTAATGAGCAGTTTTATAGAAATTACAATGAACTTTATACCATGATTAAGCAATGTTATTGTGAGGTTGCAATTCTTGAGGCATATATAGAACTACAAAAAGATAGACCGGATTTATATAATAAGGTGATAAATATCAGTAATCAGTTTGTTTTTTTATTGCAAAAAGATTTAGAATTGACATTATGGAAAATATATTATGATAATGATTCTAAAGCTAATACTATTCCTAAATTCCGGAATACAGTTAATGACATATTGCGAAATTGTAATTGTCCTGATAAGCAAGTGAAAAAACAAAAAGGGAATAGGAAAACTGAAGAGACAGTAAAAATAATGAGAAGACAATTCTTGGCCCATACTGATATGACAAGAGATGATAACAGAATTGAAGTATCTGACATGTGTGAATTGTTGGATGTTATGTGCAAAGAATTTAATTGTATTTGTGAAGTTGTTGATGATGATCAGGTGATTGGCATATCGGAAAATGAAATTGGAAAACAAAAATATAGTTGTCAAATGCAGTTGTTATCTTTATATATTCAAAAACAAGATTCGTGATGTGAAAATAAAATATTTTTTTGTTTAATGAACGATAACAATATATTTAGAAAAAGAATTACTTCGGTAGTTCTTTTTTTATTACTTAAAACAAGAACAGGAGGTTAGAACAAATGCTAAAATTATTCAGAAAGGACTCGCTGACTCCCCAGACAGAACGCATTTACAAAGTGCCGTTGTGTATCCAGGATACGATACCGATCTACCGAATATCAGAAAACGGTATCTTTGAACTGGAGAGTCCAACCAATAAAGACGGAGGAAAAAAGAAGATTCATCAGTTTGACAGGATGTATCTGTTCGAGGATATTAACTTTTCGACGCAGGATGAGGAAGAAAAAGAAGAAACCGGCAAGAGGTTTGAAAAGTTGCTCAGGTCCATGAATGTCAGCTACAAGGTGATTGTATCCAATCATTATGCCGACAATGGAAGGCTGCGGAAAGAAATTCTTCAGAAGGCAGTCAGCAAAGAAATGGAGCCTTTGGCGAAAGAATACCACAAGCTGATTGAAAAGCGATTGCAGGAAGGACGGGGAGGACTTTTGCAATCCAAGTATTTCATTGTCAGTTGCAGAAAGCCGGATTATGAAAGTGCCAGAAATTACTTTAACACCATAGAGTTCTCCATACAGCAGTTATTTCACCGATTGGGGAGCTGCCTGATATCGTTAGATGCCACGGAACGCTTGCGAGCATTACACAGTTATTATCGCATGGGTGACGAAGCATCTTTTTCTTTTGACTGGAATGAATACCTGCATCTGAAACGGGACTGGAGAAATGACATTATCAATACTTCTTTGCGGGAGCATCCGGAGTATCTGGAGATGGAGGGCGGAAGCTGCGCCTGTGTGATGTTTATCAGAAAATATCCGAACGGTTTGACGGATCAATTCTTAAATGAATTGACAAACATGGACTTTCCGATCGTTTACTCGATGGATGTGGAGCCACTTGACAATGATGTGGCTTATCAGATGGTGATGAAAAAGTACATGTCTAATGAGAGAAGTATTAACCGTGAGCAGGAGTTGAAAAACGAAAATGGAGATTATTCAACTAACATTAATTACGAGAGAAGAAAACAGCAAAGAGATACCGAGGAGATGCTTGATCGTATTTCTTCGTTTGATGAGCGACTTCTTTATGTGGGGATCACCATTGTGGTAAAAGCTGCTTCAATGGAAGAACTAGAGGAACGGACAGAAAAGGTGCGTATCATTGGAAAAACACACAACATGGATATTGTTCCACATTCCTATCGACAGCTGGATGCCTTAAATACATCATTGCCGACGGGAGCAAGATTTGTTGATACAATGCGGACAATTACCTCTGAGGAACTTTCCATTTTCATTCCGTTTAATGTGCAGGAGATTCATGATGATTTGGGATACTGCTATGGCTTTAATAAGGTATCCAAAAATCTGATCATAGGAAACCGTAAATTATTAAAGAATGGAAACGGGATGGTGTTTGGTGTTCCGGGTTCCGGGAAGTCCTATAATGAGAAATCGGAGATGGGGCAGGTGTTATGCTTCTCAAAGGATGACATTATCGTGGTAGATCCAATGGGTGAATACAAAGACATTGCTGCAGCTTGGGGTGGTCAGTATATCAATCTGACACAGTCTGCGGAAAATGTCTTTTATGTCAATCCGTTTCATGTACCGGATGTTGTGCCGGACATTGACCGCTTTGTGGCGGAAAAAGCAGAGTTTGCCTATGCGATCTGTGAACAGGCATTGAAGCCGGTGCCGCTTACCAGCAGACACATCGCTGTGATTGATAAAGCAGTGAGCCATATGTATGAGGAATACTTTAAGAAGCGAAAAGACAAAAGACGGACACGAAACCGTCCGGAATCTCCGACAATTCCGGTGATGAGAGATTATATTCTTGAGCATTACGAGGGGAATGAAGCAGCACAGGAGATCGTAGACCAGTTGGAAGTATTTGCAGATGGTACGCTTGACATTTTTGCCAGAGAGCAGTCCATATCCGATGAGAACCGTTTTACCGTGTATGGATTTTCGGAACTGGGAAAACGAATGCGGGCAATGGCAATGCTTGTGATGATTGAAAGTATCACGGCTAAGATCAAATATAACCAGTCGGATGGAGTTGCTACATGGGTTTATGTGGATGAGATGCACGAACTTTGGGGAGAAGAATACAGTTTACATGCACTGGAGAAGATGTGGCGTGAGGTCCGCAAGCGTGGTGGTATTTGTACTGGGATGAGCCAGAACTTAATCGATGCACAGAGAAACCGTTCTACCAAAACAATGGTTTCTAACTCAGAATTTATGCTTTTGCTGGATCAGGGAACAATGGATAAGGAAGCAGTGGAAGATTTGTTTGATATTTCTTCCGAGCAGCTTGCCTGTGTGAATGGAGCAGAGCCGGGAATGGGACTTATCCGGTTTGGTGATAAGATTGTCCCGTTTGATAATACAATGGAAAAAGACAGTAGTCTTTATCAGTTATTTAATACCAATTTCCATGAAATGGTTAATGACAGAAATGCGAAGCAAACATCGAAAAAATAAGAGAGAATAAGGGCAGATGAATTGACGAAAATCGTTGAATTATGGCGGAAAAAATGATATATTAGTTGCATGGCGTAAGCCATAGGAAAGTACCCATGACAGGGTGGTAGCCTCCCAACACCGAATGACCGGCTTGCCGGAATACATAGGAAGGGAGGTGGCGCAGATGACAGCTTTTGAAATCCTTTCGATTTTCATCGGCATATTAACATTGTTATGTGCCTTTGGTAGTCTTGTTATAGCGTTGCTTGCCTTTCTCAATAAGAGAAACAAGCGAAAATAAAAATGCCTATCCTGTCGGCAAACAGGATAGGCGGTGTCTGTAAAGACACTTAATCCATCTTGGGAGCATCCACTTTGGAGTGGGTACTTTCCTTTTCTAATATCAATATATCATATTTCCCCAAAACATTCAACAGAAAAATCAAAAACAAATATACAGCCCACTGAATATAATTGGAGGTGGCAGCGAATGGATCATCTTGACAAAGAGGTCATTGAATCATTAAGTGAACCGGCGAAGCGTGTGTTCAAAAGTCTGGATTATCGTTCCAAACAGCGAATGTTAAAGAAAGCCAGCGCAATGGCTAAGGCTGAAAAAATGAAACGGCGGAAAAAGAGCCGGTTTAAGAAAAGAGGCATTGAAAAACTAAATAAAGGCAAAAAGCAGAAGAAGGGCAGTTCATCCAAAAGTGAGCGTGTCCTTTTTTCTATTCATGAAACAAGGGAGCTTATGGTGCAGTCCATGCATCTGATGCTGCTTGGAAGCAGTGTGGCGGATGATTCTTATGAAGAAAGAAATACGGATCATACAACAGACACACCCATTAGGCTTTCTAAAGAAACTGCCAGAAAAGGTGCACATACAGCAGTAGGCGGAATGAAAACGCTTGTGCATAAAAAGCTGCAAAGCAGGGAAAAAAGAAAGGCTGCAAGAAAGTCAACGGAGAAATCGGCACAGGCTGTTCGATCGGGAGCAAAAGCAGGAGCACAGACAGGAAAATCTTTGGTAAAGACAATACAAAGTGTTGTTCAGGCAGTAGCGGCAAATCCGGCTGTATGGATAGCACTTCTTTTGATTATTCTTGTGGCAGCTATCGTTGGAGCAATCGGAGCAGTGGTTGGTTCCGGCGGTGCTGCTAATGAATCACAGGATGGAACCTATCAGGCACAGGTATCTGGAAAGACAGAAAGTTTCCGTGAACTTGTCTCGGAATACTGTGAAAAATATGGAATTGATGATTATGTGGATCTGTGTCTTGCCGTGATCGAACAGGAAAGCGGTGGAACGGAACCGGATGTCATGCAGACGGCACAATCCTATTACAATGTGAATCCGCCGATTGACAGTACAGAAGAAAGCATTGACTGTGGAACGCATGAATTATCTGACTGCCTGACAAAAGCGAAGTGTCAAAGTCCGAATGACATAAAAGGAATTTCCCTTGCCCTGCAGGGGTACAACTTTGGAAATGGTTACATAGACTAGGCATCAAAAAACTATGGCTGTTATACCAAAGAAAATGCCAGAATCTTTTCAGCGAAGATGTGTGCGGAACTTGGGTACAGCTCTTATGGTGATACCGAGTATGTACCTCATGTACTTCGTTACTATGTGATGAATGAAGAAACCAGTGTATCCAATGAATCAGCCAAAAAGATTTTAGAAGAATTGAAGAAAAATAATACAGCACCGGAAGAGGCGTGGGATGTGATCGAAAAAGGTGCTTCTTTAATTGGAACGGTGAAATACAGCATGGAGAAACGACAGTCGGATGGACGGGACAAACCGGAGTTTTTGGATTGCTCTGCTTTTTCCGCATGGGCATTTCATAAAGCAGGAGTGACCAGTGTGCCATATGGTTCTACGACAGCAACTTTTATCGGTTCAAAAAAGTTTCAGGACATATCTGCTGACCAGTTGCAGCCGGGAGACATCGGATTGAAAAGTAAGACAGGTGGAACCGGTGGAGCAAATCATGTTGGGATCTATTGTGGAAAAATGAAAGATGGCAGAGTGGTTTGGCTTCATTGTACCAGTTCCAGCGGTTCTTCATTGACCGGAAATACAGAGGGACCGATGTTTGGTGTTTATACGAATTTTACTTATTTCAGACGGTTAAAGAAATGGGACAAAAAGTAGCGTTTAGACATAATGTCCAGACAGTTAAAGAGATAGGACAAAAAGCAGCGTTTAGACATAATGTCCAGACGGATAAAGGGATAGGACAAAAAATAGCGTTTGGACATTATGTCCAAACAGGATAGAAAGTGAGGAAGTCATGTTAAGAAACATACGAAGATTTTATTGGAAGCAAAGAGACAGGGGACAGGGAAGAAAGACTGTTATGGGAGTGTTGGTATTTTTTCTTTTCGTTGCCATTATTGTGGCAGCTATCATAAAAAGTATGATGGGAGGTCATCATGCAGGATTGCAAACGGTTCATAAAACCAATACGGCAACCGGTGTAGCGGTCGTTACAGAAACAGCATCGGGGGCATCTGTAGCTGCGACAGAGACAGCACCGGATCGTGAACTACCGCAAGAAACCAAAGAAGCGATTTCTGTGGATACCACAAATCTTAATACCTTTTTAGGATTTATGTCGGACGCAGCTTATGAAGATTTGAAAAATCAGTTGATTCAGATTTGTCAGGACAGGAAATGCAGATCCGTCAAAAAACTGACCTATCAGCAGACGAAGGCATTTGATGTAACCAGTTTTGTTCTTTTGTCAGATGGCAGTGTCTATCAGTGCAATTACAATCTGAAAAGCTGTCAGATGTTACTTTCAGACACATCATACGATGAAGCGGCAGTCAATCAGATGAAGGAAAAGGAAGTGCAGGAAGAACAGGCTAAACTGGAACAGCAGCAAAAGGCGGAAAGGGAAAAACTGGAAAAGAAAAAGGCGGTTCATAAAAAGAAGAAAGCGAAAAAGAAATCACATAAGACAAAAAAAGCCAAGAAAAAGTCGTCAAAAGTCAGTTCCGGACGAAAGCATAAAAAATAACGCTATTACTACCTGCATAATGGGGTATAAGGGGTATCCCCTTACAAGATATGTGCATGGATGTGTCCACATCATGCGTATCTTGCAAGGCTCGAATGAAGAGATAAAAAGCACATTTTAAGTGCCAAAAATGAACATCAAAAAAGCAGCAAAAATGGTATGTTTGGACATTATGTCCAGACAGAAGAAAGGGGTGATTGTTTGAATGACATGAAAACAGAGATTCTCCGAGTACGAATGACACCGGAGGAAAAGGCAGCACTGAATGAGCAGGCAAGCCTGCATCATAAAACCATGAGCGAATATATTCGGAGCGTGGCAAAGTGTCCGCCGGATGTAACGAGGGATGAGTTTGAATCCTCCATCGTGCGGATGATCTATGAGATCAACAAGATTGGTGTCAATATCAATCAGATTGCAAAAAAGTATAACGAACACAATTATGTGGAACCAAGTGAAGAACTGCTCTGCAAATTGGATGAAGTTTACGGAATGATGAAACATACCATACGGATTATGAAAGGTGATCGCAATGTCGCTCATTATTAAGATGGATACCATTAAGACAGAGGAGCATTTACGAAAGTCCATTCCCTATATTATGAATGAGAAGAAAACGGATGGATTGTGCTTTAGTAATGCAGGCATTACACCGGAGCAGATTCTGGATACCTTCTTTTTAACAAAGCAGATGCATCCCACGCACGGAACCAGACAGGGGTATCATTTTAAGTTTTCTTTTTCTAAGGATGAAACGATTGCACCGGAAGATGCTTTGAGTTTTGTCCGGGAGTGGGTCGAGGAATATCTGGGAGAGTGTTATGATTATGCCTGCTCGGTTCATAAAGACCGTGACCATATGCACATGCACCTGGTATTCAATTCTGTAGCAAGAAATGATGGAAAGTACCGGTATGAAAAAGGGGACTGGGAGAAAGTGATACGCCCGCTTACAAACCGTCTGGCTGAAAAATACCATACCGGACTATTAAAGGAGAAAGATCCGGTGCTGGATTATTCACCCGATTACGACAGGAAGCAAGGAACAATGACGGGAAAAGAACGAGTGGAGCAGGATATTGACCAGTGCATTTTGGAAAGCAGATCCTATGCAGATTTCAAGAAGCGTCTGGTACGGGATTATGATTACCAACTGCGGGAAGGAGTATCGAGAGAGCATGGTGTCTATCTTGCCCTGACCCCACCAGGGAGAGGAAAAGCTATTCGTACCTATCGTTTAAGTGAGGGCTATATGCCGGCAGACATTGACCGGCGCATTGCTTCAAAGACTGCCGACAGAGTTCTGGTGAAACGGGAGAAAGCAGAAAAGAGAAATACAAAAATTGACTGGGCAATGAGCAGAAATTATCAGTTTATCCCTTATAAAGAAATGTCGGAATATCAGAAGGCAATGGTACGGCAGGTGTTGGAGGCAAGGCGGTTGTATCAGCGGACCGGAACGCCGCTTTATATCCATGAACGAAGTGTCAGTATTCTTCGGAAAATGAAAAATGAGACGAAACAATGCGGCGTGTATGTGAAACGAAGAGAGACAAGAAGAGTGCAGAAAGAGCTCATCAAAACGATGCAGCAGAGGAGGAAGAAACATTTATGACAACAGAACAGATGGCATTAGTAAAGAAACTGATCCAAAAGCATGAGATTGAAGCAACGGATGCCGAGTGGACATTGATTTTTATGGGAGTCGGCTATGGATTGTCAGAACAGGAGATAGACAGTTATCTTGTGATGAATACTACTGACCTATTGGCAAAGCATGAAAAGATGCTCTGTATTCTTTTGGGTATGGATTCAGAAATGCAAGGAGCAACCAATGAAATTCAAAATCCGGCAGAAAGAATACAGTTTATGTTAGAAAATCATTTCCAAAAAAAGAACCCGGAGAGTGGTTATGAAAGAGTGATGCAGTATGTGATTGAGGACAGTGACCTGTCAGCAGCACAGATCGAACAGCTTCGGAAAGCGGTAGAAGCAGGAATGCCGGCAGAGGACATTTTAGAAATGGCAAAGAAGCGAAAGGATGTGATGGAGATACGACGATGTATCGAATTTTATGAAATGATGCAGCAAAAAGGCAAACAGGAAAATGTAAAGAAAAGCAGGAGGGCAAGCAAATGAGTGAAGAATTACAATCATTAGTGCAGATCATAGAACTATATGGAAGAGGTCTGGAAGGTTTGGGAAAAGCCATACGGTTCTCGGCAAAGGGAGCAGAGAAAGGAGTGCAGATCGCACAGGTGAAAGCGTTACAGCATCGAATGAAACTTCATTATGCCAGTGAGGGAACACACAACACTATGAAGTTATCTGATTTGGAAAAAATGACAGGCGGTCGTTACACCATCTTAAACATTCCCGTGGAGGATGAGAAAGAGCTGATTGCCTTTTATGACCGGTTAAAGAAGTTAAAGGTTTCGTTTTCTGAGTTGCCGGACTTAAATCTCGGAGACGGATATACGCAGATTGCCTATAATCCGGATGATGTGGAAAGTGTACGGCTGGTGATTGATTATTATAAAAAGAAGTTTCGGCAGGAAGTGAAAGAAATGGATCTGGATGAATATTTTGGAACGGCAAGTCCGGGAGGGCTGGAGTATCTTAATGAACTTGCTGTCAAAGGATATGAGGGCAGGATGCACGAGGAGCAGTTGGAAGAGATTCAGGAAAGGATCAGGGATAAAGAATATCTTCCCATCAGCATCAATGTGGAATCACTTCTTCTGCGGGAAGAAAAGGATGCCTATCTGTTTCGCATTCCCCGTGGCAGATTGGGAGAAGATCTTTCGAGTGCCATACGGATTAAAAAATCAGACTGTATTCTTCTGGATGATGGGCAGACGGTGATTACCTGTTTGAAACGGGAGGGAGAACTCTGGGGCTATGCACTGGATCAAAGGAAAAACATCAATGAGAAAGAAAAAGTGAAACTGGATATTACAAAACTGGAAAAAGCATTTGCCCCGGTAGGCGATGACCGTGTGAAAATGATCGGGAAACTAAAGCCGGAGTATGCAGCAATCTTTCCATCTTTTCATGAGGGACAGGAGATTCAGGAAAAATCTTCTGTCCCTCATTTGGTTCCGGAGAAAACAGTGGGGAAAGTGTTTTCCCTGGAAAAAATGAAAGAGCGTTATCAAAGTCCGGAATACATCCCGGTAACCTTTGACATGGAAACACAGATGGTGGCAGAATCACCAAATCTCTATATAGCCAATCTTCCAAAGGAGCCGCAGGAATCCAAAGACTTTATCCGGTGTATTTCCTTGGATAAGGCAGAAGTAAGTATTTCGGAGGATGGAAAACGGCTGCAGGCATACCTGAAGCGGAGCGGAACTTCTGAGGTTCGGGAAATTGATCTGGAGGGAAAAGAGCTGCGAAAATACAGCAAAAAGAATGAAGATATTGCAGCGGAGTGTCTGAAGTATCAGAGAAGCAGAGGGAAAGAGAGGCAGCCGGTGCCGGAAGAGATATTGCGGCACAAACCGGATGTAAACCTTAAGAAACGATAGGAAAGCAGTGTGAAATAAATGAACAGCGTTTTTATACGGCGAATTTATAGTTTCAGCTCAAACTTTGTGGGCTGAGAAAGGAATATAGGATCTATATGAAACGAAAGAAAGAATGCTCCCGTGCAACGCATGTTGCCGGTGACAGCAGAAAAAGAAGATTACACCAATTATTCAAAGTGTGTGCGGTTTTGTTACTGCCCACGCTTTATTTGTTTTACAGTCTGAGCGGATTGTATCTTGAGGATGTGGAAATATCAAAATTGAAAGAACAGATCATCTGGTGTCTGCTGCATCCGCTGAAAGTTTATAATGACAAAAGTTACAGTATGGTTCTAGTGGGAGGTTTGTTGTGGATGATCTGCAGTTTTCAGGCATATAGTAAAAGCGACCATAACCGGATGCCCGGCAATGAGTTTGGTTCTGCCAAATGGGGTGAAGTGCGGGCATTCAATGAAAAGTATGCCGCAAGGACAGAAGAAACAAAGTCCGGTCTGTCTCCGGAAAACAAAGTATTATCTCAAAATGTGCGTTTCCGCTACGACTCGGATACTCTTCGCAATAACAACATTGTGGTTGTCGGTGGCAGTGGTGCCGGTAAGACAGCATTCTTTCTGACACCCAATCTAATGTCGTTACACGACTGCAACATCTACACGGATCCGAAGGGAAGCCTTGCGGAGGAGCTGGGAGCATGGCTGGCGAAACAGAAGAATACCAGAGTATATACGCTGAACCTGTGTGAAATGGAGAAAAGCATGCATTTCAATCCGTTTCCGTATATCCGCAGTAAGAGCGATATCACGAAGCTGGTGACGAATCTGATCCAGAATACAAACTCAGCAAATATCAAAAATTCTTCTCAGGATCCTTTTTGGGAGCGCGCCGAACGAATGTTCCTAGAAAGCCTTTTTCTCTATGTTTGGATGGAGTGTCCGAAAGGTGTATATAACCCGAAAAGAGGGAAGGCAGAGCTTCTGCAGAGAAACTGGAAATCCATTCTTTACCTGTTAGATGAGGCACAGTTCGTGGATGAAGATACACCGCCAAAGTTAGATGAACGCATGAAAGAACTGGCGAAGAAAAAGCCGGATCATCCGGCCGTAAAAGCATACCAGCGTTATAGAGGCGGTCCGGATGAAACGATCCGTTCCGTCATTATGACAGTCAATGCTCGGATGCAGCCCTTTGATAATGAGGAACTTCTAGAGATCTTTTCATCTAATGACATCCCACTGGACGAGTTTGGAACGGGAATGGATGGAGATGGGAAAACAAAGAGCAACCTCTTTATCATCATTCCGGATGATGACGATACCTTTAACTTCGTACCGGGGATGGTGTATACGCTGCTTTTTCAGGAGCTATACCGGCAGGCGAGATTCTTTGGCGGAAAACTGCCGATGGATGTGGGATTCTGGCTCGATGAAATGGCAAACATCAAGATGCCGAATAACTTTGATAGGATCCTTGCTACCTGTAGAAGCCGTGGTGTGTACTGTGTGCCAATCCTACAGTCTTTGGCACAGTTAAAAACGCTTTTTGCGGATGGAGCATGGGAAGGCATTGTCGGAAACTGCGACACTTTTATCTATCTGGGCGGTAATGAAGCAAGCACCTATGAATATGTCTCAAAGCTGCTTGGAAAATGGACGATCGACAAACGAACCAGTGGAGAAAGCAAAGGAACCAGCGGTTCTTACAGTGAGAATTACGATGTGCTTGGCAGGGAGCTGATGTTAGAGTATGAGCTTCGCCTGTTGCCGGATGATGAATGTATTATTTTTGTGCGTGGGGAAAATCCAATCCGGGATAAGAAATGGTTCCCGTGGGAACATGAAGCATATCTGGAAGCAAGAAAATGTGGTGCTTTTGTCCCGGCGGTGCAGAAAGAAAAACAGAAACAGCAGATGGAAGAATGTGACTTTATCGGGGAAGAGTCATTGAAATATCTCAAAAAGCAACAATCGAAAAATGAAAACATCCGGCGGTATGAACTGGACGCCTTTTCTTTTATGATGATGGATCTGGATGTGATGGAGAAGAAGATTCATTCCACGCCCAAAAATGTCAAAGGGGCAGAAGTGGAAAAGACGATCACTGCCGGCATGATCCAGTCTGCAGTAAATCATGAAATGAAACGGGAAGCGGAAGAGCGCAAAGCATGGTTTATCGAAAACTTTGATAAACTCGCACTGCTTGATACCTATGCTTCCGAGTGGACGAGCGAGACGAGAAGAAAAGTAATCCGCGAACTGCTGAAGGAAGGAGCAGAGGAAGAGGTGATTAAGTCCATCGTTCGTCCGGAGATTGAGGAAGGACAGGTACTGCAGAAGAAGATGTGGCTGGAGATGAGGGGGAAAGAGAACTAAACAAACTCTGAGATTCAGTATTTTAATGCTTTTGAGCTGATTTCGCTTTGCATAGATTATATTCAGAGTTTGCATTTTATCAGATGGATTATAGGAAATCAGTTATTTAAGATTACGTCCATTTTGCTTACGTTGATGAAGAGTGATAAGGTTGTCAAGGTTATCTAACGCCTCTGCAATTTTCTTTTGTTCAGGCACTGATGGCATAAGCATTTGACATTCGCAAAGTTTATCATAATAAAAATATAAGCGAACACTTCCTTCCTGTAATCGTTCAATCCATTTTGGAAACTCATCGGACTTAAACCAGTGCCAAAGGAATCTATCATCTACGTAATCAGCTGTTTGAAAAACCTCGTAAAGCGAGCTAACTATTACATTTTCGGTCCCTTCATAGTAGCCTATTGAACCAACATTAATTCTTGCCGGATTGTATGCGAATGAATTAGGCATAACAATGTTATATGCTTTTCTATCTGTATCTTTCATATAGCCAAAGTCATCATGGGCTTCACTTTGCTTTATAAATCCATGCTCATTTGTGATGGCATATGGCTCTAAATCAAGATCCTCTTTGTTCCTTTTTCCCGCATTCCAAGTAAACTCTGAGAACTTACGCTGTTCCCAAGTAGAAATCAACCCATATTTTTGTAATTATGGAAAATTACAAAAATATGGGTTGACAACTTTTGATTTCTAGAGTATTATATAGATGCAACATGAAAATGTAATTATGGAAAGGCACAAAATGAGAATAGAAGATGTTATTACAATTACAATGGGAACTCCTCAATTTAGAATAAAGGAGTCATTGCTGGATTCGGCGCCTACCTACAACTTTTACGGGCAACAAGAGCTGGAGAATGATTTGGTTGGGATTGAATTAGGTGGCGAGGAAGCGAAGACTATATCGACCTTGGATGATTTAAGTCTGATAAAAGGGGGCGATATTCTATTTAGCTTGATTTCGGGAAGAGCAACAATTGTTAGGCATAGCCATCAAGGATATTTGTATACACAAAATTATGCTAAATTGATTCCACAAGAAAGAATAGATGGTAATTATTTAGTGTATTTACTGAATGAAAGTGAATTTATAAAGAAGCAATGGCTAAAAGAACTTCAAGGTTCGGCAGTTTTAAAACATACAGTAAAACAGCTAAGAAGATTGGAATTACCAAAGTTGCATTCTTATGAAAAGCAAAAAATCATAGGTGATATTTATTTTAAACAATTACGGCTACATGCATTAAAAAAGCGGGCTGCTGAGTTGGAGAAAGTATTAACAATAGAAAAACTTAAGGAGGTAGACGGATGAATGAGCAAATGTTTGAGACGGAGTTGATTCAGTATATTACTACAGGAACTGTTACTAATCCTGAATGTTTAGCAGGAATCCCTGAATTTTCTGCTACAGGTTTAGGAAACAAAGTTGTTAAAACAAAACTCTGGAAATATGAACCAGATATCAAAACAACCCCTCAACTTTGGAATAATTTCAAGACAATACTGGAGCAACATAATCAAAATGTGTTAGAGCATCCTATGAGTGAAGCGGAGTTCAATCAGGTGAAAAAAATCATATCAGATTTACACACTCCGTATGAAGCAGGACAGTTTCTTTATGGGTTGAATGGTGTGTCTCAGATAGAGATAGATCTTGATGATGGACGCCATGTATTTTTAACTGTATTTGATCAAAAAGAGATTGGTGCAGGAGATACAGTTTATCAAGTTGTAAATCAAATTGAGCGTCCAGCGGTCATAAATGGTAAAATGAATCGTCGCTTTGACACAACGCTTTTAATTAATGGACTTCCTATTATTCAAATTGAAGAAAAAAGAGACACTCATGATGTTAATGAGGCTTTAAATCAGATGCATCAGTACATTGATGAAGGGCAGTATGGCGACATTTTTTCAGCATTACAGATTCTGATTGCAATGACGCCAAATAATGTAAAATATATGGCAAATACAACTTCGGAGAAGTTTAATAAGGATTTTGCATTTCACTGGCAGAGAAGAAGTGATAATGGTATTGTAAGAGACTGGAAGGAATTTGCAGATTCTATGTTGTCAATACCTATGGCGCATCAGATGGCAACAAACTATATGATTCTTGATGGTACGCCGAATAAGCAGACGTTAAAGGTGATGCGTCCATACCAGGTGTATGCAACGCAGGAAGTTATAGAGGGGATTAAAAAAGTTGACTTTGATTTTGGAAACAATAAGGTGGGCTATATTTGGCATACTACCGGATCAGGAAAGACGATTACCTCGTTTAAGACAGCTTGGTTATCTAGCCGTATGCCTAAAGTTGATAAAGTTGTCTTTGTAGTTGACCGTATTCAGCTGACGAAACAAACCAATGAGAATTATAGGGCTTACGATCCAGATGCAACAGATCAATTTGATGGTATTGTACAGGATACCAATAATACAACAGATTTGAGCCGTAAACTGAAATCGAAGTCAAATGGAATTATTGTAACTTCTGTGCAGAAGCTAGATTCTCTAATTAAGAGGAAATCCTTTAAGACGCCAGAAAAGAATATTGTATTTATTGTTGATGAAGCGCATCGTTCTACGGGTGGAGAATCTTTTGAAAACATTCAAAAGGCGTTTAAACATGCAGCATGGGTAGGATATACAGGTACTCCAATGTTTGATGAAACAACAAAGGGATTGAGAACGGAGGATATCTTTGGACCATTGCTTCATGCTTATACGATTCGGGAAGCAATTGCTGATCGAAATGTATTGGGATTTAAGGTGGATTTTGAAACTACGATTCCGGAAGATGAAATGAAACAGAAGTATCTTCCTGAGTTTTATAAGGAAAAATATCCCAAATGGTCGGAAGAAAAAATTCAGGACAAAATTAATAATTTAACTATGGAGGACATGGATGATGCGATTGAGCCTAGTTTTTATGACGAAAACTTAGATCATATAAAACTGGTTGTAAAAGATATATATGATAAATGGCAAAATCGATCAAATGATGGAAGGTATAACGCACTTTTGACTACACATGTTGGCGGAGGAAAAGCAAGTACCCCAATGGCAATGATGTATTTTGACGAATTTCAAAGAGTGAATCGGGAGCGTGAAGAACAGGGACTATTTACGCTTAAGGTGGCAGTGACATTTAGTGCTAATAATACAAATAATGACAGTATGCTTGTAACTAATAATGGGTTGCATAGAGCAATGGATGCTTATTATAAGGAGTTTGGTGTAGCTTTTACTATGGGAGATGTTTCCGGTTATACACAAGATGTAATTTCTAGGTTGAATAAAACTGCTAGTGATGGCAATTTTCTGGATCTAGTAATTGTTGTGGATCAGCTACTTACAGGATTTGATGCACCGGAATTAAATACCTTATATGTTGACAGAACATTAAAACGTGCTGGACTGATACAGGCTTACTCGAGGACAAACCGAGTGGCTGATATGCAGGAAAAACCATGGGGACGTGTAGTTAATTATCGTTGGCCTGCAGAGAATGAAAAACTCATGAATGGGGCTCTTGCGATATACGCTAACAAAGATTCTGCCACTTTATCTGATGAAGAAAGAGAAAGGCAAAATGTCAATGATGGGATTACAGCACCTAAATTTAATGATGTTCTAGGTGAAGTTAAAACAGTAGTAAATAAGTTGTCTGATATGACATGCGAATTTATTCAGTTGCCACCATCTGAGAAGCAGAAGGAAAATATGCTTGAACGACTTCGCGAATATAATGTAGGAATGGCAAAATTAAAACAATATGATTATGATCCGGAAAATAAATCAGATGAAGGATTTGATTACAATAATCCAGATGACTTGATTAGAAAAGTCGGGATGACGCCGGAGCAGGAAGTAATGTTGACAACTGTTCTTACAAATGAACTTAAGGCTTATATTTCAAAGAAAAAAGATATTCCTGTATATCAAATTGAACTTCGTATGACTCATGTTAAAGATATTAAGATTGATTATGATTATCTTACGGAGTTGGTTAATAAGCTGTTAAATGCTGTGCATGATGGTAATGATCAGGAAGCTGATGAAACGAAAGACAAAATTGATCAATTTGCAAATGGACTGGATGATCGTGCTTATGCCACAAAGATTTTAAATGCTGCGGATGCCATTCGAAAAGGTGAATATCCACCGAAAGGTTCGGATTTCCGATATCCGGCACATCTTAAGGATTGTGAAAAGGTAATTCGTGCTGCAAATACTATAAGCATTAACAGGGTGTTCCTTAATTTTCGAGGGAAGTGGGGGATTACCGATGTGATAACAAGTGCAGAAATGTGTGCATTATTTAGTCGGCATCGTTATGGCAAACAAGATTTAGATGATGCTGGTGAAATAAGCGACATTATAAAGAGTGCTAGTGAAGAGTATAAGACGATGGCTCTAGATGAAGAAGTACAGGCTTTGTCTAGAATTAAATATCGTAACGGTTTAAGAGAAGCAATTTATAAGTTGGCTGATAAGATGGCCGAAAACTGAAAAGGAGGAAAAATATGAGTGACAAAAAGAATGTACCTAAAATTAGATTCCCAGGTTTTACGGAACCTTGGGAACAGCGTAAGTTGGGTGAAGTATGCCAAGAATTCAAAAGTGGGACTTCTTTGAAGGCAGATCAGATAGATACAGCAGGAGATTATCCCGTCTATGGAGGAAATGGATTAAGAGGGTATACTTCGGATTACAATCATGATGGTGAATTTGCATTGATTGGTCGGCAGGGGGCTTTGTGTGGAAATATGAATTACTCTGTTGGAAAGGCTTATTTTACTGAACACGCAGTAGTTGTAGATGCGGATATAAACAATGATATCAAGTTCTTGTATTACATGTTGGATACAATGAATTTAGGACAATATTCAGATCAATCTGCGCAGCCTGGATTGGCTGTAAATAAGCTTGTTAAGTTAGAAAATTTATTTCCCACAAAAGAGGAACAACGACGAATCGGACGGTATTTTTCCAACATTGACCACCTCATCACTCTTCATCAGCGTAAGTTGGAGCATGTGAAAAAAATGAAAAAGTCAATGCTTCAAAAAATGTTTCCGAAAAAAAATCAGTTGTATCCCGAGGTCAGATTTCCTGGATTTACTGATGCTTGGGAACAGCGTAAGTTCTCTGAACTGGTGACAATTGAACGTGGTGGATCTCCAAGACCAATAGATAAATTTATCACAAATGATGAAAATGGATTGAATTGGGTTAAAATTGGTGATGCCCCAGAACAGGGAAATTATATTACTCAAACGGCAGAAAAAATCAGAGCTGAAGGACTCTCTAAAACTAGAGAAGTTCATCCAGGAGATTTGATTTTATCAAATTCGATGAGCTTTGGAAGACCATATATAATGGCGATAGATGGCTGTATTCATGATGGTTGGCTTGCTATTAGGAATACCCAAAAGAACTTCGATTTAAAGTTTCTTTGTACTTTACTCGGAACAGATGGCATGCTCAATCAATACAAGGCTATGGCAGCAGGAAGTACCGTTAATAATCTTAACAAAGAACTGGTGGGTGGCACAACAATTGCATTCCCAATAATGGAAGAACAAATAAAGATTGGCGAGTATTTCTCCAACATTGACCACCTTATCACCCTTCATCAGCGAGAGTTGGATCACCTGCAACTACTAAAAAAAGGCATGCTACAACAAATGTTTATATAAAAAGAAAGAGAGGATAACGAAATGAGTGATTTAAATACAATAACATCCCAATTATGGGCAATGGCTAACGAGTTAAGAGGAAATATGGATGCTTCAGAGTATAAAAATTATATTTTGGCATTTATGTTTTATAGATATTTATCAGAACATCAAGAGCAGTATTTGGTGTCTCAAAATGTAATTGACATTGAAACAAATCAGACAATAAATGAGGCGTACAAAGAACAGGCGAGTGGGGATGATCTGAATGATTATATTGAAGATATTTCATCAGCACTTGGCTATGCGATTGAACCAAACGATACTTGGGCTTCTCTTGTGGAGAAGATTGAGAACAGCGAAGTGATTCCAAGTGATTATCAGACAATTTTTGTTAATTTTGATGAACATGCAAAGTTGAACAGAGAGGCTGAAAAAGACTTTAGAGGAGTATTCAATGACATAAATCTTGGTGATTCGAGACTTGGATCATCCACCAATGAGCGCGCAAAATCATTAAATCGTATTGTGAAACTTGTTGATGGTGTTGAATATAGGTCTGATGATGGTAAAGATATTCTTGGTGAGATTTATGAATATTTAATTGGACAGTTTGCTGCCTCTGCCGGCAAAAAAGGTGGTGAGTTTTATACCCCGCATGAGGTGTCTAAGATTTTGGCAAAGGTTGTTACTGATGATGTCGAAGAATCAGACAGTGTATTCAGTGTATATGATCCGACATGCGGATCGGGGTCTTTGCTTTTGACAGTTCAAGATGAGATACCGGGTGGAAGCAATGCGGGAGCTGTCAAATTTTATGGTCAGGAACTTAATACGACTACATATAACTTGGCTCGAATGAATTTGATGATGCACGGGGTGGCATATCAGAATATGAATTTATCTAATGCTGATACATTAGAGAGTGATTGGCCTGATGGCTTGGACGCAAAGGGAATTGATCAGCCTAGATGCTCATTTGATGCAGTTGTTGCAAATCCACCATACTCGGCACATTGGGATAATTGTGAATCAAAACTGAAAGATCCAAGGTTTAAGGATTATGGAGGAAAGCTTGCCCCGAAAACAAAGGCAGATTATGCTTTTGTTCTTCATGGATTATATCATCTTAGTGAAGAGGGAACCATGGCAATTGTTCTTCCGCATGGAGTGCTTTTCAGAGGAGCAGCAGAGGGTGTTATACGGAAGAATTTGATTGAACATCGATGTGGAAATCGCATTTATGCTGTTATCGGTTTACCTTCAAATCTTTTTTATGGTACGGGCATTCCTACTATAGTTATGGTGCTGAAGAAAAAACGCAGTACCAAGGATATTTTGTTTATTGATGCTTCTAACGATTTTGAAAAAGGTAAAAATCAAAATAAACTGTCTGCTGAGAACATTGAAAAAATTATTTCAGCATATCGAGAAAGGAAGGATATTCCTAAATATGCTCATTTAGCAAGCATTGAGGAAATCCGTCAGAATGAGTATAATCTAAATATTCCTCGTTATGTAGATACTACTGAGGAAGAAGAGGAAATTGATATAAATGAGGTTAGAAATCTGCTGGCTCAAGATCGGAAAGAGATAGAAGAGTTAGAAAAACAGATTGAGGAGCAATTTAAATTGCTGGGTATTTAACAGAATATCAGGAAGCATGTTTTAGATAAAGCTTGCAGTAATTTTAAAAAGGCTGCAAGCTTTATTTTATCCATCATCGACATATAAATGAATCTTTATGAATTAAGGTTAGATAATGATCTCATAATGATATCTATATCCTTACTCTCGAGCTCTTGGATGATGTGAAGATAGGTCTTTTGTGTAGTGGTGATGTTTGAATGACCTAGTCTTCGGGCAACACTTGCAATAGATACCCCAGCAAAGAGCAAGAGTGATGCATGAGTGTGTCGTAATCCATGAACTGATATTATAGGTACTGCTGCGTTGCGGCAATGTCTAGCAAGCAAATGGTTTACTGTAGAGTTATAAATTTTTTTCTTCACAAAAATTGGTTTATCTTCTGGAAGATGTTTGATTAATTCGGCAAATTGAATTACCGTCTGCCAATCTAAGGGGATTTTTCTTACAGAGGATTCGTTTTTTGTGGGTAAGAACCCACCTTCTCCTTTATAATCCCAGGTTTTTGATACAGAAAGTAATTGTCGGCTTAAATCAAAATCTTTTGGCGTAAGCGCCAAGGCTTCAGAAAATCGCATACCTGTTTTAGCAATCAACAGAATAAGCCAATCTAGGTTGATCTCCTCTGAAAGATTAAGGTCATCTAATAATTTATGTAGTTCATATTGGTTCAAATATTTTGGCTTTTTCTCGCGAGGCGGCTTGCCTTTAATGATAGCCTTTCTTGTTGGATCATGTAAAATAAGACCTTCATCCACAGCGTCTAGAATTGCGCATTTCAGATGATGATGAAAATCCATTGTTGTTTGTCGCTCGTGTTCAGCTGCATAATCATTTAGCAGTTTTTGATATGTAATGCGATCAAGATCACTTATGATAAGGTCAGGTATTAATTTGATTAACCAATTATGAGCCATATTATATTTATTCATGGTTACCGGTCTGATGGCTCCTTCCTTATAGACAGAAATCCACTGTTTATAGTAATCGCAAAATAACATGTTACTTTTATTAACTGTTGTTTGCATATGTAAGCACTCCTTTCAAAATGGGTTTATATGTCGATGAATGATTATAATTATTATCGAATTAGTAACATAGAAATTACAAGCAAGAGCAAATAAAAAAACTTTTACTTTGGAAATACTGTTTTTTATATGATAAGTGGGTATGTATGATGGACATGTTTGTAGATACTTGGGAACAGCGTAAGTTCGGTGAAATAACAGAATTAAAGTCAGCATCACGAGTTCATAAAGATGAATGGACATCAAATGGAGTACCTTTTTATAGATCGAGTGATGTAATGGCAGCAATAAATGGAACTGAAAATGAAAAAGCGTTTATTTCAGAAGAATTGTATGAAAAACTTTCTAAAGTATCAGGAAAATTAGAAGAAGGAGATATCCTTGTTACAGGTGGAGGATCAGTTGGAAATCCTTATATTGTGACGAATAATAAGCCATTATACACAAAAGATGCAGATTTGTTATGGATAAAAAACAAAGGGAAATTTCATCCATATTTTTTATATGAATTTTTCTTCTCTCCAACCTTTAGAAATTATTTGGGAAGTATTTCTCATGTTGGAACTATAGCACATTACACGATTACACAATTATCGGATACACCGATTTGCTTGCCGAGTTTTGATGAACAGAAAGAAGTTGGGGAATATTTTCAAAGTCTCGACAACCTCATCACTCTTCATCAGCGAGAATCAATATTTGCTTTTATACTAAAGAACATAACACATCTGTGAGTGACATAAGTGGGAATTATATACATGTGACTAATCCTATAAAAGTATACTTTTATAGGATTAGTCACATGTAAAGTACGAATGAGTATGTTACTGATTTTGATCATCTTCATTTACGCATTGAAGAAATTTTACAAGACCGTGGAATAAGCAAGACGAAGGTCTGCAAAGAGCTGGACATTCCACATACAAATTTCAACAGATATTGTCAGAACAAACAGACACGATGGGACTTGAAGTTTTTATGTAAATTGTGTTTGTACTTGAAGGTAGACTTAGGAGAATTGACAGAGTACATACCGCCAAACCTGGAAAGTAAATGAATATGAATCATTAGTAAAGAATTAAGAGAAACATGATTCCTCTTTTCTTTTTGCACAAAAGAAAAGAGGCGGCTGTGTTCTGGTGGAGAGAAGGGAGAAGAACACAGATGGGGCGAACGACCAGCAAAAAGATGATTCCGTTATTGTTGCTTAGGATACTATGGATCCATGCGGATAAGGATCATATGATCTCGATGGAATATATATGTGACAGATTGGAGGATGAATTTGAATCGGAAAGAAGGATGGGGAGACCGGCATTGCGGAAACTGGTATCCTCTAACATTCGTCAGCTCAATCTTTTTTTCCATGAAACGCAGTGGTGCTTGAATGAGGGAGAGGAACTTTAGATCTGTGAGAAAGCGATTGCCAACCCGGAGCAGCCCGGCGGCTACATCAAGGTATATTGTCTGAACGACAGATTGTTTTCAGATACGGAGATACGCATGCTGCATGACAGCATATTATTTTCACCCGGCGTGGACGATGGATGTGCCAGTCGGATTCTGGACAAATTAAAACGATGTGCAAGCAAATATTTTGGAAGCTGGTTTGAATATGTGAAATACCGGGAAACATTCAAGCGATGCCAGTGTGAGCGGCTTTTTCAATATCTAATGGAGATCGGAAAAGCAATCAAGAAAATCAGAAAAATAACATTCCGGTATCGGAAAAACGGGAAACTATCGGACAGAGTATATACAGTAACACCATATTTCCTGGTCATTAGCGGCGGCTGGTATTATCTCATTTGCAATACGGATGGGAAGGACAATCTGTCGCATTACCGCATTGACCGGATGCTGCAGGTGGTGATGCACCCGATGGAGCAGGGAAAGTGTATGAGTCAATTGGAGGGTATCGATTCTTCCTTTGAAATCTCACGATATATGGAGGAACATCCGAGAATGCCCTATGAAAAGCCGGTGAGTGCCACGCTTATGGTGGAGGAATATCTTGTTGAAGCAGTGGAAACGGAATTTCGGACCACTTCTAAGATAAAGACACAGGAGCATCTTTTTCGGATACGGATCATATCCACCAAGACGGCAATCTGCAACTGGATCATAAACCTGAGTGAACATATCAAGATCGAAACGACATCAGATCCGACCATTATAAGTATCGAAAGTTGGATGAAAGCGATCAGTGCCGGGGGCGGGGTATATGGATGCATTGCTGGAAAAATAGGATAGGGAGAAGAGTACATCATGAAATTACCCAAATTACGAAAAAATTAAAAATGGTTGATTTTTTCTGGGAAATAGCATAAAATAATAATAACAGGACTCCCCGCACCTCTCACATATGTGATGTGTCCCATGGGGAGACATTTTTTTTAAGGAGACAGGGATTGGATAATTCAAGTAAAGTAGAAGTGGATTACAAACAGGATAGTCATCACGAAGAAACAGTAATGATGAAATCACCTAAAACTTATGAGGAACAGGTTGAAATCATAAAGAGGAAAGGATTTATCGTGGATGATGATGAAACGTGCGAATCTTTTTTAAAACAGGCAAATTATTACCGCATATCGGCATATTTTCTGCCATTTAGAAATGCAGATGGAACATATTTTGAAAATATTAATTTCAACAGAATTAAACGCATATATGAGTTTGATGGTCGTATAAGAAATTTGATATTTGAATGTATCGAGACAATAGAATTGTATTTGAGGACACAATTGGCATATTATTGTGGACATGCATACGGTGCATTGGGATACTTAAACTCAGATATATATAATGAAAGGCATAATGATGACAAATTTAAGAGGCTGCTTGACATTTGCATTGAAGAGAACAAAACGACATTAGTGGTGCAGCATCATAAGAAAAAGTATAACGGACAATTTCCAGTCTGGGTAATTATTGAATTTTTCTCAATGGGAATGTTGTCATATTTATATGCTGATTTGAAGTCGCCGGATCAGAAACAAATTGCAAGAGAGCTATATCATACATCCAGCGTGTGCCTAAAAAGCTGGTTGCGTTGCCTGACGGATTTGCGCAATCGATGTGCTCATTATTCTAGAATATATTACTGGTCATTTCCGGCATTGCCTAGGATGCCGAAAAATGTGTTGTTTAAAACTAACCGGAAATTGTTTTCACAGATATTGACACTTAAATTTTTATATCCCGATAAAAATGAGTGGGAAAGCAGAATTATGACAGAGTTAAGAGCATTGATGGAGGAGTATGGTGATGATATTTCATTGTCACATATAGGCTTTCCGGAAAACTGGGATGAAATGATATAAATATCGTTTCTGGAAGAGTATACAGATTTTTAAAATAAATAATTACCACAATAGAGAGCCGCAGTGCGGCTCTTTTTGCATTGAAAATGATACGATAAATCATACGATTTTGTACGAAACATATCATCTAGCAAAATAGTAGATTCCCATTTATACTGGTATTGTGTCCACAGGAAATAATCCTGTCAGACACAGACAACTGAATACGATGATTTTGCCGGACGTAAGGAACCGTTACGCATTACGCCGTGCCACAGATGCGCCAGGATCGGTAAGACAGCCAAAGGAGATGGTTTATTATTTCCTTGATAGCTCTGTCTGATGTGAGATGCCGGGAGCGATAACATCCATGCAAAAGAGGAATTGTGGTGATTCCGTGGTTGCGACTGTTCTATGATAATGATACTCCCTTTATGGTCTATAAGAGATGGTGCGAGTCCAGAGTGTGCTGCTAACCACAGTGACCGGTGATTTCAACTGGAGATTATATATATCAACAAGAGATTATTTAATTAACACTTGACAAAATACGCATAGCGTATATAATGTTGTTATACGCTAAAAGTATTGGAAGGTGGCAATATGAAAGGATATGAATTATTAAAAGAAGCTCGTAGATTATCTGGAATGAAGCAGAAGGATATGGCGAAGTATTTTTACATGCCATATCGAACTTACCAAGACTGGGAACTTGGAAATAGGGTTATTCCAGAATACATACTTCATTTGGTACTCTATAAGCTTGAAATGGAAAAGATCATTCCATCCGGTCTTTTAGAAAGCATGGATGAGAAATAGTCTGTTGTTGATGTATAAGTCAAACAAGGAACAAATGATTTGTTCTATGTGACTAACATCGATGCTTGCTTTTTCATTATCTGGCATTGTTGGCATTATGCAGGAAATAAAGAGCAGATGTTGAATGATGATTTATTACGAGGTGATTTTATGGGAGAAAAGACGAAAGAAAAACA
>ERZ773106.781-NODE-781-length-29386-cov-7.239746_pt1 | contig 29386 bp, 18 predicted proteins | sample MGYA00580572_ERZ773106 | MGnify/ENA primary metagenome ERZ773106 (study PRJEB29015, sample SAMEA2737868) | human gut metagenome | biome: human gut; feature: human-associated habitat; material: faeces | place: China | collected 2012 ... | reverse complement strand
ACCCGATGTTTCTGACCATGAGCTCCGTCTTCCCGAACGGCGCCACCGAAGAGGATCTGGCCGGTATTTACCGCCCGCGCCCGGGCCTGCCGTTCACCCACTACAAGTTCGCAGGCAAGACTCGCCTGGTCTGGGTCAGCTTCACCCCGCAGCAGGTCGATATCGACACGGATTCCGACAAAGGCTGGGAATACCTGATGTCGATTTTCGACCAGATGGCCGCATCCCACGTCAGCTACATTCGTCTTGACGCCGTCGGCTACGGTGCCAAGGAAGCCGGTACCAGCTGCTTCATGACGCCGAAAACGTTCAAGCTCATCTCCCGCCTGCGCGAGGAGGGCGTCAAGCGCGGCTTGGAAATCCTCATCGAAGTGCATTCCTACTACAAGAAGCAGGTCGAGATCGCGTCGAAGGTCGATCGCGTCTACGATTTCGCCCTTCCGCCGCTGCTGCTGCATTCGCTGAATACCGGTCATGTCGAGCCGGTCGCGCATTGGACCGACATCCGTCCGAACAATGCCGTCACCGTACTTGACACGCATGATGGCATCGGCGTGATCGACATCGGTTCCGATCAGCTGGACCGTTCGCTCAAGGGGCTCGTGCCGGATGAGGATGTCGACAATCTCGTCAACGCCATTCATGCGAACACTCACGGCGAATCGCAGGCCGCTACCGGTGCCGCCGCATCCAATCTTGACCTGTATCAGGTCAACAGCACCTACTATTCGGCGCTGGGATGCAACGATCAGCACTATATTGCGGCTCGCGCGGTGCAGTTCTTCCTGCCGGGCGTTCCGCAGGTCTACTATGTCGGCGCGCTTGCCGGCAAGAACGACATGGAGCTGCTGCGCAAGACCAACAATGGCCGCGATATCAATCGCCATTACTATTCCACGGCTGAGATCGACGAGAATCTGCAGCGTCCGGTGGTGAAGGCACTGAACGCGCTTGCCAAGTTCCGCAACGAGCTTGATGCGTTCGATGGCACCTTCTCGTACAGCGCCGACGGCGATACGTCCATCAGCTTCACGTGGGAGGGCACGACCACTCAGGCCACGCTCACGTTTGAGCCGGGCCGTGGTCTTGGTGTGGAGAACACCGCGTCCGTCGCCACGCTCGAATGGCGTGATGCCGCCGGTGAGCACCGCACGGACGATCTGATCGCCAATCCGCCGGTCGTGGCCTGATTCAGCCTCGCCTGATCCGGTCGCTGCCTGACCGCGCATAAATCCATAAATCTGTAATCGTCCTTCCTGTCACCTCTCCTTCAGGAAGGACGATTCGCATTTTCGTTTTTTCGAGAAATCGTCTTATCGGGAAAACAATTTTCCCGGGAATCAGCTGAAATCCCAGCAAAAACGGGTAAGGTGAGCTTATGTCAAAGATGTCAAAGCTTTTCGATCAAGACAACATGTTTTTCGCCATTATGGGCGTGCTGTTCGATCTGATTATTCTCAACGTGCTCACGCTGTTGTGCTGCCTGCCGGTCGTCACGGCCGGCGCATCGTTCACTGCGATGCACAGTGTGCTCTGGCGCATGGTCCGCCATGAGGAAACGTATGTGGCGCGCCAGTTTTTCGACTCGTTCAAGCGCAATCTCAAGCAGTCGCTGCTGCCGTGGCTTGCGTTCCTGCTGGCGGCGATTGTGCTGGTGGTCGACGGCATGCTCGCCCGGTCCATGGGGTCGATGCGCGGGCCGCTGATGGCGTGCGTCGCGTTCATGGGATTGGTGATTATTGCGATTGCGCAGTACTTCTTCCCGCTGCTTTCTCGCTATGAGAATCCGACTTCCGAAACGTTGAAGAATGCGACGAAACTTGCGCTCGGCTTTTTCCCGCGCACCTTGTGCATGCTGGTGATTTTGGCCGCGTTCGCCGTGCTGTATGCGCAGTTTTTCATATATATGATTCCGCTGCTGATTTTGATGGGCGTCACGTTGCCGCAATACTGTTGCGCGTGGATCTACAACTGGATTTTCCGCCGTATCGACGGTGAGATCGACGCCAAGGGGCGCAAGGTAGCGCAGTCCTGAAATTGTTTGCTCGTAAAGGCCGTTCCGCAGATTGCAAGTTCCGCGGAACGGCCTTTACGCGTTTTCGTCGCCTTGAGTGTCCGATTCTGGAGAATCGGACAACCGTGGGTCTGTTTTGGTGTTCCGGTTGTCCGTTTCTGGTGAATCGGACAACCGGAACATGTTTTGAGGCGCTTGGATGTCCGATTCTTCAGAATCGGACACGCTGGGGGCAGGATTAGCAGGGGAGGATGGTAGCGCTGCGGGCTGGGACGTGCAGTTGGGTGCCGTCGAAGCGTGCGGGGTTGCCGATGCTCAGCAGTACTGTTTTCTCCGCTGGTTCTTGCGTTGGTTTCGCTGTTGGTTCTTGCGATATTTCCTGCGCTAAGCCGCCAGACAGCAGTTTCACATAGTCGCTCGGCAGTGTGCAGCTTGCGTCGGTGTTTGACGGATTGATGGCGACGACGATGCGCTCGCCACCTGCTTCGCGATTAATCTTGCTGCATGTTTCACAAGGTGTTTCACAGCTGGTTTCGTGTGCTGTTCCGCTGCGTTCGCCGTCAGTTGCGTCGCGTTCGGCTTCGCCGGCCTCGGAGCTTCTCGCGTACACCAGCGGATACGCGTGATCTTCCGCGTAGAGGAACTCGATGCCTCCGTCGGCCTGCAGTGCGGGATGTGCCAGGCGTAGCGTGTTCAGTGCGCGTACGGTTTCCAGTAGCGAGTCGCTGCGTCCGGTCTGCGAAGCCACGTTCGGGCGCTCGCTGTCGGCATCGATCGGCAGATACAGATCATCGGGCCGGGCTGCGGAGAATCCTGCGTTGGTTGCGCAGCTCCATTGCATTGGTGTGCGCGATCCGGTGCGCTCGTATCCGCCTTCCTTGGATTTGAGCCCGTGCATGTAGCGCATGCCGATTTCGTCGCCGTAGTAGATGAACGGGCAGCCGGGCATGGTCAGCAGGAATGTGAACGCGAGCTTCATTTCATCGGTGGTCAAGGTGTCGCGCATGCGGATCATGTCGTGATTGCCCGACGGAATGCAGATGTATCCAGGCGTTCCGGCGGTGCTGGCAAGCATGGCCGTATATGTGTCCACAAACGCCTTGATGTCGCCGCTCGCATTGCCGACATTGTCGTTATTACAATTTGGATTGTCTCCGTCGACGACTGAATTGCCGTTGCTGTCGCACCCGCTGCTGCCCGCGCCGTCGCATTCGCTGCGTTCGCCGTCGTGTTTCGTTTCGGCAGTTTCGGCGCTGCCCGTAGCTTCGGAAGATCCGGCCGAAAAATACGGATTCTCGCGGAACAGGTCAAGATAATGCGACGGCCCGAAATGCAGCAGGAAGTCCATGTCGAATCCGGCGTGCAGCGCCTCTTCGGGGTCACCCCATTCCGATACGAGCACCGCTTCCGGGTAGGTTTCGTCCAGATGCGCTCGCACTTGCTGCCACAAGAGTTTCGTCCAATAGTGGTCGGGGTCTTCCTTGACGAGGCTGCCTGCCATGTCCACGCGGAAGCCGTCCGCCCCCAACCCGAGCCAGAAGTCCATGATGTCTTGGATGAGCAGCCGTCCCTGCACCGCTTCGGGGGAGTCGGCGGCGAACTGCCAGTCTTCGGTGACGGTGCCGAATCCGTAGTTGAGGCATGCCTGCGTGGAGAAGCAGTTCACGGCCGCCGCGTCGGGACGTTCCGCAATGCCTCCGAGGAATCCGCGGATTGATTCGTATGGCGAGTTCAGATTCGGCGATTGCGTCATCGGTCGCCAGATGTAGCGGTCGGTCCATGCGTTGCGTTCGTCCTTGCCGGATTCAAGAAACCATGGATTGTCGACCGCGGAATGCCCGGGTACGAGGTCGAGCAGTACGTGCATGCCTAGTTCGTGCGCGCGCTCGAAGAGCCGCTGCAGGTCCGCGTTGCTGCCGTAGCGTTCCGCGGCTGTGTAGTAGTCGCGTACGTCGTAGCCGGCATCGTAGAACGACGAGTCGAAGCATGGGTTGATCCAGATCGCATTGCACCCCAGATCGCGCACGTATTGCAGTTTGTCGATGATGCCTTGGAAGTCACCGATACCGTCGCCGTTCGAGTCGTTGAATGATTGCGGATAGATTTCATAAAAGATTGCGTTGTTGAGCCAGCTTGCCATAAATACTCCTGTTTTCGCGTCTTTGCTGTTGGTCTACCGATGTATCGCAACGTTGGAAACGTCGGTCACTGCTTTTCCGTCATTATAGCCCGTGAAGACACTTTTTAGGGGTGTATGGAATGCCAATGTTTGCAATACGTCAATCGATTGACGCGACACGCCGACGGATGGCACTGTACACAAGGTTTCTCGAACCGGTTTGATATCCTGTATACCAAGGACGGAGAGATTCCGACAACGCGAGTCGGGGATTCACCTTCCTTTATCACCTCATTGGGCAGGGCTGCTCGGTGAATAGTGGATAGAAAGGGATTGGAAAATGAGCAAGTTCTCTTCTTGGAAGAAGGCTGGCACCGCTATTGTTGCAACGCTGATGACCGTTGGCATGCTGGGAGCATGCGGATCGTCATCCAGCTCCAGCGGCACCAAGATCACCATCTTCAACTCCAAGGTTGAAATCGAAAGCCAAATGGAAGACATGGCTGCGAAGTACTCCAAGGAAAAGGGCGTAGACGTTGAGGTCTACTACTCCAACGACACCGTCGCAGCGCATCTCGCCACCAAGTACGCATCCAAGGATCCGTACACCATCTCCATGGTCGACGCCAAGGACATCTACTCCTTGGCTGAAGAGCACGCCGTCGATCTGTCCGACCAAGATTGGGTCAAAGACACCGACTACGCCATCAGCATTGACGGCAAGACCTATGGCTTCCCGGTTTCCGTCGAAGCCCGTGGCCTGATCTACAATGCTGACGCCATCAAGAAGGTCACCGGTAAGGAATTCAAGCCTGAGAACTACAAGACCCTTGACGAGTTCAAGGATCTCATCGACGAGCTCAAGGCCGGCGGCATGGAATCCCCGACCGGTGTCATGAAGGAAGACTGGTCCCTCGCCGGGCACCTCCTGCCGGAAGTCTACGAGGAGCAGGAAGATCCGGACGCCTTCTGCCATGAGCTCAAGGACGGCAAGGTCGACCTCAGCTCCAACGCCAAGTGGAACTCCCTGATGGACTTCTTCGACGTGATGAAAGACAACAACTACGCCAAGTCCTCCGCCATCTCCGCCGAGCGTGAGGTGACTGAGCAGAAGCTGGCCGAGGGTGAGATTGCTTTCATGTTCGGCGGCAACTGGGATTGGTCCGTGCTGAACCAGTACGATTACACCGAGAACATGGGTCTCATGCCGGTTCCGCAGAACACCGATGACGGCTCCAATGAGAAGCTCGTCGGCGGCGGCTCCAAGTACTTCTTCATCGACTCTTCCGACAACACCTCCGACGAGCAGCGTAAGGCCGCCAAGGACTTCCTGAACTGGCTTGCCGAAGACAAGGAAGGTCAGGAGTTCATCTCCACCGATGCCGCTCTGATCTCCCCGTTCAAGAACAACGACATCGAAGCTTCCGATCCGCTGGGCAAGTCCGTGAAGTCCTACGCTGACGCCGGCAAGCTGATCGGCAACTACAACTACCTGCCGGACGATCACTACTCCGTGCTCGGCGCAGCCTTCCAGAAGTGGCTCGCAGGTGAAGAGGACCGTGCAGGCCTCGCCCAGGACATCCAGGACTACTGGAAGACCGCTAAGTTCACCGGCGCAACCGCCTGAACTTCCAAATAATGCACCATGATGCAGGGTCCGCCGCTTCCTTCCTGCGGCGGACCTTACATCCCCGGCACGTATGGGATCCATCATGAAACAGAATAAGCTTTCCTATAAAATCGGCCAGTTTCTGATGTTCGGTGGTCCGGCGACGATTCTTTTCTTCGCCGTGGTGATCCTGCCGTTCTTCTATGGCCTCTATCTGACACTTACCAGCTGGGACGGCGTTTCGACAACGAAGCCGTTCGTCGGTCTCGAAAACTACAAGGCGGCTCTTGCCGACACCGCATATTGGCAGTCGCTTGGACGCACCTTCATCTACTCCGTCATCGCCGTCATCCTCACCAACATCGTCGCCTTTCTGCTGGCCTACCTCGTGACCAGCGGCATCAAGGGCCAGAACTTCTTCCGTGCGGGCTTCTTCATTCCGAACCTCATCGGCGGCATCGTTCTGGGCTACGTGTGGAAGTTCGTCTTCAACCGCGCATTCGTGGCCGTCGCCGAAGTGGCGACGCAAACAGACCACGCATCGCTGCTCTCCACGCCAAACGGCGCAATGTTCTGCTTGATTCTCGTTTCGGTCTGGCAGTACGCAGGCTACATGATGCTGATTTACGTGGCAGGCTTCATGAGCGTTGACCAGAGCCTGAAGGAAGCGGCCATGATTGATGGCTGCAACAAGGGCAAGGCCATGTGGCACGTGGTCATCCCGCTGATGCGCTCCTCCTTCGTGCAGTGCATCTTCCTGAGCACCACCCGTTGCTTCATGGTGTACGACCTGAACCTTTCGCTTACCAAGGGCGAACCGTTCAACCAGTCGGTGCTCGCAGCAATGCACGTCTACAACCAGGCATTCGTTTACAAGAACTATGGCACCGGTCAGGCGGAGGCGTTGGTCCTCTTCATCGTCTGCGCAGTGATCGGCATGCTGCAGGTGTACTTCGGCAAGAAGGGTGAGGTGGCAGCATAATGAAGGGTCAAACCAGCACTCGCACCAAGGTTCTGCATGCACTGATGATCGTCGTTCTGACGATTCTGCTGCTGCTGTTCATCGCACCGTTCATTCTGGTCGTGATCAACGTCTTCAAGACCAAGGCGGACATCAACACCGCTCCGCTGGCACTGATCGGCAAGCACGGGTTCACCCTGGAGAACTTCCCCAGGGCAATGGACAAGATGAACTTCGTTACCGTGTTCGGCAACTCCGCGGTCATCACCATCAGCGCAACCATACTGACCATCCTGTTCTCCGCGATGTGCGCATACGTGATCGTGCGCAACCCCTCGTGGAAGTTCGGCGGCATGGTGTTCGCACTTATGGTGGCCTCCATGGTCATTCCGTTCCAGGTGCTCATGGTCCCGCTCGTGTCCGTCTACGGCGGCCTGCTTGACGTGTTGAACAGTCGTATCACGCTGATCCTCATGCACACCGGCTTCTCGGTCTCCCTGGCGGTGTTCATGTTCCACGGTGCGATCAAGACGAACATTCCGAACGAACTTGAGGAAGCCGCCAGCATCGACGGCTGCTCCAAGTGGCGCACCTTCTGGACGATCGTATTCCCACTGCTCAAGCCGACCGTCGCTACCGTCGCCATCATCGACGCCATGGCGTTCTGGAACGACTACCTGCTGCCGTCCCTGGTCTTGGGTCGCCGCGAGCTGTACACCATCCCGATCGCAACCCAGATCTTCTACGGCACCTACTCCAACGATATCGGCCTGATCATGGCGGCCCTGCTGCTGGCCATGCTGCCGATCCTCATCCTGTACCTGTTCCTGCAGCGCTACATCGTCGAAGGCGTGACCTCCGGCGCAGTCAAGGGCTGATCGAACGGTATAGAATCCGCAATCATAACTGAACAGACTCACACAACCGGTCCGGATGCGAAGCGATAATCGCATCCGGGCTTTTCTTATGCGATATCGATTCTTATGCGATATCGATATTGAGATTGCCTCGCATGTTTCTGCTGTCTGACAGGACGTATTGATATGGTTGATTTCGCCGAAAGAATCGCTCGAATGCACTGGTGCAGTGTGTCCGGGCGATTTTCATATGTGCTGAATATCGTGTGACATTTCGAAACGAGCAACGAAATAGAAGCAAGAACGAGAAGCGACGATACAAAACAGGAAAAACAGGAATAGAAACAAGAGATGACTGAAGATAATCAACATAATGCAGGTGAGCAGCAGACTCCAATGCAGCCGCAGCCGCTGCCGGGCCAGGTGTTCGTACGCCCCGGCATCGATGACCGTCCCGATTACGAAAAAACGCTGACCGAAGAGACCAAAGCGGCCCTGAAGCGCTTGGCCGTACAGCAGAATCCGCGCGTGCCCGAGGCTTCCAACGAGCGTCCGGAAGTGCAGCAGACCCTCATCAACACGGAAGGCGGCTCCCCGCTGACCGCGTTCGCCCATCTCGACGCCGCTGTGCCGAACCTCGAATCGTCGTTCCTTGACCTGCGCGATCCGATGACCGCGCCCGACGGCACCACGCCCACCAAACCGCAGGTGCATCGTCTCACCGCCGGCTTCGCGCTTGGTGCGCTGCTGTTCACCGCGCCGATGGCCGCGCTCAACTCTGTGCTCATTCCGCAGACCATCAGCCGTCTTTCCGGCACCGACCGCGTCACCGATCTGGCGCTGCTCAGCGTCGTCGGCACGCTGTTGACGTTCCTGATGAACGCGTGGATTTCCGTCGGATCCGACCATTCGTACTGCCCGCTGGGCCGCCGCACCCCGTGGATCATCGCCGGCACGGTGCTGACCGCCACGTCGGTGGCGATTCTTTCCGCATGCGATTTCATGCCGTTGGTCATCGTGTTCTGGCTGTTTACGCTGATCGGACATGCGATGGTATCGATGCCGCTGGCGGCCGCTTTCGGTGAGCGCGTGCCTGACAAGTTCCGTGATCGTGCGGACGCGTGGCGTGGCGTTGGCCAAGCGTTCGGCCAGGTGTTGGGCATTATCGCGGCCGTTTCGATTACGTGGGCTGCCGACGATTCCGGTTGGGATGGCACCACGCGTTTCGCCATGATGGTGTTTGCGTTGTGCCTGGTGGTGGCTGGTGTGGCTACGTTGCTGGTGTTGCCGTTTGAGGGTTCCAGCAGCTATTTGCCTCGTGAGGGTGTGAAGAAGGGCGATTATTTTTCGCAGTATCGTCCGCCGAAGGGCGCTCCGAAGTTCTTCATTGCGTTTGCCGCGCGCATGTTTGCCATCGCAGCCACTTCCGGCATTGCGATTTACCAGTGGTATCTTGCGCAGGATGGTTTGGGCGATGTTTCGCAGGTCACCATGTTTGGTTTGTCCGGAGCGGCTGCGGTTATGTCGATGATGGCCGTTGCCGCGTTCGTCGGCTCGCTGTTGGCTGCGCTGCTGCTTGGCCGCATCGCCCGCGCTTTCAAAGATTCCCGTATTCCCGCGATTGCCGCCTGCTTGTTGTTTGTGGTTGCTGTAGTACTTCCGTTGACACCGATCGATAGAGCGATGGCGGTCGCGCTGTATGCGCTGTTTGCAGGTTTCGCGTATGTGGTGTATGACGGCGTGAGCCAAGGGTTGAATCTTGCGACGTTGCCGGATGTGCGTTCCGTTGGTCGTTCGTTGGCTGCGTTCAGTTTGGCGAATACGTTCGGTTCGTTGATTGGCGCTGTCGTTTGCGCGATTGCGATTGCGGTGACTGGCGAGTATCTGCTGATTTTCGCTGTTGCCGCCGGTTGCATGGCTGTTGCGGGCGTGCTGACGTTGCTGCTGAAATGATTTGGATGACCTGAGATAATCCGAGAAACGAATATCAAATTCAAAATTGCGCGTCCACATAGTGAACCTTTAGTAGAAAGGGTCTGTGGACGCGCTTATCTTTGCGGCTTAGTTCGAGCGGATAATCCGCCGAATACAAGACTTTGCGAAAGGAGGTTCGCCACGATGAACGGAATGGTTGCACGCGTACTGCTGTCCGCACGAATTATTATTCCGCTTTCGTTGGCGGACTGATTCGAGCAATGCAGCTTCAATCCCTCGCCAACGGAGGCAGGGTTTGAGGCGCGCAAAACACACACGTTGATGGCCCTGCATGCTGCGGGGTCTTTTTGTTGCCGCCCACAAGGCGTAAGGCAACGAAATGAAGACTGCACACAAGAGAATAGAAGAAAGACGTTATCGGCGCATGTTGGGAGCCGGCAACGCATGACAGACGTAACAGGAGTAATCCAATGAGTGCAGTCGAAGCAGCCGCTGGCAAAGCGCAGGCAATGGTGCGCGATTCGGTGAAAACCGTGATCGCCGCTTCCATGGTCGGCACCGCCATTGAGTTCTACGACTTCTACGCATACGGCACCGCCGCTGCGAACTATTTCCCGAAGGTGTTCTTCGGAGACACCACCAATCCGACTGTCGCACTGCTGGCCAGCCTGCTGACCTTCGCCATCGCGTTCATCGCACGCCCGCTCGGATCCTTGGTGTTCGGCCATTTCGGCGACCGCATGGGCCGCAAGACCACGCTGGTGGTTTCGCTGTTGACCATGGGCATCGCCACGTTCCTGATCGGCTGCCTGCCGACTTACAGCCAGTGGGGCATTGTGGCTGTCGCCGCGCTGTGCCTGTGCCGTTTCGTGCAGGGCATCGGTCTGGGCGGCGAATGGTCGGGTGCCGCTTTGGTGGCCACCGAGAACGCTCCGGAAGACAAGCGCGCGCTGTATGGCTCCTTCCCGGAATTGGGCGCTCCGATCGGTTTCTTCCTGTCGAACGGTACCTACTTCCTGTTGGAAACGTTCAACGATGACGATGCGATGCTGGCATGGGGCTGGCGTGTGCCGTTCCTGCTGTCCGCAGTGCTGGTGATCGTCGGTCTTGTGGTGCGCGTGCAGATGGAGGAGACTCCGATCTTCCGCATGGCCCAGGAGCAGAAGAAGGTCGTCAAGTCCCCGTTGACCGAAGTGTTCAAGAAGAGCTGGAAGGAAGTCATCCAAGCCACGTTCCTGGTGGCCGTTACCTACACGCTGTTCTACACGCTGGCAACCTGGTCCCTCGCTTGGGGCACCAAAACCGTCGAGCAGGGCGGCGGAGACCTTGGTTTCACCAATCGTGAATACCTGCTCATGCTGATGCTTGCCATCTGCGTGTTCGCCGCGTTCATCGTCATTTCCTGCGTGAACGCCGATAAATTCGGCCGCAAGCGCGTGATCGTCATCTCGTCCTGCTGCCTCGTGGCATTCGCGCTGCTCTTCCCGTTCCTGCTTGATCCGTCGGTCGTCGGCCAGCGTAACTTCGCCGCCAACCTGCTGTTCCTATGCATCGGCTTCGCGTTGATGGGCACCGCATTCGGTCCGATCGGCGCGTTCCTGCCGGAGCTGTTCGACGCCAACGTGCGTTATTCCGGCTCCGGCATCGGCTACAACCTGGCCGCCATCGTCGGCGCGGCATTCGTGCCGACCATCGCCACTTGGCTGTCCCACCACTGGGGTGTGCACTCCGTCGGTCTGTACCTCGGCGTGATGGCCGTGTGCTGCCTTGTTGCGGTGCTGAGCTGCAAGGAGACTAAGGATGTTGATTTCACCAAGTGATCAATCGCCAAGTGCCGTTTGACCGGCTATTCAGCGACGTGTCAAGATGACATCGACGGAAGCCTTACTAAAAACGTTTGACGCGAATATAACCACTATGTGAACGTCAGCAACCAATATAAAGAAAGCGGGACTAAAACAGTTCCGCAGGAGAGGCGGGGTGGTTCCTCGGACACAATCCGGGGGAGTAATCTCCTAGGAACCATCGCCCGCTGTGAACAACCGAAACAAGAATTAAATATCGCGAGTTTGTTCGGGAATGCAAGTCCCGAATCGCTATAAAAAGAAAAATAAAGGAGCGCCTATTATGGCAGCAACTATCTGGTACGAGAAGGATGCCGATCTGTCCGTGTTCGATGGCAAGAAGGTGGCCATCCTCGGTTACGGTTCCCAGGGTCACGCCCACGCGCTGAACCTGCGCGATTCCGGTGTGGATGTCGTCGTCGGCCTGCGTCCTACCTCTAAGTCCGTGGAATACGCCAAGGAGCAGGGCCTCGAGGTCAAGCCTGTTGCCGAGGCCGTTGCCGAAGCCGACGTTGTGATGATCCTGCTGCCTGACCAGTACCAGGCCGCCGTGTACAAGAAGGACGTTGAGCCGAACCTGAAGCCGGGCGCTGCTCTGGCTTTCGCTCACGGCTTCAACATCCACTACGGCTACATCAAGCCGTCCGAGGATCATCCGGTGTTCATGGTCGCCCCGAAGGGCCCGGGCCACATCGTGCGTCGTGAGTACGCCGCCGGCCGTGGCGTTCCGGTCGTTGTGGCTGTGGAGCAGGATCCGGATGGCAAGACTTGGCCGCTGTGCCTGGCTTACGCCAAGGCTCTGGGCGCTCTGCGCGCAGGCGCCATCAAGACCACCTTCACCGAGGAGACCGAAACCGATCTGTTCGGCGAGCAGAATGTGCTCATGGGCGGCGTGAACAAGCTTGTTGAAATGGGCTTCGAGGTCCTCACCGACGCCGGCTACCAGCCTGAAATCGCCTACTTCGAGGTCTGCCACGAGTTGAAGATGCTCGTCGACCTCATGAACGAGGGCGGTCTGAACAAGGCTCGCTGGTCCTGCTCCGACACCGCCCAGTACGGCGACTACACCAACACCTGCATCGACGAGCACGTGCGTGAGCGCATGCAGTACCACCTGCAGCGCATCCAGGACGGCTCCTTCGCCAAGGAGTTCATCGAGGACCAGGACGCTGGCGCTCCGAAGTTCAAGGCTCTGCAGGAAGAGTACGGCAACGTCCGCATCGAGACCGTCGGTCCGAAGCTGCGCGCCATGTTCTCCTGGAACAACGGCAAGGATGACGACGCTGATATGGCCACCTTCACCGGCAAGATCGCCCGTGGCTGATGTGGCTCATTCGGCTAATCGCTGAGTCTTTTACAAGACCGCTGCCCTTACGGGTGGCGGTCTTTTTTGTATGTTCTGTCGCATATTGTTCTAGGATAGATATGTACGGTTTCTTACGGTTTTTCTATAGGAAGAGATGTCATGGTCACTGCGACTGGTCCCGCACCTGGTTCTGAAATGACAACGTCGGCTGAACCTACCGAAGACCGTAGCACGTCAGGAGTTCTGCACGTCGCCGCGATTTTCGCCTCGCATATGGTGTTGCAGCGTAACAAGCCCATCGCCGTGTTCGGCGCGCTTGATGCCGATTGCGCCGGACTTGAGGTTTCCGCGGAAATCCGCGATTTCGATGGTTCCGTGATCGTGCAGGCGCATGCGTACGCCTCCAAAGAGATCAAGAACGGTTTTTCACCGTGGCGCGTCATGCTGCCGGCACAGCCCGAAGGTGGCCCTTACACGTTGCGCGTCACCGCAGGCAACGATTTCATCGAATATTATGACGTGCTTATCGGCGAAGTATGGCTGGCCGGCGGTCAAAGCAATATGGAACTTGAATTGCGCAACAGTGAAGACGCCGAGGAAGCCCTCGATAACTGTGCCGATCCGTTACTGCGCTTCTACAATGTGCCGAAAACCGGTGTGATCAATCGCAGCGCCGAACATGCGGCAAGCTGGCAGGAATCATCGCCTGAAAATAGTGGCGTAATGAGTGCGGTAGCGTACTATTTTGCGCGAAAACTGCGTGATGAACTTGATTCCGACCTTCCGATCGGCATTATCGACTGTTATATCGGGGGTACGTCGATCAGTTGCTGGACGAGCGAAGATGCACTGAATTCCAGCGAATCCGGGCGCGGCTATCTTGCGCGCTATGAGCAGGCGATCGCAGGTAAAACGCAGGAACAGTTCGATTTGGAGTACGGCGAATGGCAGTCGCGTTCTGATACGTGGAATGCGTCGATCGCAGCCGCCCGCGAAGACGATCCTGATGTGACGTGGGATACGCTGACCCAACAGTATGGCGAATGCCCGTGGCCGCCGCCGATGACGCCGACCTCGCAGTGGCGTCCGTCAGGCGCGTTCCATGCCATGCTGGAGCGCATTGTGCCTTACTCCTTGGCGGGATTCCTATGGTATCAGGGCGAGGAAGACGAGCCGTATTGCGGATCCTACCGTGAGTTGCTGGGCATGATGATTGGTGAATGGCGTGCGCTGTGGAGCGAAAGCCTGCCGTTCCTGATCGTGCAATTGCCGCAGTGGATTGACAAGAAGGTCGACGAGGGCGACGGCGATCCGATGCTGTGGCCGGTGTTGCGCGAGGCCCAGTGGGATGCCGCGCAGTCCATCGACAATGTGTTCGCCATCTGCACTATGGATTGCGGCGAATACAACAACATTCATCCGGTTGATAAACGTACACCGGGCGAGCGTCTAGGCAATTGTGCGCTTCGCCAAGTGTATGGTATGAGCCGTATTCCGGTGTATGGGCCGACTGTGCTGGGTTTCCGCTGCGACGAAGGCGGCCGCGTACGCCTGTTCTTCCGGTACGCGCACGGCCTGCATTTCAGCGGTACTACGCCCGACAGTTTTGGTGACGAGTTCGCCAAGAGCCTGCCTTCGCTGGTGCGTCTGCCGGAACGTTCCGGTTTCGAGCTTGCCGGTGCCGATGGTGTGTTCCATCCGGCCTACGCCGCGATTTTCGTGGATTGCGATATTGACGATCTGGTCAACGCAAAGGTCAACGTGGTCGATTACAACGCCACGGAATTCGGTATTCCGATCAACAGCCGCAGTATCGGCACGATTACGTTGGCCACGCCGGAAGTGCCAGCGCCGGTGATGATGCGCTACGCATGGCGTAGCTGGGGTCCGGCACCGTTGTTTAATGACAATAATCTGCCTGCTCACCCATTCAAGCTGGACCTGACCGATCACACCGACTCTGATCACGCTGAATAATCACGTTAGATAGTTGCGTTGAACGGCTGCGTCACATGATTGTCGATAGTTGACGATGAATAGCGTGCGATTGCTGTGCTTATAGTGTGCTGCAATCGCACGCTTTATATTGCGATTGAAGTCCTGCTGATCGCACGTCAGCCAAATACGAATCAAATACCAGTCAAATAAAAAATCGTTGAAAAATCAACGTTTTTGCGATTTATGCCACCAAAATCGCAGAAACGAATCAAATAAAATGCGCTGCACTGCGAGCGCATAGGCTATTGCCAGAGGTCCGGGCCGAATGATTCCAGGTATGCGGTCAGTTCGGCGGCCATCTGTTCGTCTTCCGGAACGCGCGGATGGCCATCCGTGCCGCAACCATTGCGTGAATACAAGAAATGTTTTACGTGAAACTCGCCCTCAGTGCCGCGGCCGTTGCCGTGGAAGATGGCGTGGAACTTACCGTCACAGCCAAGAGCTACGTGCGCGACCTGTTCTGCATGGCAGATAAGGTCGACGCGAAGGCTTCGGTGGCCGAGGGCATGGTCTCGCTGCTTCCGGGCGAAAGCGTCGTGCTGCATATCGCCACTGCCGATGCCGCAGCGCTTGCCGCTCCGGGTGCGTTCGCAGCCGCCAACGTGCTGCGTTCCGCCAACGATCCGAAGCGCGAATGGTGAGCTTCCGCGAGTACGCCGTCTACTGAAGCGGTAGAAGAGTGGATAGAGGACTACTGAAATTTCAGTTGACGTGTTCGGTTGAGTAAAAACATAAGTTGAAGCGCCGCCAACCTTAAGAAACGAAAGTGTTGTGAACGCTGACTTTTCAAGAGGTTGGTCGGCGCTTTTACTGTACGATGTAGATGAACCGTTTAAGTTGTGATTTAAGTTAAGAAGAAGGACACGGACATGCCGATTCAAAAAAGCAAGGTGACGATTTTTGACGTTGCCAAGGCTTCGGGAGTCTCTAGTAGCGCCGTTTCGTATGCGCTCAACGGCAAGTCTGGTGTTTCCGATGTGACTCGAGACAAAGTGTTGAAGGTCGCACACGAACTGGGATGGAAGCCGAATGGCGCGGCACAGGCGCTGGCCAAGGCGAAGACGCAGCGCGTGGGTCTAGTGCTGGGTTACGACCCGAAGCTGCTTTCCGTCGAATCCTACATGATGGAACTTATTTCCGGTCTTGGCGCCGAGCTGGAAAAATACGATTATTCTCTGCTGGTACGCATGGCCGTGGGTGAGGACGCGAAGCTTTCGATCATCGATGATTGGATTGCTACTGGCAACGTCGACGCCATGCTGCTCGTCAATGTCGAGCTTGGAGACCCTTGCGTTGCCTTGCTTGAGGAGCATGAGGAGATGCCGGTGCTTGCCATTGCCGATGCCTCCGTGGTCGGCAATCTGCCGAGTCTGTCAAGCGCCGACGCCGATGCCGTGCGCCGAGCGGTGCGATACCTGTATGATCTCGGGCATCGTCAGATCGCCCGCGTCGGCGGTCCCGAATCGCTTGCGCACTCGTATATTCGCGATTCCGCCTTTGCGGACGTCGCTTCCGAGCTGGGCATGCGTTATCGTTGCCTGCACACCGACTACACGCCGGAAACCGGTCGCGAGGCCACGAAGCGCCTGCTGGCGTTCTCTGAGCATCCGACGGCGATCATCTACGACAATGATGTGATGGCGTTGGCTGGCCTTGGCGTGGCAGCTTCGCAAGGCATCAAAGTACCGGAGGAAATCTCCATCATGTCGTGGGATGATTCCCTCATGTGCACCGCGGCGTATCCGAACCTGACCGCCATGGGCCGTGACGTGGTCGATACCGGTAAGCAGGCCGCCGGATTGCTGCTCAAGCTGATCGGCGGCGAGCGTGTGGGGCATCTGATGGAAGGGCCGTACGAATTGCGTGCCCGCGCTTCGACCGGTCCCGCTCCGGCAGCGGAATAAGATGCGATGATGAGTTAATGCGATGATGAATTAAAAAATTGCGATTGCGCATTTGCTGCGCCCCGACAAGGGCAGGATGAAAGCGAGCAGCGAGCCGATCGCGGCGATCGCCGCAAGGGTTACGCCATACAGGATTGCGACGGTGTTGCCGGACTGCTTCGACAGGTACCACAGGTCGAACGGCGCGAGTCCCCAGAACAGCCCGGGAATCGCGGATTGGAAATCAAAATCTGAAATCTGAAATCGTAATCTGAAATCAAAAAGCGCCCGTGCCCCTCGCTTGAGGCATGGGCGCATTGTTGCCTTACGACTTCAGGCGCGCTTCTGTGTGATCTGATAGGCGGTGAACAGCACGACCAGCCAAATCACGCCGGCGACCACTGCGATGCGATAGCTTGCGGAGAAGCACATCAGCACCACGACCAGCAGCATGAACGCGATCACCACATACGGCGTCACCTTGGCGAACGGCAGCTTGAACGCAAGTTTGTCAAGTGCTTCCTGGCCCTTCAATCCCTTCAAATCATTCGGACCGTCACCGGCGGCGACAACGCGACGGAACTTAATTTCCGTAAGCATAATCATGATCCAATTAATCGCAGCGGCAATCGTGGCAATCGACATCAAATAATTGAACGCGAAATCAGGCCACACGAACACCACCACCACGGCGATCGCAATGATGATGGCCGACGTGATCACACCCCCGACCGGAACGCCGCGCTTGTTCAGGCGGCCCAGATACGCGGGCGCATTGCCCTGCTTCGCCAACGAATACAGCATGCGCGAGTTCGCGTACAGGCCGGAGTTGTACACGCTCATCACGGCGGTCAAGCACACGAAATTCAGAATGCCGGCGGCCGCATGCACGCCCACCGAGTCGAAAATCTGCACGAACGGGCTGGAATTGCCGTCGATCGTGCTCCACGGCACCACGGCCATAATCACGCCGAGCGCGCAGATGTAGAACACGAGAATACGCCAGATAATGCCGTTCGTGGCCTTCGGGATGGTGGTGCGCGGATTTTCGGTTTCGCCCGCGGTGATGCCGATGAGCTCGGTGCCGCCGAAGCTGAACATCACCACGACCAGCGCCATCAGCAGGCCGGTCCACGTGCCGTCCGCATTGCGAGACATCAGGCCATGCGGCAGGAATCCGCCGTCAACGGTAAACCAGTTGGCGAACGACGCGCGAATGCCCGAAGCGGTCGGCACATTCGCGATGATCACATACAAACCGCCGAAAATCATGGCAAGCACGGCCACGATCTTGATGATGGCGAACCAGAATTCAAATTCGCCGAACTTGTTCACGCCCATAAGATTCAGCGCCGCGATGGCCACCAGGAACACCGCCGCCGACACCCACTTCGGAATGCTCGGGAACCAGTAATTCACGAACGAGCCAACCACGGCCAACTCCACCATGGCCACGAGCACGTAGTTGAACCAGTAATTCCAGCCGGAAATAAAGCCGGCTCGCTTCGACCAGTACTGCGTGGCGTAATAGCTGAACGCGCCCGCCTTCGGATCCTCGACCGCCATTTCGGACAGGGCGCGCACGATCAGGAAAATCGCCAGACCGCCGATCAGATAGGCGAGCAGAATGGCCGGGCCCGCCAGCTGAATCGACTCGCTGGAACCATAGAACAGGCCGGTGCCGATCGCGCCGCCCAATGCGATCAATTGAATATGACGATTCTTCAAAGACTTGCGCAGCGTCGGCGGAACCGGCACATCGTCGGTTTCGCGCGGTTTCTTCGCAACGGTTGCGTCACTCATGAATGCTTCCTCTTCTTGGGTGCCTCGACAATATTCGGCAAATTCGGCAAAAGTTTGGCGATCTTGGCGATGTTGCGTTCGGCAGTAGTGGTAGGTGACGCGCCTATGGTTTTTGGTATGGCGCGTCTTCCCCGATTGTAGCTGTAGCGCGTGGATTCGGTTTCATAGTGTTCAATAGTTCGATAGTTCAATAAAATGAAGGTTTTGGGAGCAATGGTTGGTGCTGCTTGAGCGCTACGGGCTGGAGGTCGTCATGGCATTCATCAAAGACATGGTGCGTATGTGGTTGCATGCGTGGAAGCGATTCATCTCCATCGCACTGATCTCGTTGCTGGGCGTCGCCGTGCTTACGGGCATTTACGCGGGTTGCCGAGACGCTTTTCTTGCGACGGATCGTTTTTTCGACACCCAAGGATTGCACGACATTCAGGTGTTGTCGACGGCCGGATTGACCGATGACGATATTGCCGCGCTCCGTAAGGTTTCCGGTGTTGCGAAAGTGCAGGGCGAACGTTCGCAAACCGTGACCGTCGATTTGAACGGCAAAAAAACCGTGACCATGCAGGAGATCGGCACGAACGGCATTGACCAGCCGTATCTGCAGAGCGGACGCATGCCGGAGAAGTCCGGTGAGATTGCGGTGACGCGCAAATTCATCAAGGATTCCGGATATAAAAAGGGCGACCATATTACGGTGACACCGCAGGATTCGGCGTCTTCTTCTGTGTCCGATTCTGCAGAATCGGACAACCAAACGGGCGAAAACGGGTCCCAGATGTCCGATTCTGCAGAATCGGACACGCAGGATGGCAAACGTGCCGCACGGGTGACCGATTCTGGTGAATCGGACAATCAGGCACCGAGCTTCCCCACCGAACTGACTATTGTGGGCGTGGTGCTTGACCCGCAGGATCTCACCAATCCAGACGGCTATTCGGGTACGAACGCGTTCCGTTCCTCCGCTACCAGCGACTACACGTTCTTTGCGCCGTCCGACGGTGTGACCGGCAGCATGTACACGGCCGTCACCGTTCTCGTGAAAGGCGCCTCCGACAAGGACTCGTTCAGTGACGCCTATGACGACACCGTCAGCGAAGTCGCTGACCGCATCGACGGCACGGTACGCAAGAACCGCCAGCAAGCACGCCATCAGGAACTACTCGACGCTGGAACCAAACAAATCGACGAGGCGAAAGCGCAAGCTGACAAACAGTTCGCCGCAGCGCAACAGCAGATCGACAGCAATCGCAGTCAGCTCAACCAGCAAATCGACCAAATCGTCAATATGCAGGCGGGCGCGGCTGCAGGATCCCTCGACGAAACAACCCGTGAAACGCTACGTGAAACGGTAATTGCCTCAAGCCCGCAATTAGCGGAAGCCAAAGCGCAACTCGACCAGGCGCAATCGCAATTGGACCAGCAGAAAAAAGACACCGAACGGACACTGCAATCCAAGCAAAACGAGCTGGAAGACAGCATTCCGCAAGTGCGTTGGTATGTGCAGGACCGGTCGCAAATCGGCGGATTCAGCTCGCTGAAATCTGATCTGGAATCCATCCAATCGCTGGGCAACGCATTCCCGATCGTGTTCTTGCTCGTGGCGGTGATGATGAGTCTGACCGCCATGGCGCGCATGGTCGAAGAGGATCGCGGGCTGATCGGCACATACACAGGGCTCGGCTACGGGCGTCTTGCGGTCGCCTCACGATACCTGTTGTTCGCGCTGTTCGCCTGTCTGATCGGCGGTGGACTCGGCCTGATCGCAGGCTTCCTTGGCATTCCGGCGTTCCTGCTTGTCGTATTGCGAGGCTTGTATGTGATGCCGGACGTACGCTTGGAATACGACTGGCTGTATGGAACGGCCGGAGTCGCGCTGTTCGTAATCGGCGTGCTTGCCGCAACCGTGTATGCGTGCGTGCAGGAAATGCGACAGAAGCCGGCCAGTCTCATGCGTCCGAAAGCGCCGCGTGCAGGATCGCGCATTCTACTGGAGCGTATCAAGCCGTTGTGGAATCGCATGAGCTTTCTCGGCAAAGTCACGGCACGCAACATTTTCCGCTTCAAATCGCGCCTGATCATGACGGTCGGCGGCGTGGCCGGCTGCACCGCGCTGATTGTGTGCGGACTTGCGATCAACGACACCGTTGCCGTATTGGGCGCGAAACAGTATCAGGACGTGTATCAGTACGATTTGATGGTGGTCGCGAACGATGATGACGCTGATGCGATGCGGCAGAAAGTCGCTTCGGATGGTCGCGTCACGTCGAGCATGGACGTGCGCGTTGAATCGGGTGATTTGACCGGCGATTCGGGGAGCGAAAGCATTCAGCTGGTTGCCGTGCCCGACAGTGAACGCAGCGAGTTCGGCAAGATGGTCACGTTGCAGCCGGTGCGCTCCAGTTGGGTGGATGGTGCGGCCGATACGGTAAGTCTGGGCGATGACGGCGTGATCGTATCGCAGTCCGCGGCAAGCGCGATGGGCGTCAAAGCGGGCGGTATGGTAACGCTGACCAACGGTGACGATATGCAGGCCGAAGCGCATGTCAGCGCGGTGATCCGCAGTGTGATCGGATCGGACGTGTATGTGAGCGAAACCTATTATCGCCAGCTGTTCGATACTGCTGCATCCGGCACGTCTTCCGCATCTTCCGCGTCCGATTCTGGAGAATCGGACAATCAAAACGGCGAATCCGGTACCTCGAATGGCGCATCGTCAAACGGCCAACAATTGGTGTGGAACGCCATGTATGCGAAGCTCAAAGGTTCAGGCGAATCCCAGGCCGCCTACGCGGAAAAGCTGGAAGACGACGATGCGGTCATGAAAGCCGTGAGCTGCGCACACATGGCGGAAAGCTTCAAATTCGATCTGATGGGTGCGGTGGTCGCGCTGATCGTGGCGCTCGCGGGCGGGCTCGCGCTCGTGGTGTTGTTCACGCTCGCCAACACCAACGTGTCAGAACGTGAACGCGAGATGGCCACGCTCAAGGTGCTCGGATTCTTCGACAAAGAGGTTCACCACTATGTGAACCGTGAAATGATGGTGCTCACCATGATGGGCGTGGTGCTGGGCTTGCCTCTCGGCCGTTTCGTCGGCGGATTGCTGACGGCTGCGTTGAATATGCCCGCACTGTATTTCGAAGTGGAATGCACGCCGTTGAGTTATGTGATTGCGGCCGGCGCGACCATGGCTTTCGCGCTGCTCGTGCAGTTGTTCGTGAATCCGGTGTTGGATCGTATCGACCCGATTAGTTCGCTCAAATCCGTCGAATAGGCGCATGTCTGAATGTCCGATTCTCCAGAATCGGACAACTAGACGGGTAAAAGTGCGTTACGGTTGTCCGTTTCTCCAGAATCGGACACTTAGAGTGCCGGAAAGGCTCGGATTCGCGTTTCAGTTCTTCGGATAACGGTAGTTGTGTGGCAGTTGCGTGGTGAGCTGCGGGTCCAGGCCGAGTTCCTTCAACTGCCGGTCGATTTCGCGGCGCGCACGTTTCACAAGTTCGGCTCGATATTCATCGCCATGTCCGGCATTGCTATGTGCCGCATCGCCATGTCCCATCGTTCCCATCTTCTCCAGTGCGTCCAATGTTTCCGCCATACGCTTGAGCCGGTCCTGATGGTGCAGCAGCGCGCGCACCTGCGCATGTTCGTGCACGATCGTCCGCCAATCGGATGGTGTGTGTGCAATCTCCCGAACCGCGGTGACCGGATGTACGTCGGCCACCTGATATGTGATCGAGCCAAGCAGCGGCATCAGGAACACCGTAATCGCGCCGGCTGCGACCAGTGTTGACGCGGTGTCGCCTTGCATGGTGCCGACCTTCACCGCCAGTGACGTGACGGCGACGATGATCGGCAGCGCGGTCGTGCAATACAGCGCTACGGTGACGCGATGATGCGATGACAGCGGATTCTCGCGTTTGTCGAGCGATAGCGCAACATATACGGGCACCGCGCGAATCAGCATGAGCATTACGATGAACGCGACGAGCAGCGCGGGTCGGCCTGCCACGGCGCGCACGTTGATCGCGGCTCCTGACACCACGAAAAACACAGGAATAAGGAATCCGTAGCCGACGCCTTCCAGCTTCATTTCCAGCGACTTGCTGCCGTCGGGGATGATGTAACGCAGGATGAAGCCTGCGGCGAACGCGCCGAGCACCGCGTCAAGTTCGAACAGTGCAGAAATGGTGACAAGGAAGATGAGCAGGAATGTGGTCAGTCGCATGAGCGTTTGCGATGACGTGTTCGCGTTTTCCGTAAGGAAACGGTACAGGCGATGGCCGGTTTTCAGTGCTTTCGTGGGTAGCATTGCGCACAGTAGACAGATGGTAAGGAACGCGCCGAGCACGAGCATGGTCTGCCAGCCGGTTCGGGTGGATAGCAGGATGGCCATGGCAAGGATTGGGCCGAGTTCGCCCCACGTTCCGTACGAGATGATGGCGTCGCCGATGGGGGTGCCTTCGAGGTTGCGTTCCTTGAGAATCGGCATGAGTGTGCCGAGAGCGGTGGTGGTAAGTGCTATTACCGTGGCGATGCCGTTGATGCCTTGCTTTGCGAAGAATGGAAGCAGGGTCACGACGAGTCCGGCGAGCCCCAAGGTGATGATCCATGTGACAAGGCCGACTTTGCCTTGATGTCCGGCGAGTCGTTTCGGGTCGATTTCATAGCCGGCGAGCAGGAATAGGAACGCCATACCGAGCTCGCTCAAGAGTTTCACGGCGTCGTTCACCTCGATTACGCCCAGTCCGTACGGACCGAGTGCGGCTCCGGTGACGAGCAGCAGCACAGTTTGTGGAATGAACCTTCCTGGAATCAGCTGCGCCACAATCGGGCTGACGGCCGCCACCGCCATGATGATAGTCAATGAAACGAGCTCTTGCGTCATGTTTCTAGCCTAGTGAGTCTGCATGACGGTGTTCAAGGACGTGATGCCCCATGATGAGCCAAAGGGCACTCTGGGGCAAGGTTAAGTTTTTGTAAATTTTATGGGGGGGGGGTAATTCTATGAGCGTTACTATCTGTGCAAAATGGCGGAACTGTTTTGTTTTGAAGATGGAACTCCTTCTTTTCATTGGGGGAAGGGTGGGCTTTATTCGAGGGTTTTAACGAGGGTGCCAATGGGAAAGCTCCGATACGATTCTGAACCGAGCTGTTTAGGCAATATAGGGGGAGGGAAGAATGGTTGATGGAAAATTCACCGCAAAGGAGCGCGCGTATTTGGCCAGCCTTCCCGCAGTGGAAAGCGTGAGCGCGTCGCATATCCGGTATGCCGACAGTTTCCGCATCGAAGTCATGTGCAGATACAATGCGGGCGAATCGCCGGCCGCCATCTTCCGCGAGGCGGGTCTCGACCCGAAACTCATCGGATACAAACGCATTGAGCGGTGCATTGCACGCTGGAAAAAGCAGGAGGAACGAGACCGCCGCAACAGCAAGCGGGTGGACCGCGACGACCTGCGCGTCATTCGGCATCATGATCTTATGCGCGATGATGCGCAATCGTCGGCAACGGAATCGCAGGATGCGCTTTCGAAGCTCGCCCAAGCGCAACTCATCATCAACCAATGCGACGAATTGATCGCGAAACAGGCGTTGCGCATCGACGAACTGGAACGTGTGCTGCGAAAGCTTGTCGGGTGACGGCACGGTTGCGTGAGATGGAGGAAACGGCGGAATGGCATGACGGTCGTTGGCCGTCACCCGAAGAGGCTCCGATGGGTGGTCGACTTTCGTTGGAAAGTCGCTTTCCGTCGTTCGAAGAGGCGATTGACGTTGCCGACGAAATGCGTCAACGACGTCACGCTCGCGGCAAAACGCTGGCGATGCGTGCGATTGCGGCGCTGTTGATTGTCGCTGCGATCTGTATTGGCGGTTTTCCGGCGATGTTGCAGTATCGGTCGGCGCGTGATCTGTCGGGAACGTCGGTAAGATCCGCGCAGACGGTTGCGGGCTGGCCGTATCCGCAGGCGGATGACGCGTTCGCCGCGGCCCGGGACTATAACAAGCGGCTTGCGCAGTCCGGACAGCCGATTTTGGGTGAGGCGAAGGATCCGTTCGCTGATGTGCGCGGCGGATCGCGTGCCAGTGTGTCCGATTCTGGTGAATCGGACAATCAGAGTGGTGCGGGTACAGGCGCGGACGCCGGTTCCGCGGACGCTGGTTCCGCAAGCGCCAGTTCGGCGGACGCGGAGTACCGGAGTCTGTTGGATTCCGGCGGTGGCGTGATGGGTACGATTCGCATTCCGAAAATTTCCGTGAGACTGCCGATCTACCATGGCACCTCCGAATCGGCGCTCGCTTCGGGCGCGGGCCACCTGTACGGCAGCAGCCTGCCAGTCGGCGGCAAGAGCACGCATGCGGTGCTCACCGGGCATCGCGGACTGGTCGAGGCGGCCATGTTCACGCGGCTTGATGAAATGCGTGTCGGCGACTACTTCTACATCGAAGTGATGGGTCGAACGCTCGGCTATCAGGTGGACCGTATCACGGTGATCGAGCCGAACGACACGTCGCAGCTGAAAATCGTGCCTGGTGAGGATCGCGTGACCCTGATGACCTGCACGCCATATGGCGTCAACACGCACCGTCTGCTGGTTTCGGCCATACGTTCCGCCATTCCAGATGAGATTCCCGCCGAAAACGACGCGGTGAAGGATGCCCGCGCGATTGGTGCGATCACAGGTATTGCGACTCTCGTAGTGGGCGCGTTGTTGGTTTGGTTGCGACGCAAGCCGTGGCATATTCGCAGGCATGCTGCTTGGTGGCCGAAGCGCGGCTGATTCGGTTACATTTGCGTGAATAATCGCGCTTTTCGCACGTTTTTCCTTTTGTGATGTCGGGTGATTGCGCCGTAGGAAATGTGTTGCAGGGATTTTGTTGTTGCGCTGTTGCCAAACCCCGACTTTCCCGCACGTAGGGTGTGCGCGCGATTGTTTGATTTCCTTTAGTTTTCAGGGTTGAAGCAGTGTCGGATTGCTCCAGGCGAGTCAGTGGCGCGATTCGATGAGAGACGTGAATTAAGGGGATGCATATGAGACATGCGCACAACGAGGCAAAGCCGAGGGGAGGCTTTGTTCAACGCATGGTTGCGGCGCTCGCTGCGATTGCCATGCTTGGCGGCTTGGGCTACGTCACCACGTCTTCCGCCATTGCGGAAGACGACCAGAATCCTTCCGGTGACACTTCCACCTTGCAGCCTGCGAATAGTAAAAGCATTGCCAAAATCGAAGGTGGAGACGGTGATCAGTATGCGTTGCATTTGACTGCGTCCGGCGATAGTTCGTCGTCCACGGTTACGACCGCGGTGCTTGCCGATATTGTGCTGGTGCTTGACAAGTCCGGCAGTATGAAAAACAGCAACCGTGACACGAATGCGAAAAACGCTGCCACGGCCTTGGCGAGTAAGCTTCTGACGGCCACGAATGCCGCTCTTCCGGCTGAGCAGCAAGTACAGATGGCGGTGGTGACGTTCAGCGACAGGGCGCGAACAACTTCGCAGTTCACGACTTCCCCTGGCGCTATCGGCACGGCCGTCAGTGCGTGGCCAAATGGCGGAACCAACTGGGAAGACGCCCTGAAAACAGCGAACGATCTGTCGTCGGGACGTTCCGGTGTGCAGAAGCATATCGTCTTCCTGTCTGACGGCAATCCGACCTTCAGAATCACATCCTATTCCGGATGCTTCAAGTGGAGTGGGTTCGGTCAGGGATGGGAAAGCCATCCTGAATACGGGACACAGGTGGAGTGCGAGGCTAACAATAAGTGGTTGGACCGGTCCTACCAGTGGAAAACCGACCCGGACGGCTCGGACGGAAACATCCACGGCGAGGGCGATGACGATAGCTACGGCTACAACTATGCGGCCGCTCTGTCGGAAGCCAACGAACGCGGGAACGCAGCCCTGTATGTGGTGAAGGTTTCGGCCGACGCCAATAAGATGAGCGACCTAGCCAAAGAAGCGAACGCCGTCACCGGCAAGGAATACGACGGAACGTCCGCGGGAAATCTGACGAAGGCATTCGAACAGATCTACAACACCATCACCACAACCGCGAAAATCAGAGCGTATTCCATCACCGACACCCTGTCTCAATGGGTTGATCCGGTCGATTTCGCCGATGTGGCAAACGGCACCGATATCACGCAATATGTGACGGTAACCAACAATGGCACAACCGTAAGCGGATATACGGCCGTCTACAACGTCGACGACAACGGCAATCGCACGATTACCGTGACATTCAACAATAGGAACGGCATGATCGTCGACAAAAACGAAACCATCGACGTTTCCTTCAAGGTAAAACCAAGCGACGCCGCATATGCGGATTACGCAAGCAAGCAGCAATACCCGGACACGGGAGAAGCCAATACCGGCAATGAATCCGCAGGAAAGCAAGGATACTTCTCCAATGCCGGAGCGCATCTGAACTACTGCGTGGTCACGTCCGTTAACGACCAGGAATCGGAATGCACCCAACAGACGCTCGACTATGCCAAACCGGTCGTGCAAGTCAGACTTGGCCAAATCACCATCAACAAGGTGTGGTCCGACGGTGCGAGCAAGCATGCGAGCGACGCGGTGACGGTCCAATTGCAGCGCACGAAGACAGGGGAAGCGGCCGCACAGGCTGAAAAAGTAGGCGATCCAATCACGTTGAACGCATCGAATAATTGGACGGCCACGATCGGCAGGTTGCAGCCCGGATACACCTACAGCGTGGCTGAAACGTCGGAAGACAGCCGCTACGCGGTCTCCTGCCAGTATGGCAATGCTGCGAGCAACGCGACCGGCGTGGACCTCACCAAAGCCATGGTCTGGCAGAGTGACGGCAACGGCGGCAACATGACGGCCACATTGACCAACACGTTGAAGAGCGCGACGCTATCCAATGTGATCACCGTGCAGAAAATCCTAGAGGGGCGCGACTGGAAGGCAGGCGATTCGTTCGATTTCGAACTGACCGCAGACGGCGACGCGCCGCTGCCGGCCGATTGCGCGCAACAGGCGCAACAGTCGTGCAAGGTGACGGTCGCCTATGATGCTGATTCCCCGGATAGCCAGCATTCCGCAACGTTCGGTGACATCACCTACAACGCTGGAAAAGCCGACTACACGTACACCATTACGGAAGGCAACGGCAATATCGCAGCCCTGCACTATTCGGGCGCGAAATACCAGATTGTGGTCGCCGTTACCGAAACGAACGGCGCATGGACGGCTTCGGTGAAATCCGTGACGAAACTGCTCGACGACAACGGCAAGAACGTTTCCGAATCGCAGAAAATCGGCGATCCGATCGCATTCACCAATACGTATGTGGCGGTGTCGGCGTTGCCGTTGACGGGCGGAACCACGGATCGTCAATGGCTGCTGGTTGGTGGGTCGATCGGCGGACTCGCAGTACTGCTGGTTGGCGCGGCTGGCGTCTGGAACAGCAGGAAGCGTCTCGTCTGAGACGGTTCCTCGGGCTGGACTGCCCTACCAACCTTCACGGGGCGGTCCAGCCGCACATCACCAATTTTGTGGATCCGGAGCATGTTGGGCTTCAGATCCCGTTAGCAAAAACAAACACAGCATCAACAACACAATGAGAGGGGATTCTCATGAAGATGAGGAAACTTTTCGCCGGTATCGCCGCCGCTGCGACGTTGCTGGGCGGCATGGCCCTGAGTGCGGCAAGCGCACAGGCTGACGGCAGCGGCACTGTCGTCACTAGTAAGGTGAATTTCACATTCACTGCTCAGGAGGACGCCAAGCAGCTGGTCAATCGTAAGCTGAACGCCTACAAGATCGCCGATTATGTGCAGTACGGCACTGGTGATAATGCAACGTACGGTGTGCAGACTGCCGACGGTGTTGACCGCGGTACTCTTAAGGCGGCACTTGAGTCTGCTACTGGCAAGACCGTCCCTGAAACCGGCGATCTGATGGCTTGGGCGCTCGCCGAAGGCGTGCTGTCTGTGGACAATTCTGCAGATGGTGCATGGAATAATAGCGCTTCCCGTAAGTTTGTGGAATCGCTGAAGACCACGACTGACAAGCTTGGTACCGCAGAAGAGGTTGATTTGGGTGCTGCCGCTAATGGCACTTCCGCTACTGTGACGCTCCCTGCAGGCCTGTACCTGTTTGTGGACGCGGATTACTTGGTTGGCACCAATGGGGCTGCCACTCCGTCTATCGCAATCCTCGTTGGCTCCGGTAACGTTAAGGATGGCGTGCTGAATCCGCTCACTGAGGCAACTGTGGCCATTAAGAACCAGACCACTGCCGTGACCAAGAAGGTGAATGGAGAGGACGTCATCACCGCTTCCGTTGGCCAGAAAGTGACATACACCATTACGAGCAAGGTGCCGCAGAACACGCAGTACTACAGCGATTACGCCTACACCTACACGGATACCCCGTCTGCTGGCCAGACTGTGCATCTCGATTCCCTTAAAGTGACGGTTGGCGGTAGCGACCTGAACAAGGGTAAGGATTACACCGTGGCCGAGGGCGAGAATGGAAAGTTCACTGTTAACATCACCTCCATCAAGCAGCAGAACGCAGGCGATGAGATCGTTGTGACCTACGATGCCGAGGTTACCGAAGCGGAAGCTACTGGCCGCAAGGCCGTGACCAATACGGTTGTGCTCTCCGACAACGGTGCTAAAGCCACCGACAGCACCTCCATCACCAACGGTCAGTTCTCCTTCACCAAGACCGATGCCCAGGGCAATGCTCTGGCTGGTGCTGATTTTGAGATCGAAGGACAGAACGGTGCCTCGACTCCGTCCACTGCTACTGCGACTTCCGATTCAAATGGAACGGTGACTTTCAAGGGTCTTGCGGACGGTACTTACAAGGTCACTGAGACCAATGTTCCTGCAGGCTTCCAGCAGAATCTCAAAGCTGCATTTACCGTTACCATTGCGAACGGTAAGGCCGTCAAGTATGCAGGTGCCGATATCTGGGGCTTGGCTCCGAGCGCTGAGGTCTCCGGTAACTACACGTACAAGGTCAAGAACGTGAAGAACGTCACCCAGCTGCCGCTCACCGGTGCTGCGGGCAC
>ERZ773106.759-NODE-759-length-29935-cov-32.492637_pt1 | contig 29935 bp, 29 predicted proteins | sample MGYA00580572_ERZ773106 | MGnify/ENA primary metagenome ERZ773106 (study PRJEB29015, sample SAMEA2737868) | human gut metagenome | biome: human gut; feature: human-associated habitat; material: faeces | place: China | collected 2012 ... | reverse complement strand
TCATAAACAAACTGATTACTTGTGGCGAGAAACCTACAAAAATATAACAAAGCAGTCGTATGTCAACTTCTTTCATTGACGAAAATTCATTCCGCAACTTCTCCATTGCATTATCATGGCAGGTATTTACGATAAGTTCCAGTTCTTGCAACATTGCATTGTTCTCTGCAAAATCGGTGATAATCTGTTTCACTTCGTGGAACATGGCTGCTTGTTGCGATGCGGTATTCTCACGTTCATAGTAAGTCTTTCCCAGTTTGTCAATGATGTCGAATCGTGAAGCTATCAAACCTTTTAAATGGCTTTCTGCATTGCGCTGTCCTTCCATATGTTCTGTCAGGGTTTTGTATTGGGCGTTGGCTTCTTCCGCCAATAGCAGGTAGCGGTCGGTACGTTCGCGTTGCAGGCGCAGACGTTGACGGATGATGTAGTATGCTACCCCTATTATTAGAAAAATTACGCTTGCTATGGTAATCTCCCAGGTAGTACGGTTCTTCATCCGGTATTCGGCAAATTTGGAGCGTTCCTTGAAATAGTCACGTTCCACCATACCGGCGGAGAATTGCATATTTGAACGTGTCAGCGAGTCAGTCAGATAGATATAATGGTGTATCTTCTCTGTCGCTTTCTCGAAGTTTCTGGCCTGCGCTTCAATCCGATAAGCGGTGTATTGCAGGTCTGCCATGTCACGTATATCGGTGGAATGTGTTTCTGCAAGTGCCAGATAGTAGCGTGCGCTGTCTATACGGTTTTTTAGTAGATTCACATCTACTAATGTATGGTATCCGTATAACGTATCTTGCCGGGCAGAGAGTTCGATGCGTTGCAGTAGGTCATGAGGAATTTGTTTCTTGCCTGACACCACATAGAGAGAAGCAAGATTGGTGAGACTGGCTTTGGCTAACTTATTGTACTTGTGCTCATCAGCCAAATCGAGTGCGGCAGAATAGAGTCGCATGGCTTTCTCCATATCTTTTGAATTGAAAGTTGCGGCTGCCATATCGAGAGTTGCCTCTGTTTCTTCACGAGTGTTATCAGTCTGCCGGAAGTTATTGCGAGCTTCACGAAAATAATGATAAGCCCGGCTATAGTTCATTTGGTCATAATACACTTCACCGATTTGACTGTATAAAAGCCCTGCATAATAAGGCTCATTGGTATCTTTCAGTTTCTCTTCAATTTTTAGGAAAAGACGTAACGCTCCCGGTTTGTCTCCTGCGCGCAGTTTAACCCGTCCCCAATAATAGAGAGTTTTGCATTGGCGGCGTAAATCTTTGGGATGATGTTTATAATGGCTCCAAGCCTGGCGAATGAGCGAATCATTGGTTACTTTGATGTGATTTTTGTCTAAAGCCTCTGAATAAAGCAACGCATACCTGGCCTGTTCAGCCTGGCCGCTTTCCGATTTGAGTTGTTGTAATATTGTTAAGGCACTATCCGGCTTATTTTGTAACAGTGCTTCCGCCTCATCAAGCCGGGAAATCTGTTCTCTGTTATAACATCCTGTAAAAAAGAGAATTACTAATAGTTCGAGTATAATTCTGCATTTCATGCTGTGAATGTAGTGAAAATATTTCGAGTTTAGTATGGAATCGTCATATCTTTATAATTCTTATGATGTTTAATTTTGTAAAGGTAGGAAAATAGATTCGAGTTGAATTTTTCGGACTAATATCAATATATCTTGAATATATAGTCTTTTAATAGTTCTTTTTCAACTTTAAAGTTGAATGTTTGTTGTGTTATACTACATTATTCATATCTTTGCATAAAGATATTTTAGATATGGATATAGAAACAGTCGATAAATTCTTGAAAGAATTTAAAGATAAGGCTAGGGTTTTCGGGATTATCTTTCGCATAGATAGAAAGAAGAATATGCAAGCTTTGCTTGATTTGGAGATTTCGGCAATTATGCGTGAAAAGATAATAATGTCTTTGACAGTTGAGGACTATTATAAAGGTCCTACGGAAGATAAGTTGAATTATATGGGAGAACTTTGGGAGTTTGGCAAGTCCGTAGATAAAAAGGAGGTTTATATCAAAATAAGTAAAGGTACTGGAGCAAATTCTCCAATCTGTGTCTCCTTTCATTTGGCAGAGAGAAAAATAGAACATCCTTTCAAAAATAAAAAGTAGAAGTTATGAAAAGTCCGTTTACAGGTGGTGACGCTGCATTGTGTCATGAGAAGCAATCATTTGAATTTCGAAAAGACAATTTTGAGATAGTATATCATTTTTATAGATGTAAGGATACAAATGAAGAGTTTACTACAACTGAACTTGATCAACTGAATATGAATCAAGTTTATAATTTGTATCGTCAGAAATATGCGATACCATTTCCGGATGAAATAAAAAGAGTCCGGGAATTATATGGTATATCTGCACTTCGAATGTCTAAACTTTTAGGTTTTGGCGATAACCAATATAGAAAATACGAAGAAGGAGAGATGCCTAGTGTGTCTAATGGGAAAATGATTTCAGCTTTGAAAGATCCTCATTTCTTTTTGGAAATTCTGAAACTTGCTCAAAATCAGTTTCCCAATGATGAGATACTTAAAATTGAAAAAAGGGTAAAGGAACTGTTATTAAATAATTCCTGTTTTGAGAATAAAATAAATGAATTTATATTTCACAACCATTTGTCTTTACGTTCAAGTATAAATGGGTATGCTTCTGTCATTCCCGAGAAGGTTAAGCAGATTATTGTCTTTTTTGCATCTGCATTACAAGGAGTTTTTGAAACAAAACTAAATAAATTATTATTTTATTCTGATTTTCTTTCCTATAAGAAATATGGTAAAGGTATTAGCGGGTTACAATACCAAGCTATAAGTTATGGGCCTGTTCCTGTGCGTTATAGTACTATATATGAGAACTTGGACGGATTAAAAAAGGAAATTATAAATTTGGGAAATGGTTATTCTGGAAGTATAATTACAACTGTTGAGCAATTTGAACAGTCTTTATTTACAGTTGAAGAATTAGAGGTTTTACAATGTGTATTAGCTCATTTTGAGAAGAGTAAGGCTAATGAAATTTCAGAAATGAGTCATGCTGAAGAAGCGTGGCGTCAAAATGAAAAACAGCATAGTTTGATTGATTATAGTTATGCGTTTGATTTGAGACAGTTGTAATGTAAGCCCCCTTCTAGTTTTGTAGTTTGATTTATATAAATAATTTGTACTTTTACGGTGATTTAGTTAGGAAGTTAAAAGTACAAATAACTTTACGCAACTATATACTTTATTGTACCAACGATTGTATATAATGAATGGTTGGACTTTATAATGTACCAATCTGCGTATTAGCAGATTGGCATTGTTAAATACACATCAGTCGTTATTTATGGACGTTGTTCTACTTATCTTAAAAGCTCGCTTGGGATTCTTTTGTGATGGCTTTTTAAGGATATAATTCAAGTGGCGAACACACTGGCATTGTGCAATTATTAGATAAAATCATATATTCTTTTCCTTTCCCAATAGTGGATGCACTATAGTTAAGGGAGTATTCATACATACGAAAATTCTTATAAAGTTCCTGAATAAAATCAACTTTATCATAGGTCACGATCCATTTTTGATATTCAATTTGAGCTATAGCATCATAAATATCTTGATGGTCTTGATCGTTATAATAATTCATATATAATCCTTTCCCTTTTACATAATATGGTGGATCAAAATAAAACAGACAATTATGCGGCAAATCATTTCGCAAATTATTAACTAATTCAACAGCATCTAAATTGTATAACTCTATTTGATTTGAATATCTAGCAATGGTTTCAATTCTTTCTTTTAACTTATTGCAGTTATAGCGGGCATCTATTAAGTAATTTCCGGTTTGCTGAAGTCCACCAATAACTCCTCCTTTTATAATGCCAGAGCGATTTGTGCGATTAAGAAAGAATGTAGAAAATCCTAGTTGTAATAAATCGGCATCTATTTTATTTCTTTGTATTTGTTTTTGTTCATGCCAAGTCTCCATCGTTACCGGAGTATTTAATATCAATTGGCAAAACTCGTCTGTATGATTTAAAATAGAGTGCCAAAAAGCAAATATTGATCTATCTCTATCATTTATAATTATTCGATTAGCAATACCATTTATTAACAAATAGAGAGCGATAGACCCGCCACCAACATAAGGTTCCACGTATGTACCCCCTACTAAATTATTTGCAATAAATAATTCAGAGAAAAAGGGTGATATTTTACCTTTTCCGCCGGGATATCTAAGTGGTGAATAATATATCATAATTTAGTCCATTTCTATTTGTGCCCACAAAGTTACCATAAAATCTTGAATATTATCCCATGTAGTTACAATATCTTCTGGTATAGCCGCAAACCTATTATTATGCACATATGCATGGAATGTTGATAATCCTAATAGAGAATCCTCATTTTTCATCATCGTACCAATTGCTTTAGAAATTGCATCGTCTGTAACTCCTTTTTGTTTTAAATGGTTTCTCACAATAGATACTTTTTCTGGCATCTGTTTTCCGGATTTTGCAGCCGAAATCTTCCCCTCTCCTAACAGACTTTTTTCTTCTAAATAGGTATCAATACTTAGTTCGATGAATACTCGAAATGTAATGGCCGCACAATTGGGATATTTATAAATATCCAATTTTTGTAATTCGTTATATATTTTGTTAACTTTAGGATTTGTGATTCGAATAACTAATTTTGAAGGTATAATAGTCTTACGTTTATATGGTATAGGTGAGTTCTTGTGATTATGACCTTTGTTTGAATGTAATTCATTTGAATCAGCATCTTCTGATGTTATAGGAATATCCTCTTCGCCATTTGACAAGTCTTCAGATTCTTCACTAGAATTACTTACAGAGTTCCAGTCATTTAAGCTCCAAGGTGTTGTTGATTTAGATAAATCAGGTAAATCGCTACTCATTTTTTCTATAAAAGACATGCGATCAGTCGATGTATAAATAGATTTAACTTTAAAATGAGGTTCTGCCATTTTTGAAATAACAGCACTTAATGCTTTTGCTACTTCAACTTCTTCTATTCCTGAAACTAATTGAGAATTTAGCCAAGAGAGTCCCAATAATTTTCTAACATCTTTATCATTTATCAGTCGCTCAAAATTGGTGAGACGAATATTTTCACTCATCGTTTTTATTTCATCTGAAATAAAAACTGAATGACGAATAAAATCCATTGCTTGAATTTGTATAGGAGGATTTTTCCCATGTTTTTTATTGAAGCGATGGATTTGTTCTGACCCCCATTCTACAGTCCCAACCCCTTTTTGTTCTCCTGTATGCTCTAACTCTACCCAATTGTCTGCATCAAGATTATCGGAATAAATATAACACAATATTGATTTAATTGGATTCTGAATATATTTGCTATGTAACTTTTCAAATTTAATTCTAAGAGATGGATATTTTTTTCATCAATAAGTTTTGGGCGAGCCAATAATTTAATAGCAGTAGTCCTTCTATTTCCATCTTTGACTATATACTTATTATAATATGGCACAACATAAAAAGGCTTTGGAGATAATCCTCTTTTTACAATATCTAAAGCCAATACATAAATCTTACTACCCAACTTATTCAGCATTGTTTCTAATGCTAATTTTTCATTTTCAACTGATTCAAATCTGTCATTTTCTGGGTTTAAAATAAGTCGTGTAATTGATATTTGTTTATAATTTTTCGAAATAGACATAACATTAAGTGGCATTCTCGAGTATGTGCCCAAAGGGTTAATAGTCCTCAATCTGATTTTCAGATTACATACTTAGAAAGTCATAATAATATAAATATTAAGGCGGATGCTAAGGTATAAATAAAGAAAGAACAAAACAATAAAAATCTTTGTTTTTTTATACATCCGATTTAAATAACATCTTTACTGACCATTCTGCAATAAAAAGGCACGCCAGTTTCCCAGTATGCCTTGCTAATACTTTGATATTCGTAGATTAGCACATTAAAGTCCAACCATTTATTATATATAATTGTTGGTACAATAAAGTATATAGTTGCGAAAAGTATTGTTTATTAATAGAATTGATTATTCTTTTTTCATTTTCTTTCTCCACCTCTGGAACCCTCTCATCAAACTTTCCTCTTCCACCGACTCCGCCATATCATACTTTACCACAAATTCATGCATCGACTTTATATACATCACCCCATTTTTGAACTTATTTTCCAACAGGAATGAATAAAGTTCCGCTTTCATTTCCACCTCAATTTCCTTTTCGATAATAAAGATACTGTCCTGCCCGAAATAATTATAAACTTCCGGGTTCTTGCCCTGCCTTGGGCTAGGAAGAACAAAACAGATATTTCCTGTCTCTTTCCAGGAGACGCCTTGCGGATGAGGAACAGATAATTGATGCAGGAAGTGATAAATGGGAGTGAGGTGGGAGAGGTGGATTGGAATGGGGAGCCTTGAAGGTGGATTGTTGTGCGATAGAAGTTCTAAACTTTGTCTGTACCGGACATACATATACCTCGCCAGATATGGCTTGATGGTAAACGTGACTGTAACCATGGAATTTGAATTTTGAATTGTTGAAATTTGTTGTATACTGATTGCTGCTTCGTGCGGCAGATTCCGTCGTGTTTGTTGGAAAAAATCCCATGGGTTACGGGGACGGAATTTTAATTCAGTAAGAAGTTGAAATTCAAATGGTTACAAATGCCGGTTTTTCCTTTAAAACCAACGGGCCGTTCCTTTAAAAGGAACGACCCGTTGCACACCGAGGAATGACCTCTTCCTTTTAAAGGAACGGACGGCTCCCTAAAATCCATAGTGCAAAGCTATACCTAATATTCTAATTTTTCAAAAGGAAGAATAGCGGTAATCTTTATATTATGTAATGAAATATCATAAATGGTATACATATCTAATTTATGCGTATGTATATTGGCAATATGTAATAAAAATATACTAATTAATAGGACGTGTGTTTTAACTATATTTATCAGATAACTATTCTTAAAGTGGAAAAACTTTTTATTCCTTTTCTTGTTTCTTGCGTAACAGGCGGAAAAATAGTTCTGATAAGTAAGGTGAACTTCGTACTTTTACGTCTCAAACAAAAAAAGCAAGATATGATAACATCAGTGAAACTTATGCTGAACAAGAGCAGGATATTGAATAATGGCAGTTACCCTTTAGTATTTCAGGTGATCCACAATCGGAGAAAAAAATTACTGTATACAGGCTACCGGATGAAAGAAGAGGTGTTTGACGAGTCGGAAGGGAAGATTATGAATGGCGTAGGTTCTACTTTTACGGCTACGGAGGTCGTGAAAATGAACCGCGAGTTACGAAAGATGCGGAATCAGATTGATATTCGGATCAGGCAGCTTGAGCGGACAAGAGAAGAATTTGCAGTGGAGGATATTCTGACTCAAAATGCTTTTGGTACAGGAAAACCACAGTTTTATTTATTGCGATATATCAATGCGCAGATTGAGCGTAAGCAGGAACTGAAGAAAGTGGGAATGGCTGCGGCCTACAAGAGCACCCGTTCGTCGTTGGCAAAATTTATAGGTCGCCCTGATGTGCGGATGTCAGAGGTTGATTTGGCGTTCGTCAGGAGATACGAGGATTTTCTGTATAGTAATGGTGCTTCTGGCAATACGGTAAGTTATTATCTGCGCAATTTGCGCTCTTTGTATAACCAGGCGGTAACGGACGGTTATCATCCTCGTGGCGAATATCCGTTTGCGAAGGCACAGACCCGCCCGGCGAAGACTGTAAAACGTGCTTTGTCACGGACGGATATGCAGAATTTGGCGGACTTGAATTTGGAGAATGAACCAGAACTGGAATTTACCCGCGATCTGTATCTGTTCAGCTTTTATGCGCAGGGAATGGCTTTTGTCGATATTGTCCTTTTGAAGAAAACCGATATTTGTAATGGTGTGCTGACTTATTCCCGCCATAAGTCGAAACAGCTGATTCGTATAGTGGTGACTCCGCAGATGCAGGGCGTGATAGATAAATATAACACGGAGAATGAGTATCTCTTTCCGATCATTAGCGGTGAATATGCTTCGGGATACCAAAAATACCGTCTGGCGTTAGGGCGTATCAACCGCCATTTGAAGAAAATCGCTGTTGTAGCTGATATTAAAGTACCGTTAACGACATATACTGCTCGGCATACTTGGGCTACCCTCGCACGTGACTATGGAGCTCCGATTTCTGTGATTAGTGCCGGACTTGGACACACTTCGGAAGAAATGACACGCGTCTATTTAAAGGATTTTGATGTATCCATGCTCAATCAGGTGAATAGCATCGTTACAAACTTATCCAAATGAAATAATTATTTGTAATATAATCTGTTGAGAATTAGAAGATATAATATTTTTATTTATCTTTGCAATATTGTAATCTATTCCGCAATAGAGATCATATTTAAATATCTTTGTTTCTTAATATATTTCACGCTGCAAAGTAAATGAAATTTTTCATTATTGAATTTATCATAAAGTCCAATAATTTATTCATTTTGTACAGATAGGGATAATAATGGCTAACTCGTTTGATTGGTTGCCTGACATTGCTCTATCAGTTGTTTGGGGGTACATCCGAAATGTTGTTTGCAGTAACGGTTGAAGTTACCTTGCGAATCAAATCCCAATTCTTCAATGATATCTTTTATGCATACTCCCGGTTCCGTCATTTTTTCCAATATTCTTTGGTTCTTTTGTTTCAGCAGCCACTGTTTAGCTGTCATACCAAACACTTCATTGAATTTGATAAAAAAACAGCTTCTTCCCATATTCGATAGTGAGATAAGCTGCTCTATATTATCTACTTTGGTATGATTGTGCATGACAAAATCTTTAAAATCCACTTCTTTTCCGATAATGGGGTGGAATAATGCTGCAATCTCCTGTTTTTCATAAAACCCTCGTAAAAGAAAGAAAAACTCTCGTTGCATCAGCCCGTGTAAGTGTGCGCAACTCATTCCGTTTTTGATGCAGTGAGTTAATACCTCGAGAAATAGTGTTAGTGGATAGCGTATTTTAATTGGTGAAAAGTCATATTCAATGTTGTTGCATACATTTGATAAAGACTGTAATATGAGCTTGTCACAGTTCTCTGCAGGTATATCGAAAAACATGGAGAGCAGGCTTGAATCGGTTCCCGCAAATCCTTTTAGTCGGGAAGAACGAGGGATGAGTATCATTTCTCCAGCATGAAACAGCTTGTTATGAAACTGGTTGCAACAAATGGTGAAATCGCCTTTCAGAAAGAACAGAAGATAATTTTTAGTTGTATTATCTTCTTCAAATGCTGCATTCTTGGCGAATTCAAGATATTTGAATCCGGTTTCAATCGTTGTCATGTAGTTTTGACATGACTGATGTTCTTCAATGTACAAAAGTTCGCTTTTTGTATGTTTTGTTTCCATGGCAATAACTGTTTTGATTGTTTAGTCTGTTACTTATCTGTTTGTTTCACAATTGTTTCAGTATCTATTTTTTTAATGAATTATATATCAGAATAATATTATTTATTTTGTTTGTTATGATTCATTATATTATGATATTGAAACATTCTGTTATTAGTTTCTGTAATATAATTCGTTGATAATTAAATGTTTATTATTTATGTGTAATTATGCATCTCTATTGCGGAATAGAGATGCATAAGAAATAGTTTGAAAAGACTGTATAAAATGAATGATTGTATAAGAAATAAAGCCGGCATACTTATTGGTCTATTTACTTTGCTAGGATGTTTTGCGGTTAGAGCACAAGATATAGCAGTAAAAACGAATTTACTTTATGGCGGGTTGTCACAAACACCAAACATAGGGGTGGAATGGGGAATATCTCCCAAACTGACTGTTGACTTGTGGGGAGCCTACAATCCTTTTCCTTTGGGTAAGAATGGTTATGGTTCCAACAATAGAAAAATGAAGCATTGGTTGATACAATCAGAGCTTCGCTATTGGCTTTGTGAACGGTTCAATGGACATTTCTTTGGCGGACATTTGTTTTATGGACAATATAATGTCAGTAATATTCGATATTGGGGACTAGGTGACTTTAGAAGACAGGGAAATCTTGCCGGATTCGGATTCAGTTATGGGTATCAGTGGATTCTTTCACCACATTGGAGTATAGAAGGGACATTAGGGATCGGCTATGCACACCTGCATTATAGTAAATACCCGTGTAAGGAATGTGGTAAGCGTTTAAGCGTAAACAACCGTAATTATTTAGGGCCTACACGTGCCGCTGTATCTATCATATATTTACTTAAATAATATCCCAAATGAATAGTTTTCAGATTATAATACTTTCCTTTTTTATGAGTATAACGGTCATGTCAGTTTCCGCTCAAAATAATGATTCGATCAAGATCAATAATTTTTCTATAGAGAAGAATGCTCAAGGTGATTCTGTGAGTTTGAGATTTCATTTGATGATTGCTCCCGGCATTACAAAAGCAAATGATGAGTTGTTGCTTACACCTATATTGATAGATATAAAGGGAAATCACTCTTTTGCTTTCCCTGTCATACGCGTAAATGGCAAAATACGGGAGAAAATAGTTCGAAGACAAAAAGTGCTTCACTCATCAAAAGCAGAGAAAGACTTAATATATACAGTATCCAATCGGCAATGGAATACAATAACATGTTCAACTCCGATGTTAGCCAATCAACTTTGGATATGGCAGGCAAAGTTAGTGTTACGGCGGCAACTTGGAAATTGCTGTATGAAAAAGGAGTTGGATATGGTGGAATTGTTTACGTGGAACCGGACGGATGGATATTCTATTGTTAAGCCGGAAATAAAGAATAAGGTGGAAATACCGGAAATGTTACTGCATAAATGTGCTACGGAAGTACTGGCTGAAACAGAGAAATTTGTAGAACCCATAGATAACTATTCAGCGGGTAAAAGGATTCTGGCGGGCGAGCAGGAAGGAGCACAGATTGTTTATTTCAAGCTTGCAAAGGCAGAGATAGATAGCAATTATCTGGATAATGAGAGAGTGCTGGAACATATCATTGATGTAATTCGCCGTATTAGTGAAGATCCCGAAGTAGAGATAGCTCGCGTAGTGCTATTGGGGCTTTCCTCACCCGAGGGGGCTTTTGAATTCAATAAACAATTGTCTGGAAAACGAGCTGAAGCGCTGAAGCAATATATAGCCGACCGGATTGCTTTGGCGGATAGTTGCTTTGCGCTTGTGAATGGTGATGAGGGCTGGGAAGAACTACGTTATAAAGTGGAACACTCTGATATGGAATACCGTAAGGAAGTATTGAATATTATTGATTCAGTTCCGATAATGAAAGGCCGTGAGGGACAGTTGCAACGTTTGAAAAGAGGAGTGCCCTATCGTTATTTGGAAGAACACTTCTTTCCGCAACTGCGTCGAGCCGGATACATCAAGGTGTATTACCGGATGAAAAATGGAACCATATAAATCTCAATATATAATAATTTATTTTTTAATCATAAGACAAAAATGAGAAAGAATTATTTTCTAATCGGAGTATTTGCGCTGGCAACAATAACGTTTGCTGCTTGTAGCAGTGAGGACAAGCTAGGTGAAGAAAGAAGCGATGACAATGGTAATACCGAAGTCATAGAGGGAGAGCCTACTTGGGCGAAGTTTACATTTAAACTGGGCAAAGATGGTGTTGTAGCACGTGCAACGGGTGACACACATGAAGGTACTACTACAGAAAAAAACATCAAAAATCTGCGGGCTTATATCTTCAATGAGTCCGGTAGCTTTGAAGCAAAGACGGATAATGCTACTGTAGATGAACATGGCACGGAGCACACTGCTGTATTGAAACTAACTTCCGGTAAAAAGAAAGTGTATGTAGTAGCTAATATGCAGGACGACTGGATTACGTCTACCACTACAACTGCTCAATTTGAAGCTGTTACTTTGACACATTGTACGAAAGCAGGACGTATTGCCCATACCAAAGGTGTAGAAACGGCAGTTGCTGTATCGCGTGTCGGTAATTTTGATAAAATATCCGGTAATGGGAATGCGGCGACCAATGGTTTCCTGATGGCAAATGTATTAAAGGCAACCGAATACACATTATATCCCGGGATTTCTGCTGAGGATTGTTCGAAACCGGCGTATGATAGTTCGGCGGAAATGAAGAAAAACAATCATTTGGAGGTGTTCATATCCCGTGCTGCTGCTAAGTTGCAGGCTACTTATGCAAATGCGGATGCTTTGATATTGAAAGATAGTGAAAGTAATACATTAGGCAAATTACTTACTCCGACTTTTACGGTTCGTAATCTTCCGGTTCAGAGCTATATATTTCTGCATAATCATGTTGATGGTTTCCTTACGCCGTTCTATACAATGACTAATACTAGCTCTACATTTGCAGATTTCGCTAAATATTATGACGAGGTGAATGAGCCTAATTTGGATTTGAAAGCAAGTGCTGACGAGGAAGCTATAGAGTCTATATATTTGCCGGAGAACTCCAATCAGACACCGGTAAGGGGAAATACTACTTATGTGTTGGTGAAAGGTGTATTTGCTCCGGCGGCTAATGTGATGATTAATGCTGTTGAAGTGAAAAATGATGGTGGCAATCTTAGTATCGAAAATAAATTAGACGGAACTGATTATACTACAGGAGGAAAAGATGTACCGCCATATTTTATTGTCCCGGAATGGGAAAATCAGATTTATACGGCTCCTGCAGACTTTAGTGGAAACTTGGCAAACTATGGCTTGGGCATGATTTTAAAGACTTATTTGAATAAAGCCGGAAAACAGAAATGGTTAAATGCAGTAGACGAGGGAAGTGCTGTAGACGAAGGTGATATAGAAAATTCTGTAAGTGTATATTATGGAAGCTCATTCTCTACTTCTGAAGGTATTTATTCAGTTGTTACCATCAAGAAATATTCGCATAGCAAGAAGGACTTACCTGGATATAAGGAAAGTATTGAAGGAACAATACGTATTTTTCAGTACACCGGAGGTACTTGTTATTATCGTGTGAATGTTGAAGATAATATGGACGGAAAGACGGAAGCCAACAACCTGTTCTATTCGGTAATGCGCAACCGTTTTTACAATGTAAATATCTCAAAAATTACTTCAATCGGTTATCCCGATGATGAAGATGTTACCGTGGACCCGACAGATCCCATCAACCAGAAAACGTACATGCAGGCACATATCACAGTGGAACCATGGACGAAAGTTGAACAAGATGCAGAACTAGGAATGTAATTGCTATTAGTCTGCCGGTTCATTAAAAATAGATTTTAACGGATTCTTTTGCCGGGGCATTCTCTCCGGTAAAAGAATCTAAAATCCCTCTCAATAACAATTTAACATGCATAGTACATTTTACCGGAAAAGAAGGATGGTGGCATACATATCAATGCTATTATGGCTTATTACAGGATGCGTTAATGAAGATTTTTCCGATTGTCTGCAGGGAAGTTTCCAGGTGGCTTTCGAATATGTTCATCACACGGACAATACTTGTCCCGATCGCTTCAACATTGACGTACAGCAAATAGACTTGTATGTATTTGATGCAGCCGGATGTTTTCTGAAATGTATAACTCGTAAAGGGACGCCTTTCCCGAAAGATTTTCGGATTGACCCGGAACTTTCTGCCGGTAGCTATATGTTGGTGGCATGGGGAAACTTGACTGATGAAGTGACTTTACAACCGGCCTTTATTGCCGGACAAACTACGCTTGAGCAAGCGTTATTATCACTCAACGCAGCTGAAGACCGTAGCGTGAATCATAGACTGACTCCTGTTTTTCATGCTATGAAACAAGTAGAAGTAAACGATGTGAAGGAACACACTGAAGTTCTTTCACTTATAAAGAATGAGAATCATTTGCATCTGAATGTGAAGTGGTTTGAAAAAAGCGGAATACCATGTATTCACCGCTGTGCGGATGGCGTGCGTGTCCGTGTACTTGATCCCAAAGGGGCGACCTATAAATTTGATAATTCTGTAGTTGCTTCGGGCAACGAATTGACATATTATCCATATCAGGGCGTAAATAATGATGCATGGAATCAATTTGCAGGCGTTTTTTCTTTGATGCGTTTGGTGGAAGGGGAAAAATTGACGCTACTGATAGAACGTTTGATGCAGGACGGCACAGCCAAAGAACTCTACCGTTCTGACTTAGTCGAACTTATCCGGATGCATCCATATACCCGCATCCAGTCGGAACTTGACCGGCAAGATGTGTATGAAGTAGAAATATCGCTTATAGATGATCTGGACGGTGACACGGATACTTATATGCAAACGGCTGTTACCGTATCAGGATGGACAATCATATTGCAGGATACGGAAATGTGATACTTTATAATTAAACGAGAGAATGAGACTGAAATTAGTTTATATATATAGCTTCGTTGTGACATTATTATATCTGCTTACTGCTTGTACTGACGGAATAGAAGCATCTTCCGATAGTAATGGCCAGGGGGAAGGCAAGGAAATTCCTGTCAGTATCATGCCGAAACTTGTTGCAGGGGATGAAAATGAGGTATCACAATTGCGTGTTATCATTTTCTCGACACGTACTTCCAATCCTTACGGTCCTAAAGTTTTAGTCAGCAATCAATTGATAGATGTAAATGAAGATTATGTTGCCATTACCTATATAGGATACAATGATATTTATGTGATAGGAAATGAACCGGTAGATCTTTCGGGAATCAACAGCCCTGAAGAATTGAAAAATATTCAGATGAATACGGAAAGCAGCCTGAGTGCTTCAAAATTTGTATTTTTCCGGCAGTTGCTCAATGTGAATGTACGGAGTAAAAATGAGATATATCCGGAAGGGGCATCCGCTCCTGTTTCAAAACTGGAGATAAAGTTGCAACGAGTGATTGCCAAGTTAAGTGTGAAGTTTGACCTTAGTACGGAGATTTGTGAAAATGGAACCCCTACAGGTGAATTCGTTAATCTTGAGTCTATGGAGTTACTTCGTATTCCAAAGTATAGTTATCTGGCTTCCTGTAAATACAGGATAGAAGAGGGGTTTCTAGATAACCGCGTTTTTTCACTAGAAAATAGCAGTGCAGAACAGAATCATTTCACATGGTCATCCGGTGATATATATTTGCCGGAATATCTGCCGATGGATGAGATTTACAGAATGGTATTGCGCATTAAAGGGACATCAAGAGGAATCACCCGTATATATACTTTGCCGATTGGTGATGCGATGAATTCAATTGATTCACATTCTACAGAATGGAATATAACCCGCAACAGGCATTATAGTTTGAATATTAAAGCGATTACCGGTTATGGGGAGGAGTCCCTTGAAGTGAAATCCAACGTTTCCGGATGGTCGGAAATCAATGTTCCGATTGAAATAACGGGAGCTAGTTTTCTTGCAGTCAACAAAAAGACGGTCGAAGTAAAGTCTTTACGCTTTTACTCGTATGTGCGTTTTGCTTGTAACGCTCCGGTTGAAGTGAAACTTCCCGATGAGGTGACAATCGGTAATCAACTGCAGATGACAATAGAATATGATGACGCGACAAAGAAAAGCGGTCGCGTCGGGTTCAGACGTGGAAATTGGAATACTGGTAATGATATTATATATGTAACTACATTAAAATCGGGTACCGCATCTGTTGAACTTAATCTGCAACTTTATAGATCTGAAACAATTCGTGTCGGAAATAACCTTGTTACTTGGGCTGAAGCCATGGGATATTGGGAAGAGGCTAACTGGATACGTACGGGTATTTATAATGATGAGTTTTATAAAAGAGCCACCCGGGAAACAGGATGTAGAGCATATTATCCTGAAGGAGTAAATGAGAATGATGCAACAAGAGGGAAAGGATGCTGGAGATTAGCTACCATACGTGAAAATTGGGCGATTAATTCTGCTGAAGCATGGTGCATAGAGGAACATGATACAAATGATAGAAAGGCATATGTAAGTTACGGATCGGGAAATCTCATAGACAATTATAAAGAGAATAAACAATATCGCTATAACTGTACACTTGATGTTCGTCCTCCTGAACTTTCAGATTTTATAGTCTCAAGTTCAGATGTAACGAATGTCACGAAGGAAAATGCGTCCTCTATATGTGCAAATTTAGGTAGTGGATGGAGATTGCCTACAGGAAAAGAAATGAATTATGTTTTCCTGAATGCCGGGACCAACGGGCTTCCCAATAATTTCTTTTCGGACAGTTATTGGGGAAAGAATGAGGACGGTACCTTCATTGTAGCAACAATGAGCGATCCGAACGGAAGTGCCACGACGGATGAATTGCGAAATGGGAGACATACGGTGCGTTGTGTGAAATTACGTTATCCCCTTATTGGATAAGAAAAATGATAGATATGATAGTAAAAAAGAAATATATTCAATTAGTCCTGTTTGTATTGCTTTTCTCTTTGGGGGCTTGCAATAGTGATGAAGTGTCGGATATCAACGACACAACAGAAGTACAGGAGCAAATGGTTTTGAAACTAAGTGTGCAACAAGAGTCTGTTGTGTATACGCGGGGAACAGGTACCCCTGCCGATGAAGCAAAGGTTGAAAGTATGGATTTTCTGATATTCAATCATGACGGAAATATTGTTTATCATCAGCATCCTGTATTGGAATGGACTGGAAATGAATATAAGACGACAGTAAACATTCCTTCGGCGACAGGAGAGCATACATTGTATCTGATAGCTAATTATCCGAAGGAAGCAGGGACTATACATACTTTACAGGACTTGGAAAGCAAGATATGCACAAGTACGGAGGCACTTGTAAAACCACCCTTTGTAATGGCTACCAGGCGCATTACTCTTTCATCACTCAACATGATAGCTATTCGTAATGCGATGGAAAGTGACGGTAGCAATGGTTTCAGTTTAAAACGGAATGTTGCGAAATTCAGTGTGGGAGTGGCAGACAACAATTTTGAATTGATTTCAATAAATTGGTTGGGTTGTCCTGTGTCAGCCTCTGTATTGGCAGACGTGGATTATACCAGTCCGTCCACTTTGTCTGTCAGTAACCTTGCTCCTTCGTCAAATCCTATTTATCTGTATCAGATTCGGAAAATGGGTTTGGATGCGCATAAAGGATTTCACATCGTTGTACATGGAAAATATACGGCAGCGGATGGGACAGAAAGGGAAGGATACTATAAACTCCGTCTATGTACAATGGATGATGCTACAGGAGAAAAAGTTCCGTTGACTTCAATTGTAGGCAATGATTACTATAAACTGAATATCCGGAGTGTTACGGGATTTGGCGCTAATTCATTCGAGAATGCAGAAAAGAATGGATTTACTAATGATATGGAAGCATTCATGTTATTAGAGTATAATGGTACACATGATTATCAAGAGAATTATTTGCAGAATGGTTATCAGATGGGATTTGAAAATTCCCGTTGGATTATATACAGTAATGAAATCTTGAATTCTTTTGTGTTAGGTCATTTCTACCGGTGCATCCGGGATGAATCATTGGAAGGTTACACCATGTTTGATCCGAATTATCCTAATCTTCAGCGTGGATTGATAACGGTGAAAGCAAATGGGACAGAAATAACGGGGGAAACAGTTTGTAATGATACTCCTGATAATCCCGTCGAGATGGACTTGTGTTTCACGGAATCGAGTGAAGTCGCAGGTACGGAATACTCTTTTACGAGTATTATCCAATATGGTGTTCTACAAAAAACGGTAACTGTTGAACGTCATTCCTCTATCGGTCGGTCATATACAGTGCTTCCTATGTTATATACGAATTACGGGGAAGTGTTCGATTCATGTGATTGGATCGGGATAGCTGAACAACGGCACGAAGGTGCTATTATTTATCCGCAGTTAGACTCTGCTAATGATTACATTTTTGTCCATGTAAAGGAAAATGGCACAGGCAATGCACGTGAAGGAAAGGTGCGTCTGTTTGGTAGGAATGGATATTTTGAACTTCGGATACGTCAGGAAGGATAATTCAAATAGTGTTAAGAGTGAAAGGAGATATGAGGATGAATATATTAAACGATATTTTGGAAAAAGAAGGTGATAATCGAGGCTCTGTTTATTTGTATTGTCTAGAGGATTCATGGAAAGCATTCGGATATTCTGCTTTTTATCTGTCTTTACTTTATCCGGGGATTAAAATCGTGAAATATGATAATCCGGATATTATATGTTTTTGTATGTGTATATCGGATGATTGTCTGATGGAAATATTCGAGATGAGCCGGATATATGTCGGGAATGAATGTATAGAGATGAAAGTGCCAGAAAGGATTTGCGGTGGAGAAAACGAGTATGTCAAATGGTGTAATGAATTGTGCTTGAACTTGTAGAATTATGAATAAACGAAGATTAAGGTTATTACACCTTTTAAGATTGGTAATCCATCAGAAATATATAAGACTTCTTTATATTACTTTAGGCGTGTTTTTACTTTTATGTACTTGTTCTGCCAATTCTGGTGAATCAAATGCTATGGCAAAGCAACAAAAAGACAGCATACTGATAGAGCGCTTTTGGGATACGTATGATTTTACAGATACTATCCGGTTAAGCAGCTCTGCCACTACAGAAAGGATGTTGGTGGATTATCTTTCTCAATTGTCGGAACTGACAGAGGAAAGGGCTTGTGAAAATATCAGGAGATTGGTGTTGAAGACTAAAGTTAATAAGGTGGTAAACCGTTGGTTTCTACAACGGTTGGAGCATCATCTATATGAACCTGATTCGTCACTACGGAATGATAGTTATTATATTTCAGTATTGGAGGAAGCATTAACATCCGGACATTTAGATGGAATGATGCGTATACGTCCCTTGTATCAATTGAAAATGCTTAAAAAGAACCGGATAGGGATAAAAGCTGCTGATTTTACTTTCATTCTTTCTACGGGAGAATTTCAAAAACTATGGGATGTTTCCGCTAAATATACGTTATTACTGTTTTATGATCCGGATTGTATTTATTGTCGGCAATCAATGATGGAACTGTCTGAATCATCGGTAATAAATTCCTTCTTGCAACATAGTGGACTATCCCTATCGCAACTTGCTCTTGTTACAATTTGTACGGAAGGTGAAATGGATGCGTGGAAAGAATATCAGCAGTCTCTTCCTTCTGTGTGGATAAACGGTTATGATGTCAGGAAGGTGTTGACTGAAAAAGAACTATATTTTTTGCGTTCTCTTCCTTCGATATATTTGTTGGGAGAGGACAAGCAAGTATTATTGAAAGAACCCTCTTCTATAGGTGAAGTTACCGGTTATTTATTAAATAAGTATGATGATATATAATAGTGGCATAGGAAAAATGGAATCATGACTTTTCCGCTGCCTGTGAAGGTAGCCTATTGTTTGTTTTGTTTGTGTGTGCATCTTTTTCCCGGTGGGGAAGAAGGTGCACTTTTTTATTATGATATTTATTAGTTTGAATATATTTGTTTATTTATTATTCTCCCCCAGGTATTGATTTTGTCGCTTTTTTCTGCTTTTCGTCGTTTTCTTGTCGTTTATTTAGTTCCTCTACGTGTGGCTGTATGTGTCTGAAATGCTTTTTAGTACTTTTCTGATGAGGCTGTTTGGTGTCGTTTCATCTCCGTGGAAGATGCTGCATCTTTGCATCGTTAACGTTAGCGAAGTGATAATTAAAACAGTATTCATTAAAAAAAGAAAAGTAGTATGGCTATTAGATTTAGAAGGGTGTCTCGCCTGTGTGACCCTACAAATAAAGAAGCAGGAAAGAAAGTGTATCCGGTGATTTCTTATCAGTATGATACGAGTGCAACGTTGGATGAGTTTGCAAAGGAGATTGCGTCTGCTTCTGGTGTTAGCGAGGGTGAAACGATTAGTGTATTGAAGGATTTCCGTACGTTATTGAGAAAGACATTGCTGGGTGGTCGTTCGGTAAATATCGCCGGTTTGGGATATTTTTACCTTTCTGCTCAAAGCAAAGGGACGGAGAAGGCGGAAGAATTTACAATCGCTAATATTTCAGGGCTTCGTATCTGTTTTCGTGCTAACTCGGACATTCGTCTGTTTACTGGAACGACTACCCGTTCGGATGGATTGAAGTTCAAGGATTTGGATCATATTAATGATTCGGGTAGCATTGGTGACGGTTCTGATGATGGAGGTGAAACTCCGGATCCGGATGGTGGTTCGGGTGGTAATGGTGAAGCACCGGATCCGGCAGCTTGATTCATAGATCGTTGAGAACTGTCTGGTTTGTATGGAATGGGGCTTCGGCCTCATTCTTTCTTTATAACTACGCAAAAATATAAATATGCAAATAACTACAATTCTTGCTTTTATTACCGCTATGGGTGGTTTGGAAGCTGTGAAATGGTTAGTGAGGTATATCACTTGCCGTAAGACGGATGCACGGAAAGAGGAAGCGTCCGTGAACAGTATGGAAGAAGAAAATCGCCGTAAAAAGGTGGACTGGCTGGAAGAACGGCTGACTCAACGTGACGAGAAGATAGACGGGCTTTATATTGAACTTCGCAAGGAGCAGGAAGAGAAGATTGACTGGATACATAAATGTCATGAAGTGGAGTTGATACAGAAGGAGTCGGAAGTGAAGAAGTGTGAGATTAGAGGGTGCGTGAAGCGTATGCCACCTTCGGATTATTAACTGGTGCGTTTGAACTAATAATGAATTATCATGAGAAATATAGATTCTATCATAGTACATTGTTCGGCTACGAAAGCCGGGCAGGATTTTACTGCCACAGATATTGACCGTTGGCACCGGGAACGTGGGTTCAATGGTATCGGGTATCATTATGTGATCCGTTTGGATGGGAAATTGGAAAAGGGGCGTGATGTCGCTTTGGCCGGTGCTCATTGTAAAGGTTGGAATAAACGAAGTATCGGGATATGTTATATCGGCGGATTGGATGAGAACGGGCGTCCGGCAGATACCCGGACGAATGCTCAAAAACGGGTGCTTTATCAGATTATTATGGATTTGCAGCGGGAATATAATATTCTCCAAGTGTTGGGACATCGGGATACTTCACCGGATTTGAATGGTGACAGAGTGATTGAACCTTATGAATATGTGAAGGCTTGTCCCTGTTTTGATGTGAAGGAGTTTTTGAGGAGTGGGAGGGAATTGCTGTTTGTGTTGCTGGTGGTTTTAGTTGTGCCTGTATTGCTGTCGGGATGTAGGAGTAAGAAAGAGGTGATAAACAGGGAGAGTGAAGTTAGGGTTGATTCAAGTTTAAATAGTAGTTCCGGGAAAAGTCTTGTTAAAAATAAGGTTGCTTCAGAAAAGGATTCGGAGGTGGTGGAGGAGCATATCGAGCAGGTGTTGTTTGTATTTCCTGTGGATACGCTTAGATTGAAGGCTGGGATGGTGGTGAAGACTGTGGTGGATAGGAAAAATGTTAATGAGAAACAACTGCTTCAAGAAGTAGATTTACAGTCTGTGAGCTTGTCGGATATGAGTGCTAAGACAGAGATTCATAAAACGGGAGTTGAGAAAACTACTAATAGGACAACCGGAGGTTGGTATTGGTATGGAATTATTTTGCTGGTTTTAGTTATCGTGTGTTGGATTTATAGATTGATGAAAAAGGCTATCTGATACCTTATCAGGTAGACGGGCGTGAGTTGGTTAAAGTTGGAGTGGAGTTCAGTGCAGAAAAAAGGAATATAGACCGGTGGTTGTATTAGCTCGATAACCATGTTGTTAAAGGAGTTACGGAGCCGTTTGAGATTGTTCAAGCGGCTCTTGTTTTGCGGGTAGTTCTTCTTATCGTTTGTTTTAAATCCAAATCATAATCTCTATTTCTTTATCAGTTGTGATCTTTTCCTTTTTTCTGATTTCCGCTTTGAGAGGAAGTAAATAAGTATCAAGTTTGGTGTCAAACCAGATTGCGGTTTCCCATTGGGTATTGCCGATTTTGGCCGTCATCTTCAACCGTCCCCAGCCTTCCTCTAAGAATCCGAGATTCTCTCTTATTTCTTTGGACATCTCTTTCGGCAGGCAGGCTATGTGCCAACCGCCCGTTCCAACAGTCGATGAGTAGTTCCATACTTTTGCGGTAAACTCGTATTTCATTCCTTTATTTTTCATTGTACAAAAATAGGTAATAATAGGAGATTGGTTGTTCTTTTTCTCTCAATTAATTTTCGATGTTATATTCTATTACAGGAATCGACAACCGGGTGAAGAAACAGAATAAGTCAAAGTTAGCTTGTGCATAGCCCTTGTGGCTGCCACATAAAGCATACTTTTATCAATATTGGAATGATAGTTCTTATCATCTGTTTGCGGAATGATTACTTCGTCAAATTCCAGTCCTTTCGCCATATGGGCGGAAGTGATGATAATCCCTTTCACATAAGCAGAACTTTGATTTGACAAAAGTGAGATGTCGTTTGCATATATCTGGAGTTTTTGAACAAGTTCTTTTGCTTGGGATTCTGTTTTGCAGATGATCCCTAATGAGGTATAATGGGAGTTCCTGAAGGAGTTTACTAAATCCACAATACCTTGGATCTCTTCTTCTGTACTTTTGAATGGAAGAATCTTGGGGTGTTCTCCATGTCTCATAATCGGTTCTAATTCATTGTTCGATTGAATTTTTTGTGCAAAACTGGTAATCTCAAAAGTAGAACGATAGCTTTTGCAAAGTTTCATTATTTCTCCTGTTACAAATGCTTTTTGAATCATACCGGCAGTGGAAGATCCATAAGGATTGACGGATTGGGAAGCGTCTCCAAGAATTGTTTTTCGACACGGATAAAGTTTTTGAATCACTTTGTATTGTATGGGAGAATAGTCTTGCATTTCGTCTATCAGAAGGTGTTTGACATAAGATTGGGCGTTGTTCCCATCTAATGCGATATGCAGATAAGCCAAAGGAGCTAAGTCCGCATACTCCAGTATGCGATTTTTGCGTGTCTTGAACATCTCCGGTTTTCCGATCCATTCAAAAAAGTCTTTATAGATTTGGAGATCGTTATTGCCCGCGAACATCTTTTTTATCTCTTTCTTTAGTTGGTTTTTCTCCGGAGTGCTAACTGTGAGATTATATTGTAGTTGCATCATCTCCAGAATGTAATCTGTCATAGTCTCAAATCGTTGACGTATGGGATAGCGGTGGAATCGTTTGAACTGTTCGTTAATAAATTCGGCAGGAACGGTGATATATTTGGTGAGTTTTACGTCTGTTGCTTTGAAATAGTTGTTTTCCATGTAAAGGATGAATTTGTCAAGTAGTGATATAAACTCGAAGGAGGCTTTGTATTGAATCCGTTCGATAAAGTCGGGTGTCGGGTTTTCTAATAGTTCCGTCACTTGGTCGAAGAAATTCTGGTGTTTATATTTGTTGTCAATTACATCCGACAGAATTTGCTCCATGCTGGTTTCGGGAACGGTCTCTTCGCCAAGTTCCGGAAGTACATTAGAAATGTAATCGGCAAATACTTTATTGGGGGAGATGATTAATATGTCTTTGGAAGAAATCTGTCCTTTCTGTGCATAAAGCAGGTAGGCAATACGATGGAGCGCGATAGAGGTTTTTCCTGAACCGGCAACACCTTGTATAATGAGTACAGAAGCGTTTTCATTACGGATGATCTGATTCTGCTCCCTCTGAATTGTCGTGACGATGTTTTTCATTTTGTTGTCGGCATTGGAACATAGTTCTTTTTGCAGAATATCGTCATGAACAGTTACGGAACTTTCAATCATGTACTCCATTTTTCCTTTGCGAATACGATATTGGCGTTTGAGTGAGATCGCCCCGTTAATTTTGCCTGCCGGAGAGGAGTAGAACGCCTCGCCTAATTCATGATCGTAGAACATGCTTGAAATAGGAGCTCGCCAATCGTAAATCAGATTCTTTTTTTGATTGAGGTCATAGAAAGTATGTATTCCTATATAGATCGGACTAACTTGGCTTTTGTCTTTCTTTTCCTGAAAGTCGATTCGTCCGAAATAGGGGATATCCAGTATTTTGCTTAGTCGCCTGCGTTTGTCAATTACATTTTCACCTAATGCAAAATGATTTAAGATGCTTTCTCGCATGGAACGGATTTCGTGGGGATCGATATCCTTGTTCGACCATAGATAATCCTTGTATTCCTGCAGGGTGTCTATATGCTCTTTGACGGAAGTACTGGTGGTGTTAATCGTATCATGGATGGTGGTTATGACTTGCTGTAAATACTCTTTTTCCTGTTTCTCTGTTTGATTGAATATCATAATCTCTTTTTAGTTGTATGATGAAGAATTGAAATTGCGGACAAAGTTAGCTCAACCCATTAAGGGATTAAATAGTTATTTATAGCTATATATGTATCCTTTTTCCTATTTTTGCATACTTACTTAATAAGGAAAAAGATGAATATTCTTGAATTGGCAAAACGTAACCAGCAGAAAGCTTGGGAGATTATAGAGGATACCCGTATTGTTCGGATATGGGAGGGGATTGGTGCCAAAGTGAATCTGGTAGGTTCGTTGCGTACGGGATTATTGATGAAACATCGGGATATTGATTTTCATATTTATACTTCCCCTTTGGATTTGTCTGCCAGCTTTCGGGCGATGGCTGAATTGGCGGAAAATACGTCCGTAAAGAAGATTGAATATACGAATTTATTACATACAGCAGAAGCGTGTATAGAGTGGCATGCATGGTATAAGGATATGGAAGGAGAACTCTGGCAAATGGATATGATTCATATCCAAGAAGGCTCTCGTTATGATGGCTATTTTGAAAGGGTGGCCGAACGCATTTCTGCGGTATTGACAGATGAAATGAGACTGGCTATCCTGAAATTAAAATACGAAACGCCTGATACGGAAAAGATTATGGGAGTGGAGTATTATCAAGCTGTGATTCAGGATGGTGTACGTAGTTATCCGGAATTTGAGGAATGGAGAAGATTGCATCCGGTGGTGGGTGTGGTGGAATGGATGCCCTAGCCAGATTGGATCACAGTGCGGGGAGAAAGATTGCATGTATTAACTTAGCAATCCACTCTCTTGTCCTAAACGAATGGCTTCAATGGAATTCTGTACACCTAACTTCCGTAACAAATTTTGTCGATGAATATTAACTGTATGAATGCTGATGCATAATTTGTCTGCGATTTCTTTACTTAACAGGCCTTTTTGAATAAGACGTAATACTTCTATTTCCCGATTAGTAAGATTGGTAGAAGGCATTAACGATAGGGAAGGAGAAAATATTTCTCCATTCTTTAGATTCAGGACGGTACAATCTACGGTTTCAGAGGCTTTTTGGTCGGGTGATATGTCCATGTTTCCTATGATAAGCCATGCTTTACCGTTGCGGTCCTGTTCCAATACCTGATGTCTGCTGGCGACACGTATGTACTGTTGTTTCGCATTAAGCATACGAAAACTGTAAATGTTAGAATAGCTATTCCGTTGCTCAAAAGGCAGGCTATAGATGAATTGGCTTAGTGTGACCTGTAATGCCGCCAGTTGTGCGCGATCATCGGGATGGATGCGCGATTCCAGATAATCACCCTGTCTTTCTAATGTTTCTATCTTGTGGCTGTCGTATCCCAGTAAATCAACAAAATTCGGAGAGGCGTAAGCATATTTGCATTTATAAACATCGACAACAAATGTACAGTTACGGCCCATTTTCGAGAGTTGATGAAGCATGGATTTATCCCGCTCCCATACAGCATAGTCAATGTCGGTAGCAGATAGATGCTGCTTTGCCCACATTTCTTCTCTAGTTGTAGTGTTTAGTTTCATTCTCGGATATATTTGTTGGGTGTATCTTAATAATTGTTCTGGAACAAAAATAGATATATTATGGGAAATGGTCAAGAATGAATGAGAGAATTGCTAATTGTGACTGTTTTGTGTGATTGACATGCTAACAAATGATAATAATTGAGCTTCTATTGAAAAATATAGAATAAAAACATAGTTATCTAATTTATTGTGTTACCTTTGTTCCCAGAGTTTGAGTTACGAATCATTATTGTGTAGTTCTTCTTTTTAATATATTATTAGTAAGTAGTCCTCTTCTGTAATTATCCTCCTCACTCCAAAATAGTATTTATTTTAATAAAATTTTTAGATGAACATTTACATTTCAGGTTTAAGCTATGGCACAACTGATGCCGACTTAACAAATTTATTTGCAGAGTTTGGAGAAGTTTCTTCAGCCAAAGTTATTTTTGATAGAGAAACTGGTAGATCCAGAGGATTTGCTTTCGTAGAAATGACGAACGATGGAGAAGGACAAAAAGCAATTGATGAACTGAATGGAGTTGAATACGACCAGAAGGTTATTTCAGTAAGCGTTGCACGCCCTCGTACTGAAAGACCGTCAAACGGTGGAGGCCGTGGTGGTTATAATAACTCTAGAAGATATTAATATCCGAATGAAAGCAGAAGATTCTGTCTTCTGCTTTCATTTAAAAGCTGTTTCCGTTTCATGATTCAACGGGGGAATCTCTACTGAATAGAGAAGACGAAAAATCATTTTACATTTAAGTTCTGCTAATTCTGGCTCTTCTATGCAAAATTAGGAATTTCTAATCCTGTACTTTCCATTCTGAAAATAGATTTATTAGGCTTTTTTGTAATACAATACTCTTGAAATAGCCAAGGGCATATAGTTTAATAAATTATCCAACAAGGTAAATCATTCGTGACAGAACCAAATATTGAGCACTTGAATAAAGTATGCTCACTTCTATTTGTCTGTTTTGCCAATACAAAATAAAACATATGAAATCGTTCTTTATAGGAAATATTGAAATTAAAACACCTGTTATACAAGGTGGAATGGGAGTAGGAATCTCACTGTCCGGTCTGGCATCAGCAGTTGCAAATGAAGGCGGAGTAGGCGTTATATCATGTGCGGGTTTAGGATTGTTATATCCCAAGGGAAAAGGCTCTTATCTGGAGAAATGTATAAGTGGACTGAGAGAAGAAATTCACAAGGCACGTACAAAAACAGAAGGTATTATTGGCGTAAACGTAATGGTTGCTTTATCTAATTATGCCGATATGGTGCGTACTGCGATTGAGGAAAAGATAGATGTGGTATTTTCAGGTGCGGGACTTCCGCTTGATCTGCCGTCATATTTGACCCCGGAAAGTGTAACCAAGTTAGTTCCTATTGTATCTTCTTTAAGAGCTGCCAAGGTTATTTGTGACAAGTGGCAAAAAAACTATAACTATCTGCCCGATGCAATTGTGGTGGAAGGGCCTAAAGCCGGTGGGCATTTAGGATTTAAAAAAGAACAAATACAGGATCAGCATTATGCTCTGGAAGCATTGATTCCGGAAGTGGTGATGATTGCATCCAGTTATAAAGAACAAAAGCAGATTCCGGTGATTGCTGCTGGTGGAATTTCGACAGGTGAGGATATAGCGCATTTTATGGAATTGGGAGCTTCCGGTGTGCAAATGGGGAGTATTTTTGTTACCACCCTTGAATGTGATGCTTCAGAAACATTCAAAGAAGTATATATTCATTCCAAGTCCGAAGATGTTCTTATTATAGAAAGTCCTGTCGGGATGCCGGGAAGGGCTATTGATGGAGAATTTATTCACAATGTGAATAATGGTTTGGAGAGGCCTAAAAGTTGCTCATTCCATTGTATAAAGACATGTGATTATACAAAAAGTCCTTATTGCATTATTAAGGCTCTATATAATGCAGCCAGAGGAAATATGAAAAAAGGCTATGCATTTGCTGGTAGCAATGCCTTTCTCGCAGAAAAAATCAGTAGCGTAAAAGAAGTAATGGCTACACTGGAGCGCGAGTTTTTTTTAGCAACCCACAGACTGGCTTAATGATTGAAACTCTGCTTTTTCATGATTGAAATTGTCCGGGTTTCCCACTATATATAAAACTAATCGCTGTTTGAGTACAGCAAAAATAACATTTATGACATTTAAAGAATTAAATATAACCGAACCGATATTAAAAGCAATTGGAGAAAAAGGATATACAGTACCAACTCCCATTCAGGAAAAAGCGATTCCGCCTGCACTGGCAAAAAGAGATATATTAGGCTGTGCGCAAACCGGTACCGGAAAGACGGCTTCATTTGCTATTCCTATCATACAGCATTTGCAACTGGATAAAGAGGCTGCCAGACGTCAGGGAATTAAAGCCTTGATATTGACGCCCACACGTGAGCTTGCCTTGCAAATCAGTGAATGTATTGACGATTATTCAAAACATACTCGTATTCGCCATGGAGTAATCTTTGGTGGTGTAAATCAACGCCCGCAGGTTGATCTGTTGCGTAAAGGTATTGATATTCTGGTCGCTACTCCAGGACGTTTGCTTGACCTGATGAGTCAGGGACATATACATTTGGACACTATCCAATATTTTGTATTGGATGAGGCTGACCGTATGCTTGATATGGGATTTATCCATGATATTAAGCGGATATTGCCGAAACTTCCAAAAGAAAAGCAGACTTTGTTTTTCTCGGCAACAATGCCTGATTCTATTATCTCCTTGACTAAGTCTCTGCTGAAGAATCCGGTGAAGATTTACATAACACCGAAATCGTCTACTGTAGATTCTATCAAGCAGGTGGTGTATTTCGTTGAAAAGAAGGAGAAAAGCCAGTTGCTTATTTCGATCTTGTCGAAGGCAGAAGATCAGTCAGTACTTATCTTCTCACGTACGAAACACAATGCTGATAAGATTGTGAAGATTCTGGGTAAGGCTGGAATTGGCAGCCAAGCTATTCATGGGAATAAGAGCCAGGCAGCAAGACAGTCTGCATTGGGCAACTTTAAATCGGGAAAAACTCGGGTGATGGTTGCCACTGACATTGCTTCCAGGGGGATCGATATTAACGAATTACCTTTGGTTATCAACTATGATCTTCCGGATGTTCCCGAAACCTATGTGCACCGTATTGGGCGTACAGGAAGAGCAGGGAATATGGGAACTGCACTTACGTTCTGTTCGCAGGAAGAACGTAAACTAGTGAATGATATTCAAAAGTTAACCGGTAAGAAACTCAATAAGGCTGATTTCACTATTTGAAAGTAAGCACTTACATTATTTATTCATTAAAAATATAGTATAAACTAAATATTATTTCTATGGCAAAATCCATGACAGTAGGTAAACGTGAAAATGAAAAGAAAAGAATCGCTAAGCGCGAAGAAAAATTAAAGAAGAAAGAAAATAAGAAATTATCGGGCAGCTCAAACAGCTTTGAAGATATGATTGCTTATGTTGATGAGAACGGGAGAATAACCTCAACTCCTCCGACAGAGAATGTCAGAAAAGAAGAGATCAACCCGGATGAAATAGTTATAGCAACTCCTAAAAAAGAGGATGAAGAGCCAACTATTTTGAGAGGACGGGTTGAGTTTTTTAATGAGTCAAGAGGATTTGGTTTTATTAAAGATCTTTCCGGCGTTGAGAAGTACTTTTTTCATGTAAACAATGTCGTTGGTAATATTACAGAAAATAATATCGTAACATTTGATCTTGAACGTGGAGTGAAAGGGATGAATGCGGTCAATATCTCGTTGGAAAACAAATCTAAGCCGGAAAATTTAGCTCAAACAGAATCTGTATAAGAATATCTGTATTCTGCTTGTGTATAACAAAAAACAAAAAATAATAATTTGAGATATGAAAAAAGGTAATATAATGCGTGATGTTATTTCATCCAGCCAGTTTACTGCAAACGTGATCAAGGAGTACAAAAAAGGTTTGGGAGATGTAGTGCTGGTAGCAATAACTCCGCGGACTACCATTGAACTTCCTGCACATTTGACTCAAGCAGAAATAGATGCTCGTATAGAGATTTATAAAAAACTACATAGCTCCAAAGTATAGGGGCTCAGTCTGAAACCTTGGGGGATTGCGTTAAAATTCTTATTTTTGCATCATGA
>ERZ773106.749-NODE-749-length-30230-cov-3.147838_pt1 | contig 30230 bp, 23 predicted proteins | sample MGYA00580572_ERZ773106 | MGnify/ENA primary metagenome ERZ773106 (study PRJEB29015, sample SAMEA2737868) | human gut metagenome | biome: human gut; feature: human-associated habitat; material: faeces | place: China | collected 2012 ... | reverse complement strand
CCAGGTGTCTCGCAAAAAGGAGGTCATCTTAATGGTGTGGTGCACAGAGTCCACGGAAATTAGCATCATGGTGTCACTGCGGGAGGCGCTGGCCTTGTCTTTGGGTCTGGCGTCTACGCCCAGCAGCAGCACATTCTTTACCCGCGGGTCGCTCTTTAGATTCGATGCTGTTACATATTCATTTTCTTTGTGCGCATGATAGGTGATCTTGCCCAGCACGCCGGTGGCGCAGCCCACAAGAATGAAAATCAGCGCCAGCAGCACGCAAAAGATACTCAGCCCCACTTTTGCCTTTTTGCTGCCCTTGCCTTTTTTTGGCGGCTTGCCGTGTTTGTCGGTGGGGGTATGGCTGCGGCCCGCGGTGCGGGGATCACGGCTTGTCCGCTCCCGGTGGTGGACAAGCGTGGGCGTAGGCGTGTTGCTCCGGTCCGTATAAAAATCTGCCGGGCGCTCGCTCTCAAACCGGCGAGGCGGCGCCGGTGGCTCTATGTAACCGTTTGGGTCATAGTCGTTATTTTGGTTGTACGGTGCCGAGGGGGCGTAGGGATCCCGATAGTCGCAAGGGTTGATCCCGCTTTCGTCCTGCCGGTCGATCACATCCCGCTGCCGACGGTTAAAATCCAGGTCCACTTCCGGGTCCAAATGCCGGTCTTCCTCCGGCACCGTGCGGTCCAGGGCGTCATTCTCCCGCCGACGGCGGGGGTCAAAGCCTTCCTGTTCAAATCTGGGCATTCCGATTACCTGCCTTTCTTTGCTCCATAGTATTACAAAAAGAACAGAAATGCAAGACCTGTTCTGTAAATTCTTGCCCGGCAGAAAAACAGTTGACATTCCCCGGTGCTATGGATTAAAATGGAGAGGATGAGCCGGGTAGGCAGTTGCGCGCAGGTTACTGCGTGAGGAAAGTCCGAGCAGCACAGAGCAGGATAACGGCTAACGGCCGCCGGGGGCGACCCTAGGGAAAGTGCAACAGAAATAAACCGCCGCTTTTGCGGTAAGGATGGAAAGGCGAGGTAAGAGCTCACCGAGGGGGTGGAGACATTCCCTGCCATGTAAACCCTATCCGCTGCAACATCGACTGAAGGGTTGTTTGCTCGACACAAAACTTCGAAGGATGGCTGGAGCGCACGGGCAACCGTGCGTCGAGATAGATAATTGCCCAAGACAGAACTCGGCTTACGCCCGACTCATCGCATTTTTTGATTTGTATTTGAGGTGTGCCTATGCTGGTGAATATGCGTGATCTGCTGGCGGATGCCCGTGTCGGCGGCTATGCCGTTGGCTCCTTCTCCGTTGCCAATATGGAGATGGTGCTGGGTGTGCTGCAAGCGGCAGAGGAACTGCGCGCCCCGGTGATCCTCCAGATTGCAGAGGTGCGGCTGCGCCAGTCGCCGTTGGAGCTGATCGGTCCCTTGATGGTGGCCGCTGCCCGGCAGGCAAGCGTGCCGGTGGCGGTGCACTTTGACCACGGCAAAACGGAGAAGAAGATCGGCCAGGCGCTGGAGCTGGGCTTTACCTCCGTGATGTTTGACGGCTCTCATCTGCCGCTGGATGAGAATATAGCGGAGACTTGCCGTATTATAGAGATGGCGCGCCCTTACGGTGCTGCCGTGGAGGCGGAGATCGGCTGTGTAGGCGGTTCGGAGGATGGCTCTGAGGAGATCGCTATGCATTGCACAGACCCGGCGGACGCGGTGCGCTTTGAGCAGAAAACCGGGGTGGATGCTCTGGCCATCGCCATCGGTAACGCCCACGGCAATTATAAGGCCACGCCCAAGCTGCGGTTTGATATTTTGGCCCAGGTGGCCGAGGATACCCACACGCCCTTGGTGCTCCATGGCGGCACCGGCATTTCGCCGGAGGATTTCCGCCGCTGTGCGCAGACAGGAATCCAAAAGATCAACATTGCCACGGCCACTTTTGACAGCGTGGAGCAGACGGTGCGAGGCGCTTACGACGCCGGCGCTATCGGCGGTTACTACGATCTGCAAGGGGCAGAGGTGCAGGGGGCGTATAAGAACGCCCACCGCCACATTTTGATTTTCGGCACAGACGGCAAGGCATAAACCCGTCGCCTGCGCATAAATTTATGGAGAGGGAACTATGAAGTACATTGAATTTGACAGAACCAAACCGCTGGATTTTATCCCCATCGGCCGCATTGCCATTGATTTTAACCCCACGGATATGTATAAGCCGCTGTCCCAGTCGTCTAACTTTAACAAGTATGTAGGCGGCTCTCCGGCCAATATTGCCGTAGGTCTGGCCCGGCTGGGCTGCAAGGTGGGCTTTTGCGGCTGTGTGTCTGCCGACCAGTTTGGGGACTATGTGGTGGAGTATTTCCAAAATGAGGGGATTGACACCTCCCATGTGACCCGAGCCAAGAACGGCGAGTGCATTGGCCTGACTTTTACGGAAATTCTGTCTAAAGAGCAGTCCTCCATCTTAATGTACCGAGATAATGTGGCAGATTTTTGCCTGGCGCCGGAGGATATTGACGAGGCGTATATTGCTTCTGCTAAGGCCATTGTGATCAGCGGTACGGCGTTGGCCAAGTCTCCGTCCAGAGAGGCCTGCTTAAAGGCCATGATGCTGGCTCAGAAAAACAATGTGCGCATTATCTTTGACATCGACTATCGGGCGTACACCTGGCAGTCCAAGGACGAGATTGCTGTGTATTACAGCTTAGTGGCTCGCGGTGCGGATATTATTATGGGCTCTCGTGAGGAATTTGATCTGATGGAGGGCATTGTGGGCGTAAAAGGCTCCGACCCGGAGAGCGCCCGCTACTGGCAGTCCTTTGGTGCGACGATTTGCGTCATTAAGCACGGCAAAGACGGCTCCACCGCCTACACCAACGACGGCAATTATTACTCCATTAAGCCCTTCCCGGCAGTGGTGCTCAAGGGCTTTGGCGGCGGCGACGGCTACGGCTCCGCTTTTCTGTACAGCCTGCTGCAAGGCAAAGAGATGATCGAGTGCCTGGAGTTCGGCTCCGCCTCGGCCTCTATGCTCATCTCTGCCCACAGCTGCTCGGACGCTATGCCCACCGCAGAGGCAGTGGCGGCCTTTATTAAGAAAAGCAAGGAAGAATACGGCGAAATGGTGGCTCGCGCCTGACGAACCGCCACCCGGAATAAAAAACAGACTCGTATGTAGTGATCCTATATACGGGTCTTTTTATTTTCAAATGGGAGGTTCTGCAATGCAGGCATACAGATGGACGGCAGAGCGTGTGCTGCGGGAGCTGAACAGCGCCCCCGGCGGGCTGAGCCGCAAACAGGCGGCTGCCCGGCTGGCAAAACATGGCGAAAACCGGTTGGCACGGAAAAGGGGCGACAGCCTGTGGCGGCGGTTTATGCTGCAATTATCCGACCCGATGATCCTGGTGCTGCTGGCGGCGGCCGCCGTGTCTGCGGTGCTGTGTGTCGTGCACCGGGAATTCCCGGCGGATGTGCTGATCATTATGACCGTGGTGGCGGTGAATGCCGTCTTAGGTGTGGTGCAGGAGAGCAAGGCAGAAAAGGCCATTGCCGCCTTGCAGGAGATGACTCCGGCCACCTCTCGGGTGCTGCGGGGCGGGGCAGAGTGTAACGTGCCCAGCCGCACTCTGGTGCCCGGCGATGTGGTGCTGCTGTCTGCCGGTGACCGTATTCCCGCAGACTGCCGGGTGCTGGAGAGCATTGGCCTGCGGGTGGAGGAATCCGCCCTTACCGGCGAGTCCCAGCCGGTGGAAAAATCCGCGGCCCCTTTGCCGGACGATGGGCAGGCGCTGCCGCCCTCCGCTTGCAGCAATTTGGTATTTATGGGTGCCAATGTGGTGTACGGCCGGGGGCGTGCTGTGGTGATTGCCACCGGTATGGACACGCAAATGGGACGCATTGCCCACGCCCTGAACACCGCCGGACAGAACGCCACGCCTCTGCAAAAGAAATTGACCCAGCTGTCTAAAATTTTGTCCCTGCTGGTGCTGGCCATCTGTGCCGGGATCTTTGCGTTAGATGTAGGGCGCAGCTTACTGGCAGGCGGGCTGACCTTTAGCGGCGCGCTGTCCACCTTTATGGTGGCGGTGTCCCTGGCGGTGGCTGCCATTCCGGAGGGGCTGGCAGCGGTGGTGACCATTGTGCTGTCCATCGGCGTGACCAAAATGAGCCGTCGCCACGCAGTGATCCGGCGACTGACGGCGGTGGAGACCCTGGGCTGTACGCAGGTGATCTGCTCGGACAAAACCGGCACGCTGACTCAAAATAAAATGACCGTTACCGCCCGCACCGGTGTGCCGCCGGAGCAGCTCATGACCGCTATGGCGCTGTGTTCGGACGCCCACCGGGCCGGGGACCACATGGAGGGTGAACCCACAGAGGTGGCGCTGGTGCAGGACGCGGCAGACCTGGGGTTGGAAAAGGCGGCGCTGGAGCGGCAGTACCCCCGGGTGGGGGAACTGCCCTTTGATTCTGCCCGCAAGATGATGACTACGCTCCACCGCACCCCGGAAGGCGTGGTGCAGTACACCAAGGGTGCGCCGGATGTGGTACTGAAGCGGTGCACCCACACCTGGCAGCAGGGGAGAGTAGTACCCTTGACTGCGGATCTGCGCCGCCGGATCCTGGACGAAAATCGGCGTATGGCAGACCGGGCGCTACGGGTGCTTTGCGCTGCAACCAGGCAGTATCCGTCCCTGCCGTCTGCCCGGTCGCCGGAGGCACTGGAACAGGGGCTTTGCTACCTGGGACTGGTGGGTATGATGGATCCGGTGCGCCCGGAGGCGGTGGAGGCCATTGCTGCTTGTCGCCAAGCGGGCATTCGTCCGGTGATGATCACCGGCGATCATCGGGATACTGCCGCGGCCATTGCCCGGCAGCTGGGGATCTTGGAGCCGGAGGGGGAGGTGCTCACCGGCGCCCAGCTGAGCCAAATGGACGATCGGGCGTTGGACGATGCTGTTGCCCGGTGCAGCGTGTTTGCCCGGGTGCAGCCGGAGCATAAGGTGCGCATTGTAGAGGCCTTTCACCGGCAGGGGGCTGTGACTGCCATGACCGGCGACGGGGTCAACGACGCCCCGGCCATTCAGGCGGCGGATATTGGCGTAGGCATGGGCATGACCGGCACGGATGTGACCAAGAATGTGGCGGATATGGTACTGGCGGACGACAACTTTGCCACCATTGTGGCGGCCGTGGAGGAGGGCCGCCGGGTGTATGACAATATCCGCAAGTCTATTCAGTTTTTGCTGTCCTCCAACTTGGCAGAGGTGCTCACCATTTTGGTGGCCACTCTGCTGGGCTTTACCATTTTGGAGCCGGTACACCTTCTGTGGATCAATTTGATCACCGATTGCTTCCCGGCGCTGGCACTGGGTATGGAGCGGGGCGAGCCGGAGATCATGCGCCGCCGCCCTCGAGATCCAAAGGACGGCATTTTTGCAGGGGGTATGGGCTTCGATGTGGCCTGGCAGGGACTGCTGGTAACGGCGGTGACCCTGCTGGCTTACTTCAGCGGTCTGCTGCTTACCTGCCCGGTACAAATGGACTGGGCGGCACTGGTACGCATTACGGACCCGCTGGCCCATAAAACCGGCATGACCATGGCGTTTTTTACCCTGTCTATGGCGGAGATCTTCCATAGCTTTAATATGCGCTCGCGTCGGGCCAGTTTGTTCTCTATGGGGCAAAACGGCTATTTGTGGGGTGCCATGGTGCTGTCTTTGGTGCTGTCCACGGTGGTGCTGTATGTGCCGGCGTTGGCTGCGGCCTTTGATTTTGTTCCTCTGTCCGGTACAGCCTACGGAGCGTCGATGGCGCTGGCCCTGGCAGTGATCCCGGTGGTGGAGCTGGTCAAGGCAGTGCAGCGGGCCGTCCATCGTTAAATCTGCAAAAAAAGTGCGGCAGGCAAGGAAATTTGCCCGCCGCCTTTTTCATTTTAACACTTCCTTTTCCCGCGGTTTTATGCTATGATAAAGGACGGTGATTTGGGTGCAACTCAAAAAGAATGACGAGATTCAACTGAATATAACCGCCCTGACTTCCGAGGGCAGCGCCATCGGGCGCAAGGACGGCGTGCCGGTGTTTGTGCGTGGCGGCGTGCCCGGTGATGTGGTTACGGCGCATATCATTAAAGCCAAAAAGAACTATGCTGTTGCCCGGCTGCAGCAGGTGCTGGAGCCATCGTCTCATCGGGTGGAGAGCGACTGCCCGGTGTCCGCCCAGTGCGGCGGCTGTGCCTTTCGCACGGTGGATTACGCGGAGGAACTGCGCTTTAAGCAGCAGCGGATTGACGATGCTTTTCAGCGAATCGGCCACCTGGATTTGCAGGTGGAGGGCGTGCTGGCAGCACCCGATACCGTGCGCTATCGCAATAAAGCCCAGTACCCGGTGCAGCTGCAAGACGGCCGGCCGGTAGCCGGTTTTTATGCCTATAAGAGCCACCGTGTGGTGCCCACCGAGGATTGTCTGCTCCAGTGCACGGATTTTTCCGCCGGTGTGGCGGCTTGCCTGCAATGGGCGGAAGAACATCAAATTTCCGTATATAATGAGGAGACCGGCACCGGCCTGCTGCGCCACTTGTATTTCCGCAAGGGCCAGGCTACCGGCCAGGTGCTGGCTTGTATTGTGATCAACGGCACGGATCTGCCCGGCGGGGACGCACTTTGCGACGCCTTGCGTGCCGCTGTGCCCGGTTTGGTGGGCGTGGTGCTAAACAGCAACACCCGGCGCACCAATGTGATTTTGGGTGACCGGGATCGGGTGCTTTGGGGTAAGGGCGAACTGCTGGACAAGCTGTGCGGCAAGACTTTTGCCATCGGCCCCCATGCTTTTTATCAAGTCAATCACGACCAATGTGAACGCTTGTATGCGCTGGCCGGTGATTTTGCCGGCTTGACCGGCGACCAGGTGCTGCTGGATCTGTACTGCGGCGTGGGCACCATCGGCCTGACTTTAGCGGATCGCTGCCGCCGGTTGATCGGCGTGGAGGTGGTTCCCCAGGCGGTGGAGAACGCCCGTGAGAATGCCCGGCGCAACGGTATTGAGAACGCAGAATTTTTGTGTGCGGACGCAGCCGGTGCGGCAACGCAGCTGGCGTCCCAGGGCGTGCGCCCGGATGTGGCCATCGTAGACCCGCCACGCAAGGGCTGCGCGCCGGAGGTGTTCGCCGCTATTGATAAAATGGGTATTGAGCGGCTGGTGTATGTGTCCTGCGACCCGGCAACCTTGGCACGGGATTTGGCGCTTTTGGCCACCATGGGCTACACCGCCCGCCGCGCCTGCGGCGTGGACCTGTTCCCCCGCACCCCCCATATCGAGACGGTAGTTTTGATGTCAAGAGTGCAAGTAAAGTGAGAACAGATTACGGAGAACCATACGATAGTTGTCCAAGAAGACGAACCATAGGCGAAGTCTGATTGGCGACAGCGAACCGCGGAGACGGTAGCTGGGAGTCAAGGTAATAGGCGAGATGTCTGAATAAACCATTTGGATTAAGAAAGGACTATTATCATGAACAAAGCAAAAGATGCTATTAGCATCGATCCAACAAAATATGTTGTACTTGATGTTGAAACGAACGGTCTTTCATCTGTTAGAGATGACTTGTTATCAATCTCTATTTACAAGCCAGATACGGGTGAATCTTATAACCGCTTTCTGCCCTTAGAGTTAAATACATCCGTTGTTACAACGGAAATTAATGGTATTAAAACCGAAGATTTAAATGGGTTCTTGCCATTAACGCAGGCTGAGGTTGATGAAATCATCAAAGTGTTTGAGTTAAGAGAACGAACTATTCTTACGTATGGAAGTTTAGATGAGAAATTCATCGTAAAGTATTTCCAAAGACACCAGTTGCAAGGCATCGACTATTTTGCCTTTTATAACTTTAAGCATGAGATTATTTCTTCAAAGTTTTCGGAAGGTAACATCACAAAAGATAATCTGTGTAATCTGTATGGTATTGATAATGTTCAGAGTGTCCACTCTGGTAGTAACGATTGCATTCTGGAATGGCAACTCTTTGAGAGGATGAATGGTCATAGACTGTTGATAACTAACAATTCGGTGTTTGAATTCAACGATCAATATATTGTTCCGGCAAGCTACATTACGACATACCCAAACATGAAGTATTATTTGCCATCACTTCCGAAAATAACTTGTGAGAGTCTGGTTGCCTTTTCATTACCAATTTCTGCAGCCAAGCTAAGGAAGTTCCCAACAAATTTCAACGGAATGATTGTAGAGCATCTTATCAATTCGTTGCTTCGTGTTCAAAAGGTAGACTCAACTAAGGAGTTGCTTGAAAATAAAAAGAAACTGACCTTTCTTGGTAAGTTACCAACAACTATTGATGTTGTGCCGATGGTATTTAATCCCGATGGGTCAGTGACATCAACTAGGAAACAGGATAAGAAATTGGAAAAAGAAATCAATGCTAATATTAAAATGCTAAAGGCGGTAATTGAACCATTACTTGAATTCATTGCTAATGATATATTTGCAGGAAAGCAAGTTAAATCTCAAGAGTTAATGGTACACTCGGAACAGAAAGTGTTAGCGCTTTGTGATCTTTCTTCAGAAGATGCTGTTCTTGAAATAAAGACAACCTCTTTCTTAAGCATTCAGAGCTATGCTGAACAGCTTTATTATGAAGCCAATGGAAGAAAATGTTATGTGTTACAAACAAATTGGAGCGAGTTTCCTAAGACATTATCTTATGATGTTTATGAAGTGCGGTTTACTGTTCAGGAATATGTAGATCCTAAAGTTGCACGATTTGAAAAAGCTAAACAGAAGATTGAAACAGATAATGTTTCCCTGTTGGCATTTACCGATGTTAAAACTCCAGTAAAACTCAAATGTAAAAAATGCGGCAATGAATGGAGCATGAGTTATAATTTGGCATTAAAAAACAGACCGTGTCCTGAATGCGTAGTTAAAGTCTCTAAAGCACCTAAAGCACAGACAGGCAAATAGAGTCTCTAGAGAAATATGCGCAGAATTAGCAGGAAGAGAAAAGGCTTCAGCATATAGCGTATGAAAATGCTACTAAGGAGAAGAAAATCGCCTACAAAAGATTGAATGTGAAATTTGGAAGAAAGGATTGCTAGGGAAGCGCTTCTAGGTGGTAAAATAGAGAACTATTGATAGCAACCGGGACAGGAGCAGTCAGTCGATTTGTTTCCGAGAACGAACGGGGGCAACCTGACATCAATACTGTTCACTCGTCCCATGTTGAGACCGTGGTGTTGGTGGAGAAGAATGGATGAATTTCTGTACACAGACCGATTTAATATGATTTGAATAAAATGATGTAAGCGTTGAACGCAGATTGCTTGACGAAAGGACGAGGTAAATGAAACTGAAAGACGGTATGGTGCTGGGGCATGTGGATGGCGAGGATTTTGCCATTGCTACCGGCAAGGCCATGAAGCACTTTAACGGTGTGATCCACAACAATCCCACGGCGGCGTTCCTGTTTGAGTTGCTCCAGACGGAGCAGACGGAGGACAGCCTGGTGGCGGCGCTCACGGAGAAATACGATGTAGACGCAGACACAGCTCGGGCAGATGTGCGTGAAATGCTGGATACCCTGCGGGCTGCCGGGGTGCTGGACTGAGTATGCAGACGATCACCGGAGATCTTTTGCAGGACAGTCTGCTGCACCTGCTCTATTGTGCTTTAAAAGAGGAAAAACCGGCGCTGCCTACGGATTTGAACTGGGAGGCGCTGCTGCAGTTGGCCAATCGCCAGCAGGTATACAACACCGTGCTGCCGGTGCTGGAAAAGGCGGCGGTGCTGCCGCCGGAGCAGCTGCAGCGTTGGAACGACTATCGCTTAACGGAGCTGCAGCGTACCCTGTATGTGAACAGCCAGCGACAAGCCGTTTGTGCGGATTTGGAGGCGCAGAACATTCGTTATATGTTCTTAAAGGGCTTGGTTCTGCGGGCGCTTTATCCCCAGACCATGATGCGCCAAATGAGCGATAATGATATTCTGTTCGATCCCGATCGGCGCGGCGATCTGGCCAAGATCATGCGTGTGCACCAGTTCACCTTAACGGTGGCTACGGACAAGTCGGATGATTACTACAAAGAACCCAACTGCCTGATCGAGTTCCATCGGGAGTTGTTTAACCACGCCGATTTGCAAACTGCCTTTCCGGCGGCGCTGGTGTGGCAACATGCGGTGCCGGACCCGGATCATCCCTGCTGCTACCGTATGTCCCCGGAGGATAATTATCTGTTTACTCTGGGCCATATGTTCAAGCACTATATTATGGAGGGCTGCGGCGTTCGATTCCTTTGCGATATGTATTTGCTGCGCGCCAAGCAGCCGCAGATGAATATGCAATATGTGGAGTCTATGGTGGCGAAGATGAGGATCTCCTCCTTTCACCAAACGGTGATCGGTTTGGCGGAGGCTGTGTTTGCCGGCGGCGAACTGACTGACGACGGCCGGCAGCTGTTGAATGATATGTTTTCCGGTTCCGTTTACGGCAAGGGCAAGACCATGGCGGAGAAAGTGGACGAGCACGGCGGCAAAGGACGCTATATTCTCTCTCGCCTGTTTCCCAAAGTATCCATTATGAAAAACACCTACCCGGTGCTGGAAAAATGCCCCGTTTTGCTGCCTTTCTATTATCTTGTGCGGTTGTTCAGCCGCCTGCGGCATCGAAAAAAAGAAATTCGCAGCGAGGTTCGCCAGCTAAAGAACAGCAAAGGGGATCGGCCGTGATAAACGTACTTTTTGTAGGTCTGGGCGGCTTTGTGGGTGCAATACTGCGCTATCTGCTTGGACTGATTCCGGTGCGCCAAACGCCTTTTCCCATTATCACCCTGTGCATCAACGTGCTGGGCGCCTTTGGAATTGGGCTGCTGGCCGCATTGTGTGAAAGGCATAAAATCAACTCCCAGCCGCTGCTGCTGTTTTTGAAGGTGGGGCTTTGCGGCGGGTTTACCACATTTTCCACCTTCTCGTTGGAGACCTATGACCTGCTGAGCAGCGGGCACACGGCACCGGCGATCTCGTATGCGCTGCTGAGCGTAGGCTTGTGCCTGCTGGCCATCTTCGGGGCCCGGGCGCTGATTCATTGACTTTCGGAGGAAGACCATTGGCTGTAAAGAAAGAGAACATTCGCAATTTTTCCATCATTGCTCACATTGACCACGGCAAGTCCACTTTGGCGGACCGACTGTTGGAGCTGACCAGCTCTGTGCAGCAGCGGGATATGCAGGAGCAAATTCTCGATGATATGGACCTGGAGCGGGAGCGGGGCATTACCATTAAGGCTCATGCAGTGACACTGGGCTATGACGCCAAAAACGGCGAGCACTACGAGTTTAACTTGATCGACACCCCCGGCCATGTAGACTTTAACTACGAGGTCAGCCGCTCGCTGGCGGCTTGCGAGGGCGCTATCTTGATTGTGGACGCCTCTCAGGGCGTAGAGGCGCAGACCCTTGCCAACACCTACCTGGCTTTGGATCACGACCTGGACATTATGCCGGTGATCAACAAGATCGACCTGCCGGCAGCGGACCCGGAGCGGGTGGCCCAGGAGGTAGAAGAAGTGGTGGGCATTCCCTGTATGGACGCCCCCCGCGTGTCTGCCAAGACCGGGCAGAATGTGGAGGAGGTGCTGGAGCGGATTGTGACGGAGATCCGCCCGCCGGTTGCCAACGACAATGCACCCCTGCGCGCGCTGATCTTTGACTCGGTTTATGACAGCTACCGTGGCGTGATCGTGTATGTGCGCGTCATGGACGGCAAAATCAAGGCCGGCGATACCATGCGTATGATGGCCACCGGTGCCCAGTTTACCGTGGTGGAGGTGGGTCGTATGCGGGCCACTTCCATGGAGAATACCGGCGTGCTCTCCTCCGGCGAGGTAGGCTATATTACCGCGTCCATCAAGACCGTTTCCGACGCCCGGGTGGGCGATACCATCACTTTGGCAAATGCACCGGCAGCGGAGCCGCTGCCCGGTTACCGCAAGGTGAACCCAATGGTGTTCTGCGGTGTGTACCCGGCAGACGGTGCGGATTATGAGGCCCTGCGAGACGCGCTGGAGAAGCTGCAGCTTAATGACGCGTCCCTAAGCTATGAGCCGGAGACGTCCGGCGCTCTGGGCTTTGGTTTTCGCTGCGGCTTTTTGGGTCTCCTGCATTTGGAGATCATTGAGGAGCGCCTGGAGCGAGAGTACAACCTGGATCTGATTACCACCGTGCCCTCGGTGATCTACAAGATCCACATGACCGACGGCACCATGGTGGAGATCGACAATCCCACCAATTACCCGGATCCGTCCCTGATTGACTACTGCGAGGAGCCGTTTGCGGACTGCAATATTTATGTACCCAGCGAGTTTGTGGGCACCATTATGGATATGTGCCAGGATCGGCGGGGGATCTTTAAAAATATGAGCTATATCACCCCGGATCGGGTAGATATTCATTACGAGCTGCCGCTAAATGAAATTATCTATGATTTCTTTGACGCACTTAAATCCCGCACCCGTGGCTATGCTTCCTTTGATTATGAGATCAAGGAATATCGCCGCTCGGATTTGGTGAAGGTGGATGTGCTGCTCAATGGCGATACCATCGACGCGCTGAGCTTTATTATCCACCGGGACAAGGCTTACCAGCGGGGGCGCCGCATTGCGGAGAAGCTCAAGGAGCATATCCCGCGGCATTTGTTTGAGATACCGGTGCAGGTGGCTATCGGTGGCAAGGTTATTGCCCGCGAGACGGTAAAAGCCCTGCGCAAGGATGTGTTGGCCAAGTGCTACGGCGGCGATGTGACCCGTAAGAAAAAGCTGCTGGAAAAGCAGAAAGAGGGCAAAAAGCGTATGCGCCAGTTCGGTCAGGTGGAGGTGCCCCAGGAGGCCTTCCTGGCAGTGCTCAAACTCTCCTCCGACGACGAGTAAAGCAGAAATATAAAAAATCCCACCCGATACAGGTGTTGCCTGCTCGGGTGGGATTTTTTGCTATTTCATTCGGGTTATGCGGTTGCGGCGGACTTTGTAGGCGGTGCGGGAGAGATGGATCATGGGCAGGTCGGCGGCGTTGTCGGTATAGAATGCGTCCGGTACGGTGCTTGCTCCAAAGCATTTGCGAAAAGCGGACACCTTATTGGCGCTGAAGTTGATATACTCCACCGTCAGGGTTTGGCGGTCCACCACGGAGCAGATACAGTGCTGCACCCCAAGGCGGCGGCACACCTCGTCCATAATCAAATTCAGCGAGGCGGTGACGATCACATCGTCCTTTTCCGGGTGATACCAGGCTTTGATCTTGCGCATATGCCCGTCCCAAAAGTCCCGGACCAGCCCCTCTGGGTCGTCAAAGCTGCTGAGGTATTGGGCGGCGTGCTTGCGTCCGGCCTGCTCCAAGTCTGCCATGGTGGTGCGCCCCAATTTATAGCGCAGCAGGTGATACAGCACCACCGGCACATAGCGTGCTACCTTTGGATTGCGGCGCAGGCTGAACAGGTAAAAGTCGATGACGCTCTCACCGTCATAAATGGTATTGTCAAAATCAAATACGCGCATAAAAATCCCCCTTGGTACTTTCAGTATAGCACAAAGCGCCAAAGGGGGACAGTTTTTTATTTTTTGCCACCCAGGTGACGGCCTAGGTAGCCCAGCAGCAGAATGTCCTCGTCCGTTAAGGCGCTGCCGTCGCCGGGTTCCGGTTGTTCTTCTTCCTCCGGCTCCAGGGTCAGGGTCAATTTCCATTCCTCCGGCGGGTTGTTTTTGTCCTGTTGCTTTTTCATACCATGACCTCCCTTGCACTCTTACTGTAACACAAAAAGCCACCGGGTGCAAATGACAGGGAGAATTATAGGACAGAGAAATGGCGCTGCCCGGTACAGCCGACATTTACTTTTAGCTTTTTTTCTCGCTTTTTGGCATGGCACGCAGGGCCTTGCGGAATTCAAAGAAGAACAGCACGCCGGTGAAGGCCACGGCCAGCACATCGGCCACCGGCTCCGCCATAAAGACAGCCTTGGTTAGGTCAGCGGTGTACAGGTGGGGCATCATGTAGATCAGCGGCAGCAGCAGAATAAACTTGCGCATCACCGCCACGATGATGGACGCCTTGGCGTTGCCCAGGGCGGTAAATGTCATTTGACAGGCGATTTGAATACCAAACAGCCCCAGCGCCAGAGTGTAAATGCGCAACATCGGCTTGGTAAAGGCCAGCAATTCTGCGTTAGAGGTGAAGATGGCGGCAAACACGCCGGGGAACAGCTGGATCAGCAGGCAAAAGATCATGGCGTAGCACACGCTGCAAATGAGTAGCAGTCGGTACGCGCGGCGTACGCGGTTGCTGTTTCCGGCACCGTAATTGTAGCTGATAATGGGTTGGGCACCTTGTGCCAGTCCTTGCAGCGGCAGCATGGCAAACTGCATGACACTGGTGAGGATGGTCATGGCACCCACTGCCAGATCGCCGCCGTATTTCAGCAGTGAGGTGTTAAAGCATACGGAGATCACGCTCTCGCTGGCCTGCATGACGAACAGGGCACTGCCCAGCGCCAGACAGGGGAGAATGACCTTGGCGTGCAGACGCAGATTGCACCGGCGAATGCGGATAAAAGTCTTTTTGCCAAGTAAAAAAGACAGCACCCACAGGCAGGACAGTCCCTGGGACAGCACGGTAGCCAGCGCAGCGCCTTGCACACCCATGTGGAAGCCGAAGATGAACAGCGGATCCAGTGCTGTATTGGCAACGGCGCCGATGAGCACCGAGAGCATACCTACCTTAGCAAAGCCCTGGGCGGTGATAAAGGCGTTCATGCCAAGGGTCAGCTGCACGAATACGGTGCCCAAGGCGTAAAGGTTCATATAGGCCACACTGTAATCAATGGTGTTGGAGCTGGCGCCAAATGCCAGTAGCAGCGGCCGGTTCCAGATGAGTACCACCGCTGTCAGCACCGCAGATACCAGCAGTTGCGTGACAAAGCAGTTGCCCAGAATCTGCTCAGCTTCTGCCGTTTGCTTCTTGCCTAAGGCGATGGAGGCCCGAGGTGCGCCGCCGTTGCCCACCAATGCCGCAAAGGCGGAGATGATTAGGATCAGCGGCATACACACGCCCACCCCGGTAAGCGCCAGCGCGCCCTCGCCGGGAATGTGGCCGATGTAAATGCGGTCTACCACATTGTAAAGCATATTGATCAGCTGGGCGGCTACTGTGGGCAGGGACAGCTGGAGCAGCAGTCGTCCGATGGGCCGGGTGGCTAAAAAATCTTTGTTTTGTTCCATGGTCGTCAACTCATTTCTGCAATCTAAGCGTACTTATTATAACGCGATGAACGGCGGTGTCAAGGCGTGGATTTTGAACAAGGGTCACTTATGCGGCGAATGCAGCAATGTGTCGAACATACAAAATTCACAATTTGCGCGGCTCAAAGCGTTTACATTATGGTGAAAATATGGTAAAATAGACGGCGTGAAAACGCACATATTTTATTTCACTCTTTACCTTTACCCGATCCGACGCGCTGCGCCCGGTCGGAATTTCAGAAATGGAGAATGAGTATGCATTTGATTCCCAATCCCCGCGCATATCAGGCGTTGGACGGCGCCTTCACCTTGCAGGACGGCGAGAAGGTGAAGAGCGAACTGCGTATTCCTTTGGTACGCACCACCACCCGGGAGGCACGGATCATTGTCACCCGCAACCCGGCGTTGCAAAAGGAAGCCTATACCTTGAATGTGACCCCGGAGAAGGTGCACATCACTGCTGCTACGCCTATCGGTGCTTACTATGCGCTGCAATCCCTGCGTATTTTGGCGGATTATGATATCGGCGGGCGTACGGTGCCCTGCTGCAGCATTCACGATGCTCCCCGTTGGGGTTGGCGCGGTATGAGCCTGGATGAGAGCCGCCACTTCTTTGGCAAAGAAGAAGTCAAGCGACTGCTGGATATGCTCTTTATGATGAAACTCAATGTGTTCCACTGGCACCTGACGGACGATCAGGGTTGGCGCATTGAGATCAAAAAATATCCGCGCTTAACGGAGATCGGCTCTAAGCGCACTTGCACCCAGGTGGATGGCTGGCATACTTCTCACATGGTTAACGAGCCTCATGAGGGCTTTTATACCCAGGAGGATATTCGGGAGATCGTGGCTTATGCCAACGCCCGGGGCATTATGGTTGTGCCGGAGATTGATATGCCTGCCCATTTTGCGGCGGCGCAGGCAGCGTATCCCTGGTTGGCTTGTCGGGAACTGGAACGCGAGGTGCCCGGCTACTTTGGCGGTCGTGTGCCTACATTGCACGGCGTAATGGACTGGAACCGCTCTGCCTGCCTGGGCAAGGAGAGTACCTTCCAGTTTATCTTTGATGTGATTGATGAAGTGTGCGAACTGTTTGACGCGCCTTACTTCCATATTGGCGGCGATGAGGCGCCCAAGGACGAATGGAAGAAGTGTCCCCACTGCCAGGCGAAGATGAAAGAGATGCACCTAAACGATGTGGAAGAGCTGCAAGGCTGGTTCAACAACCGGGTGCTGGAATATGTAAAGCAGAAGGGTAAGCGCCTGATCGGCTGGAATGAGATTTTGGCCGCCGGCAATCTGGACCCCTCTGTGATCGGTCAATACTGGACCCCCAAGCGGGATAAGAATGTGGAGCGGCACATTGCCCGCGGCGGCGATGTGATCCTGAGCAATCACCGCAGTTTTTACTTTGATATGACCTACGGGCAGTACCCGTTGAGCTATACATACGATTTCGATCCGGGTCGTTATCATATTCTGCCTCGTTCCTATGACCATGTGTTGGGCGTAGAGGCTGAGGTATGGACCGAGTGGATCGACAAGCGTCCAAAACTGGATCTGAATGTGTACCCCCGTATGCAGGCTCTGGCAGAGGTGGCCTGGTCGGCCGAAGAGAGAAAAAAATACGCGGACTTCAAAGAGCGACTGGAGGCCTTTAAGCCTACGCTGGACGCCTTGGGGATCGGTTATGCTGTAACCAGCGTGGCGGAGCCGGGCACCTTCCAGCGGCAAAAGCCCCGCCGTTTGTTCTACTGCGGCGACACCCATTATGAGTTGAAGCTCAACGAAGAACGCAAAGCAAAAGGAGAAAAATAAGTATGAAATTTAGCCAATTTCCCCAGCAGGTGATCGACGAAAATGTGGATTACACAGTCAAGGAGATCACCAACATCATTAAGAAGTACGGTCCCCGGGAGTCCGGCAACAGCAACTGCCTGGCTGCCGAGAAGCACATCAAAAAAGAGATGGACCCCTTCTGTGACGAGACCCACTTTGAAAGCTACAAAATGGCGCCTAAGGCCTTTTTGCACTTTACAAAAATCGTCAGTGTAGCCATCATCCTGGCTGTGGTGGTGTGTGCCGCGCTGGTGTTTACCAGTGTGTTGCCTTGGTGGATCGCCCAGTGTATTGTTGGCGGTGTGACTTTTGTGGGGCTGTTTATCACCGTAATGGAGTTCCTGTTTTACAAGCAGTTTATGGATCCGCTTTATAAGAAGGTAGAGGGCCACAACTTTTGCGCCACCCGCAAGCCCACCGGCGAGGTTAAGCGCCGCATTGTAATCAGCGGCCATATTGACGCAGCCTATGAATGGCGTCATCTGTACTATGCCAAGGGCAAGCTGCCCTTGATGGGGATTTTTATGGGCGGTACCATTGTCTGCGCGATCATCTCCTTTATTATCGCAGTGATCTGCCTGATTGCTCACTTTGTGGATATGGGCGCTTTCGGCGATTTTATGCTGAATTACAGCTACTATTTCCACTTTGTCACCGCGCTGTTTATGATCACCCTGTTCTGCTTTGTGGACTTTAAGACCATTTCTCCCGGCGCCAATGACAACCTGACCGGTACTTATGCGGCGGTGTGTGCTTTGCGTATGCTGGATATGGCCGGTGTGGAATTTGAAAATACCGAGGTGTGCTGCATGATCACAGACGGCGAGGAGGCCGGTCTGCGCGGCTGCAAGCAGTGGGCCAAGGACCATAAAAAAGAGTGCGACGAGATTGAGACCGCTGTGCTGTGTGTAGATACCTTAACGGATCTGGAATACCTGAATGTGTATAGCAAGGATATGACCGGTACGGTGAAGAACTCTAAGCCCTTCAGCCAGCTGGTGATGGACAGTGCCATTGAGGCAGGTCATAAGGATTTGAAGTTCGCCAGCGTGTTCTTCGGTTCTTCCGACGCAGCGGCATTGTCCCAGGCGGGGATTCACGCCACCTGCCTGGCTGCTATGGACCCGACACCGGCCGACTATTACCATAATCGCCGGGATACGGCGGAGCGCCTGGTGCCGGAGGCCCTTAAGACCGGTTATGAGGTAGTGCTCAGTACCATTCTGAACTTTGACGAGAAAGGGCTGGGTGCAGCAAAATAAGCGTGTAAGTTCAATACAAATGTATAAGCGGTACCCGGGTTTGGGTGCCGCTTTGCAGATTAAGGCTGTTTTTTACGGAAAGGGGAAAAGAAAATGACGGCTTTGTACATTATTTTAGGCTTGCTGGCTGCGTTTATCGTGATCACGCTGATCCGTGCAGCGTTCTTTACGGCGCCCAAGCCCCAGCGGGAGAAATTCCCGCCGGAGCAGGTGAACGGGCAGCGGGCGTGCGACCGGCTCAGTCAGGCCATTCAGATCAAGACCATCTCCTGCGAGGATGAGAGCCAAACGGATTGGGGTGCGTTTGACCGCTTCCATGCGTTTTTGGAACAGTCCTACCCGCTGATTCACAAAAATCTGAAACTGGATCATATTTCCACTGCCAGTCTGTTGTTTTACTGGGAGGGGACGGATCCCGACCTGGATCCCATTGCCTTTTTGGCTCATCAGGATGTGGTGCCCATCAGCGAGGGCACCGAGGGGGACTGGGAACACCCGGCCTTTGACGGCGTAAATGACGGCCAGTTTATTTGGGGTCGCGGTGCGCTGGATATGAAGAACCACCTGATCTGCCTGATGGAGAGCGTGGAGACGCTGCTGGAGGAGGGCTATACCCCAAAGCGCGGGGTGTACCTGTGCCTGGGGCATAATGAGGAGATCGTTAGCGGCGGCAACAACGGTGCCCGGGAATTGGCGCGGGAATTGGAACGCCGGGGCGTGCACCTGGACAGCGTGGTAGATGAGGGCGGCGCTATGCTGCCGGCGCATGTAAAGGGGCTGCTGGACGCCAACCTGACCGGCGTGGGCGTGGCAGAGAAAGGCTATGCGGACTTTAAGATTACTGTAAAGTCCAAAGGCGGCCATTCTTCTCAACCACCCAAACACACCGCCATCGGCCAGTTGGCAAAGAAGGTGGAGCGACTGGAGAACCACCAATTTAAGAGCACCATTTTGCCCTTTGTTTATAATATGTTTACGGACATCGGCCGCCACGCCACCTACCCGGGGCGGGTGGTACTGTGCAACCTGTGGCTGCTGCGCCCGGTGCTGAAGCTGGTGATGAAGCAGATCCCGCCGGCTGCGTCCTTGATCCGCACCACTACCGGTGTGACTATGGCCAGCGGTTCGCCTGCCGCCAATGTGCTGCCCCAAAAGGCCAGCGTAACGGTAAACTTCCGCATTATGCCGGGCCAGACTATTGCGGATGTGCAGCGGCATATTGAGAAATATATGGGCGGCGACAATGTGGAGATTGAATTCATCAAGGGCAAGGAGCCCAGCATTGTATCACCCACGGACACCCGGGCTTTTGATACCCTGCGTCGGCTGTCCGTCAATCTGGACGAAAAAAATATTGTGGCGCCCTATTTGGTGATGGGCGGCACAGACGCTTATAATTATGAGAATGTGTGCAGCAATATTTATCGCTTTGCGCCCTTTACGGTGGACACGGCGCTGCTGCTCACCACCCACTCCACCAATGAGCGCATTCCCGTGGGTCAGATGACCCAGGGCGTCACCTTCTTTAAGCGCTATATTCGGTTGATGACCGCAGAGTAAAGGGGGAAAGTGATATGGATTTTAAAGAAAGCGGATTTATGTATGCTCTGGGCGGCTTTATTGTGGTCTTTGTGCTGGCCCAGTCGCTGTTTTTTCTCATTCGTGCCTGGAAGCAGGGCAAAAAGCTGGGGCTGTCCACCGCCATCATGCGAGGCACGGTGACCCAGTCAGCGCTGTTCAGCCTGGCGCCTGCCATCTCGATTGTGGCAACCATCCTTACCCTGTCCGGTGCGCTGGGCATTGTGCTGCCCTGGATCCGGCTGACGGTGATCGGCGCCATTTCTTATGAGGTGCCGGCAGCGGAGTCTGCCATGGAGGCACTGGGTTATACCGGTGGCCTGTCCGCGGAGATCACGGATCCCCTGGGCTTTTCTACCGCTGCGTGGGTGATGACTCTTGGCTCTGTGATGCCTCTTGTGATCATTCCCTTTGCCATGAAGAAAATTCAAAACAGTATCGGCAAGGCGGTGAGTAAGAATACTGCCTGGGCGGATGTAATGAGCGCCGCGGCGTTTATCGGGCTGATCAGTGCCTTTGTGGGCCGTGCCATTGTGGGCCAGGGCGACAAGGCGGTGCTGGGCGACGGCGCCGGGATCATGAGCATTACCGCTTTGGCGGTGTCTATGCTGTCTATGCTGCTGTTTATGCAGATTGAGAAAAAGAAAAAGATTGCCTGGCTGCAAAGTATGGCTATGCCGCTGGCGATGTTTATCGGTATGGGTGCGGTGATGCTGCTGGCCAAGGTGCTGCCCACCCACATTGCTTGGCTGGAATGGAGGGGCTAATATGAAAGATTATAATGAAAAGACCCACCTGTACGGTCGCTTTTGGGTGATCTCCGCCCTGTTTATTTTCTTAATGCTGCCGGTTGCGATCAGCGCCCATCTGCATGCTTTTCCCTCCGCCCAGGTGGTGTTTAAGGGGTTGGCGCCTATTGCCCTGCTGTTTTATCCCACCGCAGTGATTGAAGTGATGACCTACACGCCGCTCCTGGGTACCGGGGCAACCTACCTGGCTTTTGTAACCGGGAATATCAATAACTTAAAGCTGCCCTGTGTGCTCTCTGCCCTGGACTCTGCCCAGGTGCGCGCCCAGAGCAAGGAGGGCGAGGTACTCTCCACCATTGCCTGCGCCACATCCTCTATTGTGACCACCCTGGTGATTGCCGCAGGGGTGCTGCTGTTCAGTCCGGTGCTGCCGTACTTGACAAATGACGACTCTGTTTTTGCCCCTGCTTTTAAGCAGGTGGTGCCCGCACTGTTCGGCGCGCTGGGTATGAGCTATTTTGCCAAGCACTTTAAGCTGACTGTTGTGCCTGTTGCCGTCGTCTGCTTGATGTTGCTCTTTAAGGGCGACTTGGCGGTAGGCGTACTGATCCCTGTGGGCGTGGTGGTATCGCTGCTGTCTGCTCACCTGATGTTTAAGAAAGGCTGGGTCAAATAACAGACCGCATTCTTGCCAGTTAATCAGCAGATCGCCCAACTTGACTTTTATTGGTATGGTGGTGTATAATCATCATACGATCATTAGAGACGGGGGATATAAGTAATGAAAGAGACCGATCTGCGGTATGTGAAGACCGAGCGCGCCATTCGGGACGCCTTCTTTGAACTGCTGGAGGAGAGCGAATTTGACAAGGTATCCGTTACGGATATTACCCAGCGAGCCCAGATCAACCGAAACACGTTTTACCTGCATTACAGCGATAAATTCAATTTGGTCAATTCTATTTTAATTGACTTTGTGCAAGAGCTGTCCCAGCAGGCATTAAAGGTGATCGACCAGGCGGAGAAGCCGGACACAGCCACCTTTAACCAGTATTTCTTAACGATTTTTGTCAGCGCCAATCGGATCAAGAAAAAATATCGGATCTTGTTTCGCAACCGAAATATTGAGCCGTATTTGGATATTGCTGCCATTACGGATGTGATTGCGGATCATATCGGCAAAAACAAATTTTTGGATTTTCGCAGTCAGCGCTCTTCCGTGAGCAAGAGCTTTTTGGCTTTTGGCTTTTTCGGTGCGCTCAACGATTATTGCAGCAATGATTATACCAAGGAAGAGACGGTGCGCATGATCTCCGCCATGTCTGCCGGCTTGGCCGAGATTGCCCAGCAGCTGCACGCTGCCGGGAACAAAGCCGGTAATGGAAACAAGAGCAATAAATAACAGACGATACAAAGCAAAAGGGACCTGAATCCAGGTCCCTTTTTGTATAGATATTTGTCATTCGCTCAGCAGACCATACCGCCTTCCACCCAGCGCATAACAGCCGGGTATTCCTCTTTATAGTTGTCCAGCTGGTCTGCGTTGGAGTCCACAAAGGCCTGAAATTCGTCCGTGTCCTCAAACTCGTAGGTAAAGTCTTGCTCAAAGTCGTAAGTGGCGGTAAACAGGTAGTCAAACAGATCATCGGCAGAGAATTCCTCTAACAGCTTGTCCGCTGTGCGCTCAGTGATGGTGTCCAGCGCGTTTTTTACCGTTAGTTCGAAATCCTCCGGCTCTACCAGAATTTCCGGGTCGTTCTCGCAGTATTGCAGAATATCGTCCTCGCCGATAGCCAGGGTGCCCAGGTACTCCAGTACATCCTCATATCCGGTTTCATTGACTGTATCATACAACCGGTAAGCAAACTCGCCGACCAGATTTTGCAGTGCCACCGCCTTGAACACACTGTCAATCTCGTAGCCGCTCTCATCGGTGATTACATAGCCCACCTCCTGCAGGTTCTCCCACATCAGGTAGTAAAAAATGCGGTGCTGTTCTTTCTCGCCAAAAATGGCTTCGTGAATAAAGGTATCAATATCCATTGCCGTTCTCCTCTGTCTGTCGCATTTGCGCAAGGCTACTCATATTCTATACTATATGCAGGGGATTTGCAACATTTTGCAGGTAGATTTTGGCTTTTTTGTAAACTCTGAAAACCCCGCCTGTTTTTATTGCAATGCCGGTAGGGATAAGCTATAATAAAGGGGACTGGAGGGTTCTTATGGAACTGACATTAAAAAATGAACACTGTGCCGTCACCGTTACGGACGCAGGGGCGATGCTCCGCTCCCTGGTGCGGGACGGCCGAGAATATCTTTGGCAGGGGGACCCGACTTACTGGGCCGGTCAGGCGCCGGTTTGCTTTCCCATTGTGGGGGTGCTGCCCAAGGGGGCGTCTACCGCATTTGGCAAGCCCTGCCGTATGAAGCGCCACGGCGTGGCCCGCATTAACCCCTTTACACTGACGGAGCACCACCGCAACGGCGCCACCTTTACCCAAGTGGCAGATGACAACACCTTGGCGGCGTACCCCTTTGATTATCGGCTGGAGATCCGCTATGAGCTGGTGGACAGCACCGTTGCCGTGACTTATCATATTATCAACAGCGGCGGGGAGCCGATGCCCTTTGTGATCGGCGGCCATCCGGCCTTTAACTGCCCGCTGGCAGCAGAGGAGCGGTTTGAGGATTACAAGGTGCGCTTTGATCGCCCTGTGACTAAGGCGCCTTTGCGCCCGGATCACCAAACCGGGATCGTGGATCCGGCGCGTCGGTACGATGTGCTGGTGAATGGGCAGGAGCTGCCCCTGCGGCACGATCTGTTTTATGACGACGCATTGATTTTTGATCAGGTGGAAGCCAAAGCGGCTACCTTGCTGGGTCCGATGGGCTACGGCGTGCGGGTGGAGTACCAAGATATGACCAACTTGCTGGTTTGGTCCGCTGAGAATGACGCCCCCTTTGTGGCATTGGAGCCATGGAGCGGCATTTCTCATTGTACGGACGAGGACGGTACCCTGGAACACCGTCGGGGCGTGACCGTTTTGCAGCCGGGGGAGACAGCCACCTTTGGTTATAAAATTACCATGCTGAGCGGAGAGATGAAATGAATTACGGATTTTTCAGAGTGGCGGCGGCAGCGCCCCGTTTGCGCGTGGCAGACCCGGATTATAACGCCGGGCAGCTGGAGACAGTAATCGACCGGGCTGTGGCGCAGCAGGTACGCCTGCTGGTGACCCCGGAGCTGTCCGTCACCGGCTACACCTGCGCGGATCTGTTCTTTACCGCTGCGCTCCAGCAGGCGGCGGATCGGGCGGTGCAGCGACTGGCTGCCTATACGGCGGGCAAGGACATTGCGGTGCTGATCGGCGCCCCGGTGCCCTATAAGAATAGCCTTTATAACTGTGCCCTATTGCTCCGGGACGGGCAGGTGCAGGGCATGGTGCCCAAGGTGCATCTGGCTAATTATAATGAGTTTTACGAAAAGCGCTGGTTCGCCTCCGGCGCGGATTTCGATACGGTACAGATGGTGAACGGCGTTCCCATGGGCAGTCAACTGTTTGACCTGGGCAGCGGCGTGCTGCTGGGTGTGGAGCTGTGCGAGGACCTGTGGGTGCCTCAGCCTCCCAGCGGTGCTTTGGCGCTGCAAGGCGCCAATTTGATCGCCAATCTGTCTGCCAGCGACGAGTATGTGTCCAAGGCGGCCTATCGTCGGGACCTGGTGGCCGGCCAGTCCGCCCGCTGCGTGGCCGGGTATGTGTATGCCGGCGCCGGGGTGCATGAGAGCACCACGGACCTGGTGTTCAGCGGCGCCACCTTAGTAGCGGAGAACGGCGGTATTTTGGCAGAGGGGGAGCGGTTTGCCCGAGAAAGCGTGCTCACCGTTGCCGATGTGGATGTGGAGAAGTTGAATGCCCAGCGGCGGCAAAATATGTCCTTTGAGAACCGGCCCGGCGCGGCGGTACAGTCTTGCCCGGTGCCCAATGCAGAGAATGATTTGGCGTACCGCATTGTGGACCCTCACCCCTTTGTGCCGGCAGCGGACGCCCAGCGCCGAGAGCGGTGCAAGGAGATCTTCCTGCTCCAGGCCAGCGGTTTGGCCGGGCGGCTGGAGCATGTTGGCTCCAAGGGTTGTGTGCTGGGGATCAGCGGCGGTCTGGACTCCACCTTGGCGCTGCTGGTGGCTGTGCGGGCCATGGAGCTGCTGGGTAAACCGGCCAGCGCCGTGCTGGGTGTGACTATGCCCGGGTTTGGCACCACGGACCGCACCTATCGCAACGCGCTGGATCTTATGGAAGCGCTGGGGGTCACCCGGCGAGAGATCTCCATTGCAGACGCCTGTGTGCAGCACATGGCGGACATTGGTCACGACCCGTCGGTGCATGACATTACTTATGAGAACACCCAGGCCAGAGAGCGCACCCAAATCCTCTTTGACCTGGCCAATAAAGAAGGCTGTTTGCTGGTGGGCACCGGCGATCTGAGCGAGCTGGCCATGGGCTGGTGTACTTACAACGGCGACCACATGAGTATGTACGGCGTGAATGCCTCCGTGCCTAAGACGCTGGTGCGATACCTGGTGGATTATGTGGCCGGGGAGTTGGGTGGCCGCACGGAAGAGATTTTGCGGGATGTGCTGGACACGCCGGTGTCGCCGGAGCTGCTGCCCCCGGACGCCAATGGCAAGATCGCCCAAAAAACGGAGGAGAAGATCGGCCCCTATGAATTGCATGACTTTTTCCTCTATCACTTTGTGCGCTTCGGCTTTGACCGAAAAAAGCTGGCCATGCTGGCGGAGAAAGCCTTTGATGGGCAGTACGATCGCCCCACCATTGACCGGTGGCTGACGGAATTTTTGCGCCGGTTTTTTATCAGTCAATTTAAGCGTTCCTGTATTCCGGATTCACCCAAGGTGGGTTCTGTGTCGCTGAGCCCCCGGGGCGACTGGCGTATGCCCAGCGATGCGGCGATGCAGGCGTTTTTACAATCGGATGAACGGATATAAAGGAGCTGTTATAATGAAAAAAGCAATGGCATTGCTGCTGGCTTGCAGTATGGTACTGGCATTCGCTGCTTGCAGCAAAAAGCAATATACAGAACAGGAGGTCACAGCTGTGGTGGATGTGACCGATGAGAACGGCAAGACCGTTACGGATAAGGACGGCAAAGCCCAAACCCGGGTGGTTACCATACCCCAAACGGACGCCAAGGGCAACACCGTGGCGGCAGGGGAGAGCGCTGCCGACGGCAAATCCGCCGGTAACGGCGGTTCGGCTGCAAAGGACGGCAAGACCGGCACCACCGCCAAGTCCGGCAAGGACAAGACGGAAAAGGCAACCAAGAAGAACGAAACCGCCACGAAAAAGACCACGACCACCACAACCACCGTGGCCGCCAATCGAAAAATTCACATTTCCGTTTCTCTGCCTGCCGGCACAGATACCCGCACGGACAAGCTGCGCATTACCATTAACGGCAAGCAGGTGGACGAGAAGAAAGTGACCCTGGAGATCGGCAACACCTTTACCTACACCACGGAGAAAAAGTACCGGGGGGATGTAAAGGTGCAGGTGGAACTGGAACACACGAAAAAAAGCGCCAAAGTCACAGTGAAGAAAGGCACGGACACCGCCAAATTCAATTTTGAAAATATTGAGAACCTGCTGGGCGACGACGACTAAGCGACAATTGGTGAAAAAAACGAAATAATCGACAAAAAAGCAGTGTCTATGCGCTGCTTTTTGTTATTATTATACAGAAACACGAAATTGTTGTGTTGAATTCCGCACGCCGGAGTGCTATAATTGGTATAGTTGTGGGCTTGCGCCCAAACTGAGGTTGTTATCTGTAAGATAAAATACAGGAGGAAATTCCATGAACAGAAAGAAAAAAACCATGGACGGTAACAGCGCCGCTGCCCATGTCAGCTACGCATTTACAGAAGTTGCCGCCATTTATCCCATCACCCCCTCATCCACCATGGCGGAGGAGACGGACGCCATGGCCGCTCGCGGGGTCAAGAACCTGTTTGGCCAAACGGTCAAGGTGGCGGAGATGGAGTCTGAGGCCGGTGCCGCCGGCGCCGTGCACGGTTCTTTGTCTGCCGGTGCGCTGACTACCACTTACACCGCGTCACAGGGTCTGCTGCTGATGATCCCCAATATGTACAAGATCGCCGGCGAACTGATTCCGTCCGTCATTCATGTGTCTGCCCGCTGCGTGTCTACCCACGCGCTGAATATCTTTGGCGACCATTCCGATGTGATGGCCTGCCGCCAGACCGGCTATGCCATGCTCTGCTCTGCCAATGTGCAGGAGGTAATGGATCTGGGCGCTGTGGCTCACCTGTCTACCTTAAAGAGCCGTGTGCCGTTCTTGCATTTCTTTGACGGCTTCCGTACCTCTCATGAGGTGCAGAAGATTGAGATCTGGGACTATGAGGACCTGCGGTCTATGGTGGATATGGACGATGTGCAGGCGTTCCGTGCCCGCGCCCTGAACCCGGAGAAGCCGGTGTTGCGCGGCTCTGCGGAGAACAGTGATGTGTTCTTCCAGCACAGAGAGGCATGCAACCGCTACTATAACGACGCGGTTGCCACTACTGAGATGTATATGAACACCATCAACGAGAAGCTGGGCACGGATTACCGGCTGTTTAACTACTACGGCGCGCCGGACGCAGACCGTGTAATTGTGGCTATGGGCTCTGTGTGCGACACCATTCAGGAAACTGTAGATTTTCTGAACGCCCGCGGCGAAAAAGTGGGCATGGTCAAGGTGCACCTGTATCGCCCCTTCAGCGCCAAACATCTGCTGGCTGCCCTGCCGGAGACGGTGAAGCACATTTCCGTGTTAGATAGAACGAAGGAGCCAGGCTCCTTAGGTGAGCCGCTGTTCCTGGATGTGGTGGCTGCGCTGAAAGGCTCTGCCTTTAACGATGTGCCGGTGTACGGCGGTCGTTTCGGCTTAGGATCTAAGGACACCGTACCGGCGCATATTATCGCTGTGTACAACAATATGGCTGCGCCCCAGCCCAAGCCGGAGTTCACTCTGTCCATTGAGGACGATGTGACCCACTTGTCCCTGCCGGTGACCGAGAACCCGGACACCACCCCGGCAGGCACCACTTCTTGTAAGTTTTGGGGTCTGGGCTCCGACGGCACCGTTGGCGCCAACAAGGACTCTATTAAGATCATCGGCGACAATACGGATATGTTTGCCCAGGGTTACTTCTTCTATGACTCCAAGAAGTCCGGCGGCATTACCGTGTCTCACCTGCGCTTTGGCTCGTCACCCATTACCTCTACCTATTTGATCAACAAGGCCAACTTTGTGGCCTGCCACTGCCCGTCCTATGTGACCAAGTATGATATGGTACAGGATCTGGTGCCCGGCGGCACTTTCCTGCTCAACTGTATTTGGACCCCGGATCAGCTGGACAGCCAGCTGCCTGCGTCCATGAAGCGCTATATTGCAGAGAACAACATCCATTTCTATATTATTAACGGCATTAAGATCGCAGAGGAAGTGGGCTTGCCCGGTCGTGCTTCCACCATTTTGCAGTCTGCGTTCTTTGCCATCTCCGGTATTTTGCCGGTAGAGAAGGCCATTGAGCTGATGAAAGCCGCCGTGGTCAAGAAGTTCTCCAAGAAAGGCGAGGCGGTGGTGAATGCCAACTTTGCCGGCATTGACCGTGGCGCCCAGGAGATCGTGAAGGTGGATGTGCCGGACAGCTGGAAGACTGCAGAAGACGCACCCCGCCGGCTGGAAGTACCCACCGATCGTCCGGAGATGAAGAAGTTTGTCAAGGAAATTCTGGATCCGGTTGGCCGCCTGCACGGCGACGATCTGCCGGTATCTGCCTTTGCTGATCGGGCGGACGGCGTATATCCTGCCGGTTCTGCCGCCTTTGAGAAGCGGGGCATTGCCATTACCGTACCCCAGTGGGACGGCACCAAGTGCGCCCAGTGTAACCTGTGTGCCATGGTCTGCCCCCACGCAGTCATTCGTCCCATTGCTATGAATGCAGAGGAAGCGGCTGCCGCGCCGGAGGGTACCACCATGGTGAAGCACAAGAGAGCGGATTATCAGTACGCTCTGATTGTGTCCGTACTGGACTGCACCGGCTGCGCCTCCTGCGCCAATGTGTGTCCCACCAAGTCTCTGACTATGAAACCCATTGCCAGCGAGCTGGATCGGCAAAAGATTTATGATGCACTGGTGGACACTTCCGAAAAACCGGAGCTGCTTACCAACAATACCATCGGCGTGCAGTACAGAAAGCCGTATTTGGAGTTCTCCGGCGCTTGCGCAGGCTGCGGTGAGACTCCGTATGCCAAGCTGGCCACCCAGCTGTACGGCGACCGTATGTACATTGCCAACGCCACCGGCTGCTCCTCCATTTGGGGCGGTTCTGCACCCTCTACGCCTTACACGGTAGACAAGAACGGCCACGGCCCCGCTTGGTCCAACTCTCTGTTTGAGGACAACGCTGAGTTCGGCTACGGTATGCTATTGGCACAAAAGCAGATCCGCGAGCGGCTGGCTATGGACGCCCAGCAGCTGCTGGACACCCCGGTGGCGGACAAAGCCCAGGCTTGGCTGGACACCTATGAGGACGCTGCTACCAATACGGAGCCTGCCCAGGCACTGATCGCTGCATTGCAGACGGCAGCGCTGGAGGGTGACGCCAAGGCGGCGGCTGCCGATTTCCTGAAAGACGCAGATTATGCGGCCAAGAAGTACCAGTTTATCTTTGGCGGCGACGGTTGGGCCTACGACATTGGCTTTGGCGGCCTGGATCATGTGATCGCGTCTAATGAGAATGTGAACATTGTTGTGTTTGATACGGAGGTGTACTCCAACACCGGCGGTCAGGCCTCTAAGGCCACCCAGACCGGCGCTGTGGCCAAGTTTGCTGCCTCCGGTAAGGTGGTCAAGAAGAAAGACCTGGCGCAGATTGCGATGAGCTACGGTTATGTGTATGTGGCTCAGGTGGCTATGGGCGCCAACGCCAATCAGTGCTTAAAGGCGTTCCAGGAGGCTGCGGCTTATGACGGCCCGTCCATCATCATCTGCTATGCCCCCTGCATTAACCACGGCATTAAGATGCCCTTTAACCAGGCAGAGCAGAAGAAGGCGGTTGCCGCCGGGTACTGGAACCTGTTCCGCTTTAACCCGGATCTGGCCAAGGCAGGGAAAAATCCCTTTACCCTGGACAGCAAGGCACCCAGCGCCGATTATGTACAGTTCATTGAGGGCGAGACCCGCTACTCTGCGCTGAAGCGTTCCTTCCCCGGCAAGGCGGAGCAGCTGTTTAGCATTGCGGCAGAGAACTCTATTGAAAAGTACAACAAGCTGGCTGCACTGGTAGACTTCTACGCACCCAAGGGCGAGTAAAGCCAAATAAAAAAACAAAGCGCTGCGGTTCTTCCGCGGCGCTTTTGCTTTGTGATAAAAAACAACCCCTGCACACCGGGTGCAGGGATGTTCCGACAGAAGGGAGAAACACATGGATAAT
>ERZ773106.706-NODE-706-length-31759-cov-19.118124_pt1 | contig 31759 bp, 31 predicted proteins | sample MGYA00580572_ERZ773106 | MGnify/ENA primary metagenome ERZ773106 (study PRJEB29015, sample SAMEA2737868) | human gut metagenome | biome: human gut; feature: human-associated habitat; material: faeces | place: China | collected 2012 ... | reverse complement strand
TAAGTCTCAATTAGTAGCTTAATTAATATGTCCAATATTTTGGGTGCATATCAATTTGTCTATCTTTTTCTCTAATAATATTTATATACTATACATATAATATATTTAAAAAATAATAATAGAGGTGTATTTTATGTTTAAACAAGCCAAAAAGAAAACTGCCATTATTTTATTAACTTTAGTTACTTTATTGATGACCTTAAATATAGCAACAGCTACAACTTATATTGGTTCATCTCAAAGCAATAAATTTCACTATACAGATTGTCGCTGGGCTAAAAAAATCAATCCTGGTAATGCCATATATTTTAGTAGTCGTGAAGAAGCTTTTAGCTATGGATATGTACCTTGCAAAGTATGTAAACCATAAAATATTAAATTTAATCAATTAAAATTTTAATTAAGACTTGGTTTTTCATTTAGTAAACTAAGTCTTTTTATTTTTTATTAATCATTTTTGAAAATTTAATTGAATTATTAGAATAAAACGAATATACTTTAAATAGTACATTAGTTTATACTTAGATAAAAACAAAATAAATATCCCTTTTTCTAACAAATCTCTTAAAACTATTAATAAATTTCAAAGGAGTGTATATCCACAAAGATTAATTAAATACGTATTTCACTAAAATGACAATTAAACATATTATTTTCAAGCTAACTAATGTACTAATCAAGAAGCTAATCTTTTAGAGAAATTTTTAATTATTAATGTTGATAAATCATCAAATATAAATTATTTGCAATTAATCATTCTCTATTAAATTCTAGTGATATTCTATTTTATTAATCTAAATAATATTACGCTAAGCTTCCAATGAAATTTACTAAAAAGTTATGAAAAGAGATGAATATTATCATGGAGAACTCTAACAAACAAGCACCAAACTTTTTAACTAAAAAATTAATCAATTTCGGTGATGCTCACAAAGAACAAACAGATTTATATCTTGCTAATATAAAACAAGATAAATTTTATAAAAAAGATTCATTTATCATCATTACATGGCTTTTATTTTATCCACTAGGTATCTTCTTAATGTATAAATATAGTCTCAAGCTAAGAAAATTTAGACATTTATTTAATATCGTACCTTTAATTGTAATTGCTCTAGCTAACAAAAGCATAGCTATGATTTTAGGTTTATGTATACCTTTTATCTTCATTCCTATTTTTACCATCAGCCTTTTTTATTGCTTAGTTAGAACAAGATATTTCATGCCTTCTTGTGCAGGTATTATTGCAAGTTGTATCGGATTTTTAGTATTTACATTCTTTCATATTTAATAATTAACAAATAAAAAAGCTATTTGAGCATATATCCATTTTTTAGGATAATCTCAAATAGCTTTTTTATTAATCTTTAATCATTTTATTTATCAGTCATCATTGCCAAACATAGCCATAATCATCTGTAAAAGTCTTAAAATCTCGATATAGAGCCATACAAGAGTTAAGAGTAAACCAAAAGCACAGAAGTATTCATAGTACTTCGGAGCCCCATAAGCTACAGCTTGTTCAATATTATCAAAGTCTAAAAGCAAATTAAATGCTGCTACACCTGCGATAATAAAGCCAATCGCTATACCAAAAATACCACTTGTTGGCATCATATGGAAACCGAATAAACTTGCAATGATATTCACGAAATAGAAAATCGCTACAGCACCTGTCATGGAAATAATCACAGAACGTACTGTTTCTGTAACTTTTATAATACGTGTTTTCCATAAAACAAGCATTAAAATCATTGTAGCCAAAGTAATTCCTACTGCAATAGCAGAAATACCAAAATACATTCTTTCAAATTGAGCAGAAATAATACCAAGCACTGCACCTTCAAAAACGGCATAGCCAGGTGTTGTCATTGGTGCTAAATGTGGTTTAAAGCAAGTAACAAGCGTTAAAACTACACCCACAATCATACCTAATATCAATACACCATAAACAGCTGGGCTATTGGCTAAAAATACACCAGAAGCAATTGCTGAAGCAATAGTAACAAGTGTTAAACCAAATGCCTTTGTAATCGTGCCTTTCAAAGTGGCAGGAGAATCTACATATTCTGTAGACGCCTTGCCTATTATTTTCATAGCTGGATTTGCCATTAAAATCCTCTCCTTAAACATACATAAATTCTTTCTTTTTATTATATCATACTATTTTATAGTAGAATAGGTAGGATTTATTAAATCTATATTAAATTTAAATCAAAAATTCATGCATATCTATTCAGGAAAATTATATATTAGTTAAGTATCTTTAGATATACTTAATTTTTTTAACTTATAGCTTTTGTACTACTTCTAACAATCAATTTAGGTTCTAAAATAATAATTTTACTATCTATATTTTCCTCACTATTTACTAATTGATTAATTACTTCTGTTGCCTTTTGCCCAATTGCATCTATCGGTTGACGAACTGTTGTCAAAGGAACTTCTAATAATGATGCAAACGCAATATCATCATAACCCACGATAGAAATATCTCTAGGTACTATTAAATTATGTTCTTTGATACTAGCTAATGCCCCCATAGCCGAGAAATCATTTGCTGCAAATACTGCCGTTATATTTTTCGCTAATAAATTATCACAGCCTATTTTCCCTTTTTCAAAAGAATAATCTCCTTCAAAAATTAGATTTTCATCTATTTTTATACCATTATCCTTCAATGCTTGTTTATAGCCTGCTAGTCTTTGTCGTGCATCATCTAAAATTAAAGGTCCCGTTATACAGCCTATTTTTTTATGCCCTAATTTTATCAAATGTTCTGTCGCCAAATATGCACCTTGCAAATGGTCAACACTGATTTTATATTTACCGATATCAAACATATCACGGTCAATTAGACAATATGGTATCTTATTATCCTCTAAAAAATTTATGGTTTCTTCAACTTCTTTTTCCGTGCTATTAGCTGCCATACTCAAAAAGATACCATCGACCATATAATCACAGAGCATTTTTAAATGCTTTAATTCTTGTTTATGATTGTTATCTGAATTACAAATCAATAAATTCCAGTCGTATTTATGACATTCATCTTCTAAAACTTTAGCTGTATATGAAAAAAACTGATTTCTAATATCCGGTAATACAAAACCAATAATATTGCTTTGTTTTTTCACTAAGCCTACAGCCATTTTATTTGGTCTATATCCCATTTCTTTTACAGCTTTAGCAATGATTAATTTTGTTTCTCGAGGAATATGATTTGCTTTATCATTTAATACCAAAGAAATTGTTGTAACTGAAAAACCTGTTTTTTGTGCTATATCCTTGATAGTAACACGTGACTTCATATTTATTCAAACCTTTATTATTTATTTATAAATATTATAGAAAAAATGTTTTTTCAGTTCAATCCACTTCTGCAATTTTAGGAATAGAAATACTTGCTCCTTTTCTTGATACTGTAATTGAAGACGCTTTGCTTGCTTTTTGTAAACTTTCTTCAATGGATTTACCTTGTTGTCTTAAAGCAATGAAATACCCTGTAAAAGTATCTCCAGCAGCTGTTGTATCTACAGCATTAACTTTATATGCAGGTTGGAAAATATTTATATCTTTATGGCGATAATATGCACCTTTATCACCAAAAGTTAAAATAATTTCTAATTCAGGATATTTGCTAGCTAAACTATCTAATATATCTTCAACTTTTTCTTTACCAGCTAAATATGCCCCTTCATGTTCATTAACAAAAATTCCATCTATTGCCTGCATATTATATTTATTAAGGTTTTCATTGATTGGTGAAGGATTTAGATAAATTTTCATTTGTTTAGCTTTTGCTACTTCAATAATATAATCAATATTGGAAATTTCATTTTGTAAAATTAAAATATCACCTTGTGCAAAATCTTGCATCACTTCATCAATATAAGCTTTATCCACTTCATAATTAGCTCCATGGAATAAAATAATGCAATTTTGTCCATGTTTATCAACTTGAATAATAGCCTGTCCACTTGCTGTTTCTACTGTCTTAATCAAAGATGTATCTACATTATTATCTTTTAAAGCCTGTAATAAAATCTCTCCATCTTTACCAACACAACCAGCATGCATGATATTTCCGCCAGCTTTAGCTACGGCAATTGACTGATTTAAACCTTTACCGCCTACACTTTCACTAAAACTTACAGAGTCGATAGTTTCTCCACCTTTTACAATTTCTTCAACAGCATAAACCTTATCAATATTTAACGAACCGAAATTTAAAATCTTCATAAATAACTTCTCCTTTATTTTTATCTATTTTAATAAAACGTTTTACTTGATTTTTAAAAACTATAATTATAATACAATCATTTTTTCAATTAGTCAATATTATCTAAAAATAAAAAATTATTTATAAGAAAAAAGCTTTCTACATAGATAAAAAATCTTGTAGAAAGCCCTTTTTTATTTTACAAGCTCTATTAATTTTTGTTTTACTGCTGGTAAAAAGAATTTACAATTTCTCATCTGTGTTTCACTGATACCAAAAGTTTCGCCATCTTCAATCAAAGCGATTAAATTATCCACAGCACCAGCCATTACACAAAGTTCTTTAAATGTAAAATCATTTACATGATTAGTAAATTTATCTAAAGATAAATGTGCTAAATCTTTTGCTTTTTCTTCTTCTTTTTTAGAAGTCAATCCAGTAAAGTCAGTCTGTAAAAAAATACTTAAAGCAAATCTTATTACATTTGCTTCTTCTCCAGAAAATAAAGCCTTTTGAGAATTTAATGGTAACATTTTAAAACCTCGCTATTTATGTATTATACTAAATATCAATGTTTTTCATTATACCATAAATTCTATTGTTAATATATTATTATTTTGTCAAAGTAACTGTATCTATCTGTGTATTATCTGGCAAATAACAATTAAAAGTTAAACTATTTTCATCAGCTTCTAAAACTAAATAATTATTAGTTTCTGGCTGTGGTGGTACATATTCATCAAGTGGATTTTTATGCCATAAACTTGGATAACGTACATTACCTGCCACGCCTGTGAGTATATACAACGTTCCCTGCTCATTTTGTGCAAAATCTCTGATTAAAGCTCTACGTCTATAAGTGTGTAAATGTGCTGTTAATACTGCATCAACATCATATTTATCAAATATCGGCATATAGATTTCACCATGTCTGGAAAAGCTTATTTCATCACCTAATGGTTTTGCATCTCTGCCATAATTTAAAATATCTCTATGCATTAATACAACTTTCCATTTTTTATCTGTAGTAGCTAAATCATTTTCTAACCATTTAAGCTGTTCATTCAATAAATCTGGCTCAAATTCTGCCATTTCATCATCTTGAGTATTAATCACAGTAAAATGAACATCACCATAATCAAATGAATAATATTGATTTTGATATTTATCATTGCCATTTGTTGGTAATTTAAACATTTCTAAATACACATTTGGCATAGCTACTTGCCAATCAGTAGTATAAGTTTCATGATTTCCCTGCACTGGTGCTACTGGTATATTATTTACCATTGGTTCTACGCCATCAAACCAGCCATTCCACTGCACTAAATCATATCCATTATCTACTAAATCGCCCATATTTATAAAGAAATCACTATCTTGATTATTTTGCCATGCAGTCATTGCCAGCGATTTCCATTCAGTATAATCATTTGATTGAGAGTCAGGGAAAATTAAAGCTTTGAATTTATTATTATTTTCTTTTGCTGTTTTTAATTTATACCAATTACTGCGATTATTTTCAAAGCCTAATCTATAATCATAGACCATATCATCTTTTAAATTTTCTAAAGTTACAGCATAAATATAAATCTTCTTATTATCAATATCTAAAACACTTTTCTGTGGTTTAGCTTGTAAAATTTCATCTTCATTTTCTTGCTTATACTCTAAAATAAAGTCTTCTCTATCATTCAAAGATTGCCACATAATAGTTCTACTATTAACACTATCTTTTGTAATTACTTGATGTAAATTCATATATTCTTCACTATTTAGTAAATTATATACTTTTGTAGCAAAAAATATCTGTTCTATTTTATTTCTAAGTGGTGAATATGACATTATTCCTACTGTACAGATAATTATTAATAACAATACACTAATAATTATTCTTTTTTTCATTAAATCACCTCATATTCTTTTATCAAACATTTTTCCCCATTTCATATGCTTCTTTCATAGCTTTAGTGCCTTTTATTTCTCCTTTTTGCCAAGCACCCACACCATAAATAACACCTTTTTCAGTTGGATTTTCTAAACAATCTAATAAGCCTCTAAAGCATTCAATACTTCTTTCCATCATATTTAAATCAGTCTCTGCTGCTGTGATTATAAAATAAAATTCTTTATTGCTTAAACTTGTATATTGAGGCACAATTCTATCAATTAAAGTCTTCATCTGAGCATTAATTGTATAAAAATAAACAGGACTAGCCATGACGATAACATCAGCTTTGAGTAATTTAACTAAAATCTCTTTCATATCATCTTTTTGCACACATTCATGTGTAGTATTGCAAACACCACAACCTGTACAATATTTAATATTTTTATCTGCTAAAAAAATTTTTTCTACACCATGACCAGCTTCAGTAGCACCTTTCATAAATTCATCACATAAAATATCAGAATTTCCATTTCTTCTTGGACTAGCTGACAATATAACAACATTCTTTTTCATTATAATCTCTCCTCTAAATAATACATTTCTTTTGTTATTTATACTATAAACCTTAGAGTAAACTTCATGTCAATAAAAAAATGCTTAAATATTTATTAATTCATAATAAATACTTAAGCATTGTATCTCTTATTTCCAAATTAACTGCATCAAATTTTTATACTCATTATTCAAATGTTTAATAATCACATCAAACATAGTATAAATCAAGTTACCTTCTTTTTCTATTTCATTGAGAAGAATACAGCAATCTAAAATCAAATTATCTTCATTGTCAAAATAATATTTAAATGACTTATATATTTTATTTAATTCATTTATTCCTATTCTTAGCTCTGTTTCATTACCTTTGTTTAAAGCCTTAGCTGCTACAAAAACCCTTATCATGCCATAAATACTATCATCTAAAATAACAAGTACAGGCAATTTTTGTCCTTTAATATCAAGATTTGAACGAAAAACTACTGTATTAAATTCATTATTTTCAAATTCATTTACCTGAAAACTATTAATATTTTTTTCCTCTAAAAATTTTTTAAATGCTTCAGCTCTATTATTCATTATATATAACTCCTCTCTTCATCAATAGTTTTATATCTATTTCACAATTTCATATGGCCAATTTACAATGCCACCAAAATTATAAATATTCACATAACCCATCTTAGCTAATTTAATTGAAGCGTCTGTAGCTCTTCTACCACTTCTACAATAAACTAATATCATTTGTTCTTTATCAGATAATAATTCTTGTAATAGTTTATTATCAGGGCTAATTTCTTCATTTGGCAAAGATATAGCATTTTTAATATGACCATCTTCATATTCCGGTTTAGTTCTTACATCTAAAATCACATAATTTTCTTCACTGTCCATAAACTGTTTTGCTTGTTCAGGATCAATTTGTCGAAAGCTGATATTTTCACCTACATCTACAACTTCATTATCAGCTTTTGCTATTTGATTAAAAGCTATTAAACCCATACCTAATACCATAACTACTAATATATACTTCACATATTTAAACATAATTACACCTCACCAACGTTTAAACAATTCATTTTCTACTACTTCTGGATGATGATATTGTTTATCCTTTAAATTATAACTGCCAAAATTAATCGCCTGCATTGGACACCACTGAATACATGCTAAACAGTATATACAATTATTATTTGACTTAAACTTTATTTTTCCTGCTTCTTCAATGATATTGTTTGTAGGACAAAGTTTTACACATCGCTTACAATGAATACAATTCTTTTTGACTGTCTTCTTTTGTAAACATTTCTTTATAAATAACCATGAAATATATTTCTTTATTACATACCACCATGATTTTTTCACTAAAACATTATTGTTAGTCTTGCGTTGATTTAATTCTTCTGCAATTTTTAATACTTTATCTTTATATGTATTCAATGAGTTATAGTCGTATTTTTTACCCCAAAAACTTAAGATATTGTCCGGTAAATATACCTCATTTCTATATGCTAACTCTATATTTTTAGCTTTTAATAAATCTTGCATTGTTATAAAAGTATTTCCTACTTTACCGCCACAAGTAACTACAGCATAACAATATATCTTCTTATCGCTTTTTATCTCTAATTTTTTTATAAAATCCTGCATTAAATCTAAAACATCATAACAATGTACAGGAAAAACAAATCCCATTACACTATCATCATGATTATAATCTTTTACAGTGCTGATATCTTGCATTTTATCTTGTGTTAAATATGCCAATAATTTCGCTACTTGATACGAATTTCCAGTTCCTGAAAAATAATATATCATTACTTATTAAATTCTCCATTTCTTTTATTCTTTAAATAGATTTTATAAATTCCTATAATACGCTCCCCATTTATTCATCAAGTTTATTATAGGCTCTATTGTTTTGCCTATTTCCGTCAAGGAATATTCCACTTTAGGTGGAACTACAGCGTAAACTTTGCGAGATATGATTTTATCTTTTTCCAATTCACGTAAATTAGATGTTAATACTTTTTGTGTACAAGGAATAGCTCTATTTAATTCTGAAAATCTTTTTGTTCCTTTTAACAATTCCTTAACTACTAATATTTTTATCTTTGTTCCAAAAATTTGTAAAGATACAGCTACATCACAAGGTAATAATTCTTTTTCCATATTGCTCCTCTTCCATTTCTTTACTATCTTTGAAGAAACTATAATACTTTAAAGTACCTTCTTCATAAACATTTTTATCCATGATATTATTATAACAAATTTATAAATCTATATCAGAAAGGATTTTTATGATGAAAATTCAACAAATACGCAATGCAACTTTAATCATAACGTATGCCAATAAAAGATTTCTAATTGATCCGATGTTTGCACCTAAAGATTTTTATCCACCAATACCAAAATGTTTTAATCCCAATACTAAATGGCCTCTTGTAGATTTACCCTTTGCCATTTCCAAAATCATTGATAATATTGATGCTGTAATTTTAACACATTATCATATCGACCATTTTGATGAATTTGCAGTTCATGCACTACCTAAAGACTTAAAAATCTACCTTCAAGATGATATTGATAAACAATTATTGATAAATCACGGCTTTACTAATATCGAAATTTTAACAAAAGAAGGCAATTCATTTGATGATATCAAGCTCTATAAAATTGATTGTCAACATGGCATAAAAGCTCTAACAGTACCATATTTTGAATTTACAAGTAATTATTTTAATATGAGTGTCCGCTATGAAGCCATGGGCGTTATTTTCCAACATAAAGACGAAGAAACTTTATATCTAGCTGGCGACACTATATTTTGTGATTTTGTTGAAAATGCTATTGTTCAATATGCACCTACTAAAATTATCATCAACTGTGCAGATGCCCAATTTGAACATAGTGGCTCTATCATCATGGGAACTGATGATATTTTAAAACTTCATCAATATGCTCCTAATTTAAAAATAATAGCTAGTCATTTAGATACTGTAGGTCATGCCACTTTAAACCGTCAACAATTAAGCGAATTTATCACTCAACATAAATTAACCGATTATATATTCGTACCAGAAGATGGGGAAATAATCTAAACGAAAATACATTTATCAGAAAAATCCCTTTAAATATTGAAATTAATTATCATTTTTATTATACTTGATATATAAATTATATATCCTAAAGAAAAGAAGTGATATTCTTGCAAAAAGAACATTTTGATATCACAGGTATGACATGTTCGGCTTGCTCTAGTAGAGTAGAAAAAGCTGTCGGTAAATTACCTGGTATAATCAATCACTCGGTGAATTTGCTAAAAAATTCTATGGTTGTGGAATTTGATGAAAAATTATTATCCACAAATGAAATCATTCAAGCTGTAGAAAAAGCTGGTTATGGTGCTTCATTGCATCATAATCAATCTTTGAGCAAACAAAGTCCTACAAAAATTGAAAATAAAGCAGAAGATATTCATACACAAATGAAAAAACGTTTATTTATCTCTATTATTTTCATGTTACCTCTATTTTATATTTCTATGGGACATATGTTTTCCTTACCTATGCCCTCTTTACTTCTAGGTACAGAAAATGCTCTTTCGTTTGCTTTTACTCAATTTTTATTATTAATTCCTATAGTATTCGTCAATTTCAAATATTATAGTGTAGGCTTCAAAACATTGTTTCAACTTTCACCTAATATGGATTCTTTGATTGCTCTTGGCTCAAGTGCTGCCATTATCTATGGTATTTATGCCATTTATAAAATAAGCTTTGCCTTAGGTCATGGAGATTTATCTACAGCTCATCATTTCAGTATGGATTTATATTTTGAATCAGCAGGTATGATTTTGACCTTGATCACTTTAGGAAAATTTCTCGAAAGTAGAGCTAAAAATAAAACATCTGATGCTATCACCAAATTAATGAATTTAGCACCAAAAACAGCTCTTCGCTTAGAAAATAATCAAGAACAAGAAATTTCTATTGATGATGTAAAACTAAATGACATTCTAATCGTCAAAGCAGGTGCAAGTATTCCTACAGATGGTATTATTATTGAAGGTCATGGCGTTATTGATGAATCTTCACTCACTGGTGAACCTATTCCTTGTGATAAAACCATTGACCAAACTGTAATCGGTGGTACAATCAATAAATCAGGCTATTTTAAAATGCGTGTTACTAAAATTGGCGAAAATACTACTTTAGCTCAAATCATAAATTTAGTAGATGATGCCACTAGTTCCAAAGCACCTATTGCCAAAATCGCTGATAAAATCAGTGCCATCTTTGTTCCTATTGTAATAACACTCGCTATTATTGCCACTATCATCTGGCTATTTAAGGGCGAAAGTTTAGAATTTGCTTTATCTATTGGTATCTGTGTATTAGTTATTTCTTGTCCTTGTGCTTTAGGACTTGCCACACCTACAGCTATCATGGTAGGCACAGGCAAAGGTGCAAGTCTAGGTATTTTATCCAAATCAGCCCAAGCTTTAGAAACTCTTCACAATATCAATACAGTTGTTCTCGATAAGACAGGCACAATAACTCAAGGCAAACCCCAAATAACAGATATTTATACTTCAAAAGAAGTAACACTTCAACAATTATTGACTATTGCCTCTTCATTAGAAAAATTATCTGAACACCCTTTAGGTGAAGCCATTCTTCAAGTAGCAGATAAACACAATATATCAACTTTAGCTGTAGAAAATTTCAAACAAATAGCAGGGCAAGGATTATCTGGTATTATTGACAATTCCATTTGCCTTGCAGGTAATCAAAAATTATTAATCGCTCATGATATTGAAAATGAACAGTTATTTTCCCTAGGTAATAAATTAGCCCAGCAAGGAAAAACACCTTTATACTTTACTAAAGACGATAAAATCCTTGGCTTAATAGCTATCGCTGATACAATTAAAACAACAAGTCCTCCAGCTATTCAAGAATTAAAAAATCTCGGTATCAATATCTATATGTTGACTGGTGATAATCAAATCACAGCAAAACAGATAGCTAAGCAAATAAATCTTGAAGAAAATAATATAATTTCTGATGTATTACCTCAAGATAAAGAAGCCAAAATTCGTCAGCTTCAAAATCAAGGGCAAAAAGTAGCTATGGTAGGTGATGGCATAAATGACGCTCCTGCACTTGCTCGTGCTAATGTTGGTATTGCTATCGGTGCCGGTACAGATATTGCTATTGACTCCGCTGATATTATTTTGATGAAAAACAATTTACTAGATGTAGTAACTGCTATAAAATTAAGTAAAGCCGTTATCAAAAATATCCGTGAAAATCTCTTCTGGGCATTTATCTATAATATCATAGGTATTCCTATTGCCATGGGCTTATTTTATACTGCTTTTGGTTTAAAACTAAATCCTATGATTGGTGCTCTAGCCATGAGTTTTAGCTCCGTTTTTGTCGTAACTAATGCTCTTCGTTTGCGTTTTTTCCAAAATAATTATCAAACTTCATCCATAAATAAAGATAATTCATTTACTGCCATAAATATTCAAGCAATAGATTTAAATACATCAAAAGGAGACGATAATATGGGATTATTAAATAATTTATTCCACAAAAATAATGAAAAACAGACTGAAAAAATTATATCTATTGAAGGTATGATGTGCCAACACTGTGTAAAACATGCTACAGAAGCACTGGAAAAAATAGATGGTGTCAGTGATGTAAAAGTAAGTCTTGAAGATAAAAATGCTGTTATTCATGTAAATCAAAATGTTACAGATGAGCAAATAACTAATGCCATTGTTGAAGCAGGCTATGAAGTTACTGCTATAAAATAAATAATATAAAATAATTAAAAATCCTTTCTATAATCTATTGAAAATTTTTAAGTCTATGTTATAATATTAAAAATCATATTTTATAGAAAGGATTTTTTTATGTTTAAAATACTTGTAAAAATCATCTGCGTTATAACAATTTGTTTATTCACTACAAATTGTACCTCTGCTGAAAATTCAACTTCATCAAGCAATCAAAACACTTCCATGCCAACAACTCAAACAACAAAAAATTCCATTGATTTATCTTCTTATTTTGAAAATATTAATGGTACGGCTGTATTTTATACACCTGATACAAATACATATAATATTTATAACGATGAATTAAGCACCAAGCAATCTTCTCCTTGCTCCACCTTCAAAATTTTCTCCACTTATGTAGCTTTAGACAATAAGACTATTGACCCTAATAATTCTCTTCGAAAATGGAATGGCACTATTTACTGGTATGATGCATGGAATAAAGATATTGATTTAGATACAGCATTTAAAACATCTTGTGTTTGGTATTATCGCCAAGTCATTGATGAAATTGGACAAGATACTATGCAAAAATATATCGATAAATTCGATTATGGCAATAAAGATATTTCTGATTGGGACGGAAAAACAGATTTAGATGATGACCCTAGAGATTTAAAAGGATTTTGGTTGGAAACTTCTTTGAAGATTTCACCATTAGAACAAGTACAATTATTAAATCGCCTATTTTCTGCCAATGAAAATCCTATGGCTTTAGCTAAACTAAAAAAATTAATGTTAGTTTATGAAGATAATAACACTGGTCTAAAAATTTACGGCAAAACTGGTTTTGGTAAAGTAAACGGTGAAAATACTGATGCTTGGTTCACTGGTTTTTATGAGATCAATAATCAACGAACATATTATTCTGTACGTTTAGATGACCCTAAAAATCCTCAAGCATTAAGCTCCACTGCCAAAGAAATCGCTATTAATATCATTAAAAATCTAAATAAATGACAAAAGGCTTTTCTTAGTATCATTTTCACTACTACTAAGAAAAGCCTTCTTTTTTATTTATTTAACATACGCATTGCTCTTACAATTACTTCTTTATACTCTCTTTTTATTCTACTTGCTAATAAATAACTTATGATTGTAGCCAAAATAGCAAATACCCCACCTGTGATACCTACGCTGTTTAATCCTGCTAAATCAACAGATAACGAACCAGCAAAGGAACCTACAGCAATACCTACATTATATGAAGATGATGTAAGTGAACCTGCTAATGCTAAAGTTCCTGGATAGAATTTCTTGGACACTTGTAAATAATACATCTGTGTTGGTGTGTTTAATAAATACATCAATACACCTAAACAGCAAATAACCACACTGCCTAAAATAAATGATTCCATAGTAAATGCTAATAAAATAGAAAATATTGCTTGTCCTGCAAATATCATCCATAAAATACGCATACCGCCCCAATAATTGAGCATAGGAGATAACAAATTACTAATCATTGCCGCTACACCAAAGATAACAAATGCTAAAGTCAACAAATTAGCAGATAAGCCCATTTTATCTAATAAAATCGGGGATAAATAAGTATAGAAACAATATGCAGAAGAACCACTTAAAATCATTGCACTTACTGCCATAATAATACGTCTATCTTTTAATAATACTAATTGTTCCATAATATTATTAGTTGGTGGTAAGTTTTTCGTTGGTAAAAATTTAACCATCAATAATAACAATAGAATACTAACAACAACGATAAAGGCAAATGCTACACGCCAACTTGCAAATTGTACGATAAACATACTAAATGGAACACCAAATACTGAAGCAATATTAAAGCCAGCAAAAATCCAAGATATTACTGAAGACGTGTATTTTCTTGGTGCAACATCTGGAGCAAATGTCATTGACATTGAAATTAAAGCACTAGATACGGCTGCCAAAAATATTCTTGAAGCTAACATAACTGGATAATTAGGTGCTAACATACAAGCCACATTACCTAGTGTAAATAAAAACATTAAGCTTAAAACCGTACGATATCTAGGAAATCTTGATAGATATGCCGTAATTAAAGGTGCGCCCACTGAATAAACTATGGCAAATGCAGAAATCAATAAACCTGTTTGCGTGATTGATACATTCAAATCTTCTGCAATATTCGGCAAAATACCAATAACCACATATTCACAAGTACCCAATACAAAACTAAGCATAATCAACATGATTACTCTGATATTAAACATAATGTTATGATCTCCTTTACTATTTTTTTATTTATATTCCCTGTACTTATTATTAGTAATAATAAGTAATTTAACTCGTTAAACGTTTACTATTATATATATTTTTTTTTATAAATACTATGCTTTCATATATTAAAAACATTGCTAAATGTCTTTTCTTTTTTACACAATAAACACAAAATTAAAAGAGTAGATTTTAAAATCTACTCTTTTTCCCAAAATCATTTGATTTTATTTATTAATTTACCAATTGGAGGAATTTCACAAACTACTTCATCTCCAGATTTTAGCCATTTTCCTGGTTTATATCCCATGCCCACACCTGATGGTGTACCTGTAGCAATGATATCTCCTGCTTCTAAAGTCATTCCTTGTGATAATTCTGATACTACTTTTGGTATATCATTTAAAAATAATTTTGTATTTGAATTTTGGCGAAGTTCCCCATTTACACTGCATTTTATATCCACCTCTACAGGAAATGGCAAAGCTGATTTATGCAAAATAACAGGGCCCATAGCACTATAAGTATCTAAAGATTTTCCCTTAAACCATTGCATATGTTTTAATTGCAATCTACGTGAAGAAAAATCATTGAAAATACTATAACCAAAAATATAATCTTCTACTTTATCCACAGGTATATTTCTGCCAGTTTTACCTATGATTACCGCCAATTCCACTTCATAATCTAAAGCATTATCTATATCCAAACAAGCCTGTACATCTTCATTTGTACCGATTATTTTAATCGCACGCTTGCCAAAATAAACTGCATCATTACTTGTTTTCTTGAAATTTTTTGCACGTTCACTAGCTTCTTCTAAATGATCTTGATAATTTACACCCACACATAAAATATCATGTATTGGTCTTTCTATTGGTGATAATAATTTAACTTCACTCAATTTATAGCTCTTAAAATCATTATTTTCATCATCTAATTTTATCTGTATATCTTTTATATCATCTTCATTTAATTGTTCAATCACATCTTGCATACAGCAAAAAGTTTTATCTGCATATAAATCATTAAGTGCTATTATCTCATCTTCATCATTTGCTAAAACACCTATCAATTTCTTATCTTCTATTTTAAAATTTACAAACTTCATTATCCTTCATTCCTTTCCTTACTTACTAATTAAAATATATATTATACATTTTTAATCTAAAATCCTTCAAAATCATATTCCTATATATAAACTAGATTTAAAATAATAATAATACAATCTAACTGATATAAATCTAAGCTAGTTAAATTTATAAACAATTATATCTTAAAATTATCCTACCAAAAATATATGATTAAACGATTATTTTGCTTGACATTGCATATTATTCATACTAAAATAATAGTAAATTAAGTAAAGATAAATCTTATAATACTATATAAATAAACAAATTAATAATTATCTCTATTATTTTTTATAAACTTTAAACCTACTATAAAAGTAGGATAGGAGGATATATTTCATGACTAAATCTCTTTTAAATATTACGGACTTATACGCTAGTGCTGAAGATAAAACAATTTTACAAAATTTAAATTTAAATATAAATAAAGGTGAAACTCATATTTTAATGGGCCCTAATGGTGCAGGAAAATCTACATTAGGCAATGTTATCATGGGTAATTCTCAATATAAAGTAGACCGTGGAAGTATATTTTTCGAAGATGAAGATATTACTTCTGCTAGAACTGATGAACGTGCTCAAAAAGGATTATTCTTATCTTTCCAAAGCCCTATAGAAATCCCTGGTGTTTCTATCTCTCAATTTATCCGCACTGCTATGGAAACAAAAGAAAAAATCCGCCTAAAAGCTTTTCGTGATAAATTAAAAACTGTTACTAAGACACTCGGTATCAATGAACAATGGATCAATCGTGAATTAAATGTAGGATTTTCTGGTGGCGAACGCAAAAAAATTGAAATGCTTCAATTATTAATGCTAAATCCTAAATTAGCTATCTTAGATGAAACAGACTCTGGTCTTGATGTTGATGCTGTAAAAACTGTTTCTCGCGGTATACAGACATTCCAACAAGATGACCAAAAATCTTTATTAATCATCACTCACAATAGCAAAATCCTTGAATATCTCCATATTGATTATGTTCATATCTTAATCAATGGAAAAATCACCAAAACAGGAGATGCTTCTTTAATAAAAATCATCAACGAACAAGGCTATGAACCTTTTATCACTGGACAAGGAGAATAAAATCATGAATGAAGCAGAAAAAAGACAAAATGAATATATAAATCAAACTGCTGAACGTGTAGAAAATCGTTATGATTTTAAAAAAGCAGAAAAAGATGCTTATCGTCTCAAAAAAGGTCTCACTCCTGAAATCGTAGAAGAATTATCTGCTAAAAAAAATGACCCTGAATGGATGCGTGAATTTCGCTTGCGTTCTTTAGAAATCTACCACAGCTTAGATGTACCACCATGGGGGCCATCTATTGATGATTTAAATATCGACAATATCGTAACTTATGTAAAACCAAATACTGATATGCAAGGTTCATGGAACAATGTACCTGAAGATATCAAAGATACTTTCGATAAATTAGGTATTCCTCAAGCTGAACAAAAATCCCTAGCTGGTGTCGGTGCCCAATACGACTCTGAAGTCGTTTATCACAATCTCAAAGAAGAAGTTGCCAAACTAGGTGTAATTTATACAGATATCGAAACTGCTCTCAAAGGCCCTTATGAACCTATGATACGTGAACATTTCATGAAACTTGTTACACCTCGCGATCATAAATTTGCAGCCTTACATGGTGCAGTTTGGTCTGGTGGCTCTTTCGTATATGTACCACCTGAAGTAAAAGTGGACATTCCACTTCAATCTTATTTCCGCCTAAATGCAGCAGGTGCAGGGCAATTTGAACATACTTTGATTATCGTAGATAAAGGAGCTGACCTTCACTTCATCGAAGGCTGTTCTGCTCCTAAATATAATGTAGCTAATTTACATGCTGGCTGTGTAGAATTATTCGTCGCTGATGATGCAAAATTGCGTTATTCCACAATCGAAAACTGGTCAAAAAATATGTATAATCTCAATACAAAAAGAGCAAAAGTAGGCAAAAATGCTACTATGGAATGGATTTCTGGCTCATTCGGCTCTCATATCTCTTACCTTTATCCAATGACAATTCTTGCAGGTGAAAATGCCAAAGCAGAATTTACAGGAATTACATTTGCAGGTAAAGGACAAAACCTCGATACAGGAGCTAAGATGGTGCATAATGCCCCTCATACATCTTCTTTAATCAACACAAAATCCATTTCTAAAGATGGTGGTGCTAGTACATTTAGAAGTTCTGTCATTGTAGCCAAACAAGCACAGCACAGTAAAGCCCTAGTTTCTTGCCAATCTTTAATGCTCGATAATATTTCTCGTTCAGATACAATTCCAGCAATGGACGTGCGTACAAATAAAGCTAGTGTCGGACACGAAGCCAAAATCGGTCGCATTAGTGATCAAGCTGTATTTTATCTCATGAGTAGAGGTCTAAGTGAAGCCGCTGCTCGTGCTATGATTGTAAATGGATTTGCTAATCCAATATCCAAAGAATTACCAGTAGAATATGCTGTAGAAATGAATCATTTAATTCAATTAGAAATGGAAGGCGCCATTGGCTAAAAGGAGATATGACTATGAATATAAAAATTGAACATGCAAATAGTTTACCAATGCCAACATGGCGTTGGTTAAAATTAAATGATACAACTATATCTTATGATAATATAGATAAATTAACTCCCCTCAAACCTCAAATCATCAATTCCACGGAAAATATTTCCCTATCTTCACAAAAAGATATAACTTTTGCCGACTTTCCTCACATCACTACTGGTATCGACTCAGATGCTGATGATTTTGTAGTAAATAACGCTAGTAACAAAAACTATTTCACTATCAAAGCAAATACAATTACCCAAAAACCTTTAATTTTCATTTATGATTTAACCGATAATCTTGATTTAATTGATGATAATTATATTTACGCTCAAGAAAATAGCCAAGCTACTATAATTATCGTTTACAATTCTCCTTATCATAATCAAGGTTTTCATGCGAGCAGTACAAAGATTTTCGCTGAAAAAAATGCTCAAGTTAAAATAATTCAACTCCAAACACTCGGCAAAGACTATTTTAACTTTGATGATATCGGCACACTTGCTCAAGAAAATGTTCGTATATCCATTCAACAAATTGCTTTAGGTGCAAATAAAAATTATCTAGGTGCAAATATAGATTTACTACAAAATAATGCACAACTAGATTTCCAAACAGATTATTTAACTACTAAAAATCAAATGCTCGATATGAACTATATTGTCAATATCCACGGTCAAAAGACTAAAACTAATTTAACGACAAATGGTATCTTAATGCATAACGCTCAAAAAACACATCGTGCAACTTTAGATTTTAAACAAGGTTGCAAAGGTTCTATAGGTACAGAAGCAGAAAATGTATTATTACTTGATGAAGATATCCACAATAAATCAATTCCTCTAATTCTCTGTGGTGAAGATGATATCGAAGGCAATCACTCCGCTGCTATCGGTGAAATGGATAAGGAGCAATTATTTTACCTGCAAACTCGTGGCTTAAATGAAAGACAAATTCGCCAAATGCAAATTGACTCCAAACTTCAATTAATCACAACAAATTTACCTGAAGAACTTCACGCTTATATTTCCACTTATCAACAGGAGGCTTTCTATCATGAAAACTAATTTTCGCCAAGATTTCCCTATATTAAATGATGAAGCAAACCCTGTCGTTTATTTAGATAGTGCTGCTACTACGCAAAAACCACTAAGTGTGATAAAATCTCTAGAAAATTATTACACATCTCAAAACGCAAATCCCCTTCGTGGTCTTTATAAATTGAGTGCTACTGCTACAAGTGAATACGAACAAGCTCGCCACAGCGTAGCACAATTCATCAATGCTAATGAAGATTGTGAGATTATCTTCACTAGAAATACTACTGAATCCTTAAACCTCATCGCCTACACTTACGGCATGGAAAATATCCAAGAAGGCGATGAAATCGTAATCTCCATTCTTGAACATCATAGCAATATACTGCCATGGCAAATGATAGCAAAATTAAAAAAAGCTACATTAAAATATATGTATATAAATGATGAAGGCATTATTTCTGATGAAGAAATTCAAACAAAAATCACACCTAAAACAAAAATAGTTTCTATCACTCAAGTTTCAAATGTCTTAGGCGTTGCCACTCCTTTAAAAGCTATAATAAAAAAAGCTCATGAAGTAGGTGCTATCGCCATTGTTGATGGTGCTCAAGGTGCTCCTCATATGGCAACAGACGTCCAAGATTTAGATTGTGATTTTTACGCATTCTCCGGTCATAAAATATTAGCACCTATGGGAATTGGCGTCTTATATGGAAAAAAATCCATACTTGAACAAATGCCTCCATTCTTACGCGGTGGCGAAATGATCGAAACAGTATCCGAACAAGATGCTACATTTGCCCCACTTCCAGAAAAATTTGAAGCTGGTACACCTAACGTATCTGGAGCAATAGCATTAAAAGCCGCTATCGAATATATAAAGCAAGTAGGATTTTCCTATATTGAACAACAAGAAGAAAAATTAATGAAAATCGCCATGGAAGAATTATCTAAATTGCCTTATATCACCATTTATGGCTCACCAGATTATAAAAAGCATAAAGGTGTATTGAGCTTTAATATTCAAGATATTCACCCTCATGACGTATCTTCACTTGTCGATTATCATGGAAATATAGCCCTTCGTGCAGGCAATCATTGTGCTCATCCATTATTAAAATATCTAAATGCACAATCAACAAATCGCATAAGCTTTTATTTCTATAATACAAAAGAAGATGTTTATCAATTCATTGAACAAATAAAAAAAGTAAGGAGTTATTTAGGATACGATGTTTAATCTCTACAATGAAATCTTAACTGAACACAACCTTCACCCTAATAATAAATGTTCACTAGCAGATGCTACACATCACCAACACGGTATCAATCCTAATTGCGGTGATGAAATCACGCTCTCCTTAAAACTCAATAACAATATTATTGAAGATGCTAGTTTCCAAGGTTCAGGTTGTGCTATTTCCCAAGCTTCCACAGATATCATGATTGATTTAATGCTTGATCAACCAGTCGATAAAGCTAAAGAATTATGTCGTTTATTCATTGGCATGGTTCAAGGCACAATCACTGATGAAAAAGAGCTTGCCCCTTTAGATGAAGCTCTTACCTTTAAAAATATATCCAAAATGCCAGCTCGTGTAAAATGTGCCGTACTCAGTTGGCATACTATGGAAACAATCCTAGACAAAGCCCTCCAAAACTCTCAATAAATAAAAAGTATCATCTTGATTTAAATAGTTCAAAACTAAAATTAAGATGATACCTTTTTTTATCTAAAAATTTACCAGCCAAAATTAAGAAAAATCCTGTTAATCCTTGATAAATAAGCTTTTTCACTAAATCCCTTCAAATCTCATTATTGCTGGTGAAAAATAACTAAAATCCTTGTTTATCAATACTTTTAATAGTATAATAAAAACTATAAGGATTAATTTTTCTAGCATTTAACTTTAACAAATGTTGTATTTGAATTTACAAGAATTAGAGGAGATGTTTAAAAAAGAAAATATTTAACTTTAACAAATGTTGTATTTGAATTCAACTTCATCTTCGCCTATATCATCTACTATTACAATTTAACTTTAACAAATGTTGTATTTGAATGCCATATATAAATCTTTTTGTAGTTGATTTAATTCTATTTAACTTTAACAAATGTTGTATTTGAATAATGGATTTTGTTTTGCGGTAGTTACAATTTGGGATATTTAACTTTAACAAATGTTGTATTTGAATATCAGTTAATGAAACATATTTACCTAACAAGACAAAATTTAACTTTAACAAATGTTGTATTTGAATACACAGTATAGGGATTGGTCTTAACAGTGATGGACAATTTAACTTTAACAAATGTTGTATTTGAATAAACAGACAAATTGTCTAAGTCAAGAAAACTTTTAAATTTAACTTTAACAAATGTTGTATTTGAATTCCGTTACTTTTTTTCTTTTCCCTGCAAACAAGTGCATTTAACTTTAACAAATGTTGTATTTGAATTATTTGTATAAAAAATCCTAAATATGATAATGAGAAATTTAACTTTAACAAATGTTGTATTTGAATCCGATTTTATAATTTCTATCATTTTTCCTTACTTCAATTTAACTTTAACAAGTGTTGTATTTGAATTGGCTTTTCGTACTTCACAAAGTTGTGCATCATCATTATTTAACTTTAACAAGAGTTGTATTTGAATACTTGCCCATTCGCTCATATTGCTAATGGTTATGTAATTTAACTTTAACAAATGTTGTATTTTTATTAACTCTCTAGCGTAATAATGTAAAAAAGCCTTAGGAACTGACCATTCCTAAGGCTTTTTTGTGTCATCATGAGTTTGATTTCGTCTATAGTTAGTATAATATATTACATAGATTTTGCAATACAAAACTTATTATTATCGTGCAAATTAGAAAAATAAACTTATATCTTTAATTCTTCTATATCAGCTAAAAGCTTATCTAATTTTTCTACTATACGCTTTTGTTCTGCTAATGATGGCAATGGTATTAATATAGTATCCCAAATACCTCTATTAATAATAGGGGTAGCTGTACCTCCAGCTTTATTTCTCATTCTTATTATAAAATATGCTGATTGCATTACCATAAAAACATATCTACTTATACAAAATATTGGATAAATACTATTTATTTGTTGATTAAAAGCAACTTCTCTATTTACTATATTAGTTTTTCCTATAGAACCACCAATACATACTTGTAAAATAGTATCTTTATTACATATTCTAGCAACTGTTTTTCCCAATTCTGATAAACCTTGATTATTATATATTATTCCTTTATCTGATATATCCTTAGGTGTTATGAATGGTATATCATTACCAATATATTCAGAATGTAATCTCGAAGGAGTATTTCCTGTTTGAGTTATTCCTATTTCGCCTAATCTTACCCACTTCCAATTTTCAGGTATAGCAAATGGTATTTCTTCTTCTGTTATTTCTGGCAATGGTTTTTGTTTTTTTATCTTCTTCTCTTTGATTAAGCGTTCTTTTTCTTCTTTTATCGCTTGCAATAAATCTTCTACTTTATCATCTGTAGCTAATTGTTCCGTCAAATTTCCTTGTATAGCTGATTGTAATATAGATTTCTTTAACTTATCAGGAAAATTCTTTTGCAGTATAGATAATTTTTCTTCATTAGCTTTTAATTCATCTATATTAGCCAAAACATTATCAAGCTTTTCTACAATACGCTTTTGCTCTGCTAATGGTGGTAATGGTACAATCCTGTTTTTTAAATTAGTTTGTGTTATTTGATTTATCGTTGTCGTCGTTACACTATCGAAATTACCTCTAAATAACGGAGATGATAGATAATAATATAAATATTTATAACATTTACTTCTACAAATAGACATAAAAGCTCCAAAAGCAAAATTATCATTTTCTATTATAGCTGTTTTTCCTACTAACTTCTTACTTCCATTTCTTACACATATTAATAAATCATTTTTTTTTGCTAATTTTGATACAGGTATCTCTTTATTTATTCTTACAATATCTGATAAATCTATTTTCCCATTCTTTATATTACTAGAACGTAATACTATTGTTCCTTCATTAGATATTTCTGTAGGTTTAAATGTTAATCCTATATTTAATAAACTAATCTCACCTAATCTTACCCATCTCCAATTTTCAGGTATTTCAAATGGTATTTCTTCTTCTGTTATCTCTGGCAATGGTTTTTGTTTTTTTATCTTTTTTTCTTTGATTAAAAGTTCTTTTTCTTCTTTTATCGCTTGTAATAAATCTTCTGCTTTATCATCTGTAGCTAATTGCTCTGTCAATTTACCTTGTATAGCTGATTGCAATACTGATTTTCTTAATTTATCTGCTAACATAATTTTACCCCTAAAATATTTTCTATTTCTTGGAGCTTCTTATCTATCTTGGCATTCAAAGTAGCTCTTTTTTCTTTATACTCTAAAATAGTTTCTTCTGGAGATAAGACTTCTTCTTCCACTGTAGGATAACCGCATAAATCTATATCATAATTACGATTTACGATTTCTTCTAATGTATAAACTTTAGCCTTATAAGTATCAGTATCCTGATCTTGAATATCGCATCTATCATTCCACCATTTTATACAATCAGCAAAATGTTCTAATTTCATTGGTTTTGTCTTAGAAAAATGTTTATATTCTTCTGGCATATCCAAACGATAAAAATAAGTTTCTTTCGTAGTTCCTGTATTATCAAAAAAGATAATATTTGTAGTAATAGATGTATATGGAGCAAACACAGAAGCAGGCAGGCGAATAATCGTATGCACATTAAATTTACTAAATAATTTTTTCTTGATAGCCACTTTGGCATTATCTAAACCAAACAAAAATCCATCTGGTATGATAACTGCTGCTCTACCATTTTCTTTCAAACGATACATAATTAAAGATATGAATAAATCTGCTGTTTCACTACTGCGTAAATCTGCTGGGAAATTGTTTTTTATCTGCTCTCCTTCAGCTCCGCCATAAGGCGGGTTCATCAAAATAACTTCAAATTTTTCATTATCTTTATATTCTCTTACATTACGTTCTAAAGAATTAGCATTATAAATAGCAGGATTATCTATATCATGCACTAACATATTTGTTACACATAATAAATGCGGTAAAGGCTTTTTCTCTATACCATAGATAGCATTATTATACTGTGTCCTATCTTCTGTATTTTTCATATTTTTTTCTAAATGATTTAATGTAGAAGTCAAAAATCCACCTGTTCCACAAGCAAAATCAGCTACAGTTTCGCCAAGCTTTGGATTTACCATTTCTACGATAAAATCAGTTACTGCCCTAGGTGTATAAAATTCCCCTGCATTTCCTGCACTTTGCAAACTTTTCAAGATAGTTTCATAAATTTCGCCAAAAGCGTGCAATTCTTTGATATTATCAAAATCTATTTTATTGATTTCATTGATTAATTGACGTAGTAAAACACCATCTTTCATATATTGATTGGTGCTTACAAATACATCTCTTAAAATCTTATGCTTCATAGGAGCATCTGCTGACAATTTTATTTCTTTTAACTGTTTAAATAACTTTTCGTTGACAAATTCTAATAACTTATCTCCTGTTAAAGACTTACCATCTGCATCATCTACTGCCCAGTTTTCCCATTTACATTCTTCTGGCAATATAGATTTATAATTCTCATCAAAAAGTTCCCAGTCTTCTTCCTTCTTGGCATAAATTTTTAAAAATAATAGCCATGTTAATTGCTCGATACGCTGTGCATCACCATTTACACCGCTATCCCCACGCATTATATTTTGAATGTTTTTTACAAATGCTCCTAAACTCATAGTTTAATTCATGTACTCCTTTTATAGATTATATATATTATTTCCTTGATTTGCGGATATTTCATTATTATAGATTAAACTTGTGAGTTCATCTACTGCCTGAAAATATTTTTCTTTACCGCCAAACATTTTTACAATTTTTGGTGCAGTTCCCCATTTAGCAAAATTTTTATTGCGTAAAACTTGAAGATTTTGTATTTCTCTTATGCCTTCATTCTTATATTGTTCCATCAAAGCATCTAATACTTCTCTACAAACTGGCGAATACTTAGCAAAATAATCTCTTTTTTTCACATTATTAATACGTTCTTTTCTCGTCAAAGGTTTTTGATCATAAACAATATGCAAAATTAAATCAAATTCATCTATATCATTTTTACCTGTAGCCTTATATAGTTCATCTATAGAAACATTATGCTTTGCTAATTCTTCAAGAATAACTTGCTTTTTCGCTGTACTGCTCCAAGCATTGATAAATTCATCTAAAGAAGCATATTCCTTGCGAACATTTTTCTTAGTGAAATCAACGACGCTTTCTGTTATTAATTTTCCATTAGCATCAAGATATTGTACACGTTCATTTACTATATTTACATCTACATTATCTACATGATATTTTACTTTGCCTTCATGCACCATTGGTGGCGTAAATATATCACCATCTTCACTTGCTATATCTTCGCCTGTTTCTTCTGTAGTATTCGTACTTGTATTTTCATCTTTTCCATCATCTTCAATAATAACTATAGGATCGCCATCAAAATTAGGATCTGCAAATAATCTCGTTACTCCCCTAAAATCCATGATAGTAAAATAATTTTTATCATAATCTGGATTTAAGCGAGTGCCACGTCCAATAATTTGTTTAAACTCAATAATAGAATTTATATTATTTTCTAATACAATTAATTTACAAGTCTTAGCATCTACACCTGTAGTCATTAACTTTGATGTAGTAACTATTGTCGGATATTTTTCACTAGGATCAATGAAATAATCTAACATAGCTTTTCCTTCTTTTTTATCACCTGTTATTTGCATAATATATTTAGGATTAACCTTCATGATATCGCTATTTTCATTTATAAGTGCTTGCCTCATTCTTTCAGCATGTTCTATATCCACACAAAAAACAATAGTTTTACTATATCTGCCATTTTCTTTTAACCATTTTGTAATACGCTTTGCTACTTCTTGGGTACGTTCATCAATAATTAAATTTTTATCAAAATCTTTTCCTAAATATAATTTATCCTCGATTTGCAGACCATTTTTATCGAATTGTCCTTTATACGGTCTCCAGCCTTCACTATCTCTATCTATATTCACACGAATAACTTTATATGGTGCTAAAAAGCCATCAGCTATACCTTGTTTTAAACTATAAGTATATATAGGTTCACCAAAATAAGCTATATTACTTACTTCTTTTGTTTCCTTCGGTGTCGCTGTAAGACCTATTTGTACTGCACTATTAAAATATTCCAAAATAGTTCGCCACTGTGAATCTTCTTTGGCACTACCACGATGACATTCATCTACAATTATTAAATCAAAAAATTCTGGTTTAAATGCACGAAAAATTTCTTCACCATTTTCACCAATAAATTGATGATATAAACTCATATAAATTTCATAGGAACTATCTAAATATCTATTTTCTATTTTCGTTATGACTTTTTCAAATGGTTTAAAATCTTGTACAATAGTCTGATCTATCAAGATATTTCTATCAGCCAAATAAAGTACACGATTTACCTTTTTCGCTTTAGTAAGTCTATATACAATCTGAAATGCTGTATATGTTTTTCCCGTGCCTGTTGCCATCACTAATAAAATACGTTTTTGATTTTTAGCAACAGCTTCAACAGTTCTATCAATAGCTACTTGTTGATAATATCTAGGCTTTTTATTTGCCAGTGGATCAACATAATATGCTTCTTGTACAACGCTGAGCATATCTTTATCCAATTTTTCACCCTCAATATAACGCTTCCATAATTGTTCAGGTGTTGGAAATTCTTCTAATTTTATCTCTCTTGTTTTCCCTGTGAAAAAATCATATTCAATAAAACCCTTTCCATTTGAAGAATAAGCAAATTTTACATCTAACATTTGAGCATACTCCATAGCTTGTGGCATACCATGCCCTATAGAATAATTCATTTTCTTCGCTTCTATAATCGCCAATGGTTTTTTATTCACACCATAAGTCAGTACATAATCTGCTTTTTTGCGTTTTCCTCGTGTTACCTTATCACCTCGTACTTGCACAGCTCCATTTGTTATATAGTATTCATAAAATACATTATCTTTATCCAACCAACATTTTCTATTGCTGGTGTTATATATTTAAATTTTATATCTTCCTCTGTCAATTCAACTATCATAAAATACACTCCCATATAAAAATTAGCGTATTACTATACTTATAATAAAGTTTACAACATTAATATTTTATTATCAATTAATCTAAATGTATATTATCCCTTTGAAACTACATAATCCTTATAAATTAAGCATTGATAAATTTATATATTCAAAAATACAAATAAAAATTGTATAATTTATATTGATAAAAACTTAAAAACCATTCTTATAATACTGCTGACAGAACATTTTTCCAAATATGTACAGAAAACATATCCACTATGTTCTCATCTGAATTGATGTCCTATTCTAGTGATATTGATAAACAATATATTATCTAATTTCTAGAATATAGTTATAAACTTTATTTTTATAACTTAATTTAAGGAGGAAATATTTTGGATATTACCCTATATAATGTACCACCATATTTATGTAATACTATAAAAAATAATTTATCAACAATTATAAAAAAATATCTGATAAAAAATGAAATCGATACATCAAATCCTAAAACATATATGAAAATACAAAAAATACCTTCATTTACAAATGAAAAATTTTTTATTCAAAATTTAATATCAGCTAATATAAAAATTTATAAAGATAGTATTCATAAAGAAGATTTTTGTCCTCCAAACCAAAATCATACCTATGATCTTACATTTCAATTTGCTCCTGCAAATAATCTTTTAATAGTAGGAAATGGTTTTGATTTAGAACATGGCTTAAAAACCTATTACACTGATTTCTTTGACACTATTAACAACAACGTTTCTTCAAAAAATGAAATTATCTTAAATAATCATAAATATCTTATTGAGGATAATTATTTACTATTATATCTACTAGAGGAATATAAACAAAATAAATTACAAGGTAATAATTGGATAGATATTGAAACCAAATTGAAGGATATTATCATATTTGTAGAAGAAATTAATACGCATCATTTTTTAATTAAAGAATATCGCCCAAATATAGATTATATTAAAAATGAGTATTTTAAACTTAATGAACTTGATGATAAAGCAAATATATTATTTCCAGACAAATTAAAAAATCATTTTAGTCCTATATGGATAGATCCTTTTAATACTATTTTTTATAGTAATGAACGTTATATCGAGATTATAAATAATTTGGAAAATAATTTATATATATTAACGAACATGTTAAGGGATTATTTATTAGAACAAAATATTTCTGCTATCGAAAAAACTAAAGATATTTCTGATATTGATTATAAAATAACACATGTCTTAAGCTTCAATTATACTGATACATTTAGAAAATTATATTCTAAATTAGATAATGATAAAATAGATTTTATTCATGGCTCATTAAATAAAAATAATCTAGTATTAGGTATAAATGAAACCTTAACAGAAGATACAGAAAATAAAATTGTTGATACTGTATATTTTAAAAAATATTTTCAACGTATATATAAAAAGACTGATTATAAGTATATTGATTGGTTAGATCATGTAAATTTTGATACAGTATATATACATGGTCATTCATTGGATGAAAGCGACAAAGAAATATTAGAAAAAATTATAAATAGTGTTCTAAAAAAGATACCTCTACAGTAAAGATATTCTATTATGACGAAAAACATTACAGACAAGAAGTTACTAACTTAATCAAAGTATTAGGAAAAGATGTATTTCAAAAATACTATTTTCAAAATAGAATTATTTTTATTAAACAAACACCTAAAAAATAAATTTAATGATACCTTCTTATTTTAATCATATTGATTATAAAAATTTTTATTTAAAGGAGTGCATTTTATCATGGAAGAAACTAATTCAGAAGTTCAATCTATAAATAATAAAAAAATATATAAAATTATAGGATTAATAGTATTATTAATTTTAGCAGGGTGTGCATTTTATTTCTTCTATTGGGTAAAAACACCTCAATATAGTTTAAAACTTATACAAGAATCTGTACAAAATCATGATGTAGTAGCTTTTGAAAAACATGTCGATACTGAAGCTTTATGTACTCAAGCAGTAGATGGATTTTTAGCCCAAGAGATGTCCACTAATGATATGAATAATCCTCTTATTCAAGGAATAATTCAAACAGTAAAACCAGCTATAGTTAAATCTTTAAAAGATGGATTTATTAATTATGTTCGTGATGGCAATTTTAACATGACTAATCCATTTGAAACGAATAAGACAAATAATAAAATTGCTAATAGCGAAAAACAAAATGAAAATAAAATCAAAGGATATACTAGACTAGAATTTAAAGACATTGCAAATACAGAAACAAATGGAAATCGTGCAACTGTTGATATAATTCTCTATGATAATAAAACAGATAAAAATTTCACTTTAAAAATCGGTATGGCAAAATTAGAAGATGGCACATGGCGAATTGATACTTTTGTAAATTTAGATGAATTTATCAAAGAATATACTCAAGCTACCAAAGAAAAACTAGATGAAATAAATAAACAAATATCTGATGAAATATCACAAAATATTTCTATTAACATGACTAATGTAAAGGCTAATTTACAAACTCAAAATATATTTGGCTTAATTGATGGGAAAGTTGCTGTTTATATCCCTTTAAAAAATTTAACTAATCAAAATATAACTATAAATAATATCCAGATACAATTTATAGACAATAATAATAATATTGTTTATGAAAAAACTATTACTGACAATATAGTAATGCAACCTAATCAAGAAAATACTATAACTTCAAATTTTGAATTAAACCCATTTATAGATAAAGATAAAAACTTAATAAAAGTATTTTCCAATACTACAACTAATGTAATAATAACTAATATACAAACACCTGATAAAAATATCAAATATCAAACAGAATTATAATAATAGGTGATACCATGAAAAAAATATGTATAATATGTATCTTAAATTTAATGATATTTATATCTACAGCTTTTGCTCAAAATATAAATGAAAATAGATGGTTTTGGATATCTTCTGATAATGAATATACAACATATATAGATAAAGAAACCATTAAATACAATCCTGTAACAGATAGTACAGATTTATGGATTTGTTTGATTAGACCAGCAAAAAATATATTTATGTTAGAACATATAGAAATTTTCTATAAAGATAATCAATACTCTGCTCATGAATATGCTATTTATGAAAATAATCATTCAATACCCACAGCTAGTGGTAATGAGCATAAAATAAAAGAAATAATCATGCCTTCAACTTTAGGAGAAACAATACGTGATAGAAGTTCAGAACTTGTAGGACGTGATAAAAAATTAGCTGAATATAAAGAACAAAAAGCAATAAAGAATACAACCCAAAATAAATAAAACAGCTCATCAAAGAGCTATTACTAATAAGGTTCTTAGTTCATTAGGAAGTTTATTTTAATAAGAGGTGACTAATATGAGTAATCTTGCATATACTGATGATTATAAGGAACGTTTTGAACTAATTGACGGAAAAATTATTATGATGTCGCCACGTCCTAGAATAGCTCATAGCAGAGCATTAGGTAATATTTTTAGAGAATTTAGTATATATTTAAAAGGTAAAAAATGTGAAGCTTTTGCCGATGGTGTAGATGTATATTTAGATGAAAAAAATCATTTTATTCCTGATGTAATGATTATATGTAATAAAGATATTATCACTGACTTAAATATACAAGGTGCTCCAGATTTAGTAGTAGAAGTCTTGTCTCCATCTACAGCCAAAAATGACAAAGGAATAAAAAAAGATATTTATGAAAAATTTGGCGTAAAAGAATACTGGATAGTAAATACTATAGATAAATCTGTAGAAGTATATTTAAATAATAATGGTCGATTTTATTTAGACAATGTTTATGTATATTTCACAGATGAAGAAATAGCTGAAAATGATGCTTTAGCAAATGACGATAAAAATAAGCTTACTATTTACACTGACATAAAAGTATCAGTTTGTGATAATTTAGTGATTAAAATAAAAGATATATTTGAAAATATATAGATTTAGCTTTTATACCTATTATTTTATATATGATGGATTGTATAATGAAATGCGACACTAGAAAAATAAAAAACTCATTATGAATTTTCGTGTAAAATAAAGTTACCACACA
>ERZ773106.675-NODE-675-length-32497-cov-4.915727_pt1 | contig 32497 bp, 23 predicted proteins | sample MGYA00580572_ERZ773106 | MGnify/ENA primary metagenome ERZ773106 (study PRJEB29015, sample SAMEA2737868) | human gut metagenome | biome: human gut; feature: human-associated habitat; material: faeces | place: China | collected 2012 ... | reverse complement strand
TATAGGCTTCCACTGTTTCAAAATCCAGCTGCATGGCCTTGTTGGCGCCGGGAGCTGTGGCTTCCAGCTGGCGCAGCACGGCGTGTGCACGCTTGATCACGGCCTCCGGCAGACCGGCCAGTTTGGCGACTTCAATGCCATAACTGTCATCCGCCGGGCCCTGCACAATGCGCCGCAGGAAGGTGATATCCTCCCCGCGCTTTTTGACGGCGATGTTATAGTTTTTAATGCCGTCCACATCCTGGTCCATGCTGGTCAGCTCATGGTAATGGGTAGCGAACAAGGTTTTGCAGCCGATGTTATCGCAGATATACTCCACCACGGCGCGGGCAATGCTCATGCCGTCAAAGGTGGAGGTGCCGCGGCCGATCTCGTCCAGCACCACAAGACTTTTGGCAGTGGCGTTTTTCAGGATCTCCGCCACCTCGGTCATCTCCACCATAAAGGTGGACTGACCTGCGGCAAGGTCGTCCGAGGCACCGATGCGGGTAAAGATGGCGTCCACCACGCCCACATGGCAGCTGGCTGCCGGCACAAAGGAGCCGATCTGCGCCATCAGCGCAATGAGGGCATTCTGACGCATATAGGTGGATTTACCCGCCATATTGGGGCCGGTGATGATGAGGCATCGGTCGGTGGTGCAGTTGAGGGTGGTATCGTTGGGCACGAACATACTGCCCTTGAGCACCTGCTCCACAACGGGGTGGCGTCCCTCGGTGATGGTCAGCACATCGCTGTCGTCCACCACGGGGCGGCAGTAGTTGTTTTCCGCAGCGACCTGCGCCAGCGCAGCCAGTACATCCAGTTGGGCAATGGCATTGGCGGTGCGCTGGATACGATCCAGTTGTGCACCGATGCTTTCCAGCAGCTCGTCAAACAGGCGGCGCTCCAGCGAGATGAGCCGCTCGTGCGCGCCAAGAATCTTGCTTTCCAGTTCCTTCAGTTCCTGCGTGATGTACCGCTCGCCGGAGGTAAGGGTCTGCTTGCGGATGTAAGTCTCCGGCACAAGGTTCTTATAGGAGTTGCTTACCTCAATAAAGTAGCCAAACACATGGTTATAGCCGATTTTTAGCTTTGGAATGCCGGTCTCCTGCCGCAGACGGGCTTCCAGCTGTGCCAGCACGCCCTTGGTGTTATCGCGGATGGAGCGCAGCTCGTCCACCTCGGCGTGGTAGCCCTTGGCAATAACGCCGCCATCCTTGAGGGTGGAGGGGGCATCCGGGTCTATTGCGGCGTAAATGCGCGCCTTGATATCCTCCAGCGGGTCGATGCAGGCAGCAAGCCCGGAGAGTTCCGGGCAGCTGCAGCCCTCAGCCTGCTTGCGCAGACTGGGCAGGCGGTCACAGGTCTGAGCAAGGGTGTAGATCTCCTTGGGGGTTGCAGAGCCGTACACCGTGCGGGTCATCAGGCGCTCCATGTCCGCGATGTAGTGCAGTTCCTCGGTCAAGTCGCCGCGCACCATGGTCTGGCGCACCAGCGCCTCCACAGCGTTCAGGCGGTGGTTGATGAGCTGGCTGGAAATAAGCGGCTGCTCGATCCAGCTGCGCAGCATTCGTTTGCCCATGGCAGTGCTGGTCTTATCCAACACCCACAGCAGGGTGCCGCGCTTTTCGCGCCCCCGCAGGGTCTCGGTCAGCTCAAGGTTTGCGCGGGTGACCGGCGAAAGCCGCATGAACTGGGCTTCGTTGTAAGTAATGACGGTCTTTAACCGCTCCACGCCCTTGATCTGGGTATCGTGCAGATATTCCAGCAGCGCAGCCATGGCAAAGCGCACAAGACCTTCGGCTGCCATGCCGGTAGCCTGCGGCCAGTCGCGACCAAACTGCTCCTCCAGCGCAGAGCTGACAAGTCCCGGCGCATAGCGCTCGTCCTCCACCAGCTCCACCGAGCAGCTCATGTTCTTTTTGATGTAAGCGGTCACCTCGCGGCAGTCCAGCAGACCGGGGTTCAGCAATACCTCGCTGGGATGGTAGCGGCACAGCTCGGTAATGACCGCCGGGGCAATCTTATCTGCCGTCAGCTCGGTGATATGCGCCGTACCGGTGGAAACGTCCGCAAAGCACAGGCCCGCCTTTTTACCCTTGAGGTACAGGCTGGCAATGTAGTTGTTGCGGTCGTCCTGCAGCATGCTGCTCTCGATGACCGTACCGGGGGTGACCACACGGATGATGTCCCGCTTGACAAGGCCTTTCGCCTTGGCGGGATCCTCTACCTGCTCACAGATAGCCACCTTATACCCCTTGGCGATCAGGCGCGCCACATAGCCCTCGTAGCTGTGGAAGGGCACGCCGCACATGGGAGCGCGCTCCGCAAGGCCGCACTGCTTGCCGGTAAGGGTAAGATCCAGCTCCCGGGAGGCCGTGACGGCATCGTCGAAGAACATCTCGTAAAAATCGCCGATGCGGTAAAAAAGAATTTCGTCCTTATGTTGGTTTTTGATCTCAAGATACTGCTGCATCATGGGCGAAAGCTCTGCCATGGTTTTTCCTCTTTCCCTTGTATGGTTCCGTCAGTCGGTTTGTGGGCTGTAACCGCCGGTGCAAACAAAACGCGGTCTGTGTTGCACAGCCGCGTTCCGATGAAAACTCTGCTTAGTGGCAACCGCCGCAGGTGGAGCAGCTGCCGGTGCAGGAGGCAGAAGGCTCCTGCACGGTCATGGGGTCGCCGCCGTTCATGGCGGTGTTGATGATGGCGTCGATATAGTTGACCAGGTTCTCGCACTCGCGCTTGGCCTCGTTGTATGCCACCATGCCCTCGTTGCCCATGATCTGGCCGTAGAGACTGTTCACCTTCTCGTTCAGCTCAGCGATGCGGGCATCGTCGCGCTCGTTCTTGCCGATCTCGTTGTTCAGGTCCATGCGGGCCAGATTGAACTCGCCGATCAGGTTCTGCAACTCCTCATCCTTGTCGTTTGCCTTGCGGGCCTGATCCAGAATGACGTAGCGGGGGTCGGTCTGCAGTGCCATAGCGGCACGCTTGAAAAGATCAATGCAATCCATGATTGGGTTCTCCTTGTTGTTTTTTATTCTTTCTGGGGCAGTTTGCCCCGGAATCACGTTTTTATGCTTCCAGCTCACCCAGCAGCACGGTGGCGCGGGCGCCGGTAAGATGTACAGTCGCGTAGCTGCCCAGCAGTGCCGGGTCGGCGGCAAACTCCACGGTCAGGTTATTGTCCAGCCGGCCGGAAAGGGTGCCTTCATTGCGTCCAAAGCCCTCCACCAGCACCCGGACGGTCTGCCCCACCTGCGCCTTGACCAGCGCCATGGCGATCTCGTCCTGCGTAGCCAGCAGGCGGGTCATGCGGTCGGTCTTTTCCTTGCGGGGGGTGGGGTCCGGCATTTCGGCAGCCTTGGTGCCGGTGCGCTTGGAATAGATAAAGGTGAACAGTTGCATATAGCCCACCTTGCGCACCAGCTCCAGCGTTTTTACAAAGTCCTCCTCGGTCTCGCCGGGGAAACCCACGATGATATCGCTGGAGAAGGTGATGCCGGGCACGGTCTTGCGGGCGTAGTCGATGAGTTCCAGATACTGCTCCACCGTGTAGTGGCGGTTCATCTGCTGCAAAAGCCGGTCGGAACCGCACTGCACCGGCAGATGCAGGTGCTTGCACAGCTTCGGCTGGGCGGCGATGGTATCAATGAGCTTATGGCTGGCGTCCTTGGGGTGGCTGGTCATAAAGCGGATGTGGTAATCGCCGGGCACGGTGCATAGCAGGTTGAGCAGGTCAGAGAAATCGATCTGCTCTTCCAGACCCTTGCCGTAGCTGTTCACGTTCTGCCCCAGCAGGGTGATCTCCTTATAGCCCGCTTCCACAAGGCTGCGGAACTCGGCAAGGATATCGCCGGGCTTGCGGCTCTTCTCGCGGCCGCGGACGTAGGGCACGATGCAGTAGGTGCAGAAGTTATCGCAGCCGTACATGATGGGCAGCCATGCGCGGAACTCGCTCTCGCGCCGGATGGGGATGTTCTCCACGATGACCGGACGCTGTGCGGGGTCCAGCAGCACCCGCTTATGCTTTTGCAGTTTCTGGGCGATCAGCTGCGGCAGGGTGTCGATGCCGTCCACGCCGAACACCAGATCCACATAGGGGTAGCTCTTGCGCAGCTTTTCCACAACATGCTTCTGGTTGGCCATGCAGCCGCACAGGCCGATGATAAGGCCGGGCTTTTTTTCCTTGAGCCCCTTCAGCGCGCCCACGTTGCCGAACACCCGCTGCTCGGCGTGCTCACGCACAGCGCAGGTGTTGAACAAAATCAGGTCGGCGTCCTCGGGCTTATCGCACAGGCCGTAGCCGATATCTACCAGCACGCCCTTGATGCGCTCGCCATCGTTGACGTTCTGCTGACAGCCGTAGCTGTGCACAAAGGCCAGCGGCGGGGTGTCGTAGGTCTGCCGCACCAGCTCGGCGGCAACGGTATTATGTTCAAAGTTAATGTATTCCAAAAAAACCATCCTTCTCCGCCGGGCAGGGTAGCCCCATGCGGCGAAACTCTATTTTCTGCCATTCTATAAAAGACACTCTTTAGTATACCCTGTTTGGCCGCTGCGGGCAAGAGGAAACACGCAAATTTTATGCCTGTTTAGCCGCTGCTGCCTCTGCATCCTGCCTGCGGCAGCACTCTTCGCACACGCCCAGCAGCACCACGGCGCAGTCCTGCACCCTGCCCTTCTGGTTTTTGACCAGCTCCATCACCTGTTTTCCGTCTACCTCTGCATCGGTGACGCCGCCGCAGACGGTGCAGTACAGGTGGCTGTGCCACGGCAGGGTGTGGTCAAAGCGGTCTGCCTTACCGGGAATGGACACCCGGCGCACCCGCCCGGCTTCCACCAGACTGTTCAGGTTACGGTATACGGTGCCAAGGCTCAGGTTCGGGCACTCCTGCGCGGCTTTATCGTAGATTTCTTCCGCAGTCGGGTGGTCGCACAGCTGCTGCACCGTCTGCATGACAAGCTCCCGCTGTTTTGAATAACGCATATCCATCCTCCTTTTTCACACGGTTCAGACGTTTTCTTCCCCTTTGATCTTTGCCCAGTACGCCCGGGCGGCCTGTTCGGTCTTGTTGTCGCCAAAGGTGTAGTACTTGGTATCCTTCAGCACATCCGGCAGATACTGCTGCTGTACCCAGTGGTTGGCGTAGCTGTGGGCGTATTTGTAGTTCTGCCCCTTTACCAGCGCATCCTCGCCGTCAAAGTGCTTGTTTTGCAGCTGGCGCGGGATGGGTCCGGTGCGCCCGGCCTGCACATCCGCAATGGCTGCGTTGATGGCATCGTGGGCGCTGTTGGATTTGGGGCTGGTGGCCACCAGAATGACTGCATCCGCAAGCGGCAGACGCGCCTCCGGCAGACCCACCATGTTGGCGGCATCCACCGCCGCCTTGACGATGGGGATGATTTGCGGATAGGCAAGCCCCACGTCCTCGCAGGCGCACACCATCAGGCGGCGGCAGGCAGAGGGCAGGTCTCCCGCCTCCAGCAGGCGTGCCAGATAGTGCAGCGCCGCGTCCGGGTCTGATCCGCGCATGGACTTCTGGTAGGCAGACACGATGTCGTAGTGGTCGTCGCCCTCCCGATCATAGCGCATGGCGGTGCGGCGGGTGACCTGCCGGATCATATCTAAGGTAATGCGTTTTTCTCCGTTTTCCACCGGCGCTGCCGTGACCGCAAAGTCCAGACAGCCCAGCGCCTTGCGCAGATCGCCCCCGGCGCTTTCGGCCAGATAGGCGCAGGCATCCTCGTCCATGCATACCGGCACCTGTTCGCCTTCGGAAAGGCGCTGCACGGCGTTGCGCACTCCGCGCTCCACGTCCGCTGCGGCAAGGGGCTTGAACTCAAACACCGTGCAGCGGGAAAGCAGCGCGTTATAGATGTAGAAATAGGGGTTCTCGGTGGTGGAGGCGATCAGGGTGACGCTGCCGTCCTCGATACATTCCAACAGGCTCTGCTGCTGCTTTTTGTTCAGGTACTGGATCTCGTCCAGATACAGCAGAATGCCGCCCGCCGCTGCCAGCGTGCCGATATCCTTGAGCACTGCCTTGATATCCCCGGTGCCGCAGGAGGTGCCGTTGAGCTTGTGCAGGGTCATGCCGCTGTTCTCGGCAATAATGCGTGCCACCGTGGTCTTTCCGGTGCCGGAGGGGCCGTAAAAGATCATGTTGGGGATGCGCCCGCTTTCAATGGTACGGCGGAACACCCGCCCCGGAGCCAGCAGATGCTGCTGCCCGCACACATCCGCCAGCGTTTTGGGACGCAGGCGCTGCGCAAGTGGTTCATTCATGGTGGTTTCTCCTTCCCTGCCCGCAAGGCACTTTTTATATAGTATAGCGCATTTAGAAAAGGAGGACAAGGGCTTTTCTGAAAATCATTCTCAGATAATGCCCTGCAAACATTTACAAATCCTGTCAAACATGGTATGATTCAGGTATTCCCTTTTAAAGGAGGTTTGTCCCATGCCGGTACGAAAAAAAGCCCCGGAGGATCTTACTGCAAAAAAAGCGCTGGCGCTGGAGGTCATCCGGCGTCTCAAGGCCGAATACCCGGATGCTGGTTGCACCTTGGACTACGACCACGCATGGCAGCTGCTGGTCAGCGTGCGGCTGGCAGCTCAGTGCACGGATGCCCGGGTGAACATTGTGGTGGAGGAGTTGTTTGCAAAATACCCCAGCGTGGCGGCGTTGGCTGCCGCCGAGCCGGAGGACATTGAAGCCATCGTCAAGCCCTGCGGGCTGGGACACTCCAAGGCGCGGGATATCTCGGCCTGTATGCGGATGCTGCGGGATCAATACAACTGCCGTGTGCCCAATACCTTTGAGGAGTTGCTCGCTTTGCCCGGCGTAGGGCGCAAGAGCGCAAACCTCATCATGGGGGATGTGTTCGGCAAGCCCGCCATCGTTACCGACACACATTGCATCCGGCTGTGCAATAAGATCGGCCTTGTAGACGGCGTTAAGGAGCCGCAAAAGGTGGAGATGGCGCTATGGAAGATCATCCCGCCGGAGGAAGGCAGCGACCTTTGCCACCGCTTTGTGATGCACGGCCGTGCGGTGTGCAACGCCCGCAAGCCGGAATGCGAAAAATGCTGTTTGAAAGACATCTGCCGCACCGCCCGCGAAGCCGCCGGGCAGCAGGCAGAGCCATAATTTTTAAGGAGGTATAACCTATGATCACTTTAACGATTTTGCTTATCGTTGCCCTGCTGTGCGTACTGGTGGGCTGCCTGACCGGCCTGCTGACGCTGGTGGGCGTGCTGGCCTCCCTTTTTGTGGGCGTGCTGGTGGGTGCGCTGGCCGGATATCTGGCCGGGCGCTTTATGGGCACGGAAACTTCCCTTGGCCGCAACATCCTGATGGGCGTGCTGGGCAGCTTTGTGGGCGAGTTTTTGTTTGGCCTGCTGGGCATCCACGCCTCCGGCAGCTTTTCTTCCTTTGCCATCTCGGTAATCGGTGCCTGCATCTGCATCTGGATCGGCCAGAAGATCTCTAAGTAAGTTTTTTTGGATCAATACGCCGCCGCATTCTGCTGCCGGAGTTTCCGGGCAGAGTGCGGCGGCTTTGCTTTTCCGCACAAACAAAAACCCCCGAAAACCGGCTTTACAAGCCAACTTTCGGGGGTTTCTCTTTGGAGCTACTGACCTGATTCGAACAGGCGACCTGCTCATTACGAGCGCGAGAACACCACATATTTTATATCGTTTCTTCGTATCTTTACAAATCGCCTGCGCCACTCTTGCGCCACTTGTCGCCACACCCGTAAAAAATCATATCTCGCTTTATTTCCCCCACCCCAAAAGCAAAGCGGCAGGCTCTGGAACAGCCTGCCGCTTTTATCGTGCAACGAAAATTCTACCTCAGCGTATCATCAACACTTCTTCATCCGCTCCAACGTCTCGTCCGCCTTGATGGCCTCCGGCGTGAAAGAGTTATTCTTCCACCATGCGATGAGCGCCGCAATGCTCGTGATGCCCGCCGTCACCAGCTGCTCCACCGTCTCGCTCTCAATGGGCAGCACCGGCTTGCCCAGGGCGCTCAGCACCTGATTGGTCAGCGCCAGCAGCAGGCAGGCCGTGCGTGCCACGGTGCCCGCAGAGATGGTCGGTTCATTGTAAGTATGTGCTTTCATGGCTAGTTCCTTTCTCTTTCGTGTTCGTGTGTTTCCAGATCCGCAAGGCGGTGGTTTACCACCTTCATCTGTTCTTCCATCACCGGGACGCGCTCTGCAAAATTGTTATGCCTGCGCACCTCCCGGGTCAGTTCTTCGATCTTGTACTCGGTCACCGCTTGGCTTTTTCCGTTGGCGATCAGCACGCCGATCAGGGTCACCGCGCCTGCAATGATGGCCGAGATGATGCTCTCCATTGGCCTCACCCCCTTACAGCGTCCATCTGCTCTTTGTCGCCCGGGTGTCCACATGCACCCAGCCGGTGGCTCTTCCCGCCTTGACGGGGTAGCGTCCTACGCCGCCCCAGTCCGGCATCAGGCTTTCGGCGTAGGCGGCCACGTCCTCCACGCTCACGCCCTGCACCCGGATGTCTGCCGCTCGGCCCAGCAGGTGCTGGCTGCTCTTGGCTCCGCCCACGGCTGCGTTATGCGCCGCCGTCCTGTAGCCGCTGGTGATCACCACCGGCTTGCCGAAGTGCTCCCGGATGCACTGGAGCACTACGGTCAGCACCTCGTCCACCATAACGGTGTCGGTGCCGTCCCGGCAGCGCAGCTCCCGCACCTTAAAGTCCGGTGCAAGGCGGCGGTTGCCGTCTGCCATAAGGCTGTACTGTTTAATTGCCATAGTCCACTTCCTTTCCTTTTTTATTGATGATGCAGGCCTCTATACAATTTATGGCTGCCCGCTATCAAACAACATACTTCTTGTGCTGGCTTCGCACATCGTCGCTCTGTACATCCGCATAGATCATCGTCGTTGCAATGTTCGCGTGTCCGAGCATCTTCTGGATGTTGGTCACATCCATGCCGTGCTGCAGCGCGTGCGTTGCAGTAGTGTGCCGGATCAGATGCGGGTATACATCACGTTCCAGCCCGGACTTTTCGCCAAGCTGCTTGATGATTTTTTCGATTCCGGCCTTGCTCAATCTGGTGTGCGGGCTGCCCTCGTTAGTTAATTAGTTTTGCATGAGCATAATCAATACAAATCAGTTTTCTTTCACGTATAAATTTGTCAGCATTTGCTCCACCACCACGGATAATGCAAACCGTTTTTGTAGAAGTGTTAATAGTTACCAGATTATACGCATTACAATTTTCACCGTGCCAAAGGTCAGTGTTTTTCCATTGGTTAATGTTCTCGACATTAGACGTTGCAATGCAGTACATAAGTTGTCTGTTGTCACCAGCACAGACCCAAATATCATCTTGATGCGTATGGCCGCATATATAACCAACGAAGTGCAATCCGCCGTCAATTGAAGTTTTAACAGTATCAACGACAGAGTTTGGAAGGGTACAATCTTTTTCTATCGGCATAACTCTTTCGCTTGTGTGATATTTACTAAAACTACAATCCATAGATTTGGCCAAACCATTTGGTGCGTGAGTTGCTATAATGACATGGTAGCCGCTTTCTTTAGCATTGTTCAAAAGTAGTTGCAGCCAAGACGTTTGATTTGTTGCTTCATCCAATGTTGAATCGCTCATGTAAAGCATTGTGTCAATTACAATTAGCCGTACTTTTTTATCAACATAATCTTTATGATAGTAAGATGTTCCTTTTTCATGAGTAACATTCCAAATGGATTCAAATGGGGCAATATATAAGCTGTCTCTTTCACTCATTGGTAAAAACGTCCAGTTATAAACGCCATTCGAATATGAAGCAGAATCATGATTTCCAATGCACGTCATTATTTTACTATTCCACCATGATGATATATTCCCATTACTATTTGCAACAATATCGCCAGTGCAAATAGCATCATCAATGCCATCTTTGTAGTATTCAATATTGTGAGAAATTTGGTCTAATGCTTTTTTATCTGCATGAATATCGCTAAAATGCAGCAATGTTACACAATCTCCAAACCTCGATTGTGCCAATTTCTTCTTTATTTGTGTGATATCTGTCTCTAACGCATTTGATAAATCGCCTATATCTTTTTCAGTAGCGCTAATTCTAGTATTCACTTTCGCGATTTCTTGCTCTGGATACAGAATATATTTGATTCTAATAAAATCAAATATATTTTCGCTCCGTAGTGCATACCTTTCCCCATTACGAGTTGCAGTTACGGTGATACAGTAGCTTTTAGCTTCTGCGCTAATCTGCGATTTGCTGACATAGTTTTTACTCAAATCACTGATTTCTTGAATCCTAGAACTATATTTTGTTCCGGGAACGCCAGTTTCATTGTATGTCCAAAGGTCAAAAGTAAAATCCAATCCCAAACCATAGTCGTCAAAACCAAACTGAATATAAGCAAAATCCTTTGGGATGGGAATAACTTCGCCAACATGGACGTAAAACTCGTTACTGGGATTTCCAAGGGAACCGTTTAGCACAGATGGTACAAGCGTTGCCGGTTCTTCACCGACTAACTCAATTTTGAAACAATCAGAACCAACGCTATTTATTCTCAACGGGATAGGGACGTCTTGAGAATCATAACATAATACACCCACGCCAAATGCTTTGTCTGCCCAGTTTTCGATAATAACATGATTTTCCGTTGTAAATAAATAAGGGTCTAAATCAATGATTTTTGATGCTGATTGAGTCTCAACATTTCCTTCACTATATTCTCTGTACACCCATTCGTATTTTGCGCAATTCTTTGGAGGAGATACCATCGTAACAACTGCTCGTTTGCTTTTCCCCCATGGCATAGAATATTTCATGCCAACAGCATTTGCGTTTCCGGTATTTCCGAGTGAGCCATTTCTAACAATAGGTACTACAATTTTTAACGCATTTGATAAATCGCCTATATCTTCCTTTAGCTGATTTTCCACCCCCTTCGCTCTTTCCGTTTCCTCCTTCACCGCCGTGCCCATCGCCTCGGGGTGCTGGGTCAGGTAGCTATCCACCTGCGTGCGGATCAGGTCCTCCTTCAGGTTCAGCCCGCCCGCGTTCAGGGTGTCCACCTGCTGCTGCAGCTTCTTCTCCGTCTTCAGGCTTTCAGCCTGCCCATTATTCAGGGTGTCCACCTGCTGCTGCAGCTTCTGTTCCGCCCCCTCCGCGCGGCTCTTTTCCGCCTTCAGGCTCTCGGTCTGCGCGTCATTGCGCTTACCCACCTCTGCCGCGTCTGCCGGTTCTTCCGGCACCCGCAGCGTCGCATCGGTCTTCGTAAGGTCTTTGCCGTTCAGGCCAAATACTTTACCCATGTTGTTCTCCTTTACTGTTTCCATGTGGCTTTCAACCGGTCATAGATGGTCTGCATCTTGCTACTCGCGTAGGCCGCGTTCCGCAGCAAGGTCAGCACCAGCTCCTTCTCGTGGTCGGTCAGCCCCTCCGCCGGGCGGTTCTGCGCCGCAATGGCTTTCGCCGCCTCCGCGCTTGCCTGTGCGGACGCTGCGCTCTTTTCCGCCAGCGCCGCCGCCTCCCGGATGCTGTCCACAAAAATGTCGTAGTCGTTCATCTGCTTCACCCTTTCGTGATCTCTCCGTTCGCCACCGCCCGCAGCATGCTCCCCGGCAGCGTAAATGCCGGCCGGCTGTACAGGGTCATCGTTGTAGTTATGTATTTGCAAGTCGTAGCGCTGCACTTCACGTTCTGCGTCCTTCCACCACTCCCGCATACAGTCGCCCGGGTCAGGTTCTCACTCTCCGGCAGTCCATCTTCCGATGCATCCACCACCGGGGTCCGCGTCCAGAATGCTTTCTCCTTGTCTGCAAAGGTCTTCAGTGCATCTGCACCCTCCAGCACCTGTCCGGCCGGGTCGCTGGTCGCGTCCTGGATGCCCAGCTCCACCGCCGAAAGCAGGAAGATCTTCCGCGTCAGTACGCCAGCTTCGGTGGTTCCGTTGCCCGGCACATACCGGATCTTGGTCGCGCTCATGGCCTCCAGCATCTCTGCGTCAAAGCGCGCCATAAAGGCCCCGGTCAGCCACCGGTCGATCTCACTTTCCGCGTATGCGTTCACGTCCTTGTCGTTCCACCGCCGCGCATCTGCAAATTCCTGCCGTACCAGCAGGGTGCGTCCCTCTCCGTTCAGGCTGCTCTCGTAGTCGTGCGCTGCCACAAGGTACTCGGTCAGCGCCCCGTTCTCCCGGATGGTCACCACGCTGCCCACCTTCGCGTTCCCCAGCAGCGCCTGTGCCGCTGTCGCCGTGATCTTCACATCCCCGGTCACCGCATCCAGATGCACCCGCCCGGTACCCGGGTCGTAGGCGGTCTCGGTCAGGTCCTTGCCGCCCATCTTCACGCTCACGGTGCGCATCTCGTAGTTTTCCCGCACGGTCAGCACCGTCTCAAAGGCAGCACCCTCCAGCACCGTGGGCGCCGTGTTCCCGGAAGTCACGTTGGTCAGCTCCTGCGCCACGCTGTAATACACGTCCTTTTTCTTCACCTGCACCACGCACAGCGCCTGCTGCTCGCCCGCTGTCGCCAAGATGTTCGTGCTGCCCACCGCCACTGCGGTCACTTCTCCGTCCACAAGCCGCACAATGCCCGGCACGCTCACCGCCCAGTGCACCGTCTTGTCGGTCGCGTTCTCCGGCAGCACCGTGGCAGTCAGGCTCGCGGTGTCCTCCACCTTCAGCACTAAGCTGCCCCGGCTCAGCCGTACACTCTCCACCGGCACGATCCGGTTGCCCGCCGCCACCTTGCAGCTTGCACTGTGCGTGCCCACCGTCGCGGTCACCACTGCATCGCCGTCCGCCAGCGCCGTCACCGTGCCGTCCTGTACCTGTACCACGCCCTCCGGCGCAGCACTCCACTGTACATTGCGCTCGGTGGTGTCCTCCGGCCAGAAGCGTACCTCCAGCGCCTTGCTCTGCCCGATCTTCAGTTCCATGCTCTCCGGCTGCACCAGCAGTTTGCGCAGCGGCACCGCCGCCGTGGTCACCTGTACCGCACAGGCGGCATACCTTGCACCCGCTCTCGCCGTGATCAGCGCCGTGCCCTTCTGCACCGCCGTCACCTTGCCGTCCTGCACCTCTGCCACACCCTCCGGCTGCACCATCCAGTGCACCGTCTTGTCCGTGGCATTCTCCGGCCAGATCCGTGCCGTCAGCACCGCGCTCTCTCCCGCCTTCATCTGCAGCATCACCCGGTCCAACCGGATGCGCTCCACCGGCACCGTGTCCGGCTGATCCGGGATCTTGTCCATCCAGCTTTGCCGCAACTCCGCGTGTACCGCCGCCATGTCCGGCGCCGCATAGCTCATGCCCTCCAGCATCCGCATCAGCTGCACCCGGTCCGGGCACAGGCTCTCCGCCGCCCGCGCCGCCTGCTGTGCCGCCTGCTGCGCCGCCAGCGCATCCTCCATCGTCCGCTGTGCATACTGGTAGTACAGCGGCAGCAGCGGGGCAGGCATTCCTTCCAGCGCCTCACCCATCTGCAGCGTCTCGTGGCAGATGTACTTTTCCGGCTTCGTCATAGCACGGTATCCCTGCCCGTCCACCGCCATCAGCATCCACAGCCCGCTGCGGCAGGCGGTAAACCGCCCGTCCACCTTCACGCCGTTCTCCCGGTCCAGCAGCGCCGGTTCCGGCACGCTGCCGTCCTCCCGCTCCACGTGCAGCGTCACCTCCATGCCGTCCCAGTCCTCCGGCAACCTGAACTCCAGCCGCTGCACCTTCGCGCTGCCGCGTCCGCCCAGCTTCAGCACCTTCTGCTCCGGGCCATACTCCACCCCGCCAAAGGTGCGCTTCAAAATTCTTACCAGCATCTCCCGGCCTCCTTTCCGTATCCAGTTTACCGCAGCCCAGCGCCCAAAACACCTGCGGACATTCTCGCATAAAAACAGCAAGGCTCAGGCGTAACCGTTCACGCCTGAGCCTTGCTCTGTCTTATTCTGTTTAGAATCTGTTCAGGATATCATGGTGCCCGATGTCCAGCAGCAGAATAAGGGTGTCCCCCTCGTACTGCCAGATCACCCGCACATCCATGTTTACGCTGAACTCAAATAGATCTTCCGTTCCCTGTATCCGCTTCGTCCGCAAAGACGGGTACAGCGGGTCCATGATCAAAATCTCCAGTTTCTTTTTCAGCTGCGCCCTTTCCGTGGCGGTCAACTTTTTCAGATTCTTTTCAAACCGTTTTGTATAGGTGATCCTGTACGTCATTTCTCTGCACCGTCCAATGCCTCAAACAGTGCATCCACCGTGTCAAACACCGGTTGCTCTCCCGCCGCCAGCTTTGCCTTTGCCTCGTCGATCTCGCTGCGCAGCTCCTCCAGATACTTCTTCGGGTACACCGCCACCGGCATCAGCTCGATCACCCCGTCCTTCTCCACGATCTCCAGCTTGTCGCCTTCCCGCAGCCCCATCTTCAGCACGATATCCTTCGGGATCGTGATCTGCGATTTTGTTCTCAGTTCCGTCAGCATAGCCTTGCGCTCCTTTCTTCTTGTAAGATTTTCTTACTTTCCTACTCCCATTATACACCATCCCGCCCAAAAAGCAACACCCCGGCAGCCTTTCCGCCGCCGGGGTGTTTGTCTTTGTTTGTTATTGTTTGTCTTTACCGCAGGTCTGCCCACGGGTCGCTGGTCTGCGCTTTGCTCTTCTTTTCGGCATCGCTCACCCAGCCGTCCAGCGTTTTCTGGGTGTACAAAGCGTTTCCGTCCGCATCCCGCAGCGCCAGCAGCATCTCGTCCAGCTGCTCCCGGTCGTATTCGCTGCCCGCCACATACTCCGGCTTGCATACCTTCGTGATCTTGCTCTTCACGCTGCCAAGGCTCTTGCCAGCCCGCAGCAGCCTGTCCAGCTCCTCCTGTGCATCCTTTGCCCGCACGCTCTCCAGCGCCTGCTCCAGTGCATCGGTCACGCTCTCGCTGTCGCCCTTCAAAAGGGTGTCGCCCTTCTGCTCCACCGCGCCGGTCACCATGTCGATCACCGCCTCGCGCTTCGCTACGTCTGCCTTTGCCCTCTGGTCAATGCCCATGGTCTCGTACATCTCCCGGATGATCTGCCGCGTCAGCTGCTCCCGCCGCGCATCGTTTCCGTTGTTCCGCGCCTGCGCTGCTTCCAGCACATCCGGGTCGTACTGCACAAGCCGCCTTTTCAGCTGGCTGTACACTTCGCTCTCCTTGCCCATGGCCCCCAGCTTCTCCATGGCCGCCTGCGCCTCGCCGGTGTCGCCGTTTGCGTAGGCTTCATACAGCCGGTCGTACTGTCCGGTGGCACTCTCCGGCAGGGCGTTAAAGCTGAACTTTCCGCCCCGCGCCACGGTCTGGATGTCGTCCCAGTACCCCTGCACCGCGTCCACCAGCTTCCGCCCGTTGCCGTAGGGTACGCCCGCGATCTCCATCCCGTCCTCGATCAGGTTAAAAGTCCGGGTGTGCAGCCTGTCCTCGTGGGCTGCCAGCTGCGCCTCGGTCATCCCGCTGGTATCCCTGCGCCACTCTGCAAACCATTTTGTCACATCGCCCATCAGGTCGTTCACCGCGCTGATGTTCGTGGCGCTCACCACGTCGTAGTCCTTGCCGCTCATGGCATTGTCCACCGCGCTGTACAGCTCGCTGCCAAACAAAAAGTTGCCCGCCGCGCTTTCGGTGAATAGCGCCGTGAACCGCTTCAGCATGCTTTCCAGCGTCACGTCTCCGTTTTCGTCCTGCTCCCGATCCCACCGGTGCAGCAAAAAGTCCGCACCGATCTTCATCAGTGCAAACACCGCCGTCTGCGTCACCTGGCTCACCACCGCCCGGTTCAGCTGCTTGCCTGCCCGCTGCACCTCGCTCCGGTTCTCTGCGCTCTGCTGCGCCTTGTACCGCGCGCTCTGGGTCTTGTAGTCCATCACCGCATCGGCTAAAATGCCGTAGTTCTGGAAGCGCTGGGTCGTAAACATGGTAAACGCCTTCACAAACTCGTCCGGGTTGCGCTGGATGCCCGCCCGCTGCATCACCGTGTAGTTGGGCTGCGTGCGCTCGATCACCTTCTGGTAGGTCTCGTTCACCGCCTTCCAGTATTCCTCGCTCCCCGCCTTGGCTGCTTCTGCGCTGAACTCCGCCGGGTGGTTCTTCACATAAGCCTTGCTGCCCTCCCACAGCGCCGCCACCGTGATCTCGTCCATTCCGTTGATCCACCCGGTCAGCGCCTTGGGCAGCCTGTCCATGGCCTTTTCCGCAAGGCTTCCGTCCTTGCCAATGCTCGCCAGCTCTCCGCGCTGGCTGCCCCGCTTGCGGTATTCCAGCAGCGCGTCCCCGTGCTGGGTTATCTCCGCCTCCAGCACCGCCCGCTGCTTTGCCGAAAGGTTCTTCACAAAAGGCACCACCGCCGCCATGGTATCCATGCCCAGCACTGCGCCTGCCGTGGGTAAACTCGCCGCCTGCGCAATGGCAACGCCCGGGTTCAAGGTCAGCACCGCGCCCGCGTAGTTGCCCCGCAGCCGCGCCGCCATCCGGCTCACGCCGTTGTCCCGCCTGCGCTGAGTGGTCTGCAGGTCTGTCAGCAGGTCGTTGATATAGTCCACCGTGCCCTTGCCCCACTGCTCCTTGATGATCTTGTTCTTCAGGTTTCCCAGCCCGTCTGCGGTCTCTACGTTGCTGTTCAGTACCTTCTGTACGTCCCGGATCGGCAGCGCCAGGCCCGCATACGCCGCCGTGTCCCGCAGGCTGCGCTGCACCACGCTGCTGCACTCCTCCAGCAAGATGGGCTTGCTGCTCTTCACACGGTTCTTCAAAAAGCCCCGTCCCTCAATGGTCGCGTCAAGGTTCAGCCCCTCAATCTGGGTCGCCAGCACGCCCTTGTCCACCGCAATGGGGTAGTAGTTCTTCACCTGCGCCCGGTTGTACCCCAGCAGCTGCATGCTGGTCTCGTTGATCAGGTTCGTGGTGTAGCTGCCAAAAAACTCCTTCATGTCCGCGATCCACGCCCGGTCGTAGTCGGTCAGCGCCGCCTCCACCGTGTTCAGCACGCTGTCCGGCATGGGGTTGCCCTCCGCGTCCTTCAGCATGCCTAGCTGTACGGTCTGCCCCTTCTGGTACGCCTGCTCAATGTCGCCCGCGCTGTACAGCTTTGCGTCCGGCAGCACCATGCCTCCGGTCATCAGGTGCTCCACGCTGTCCTTGTTCTGTAAGTGCATGTACAGGCTGCACAGCTGCGCATGGGTCAGCGGCACCGCCTCGCCCTTGCTGTCCACAAGGCCAATGTCCACAAGCTTCGCTCCCGGGCCTGCAAACTCTGCCATCTCCTTCAGGTGCTCCTTGCCGGTCACGTTGCTGAATTTCTTCTCGCCCTCAATGGTGATCTCGGTCTGCCGCCGCTGTCCGTCGTTCAGCATCCGCGCCAGTTTCTCCATCTGTCCGTCCTTGGCATCCCCGCCGATCATGCGGAACACCCGCTCCGCGCCCAGCATATCAAGGTTGTACTTCGTCAGCAGGTTGTGCAGCCCGTCCAGCGCCCCGCCGGGGTGGTTGCCCTTGCTGTCCTGCACCTCTCCCGCCGCCGTCACGGCGATCTTGTCCACCTCTTCCGCCTTTGCAAGGCTCAGCGTCTTGTTCGCGGTGCGGATCACATGCAGCGTGCTGCTGGTAATGGCGTTCAGCATCCGCATCTGCTCCAGCGTCAGGGGCAGATAGGTGCGGTTCTCGGTGTCCCGGATCCGTGCTTTCAGCCGGTCGCGCAGCATCTCCGCCTTCTCGCTCTCCGGCAGTGCCTCGGCCTCTGCCAGCTGCTCGCGCAGCTTTGCAAGCCGTGCCTCCTTCGCGGCGGTCATATCCTCCCGCAGCGTCTGGATCAGCACCGGCACCCCGCTTTTTTTCCAGTCCTCGGTCATGGCCGTGGGTGCGCTGTCCGTGCCCATCGAGCGGTTGATGCTGTCCTGCAGCGCCGTCAGCCGGTTCACCGCCCGGTCGTTCAGCACTGCCTGATTTGCCAGCTTCGCCACCTCGGCTGCCTGCACGATCAGGCTCTGCTGCACATACTTGCCCGGGCTCGGCCGCAGCACCAGCTGGTTCAGCGCTGCTGCGTTGCGCTGTACGCTCTTGCGCACCTTGTCCATCTCCCGGCCTTCCCGCGCCTTCTTCACCCGCTTTTCCGCCAGCGCCTTCGCCACCGCAATGTCCTCGTCCCGCTGCTGCCGCGCCGCCTCAACGGCAAGGGCATTCCGCTGCGCCTGCTTTTCGGCAAACGCCTCCCGCTTGCGCTCGCTCTCTGCCTCCCACTCGGCGATCTCGTTTTCCTGCACGATCAGCGAATACTCCGCCGTGTCCGCGCGCCGGGTCTCCTGCCGCAGCTGCCATGCCAGCTCGTTCTTTTCGCTGCGCAGCCGCTTTACTTCCAGCTTCGCCTCGTCCAGCATCTCCTGCCGCTCCGCCTTCAGCCGTTTCTTTTCCTCCTTCCACTGCCGTTCATAGCTCTCCCGCAGCACCGTCATCTTCTCATTCAGGTCGCCAAGGTTCGTAATATCCACGCCCTGCGTTTCCAAAATGTCGTTCAGCTGCTTTTCAGCCTTCGCGTTCGCCTTTGCCTTCTGCACCTCCGCGTGCTGCCCTGCATCCCGCCGGTTCTGCGCCAGCTTTTCCCGGAACAGTGCCTTCTGCCCCTTCTGGATGCCCTTCAGCTCCCGGCTCACCTCGGCAGCCCGTTCCTCGTTGCCCGCTGCGGCTCTGGCCACCTGCATATTATGCTGCATGATGCCCTCAAAAATGGCCTCCGCGTCGGTCATCTCCGGCACGTTCATCACGTCGCCCAGCATCCGGCCCGCCAGTTCCACCCGGGCATCCTCGTACTCTGCCACGTCCGCAAACCGGCTCATCATCTTCGGCTTAATGGCATCATGCAGGTTCATCAGCACGTCCAGCCACTCGGTGCTCTCCATGCTCAGCGCACCGTCCACACCGGCCTGCTCCGCAGCGCTTTTCCACAGCGCCCGCGCGCCGTCCCGCACATACCCCGCCGCGCTCACATCGTTCACAATACTCTCGTACTGCTCCGCCGGGTTGCCGTCCCGCACGCCCTCGGCCTGCCGCAGGGTCACGCCATGCCGCCGTGCCTCGGCCACCGCCTCGCCCCAGCTGCCGTACCGGCGCACCAGCTCCGCCTTCGCCGCGCCGGTCTTGTTCACCGTGTACTCCAGCTTGTGCAGCTCCGGGTATTCGTCCCACAGCTCGCTGTTGCGGTAGGTCGCCCCGTCCAGCACCTCGCCCGCCAGCGTTTCCGCCAGCGCCTGCGCCTTGCTCATGTCCGCGCCCTCAGCCTTCAGGTACTCCACCAGCACCTGCGCCTCGTTTGCCAGCTTCGTCCGATCAGCCCGGCTGCCGTTGGTGCGGGTCCACCGCACCGCCAGCCCCTCCATGCTGTCCCGGCTTACCTTCACACCCCGGGTCAATCCAAAGAACTGTCCCAGCGTGTCCAGTGCCGCTGCCTTGTCCGCAATGGCTCTGCTGGCCTGCCGTTGGTCGCTGCCCTTTGCCTCCCGGTCTGCCTGCTGCGCCAGCGCAAAGCGCACATTCGGCACCTTGTTAAGCAGCGCCGTCCGCGCCTCATCGTCCCCGGCCTTGTACAGCTGCACCGGCACCCCTGCATCCTTCAGCTGCTGCACCAGTGCTTCGCTTGCATTGTCCGGCAGTATCGCCGCCCGCACCTCGTCAAAGCCCACCGCACGCTGCGGCTTTGCCTCAAAGTACCCGGTCGGTATCTTCGCCACGTCCTTGTACAGTTTCAGGATCCTCTGTGTTGCGTCCTTGCTGATGATGTAACCTTCTTTGGCAAACGCCTTGCCAATGGCTGCGGCCGTGTGCTTTCCCTGCGCCGCCCGCAGCAAGATCTCGCCCAGCACTTCCCGCTCTGTATAGCCGCCGTCGCGCCGCAGCATCTGCACGATCTGCTCGATCTGTCCGTCCGCATCCTCCAGCAGCTTCTCGTACTCCGCCTCCGGCATCTGCTGCAGCCGGTCCTTGTCCGCCCGCACCTCGTCCAGTGTTTTGTACTCTGCCGCCGCCGTGCTCAGCAGCGTCCTTGCCGAAAGCCCCCATGCGCCCTTGCCCCGGGCCTGCTCCTGATTCATGGCATTCACCAGATTCTCCAGCGTGTAGGGGTTGTGCAGCTGTGCAAAGCTTCTCCGGTTTCCGTTCCGGGTGTAGATTTCCTTTCCGTTATAGATGCCCTTTCTGCCCAAGGTCTTCTCCACCTGCGGCAGCAGCCACTGTTCCACCTTTGCATCCGGAGCTTTTTGCTGCAAAGCCTGTCGCATGGCATCCGTGTCCTTTACCATCTTTGCAGGCTCATTTCCGGCATCCAGATACTCGTACGCCCTCTTTAACCACAGGTACAGTTTCGGCGGGATCAGGCGGTTCACTTTTTCTGCCTCCTTCACCGCCTGCAGCACAGCATTTGCTTTGTCGTGGTTGCCGTTCTTGGCATCCGTCTCCACAATATCCCGCAGCACATCTTCTCCGCCTACCGCCTCGATGATTCGTTCGCTTCTGGCTTTCTGTTCTTCCGTAAAACGCTGCTCCTGCTTCGTCACAACATCCACGTCTTCACCCTGCGCTGCCAGATACGCAGCCTTCACCGCGTCGCTGTGTGCCAGCTCCTCCGCGATCTGCTGCGGGCTCTTTCTGGACACTTCCATGTCCATCGTTCCGGTTATGACATTGCCCCGGGCAAATTCTCCCCCAGCGGTCTGGCGGCTCAGCTGTGCAAGCGTAGCGTTCAGCGCTCTTGCTTTGTCCGCGTGCACCTCGTACTCCACGCCCGGCCTTGTCGGGGTCCACGCATCCGCGCCGTACACCCGGTTTGCCTTGTCCACCATGGGGTCAATAGTGTCGCTGCCAAATACCAGCGATACCGGCCCGTACTTCGTGTGCCCCTCCCGGGCCTTCACCACCGCAATGGACGGCGACGGCATCCCGCCCAGCTGCAGCGCCTCGCGCAGGTTCTGCTCGGTCAGGTTGTGCACCGCCACCAGCTTCTTCTGGCCGTCCACCTCCACCGGTGCGCTAAGCGCAAACCGCACTGTTTTCTGCACAGCTGCATTGTTTTCCTTGCTTTCGCCAGCATCCTGTGCTATACTTGCCTTAGCAGGAAAGCCCGGGCGTTCACCGCCCTCCTCGGTCTTGAAGACCGTGTCAGCGCTTTCCTGTTTTTGTTTTATATGCCCCTCGTTGTCCAGCACAAGCATACTGCCATCCGATCCGCATACTTCGTGCACATAAAACTTATTCCCCTGTTTTGTACTGCGGTACTCGTTCACGATCACCGCTTCATAAATGGTCGTTCCTCCAACCGTCACAGGTGCCACAAACGTATGGGTGTCGTAGCCTCTACCCTTCCAGTTTTCGGTAGTTCCAATTTGTTCTCCGTACCGGATCACATCCGGGATCGCCGCCGCAGCGATCTGCTTCACAGGTCCATTCCCGTGCTGCACAGTCGCCTTTGCACCTTTTCTGGAAAGCTCCACAACACCAAAGCCGTCGCGTTCCACTTTTCCGCCAATGGATTCAAAGTACCTCACAATATTCTCGGCATTTTCCTTGTTGGTTGCTCCATACGCAACTTCGTTGCCCGTGATCGTTGCCACCGGCTCCATCCGGTCCAGCTGTTTCAGGTGTTCGTTCAGCTGTTTTTCCAGCGTTTCCTCGCCTTCCGCAAGCTGGAACCGCACCCCCTTCGCCGCGCCGTTGCTTTTAATGGCAGCGGCGTTTTCTTTTGCCGCCCGCAGGTTGTCCATCGCCTTTTCTGCGTGCGCAAAATAGGCATCCTGCAAAGCCTTCTTCTGCGCCTGGGCAAGATTCTTTGCGTGCAGCGCCGCCCGGTTCTCCGGGTCGATGGTCAGTATCTCCTTTGCCTTGCTGATGATGCTGCTCAAAAGCTGCTTCACCGCGTTCACGGCCTTGGTAATGGTGCCTGCCTTGCCCGCGTTCTTGTCCGCCTGCACCCGCTGGAACTGTGCCCACCGGGTCATGTCCTCCACGGTCTCAAAAATGCCGCTCCAGCTGTCGGCCACCAGCTCCTCCGCAGCCTGTTCATAGGTCAGGTTCTGGGCTGCGTAGTCCTGCATCTTGTCCCGGATCATCCGGTCCACGTTCTCGTAGCCCTCACTCTCTGCCATATACTCCAGCGCCATGTCCATCAGCGCCTTTGCGCCCTCCGCGTCCAAAGCGTTGTACCAGTGATAGTCCTCGTGCAGGATCGTTGCAAACACATTTTCGTTCCCGTCCGCAAAGAAAATGCGTCCCGTCTCTGTGTCGATGTACGCCTTCACCCGCTTGCTGGGCGTTCCGTCCGGTCCCCGCAGCACGCTCTTTAAAACAGCATCCGTGCCGGTACTCTCTGCGTTCAGCCGGATCAGCTGGGTCGCCAGCTCGTCCGCCGTCCGCAGGCTGCCTTTCCAGATAACCCGGCCTTCGCCGCTGGTGCTCTGGCTGCTAAGCGCACCGCCCAGCCCGCCTGCTGCTTCGGTCTCTCCCTGCCCCTGCGTCCACGCTGCCTGCAAAGCCTCCTTGCCGCCGGGCTGCTGCAGCACATAGTTTGTAAAACCCGCCAGTCCGCTGGTGCTGCCCGCCAGCTCCAGCGCCTTGTCAAAGGTCTTTACCCCCTCCATCTGTCCAAGCCGGTACATACAGCTCGCCGCCGAGGTATACCGGTCAAGGTCTGTAATGCTGTCCGGCACCATCCGGCTGATGGTCTCGCTCGCGCCCCGGCTCACCTTCCACCGGCTCAGCTCCCGCTGTACGCTGCGCTGCTTTTCGGTCAGGCTCTGCTGCCGCAGTCCGTAGGTCTCCCGCAGCGCGCCGCTCTGGGTCGTGTCTGCTTCCCCGGCCTGTACCGGCTGCACAGTTTCCACACTTTCCCCGGCCTTTTCCACGTTCCTCTGAGAAAGACTTCCCCCTTCGGGAGAGCTCCGTTCCTGCGCCGCCGACTGGCTCGCAGGAACGGTGAGAGGACTCTGTTCCTCAAGCGCTTCCTCCGCAGCCTGCTGCTGCGCTGTCTGCGCCACCGTCTCTTCGCTCTGCACCCGCTGCGCTGCAACCTCCCGCAGCGTGCGCCGGGTCGCTGCCGCCGTGTCCGGCAGCTGTATGCCATAGGCTGCCTCAAACGCTGCCCGGTTCGCCTCGTTCCCGGCCTCCGGTGCAAACATCCTGATGGTCTTTCCTGTCAGCTGCTGCGTCTGCGCCATCTGCTCAAACTGCTGCACCGCTGCATTATCGCTCACCGGCGCCGCGTCAGCAGTCTGCGCCACCGTCTGGCTCGCGGGAACGGTAAGAGGGTTCTGCTCCTCAAACGCAGCGTCCTCCATGACCTGCGCCGCAGCTGCTTCCTCCCGCTGCACCTGCTGTGCAGCCTGTACCGCATCCACCTGCTGCTCTGCTGTCCGCTGTGCCTGTGCCGCACTCTCCCCGGGCTCCATCGCTCTCTTTTCCATCGCCCGGTACTCCTGTGCCAGCTGTGCGGCCTGCTGCTGTGCCTGTACCTGCTGCGCCTTGTAGTCGATCTGTGCGCTCATCGCGCCCAGCCCCGTGCCCACGGCACCGCCCAGCGCACCGGACGTGCCGCCAGTCAGGCCGCTCTGCAAGGCAGTCACAAAGGTCTCCGGCTTCAAAAGCGCCTCGGCCGCTTCCGTGTCCCCGCCCAGTACGGCATCAATGGCGGTGTCTGCATAGGTCTCCACAAAGGCCTGCACCGCGTTGTCCACACCGCCGGTCAATGCGTTCGCAACCGCCGGGTATGCCTTGGCAAATGCGCTGTCCCCGCCAAGGCCGCGCACCCAGTCCGCGATCTGCCCCGCCAGCGTGTTCTTTGCATAGTCCGCGCCCATGCTCCGGGCAAGGTCTGCCGCGCCCACCGAGTTGATGGCCCATCCCGCGCCAAACTTCGCAAGACCGGTGGCAAGCGTTCTGCCTGCGCTCTGTCCCTTCTCCACGCTCTGTCCCATGCTCTCTGCCGCGCCCTGCGCGCTCAGCACCGGCAGCACCAGATACGGGCTTACGCCCGCCACCGCAAGGTTCTCCGCCGCACTGCTTGCAATGCCCATGGCAGTCCGCGCCGCCGGGGTCATGCCCGCCTGCGCTGCCTCTGTGTGCCGCTTGCCGTAGTCGTACAGCTTGTACCCAAGGGTGTCCTTGTCCACGCTGTCCGCCACCTTTGTCCCCGCAATGCGGCTGCGCATGGTGTCGATCTCCGCCTGCGTGTATCCCTTTTCCAAAAGCTCTGCATCGGTGTACGGCTGCATGCTCGTTGCCGTGCTGCCCTGCTGGGCGTAGGTGGTCTTGCCGCCGGTCAGCATTCCCAGCAGCTTCTCCTGCCGTGTATCCCCCTGCACCTCTTCCCGCAGCGCTTTCCAGTTTTTCCGGGTCTCCATCTCGTTCCAGATGCTCACCCCAAGGTTCTCACCCACCAGAATCGGCGCTGCCGCCACCGTTGCCGCAATGCCTTTTGCCGTGTCCGCGCCGCGCCGCACAAACACCTCTGCCGGGTTGTAGGCCGGGTATTCGGTCAGGTACTGCCGCGCCTTGTCGATCTCCTGCTGGCTGTACCCCATCCCCCGCAACTGCGCGTCCGTGTACTTTGCCTTCGTCTCCTTCTCCCTGCTTGCGCTGCGGCTCGTGCCGCTCTGGGCGTAGCTGGTGTATGCGCCGCCGCCCGCGCCCGCCGTGGGCGCTCTGGCGCTGGTCCCCTGCTGGGCGTAGCTGGTGTAGTCCTGCTCCTTCTGCCGCATCAGGTCCACCAGCTCCCGGTGCCGCGTGTCCGCATCCATCCACAGGTTCCACCGGTCAAAGTCATCCCGCTTTACAGCATTGGCTGCCTGTGCCCGCTGCTGCGGGGTGTTGTCCCCGCCCGCATAGTTCCAGTCCGGTTCGTAGTCCTCCTGCCGGTCGGTCTTTACCGGGCTGCCGGTCGCCGTGCCCAGCACGCTGTCCAGCACCTCGTCCGCCAGCTTCTTGTTGTCCAGCGTCCCCAGCTGCCGCGTGCCGCCGCCCATCCAGCGGGTATCCGTGCTGCCCTGTGGCAGCTGCACCCGGGTCTGCAAGGGGCTTTCCACAGCCGTCCGCACCCCGCTGCCGCTCCGGCTCTGCGCCATACGGTTGCTTACCCTGTTTGCCTCGTTCTGCTTTTTCTGGTAGTTTTCCTCCCACCGGTTCATCTGCTCTTTGGTAGCCGGTTCTGTCTGCGCCGGGTGATAGCTGTCCTCGTTCTTCTTATCCTTGTACTTTCCCTCGTAATTGCGGCTCCACTGCGCCATCTGCGCTTTTGTCACTGCCATAGCGTTCTCCTTTATTTCAGCGTGCCCATCGCGTATGCGATCTCGTCCTCAGAGTATCCTTGCAACCGCAGGCTGTTGTAAATGGTCTGCTCGTCCGAGCCTCTGCTCTGCTGTCCCTGCGCCGCATTTGCCGCCACCTGCATCCGTTTCGTCGTAATGCCGGTGCCCGGTTCGCTGTCCGTCAGCCACCCCGCATCCGTCAGGGTCTTTTTGTAAAAGCTGTACATCGGGTCCGTGCTGGTCATCCCCTTAAACGCCTTGGACATGCTCATCAGCTGGCTGTTGGTAAATCCACTGCTGCCGGTCTTTCTGCCGGAAGAACTGCTTCCGCTGCTTCTTCCGCTGCCCCCGCTTCTGCTTTTGCCGCTCCCGCCCGTCCCGGTGATCGCACTCTTCTGCCGCGCAAGCGCCAGCGCACTGGCGTTCTGCCGCCCGGCAATGGTGCTGTAATAGTCGGTGCTTCCCGGGTCGATGCCCGCCAGCTGCAAATAGCTCTTTGCGCCGGTGTCGTTGCCGCTGCTTGCAAGGCTTGCCCCCTGCAGCAGCGCCGCCATCTGCTCCTTGGTGGTGTCGCTCATGCCCTGCCATGCGTCCAGCATCGTGCTGTCCAGCCCGTACTTTGCCAAGGTCTGGTTTGCCAGCTCGTCAAACCCCGCCTGCTTAAAGGCCGATGCCTGCTCCATCGCCGCCAGCTGGTCGCTCAGCTGCGTCCGGCTCAGGCTGTCCGCGTACTGCTTCTCCCCAAAATCGTTCTCCCACTGCTGCTGCGTGTACCCCATGTATCCGTCATACCCGGCCTTCGCCACGCTTCCAATGCCCTTGATGATGTTCCAGATGTTGTTTTTCGCGTCCTCGCCTTCCTGCCGCGCCTGTCCCAGCCGTCCGTACAGGTAGTTGCGCCAGCTTTGTGCATTTGCCGTGTCCTGCGCCGCTTCGCTGCGCTCCATGCTGTCCTGCCCCAGCAGGGTGCTTACCATGTCCGCGTTCCCCGCAAGCTCGTTCTGCCACTGCTGCAGCGCCTTGCTGCGCAGCGCGGCCAGCGCCGTGCCCGCGCTGGCGGTCTGGTCTGCCGCCGTCTGGTTCACCACGCTCTTCGTCCAGTCCGTGCCGTACCCGCCGCTAAGGCCTTGCGCCGTGCCCAGCGCTGCCGCTGCACTGTCCGCAGCGTTCCCCTGTACCCGGTTTTTGTACTCCCGGAACGCCTCGCTCAGCGCCGCGTCGGTCACGCCGGTGTCGTTCATCCCGCCGATCTTGTCAAGCCTATCGTTCACCTGCCCGGTGTACGCGCTCTCGTATGCGCCGGGCACTTCCTGCTCGGCCTGCGCCAGTCTGTCCTTTGCGTTCTTCAGCTTCTTCATCGTGCTCATGCTCCGCACTTCCTTTCTTACAGCAGCATCATAATGGCCTTAATGATCCACGGTGCAGCAGTTGCTATCATCTGTCCAATGCCCGTTGCGGTCTGAATGCCGTTTGCCTTCTTCTGCTGGTCGGCATTGTAGGCGTTGTTATACTCGTTCTGCCGGTATTCCAGCCCGTCGTACCAGTTGCTCAGGTTCTGCTGGTAGGTGTTGTACGCGCTGTTCTCCGCCTGCTGCAGGCTCGAAAGCTGGCTCTGCAGCCCGTTCTTTTTGGCGTTGTACTCTCCAAGGCTCTGGTTGTACAGCCCGTCCAGCACACTGTCCAGCCGGTCCATCGTGCTGGCGTAGGCGGTCTGCCCCGCCTGCGTGCCGTAGCTGTTGGCATACCCACCGGTCAGCGCCGCCGCGCTGGCCTGTGCGTTCTCGTTGTCCTTCTGCGCCTGCCGGGTGTACTGGTCCTTGTACTGCTTGTAGGCCGTGTCCGCATCCGGGTCGTAGTCAAACTCGCCCATGTCCTCCAGCTTTCCCAGCACGTTGTCGATCTTCGGCTTGTACTGGCTCTGGTACGCGCCGGGTTTCGTCTGCTCGTACTGCTCCAGCGCCGTCTTTGCCTCGTTCAGTCTGCTCATGTGTTCACCTTCCTTACAAATTCCTCGTTCATGTTCTCAGTGTCCAGATGGCTCAGCACATACTCAAGCTGCTCCTGCAGCTGGTACAGGTAATTGCGCAACTCCCGCGCATCCTCCGGGTCCATCTTTTCCCCAAACTGCGGCAGTGCAATGCCGCTCAGCCCCGCCAGACTTGCCATATCTTCTCCTTTCCTTCTAAAAAGGCGCCCCCTTGGGAGAGCTGTTTCACCGCGTCGCGTCAGCGGACGGTGAAACTGAAGGGGTTTCCTCATTTTTTAGGCCTTGCCCCCTGCACCCGGTTGCCGCTGCTGTCCGCCAGCGTCAGCGCCATGCTCCGCAGCGCGATCTGCCCTGTCCCGCTCAGCCGGATGCGCAGCGTATCGCACCGCCGGGGCACAAACGGCATGTTCAGCCGGCTGTACTGTTCCATTGCCACGCAGCTGGCCACGTCCTCAAACGCTCCGCCGTCGTAGCTCGCCGCCACGGTCAGCACACTGGGTGTCTGTGCGTCCACCCGCAGGGTGATCCGGCTCACATACTTGTCGTCCGGTACGCTCATGCCAATGTCACCGCTCACCGCGTAAAACTCCAGCTCCTCCTCCGGCTCCTCCGCATCTGCGCCGTCTCCCGCTGTCTGCGCCCATAGGTTCTCCCCGTCCCACAGGTACAGCCGCCGCCCGCCGCTCACCATCTCCAGCGCCCTGCCGCTCTCCCTGTGCCAGATCCCGCGCTCGGTGTCGTACACCAGCAGCCTGTCCTCTTCGCTGCCCGGGTGCCGCAGGTACAGGTAATACCGCTGCCCCACGCACCCCGCCGCCGTCCAGTCCACGCTCTGCAGCTTCTCCTCGTCCAGCGCCGCCGAAATCTTCACCGGCAGGCTCCCGTCCCACAGCATCACGCCGTCGTTGCTCAGGTAATAAAGCGCCTCGTTCAGCACACACAGGCTGCGCCCGGCATTCGCCGCCACGCCCCGGCACCGCACGCTGCTCACCCTAAAATCGCTCGGCTTTGTGCCGTACAGCTTGTGCAGGATGTTCTCCTTAAAAAACAGTACATACCCCATGCAGCTTGCCGCGCCGGTAAACGCGCCCTCGCTGCCCACGCCCACCGCGTAGCTGTCCGCCGCCGTGCCCTGATAGCTGTACCAGTTGGTTGCATCGCCCAGCTTGCTGGCGTAAATGCTGTTCTCTGCGGTGCTGCAGCCCCATACCCGGTTGTCCTGCACCGTCACAAAATCCAGCTCCGGCACCCGCCGCTCTATCTCCACGCTGTTTGCCTGCCGGTCAAACTCCTGCCGCGTGCCGCCGTCCATGCTGCTCCACACCGTCCGGTCCTTCGTCACGGTCAGGGTGCCGTAGTACATCGGGCTGTCCTCGTTGGCCGCAATGGTCATCACCAGCGCGTCCTTCTCCGCGCTCACCAGCTGTAACTCGCCCTCCAGCGTCTGCCCCAGCGCGTACAGCACCGTGCCCGGCATCCCGGTCACGGTCACTGCATCCCCCGCCCGGAATCCCTCTCCCACGCCGCTGCACTCCATCCGGCAGCAGTTCAGCAGCACCTGCTCCCAGCTCTCCGTCCTCTCGTGGTAGATCTTCACCACGCTCTTTTGCCCCCACGGCAGCGCTGCATCCTGCTGCAGCCACACCATCCCGTCGGTCTTTTCGCTCGGCTCCTCGGTGCTGCAGTGGTTTGCGGTGTAGGTCTTGCCTGCCGTGTCGCAGGGCATCAGCCGCAGCTGCGCCTCGCTCTGGCTCCAGCTGTTTTCCATCTCGGTCAGCGTCCGCGCCTCGGTGTCAAACATCTTCTTGTCTGGCCAGATCAGCACCCTGCGCCCCATGCCCACCATCTGCTTCCGGCTCCGGCTCAGCGCATCCGGCAGCACCGTCTGCACCCCGTCGCGCCCGGTGTACTCCAGCGTGCCCCCGATGCACAGCAGCAGCCCGTCCAGATAATACGCGCCCTGCACATCCTTTTGCTCCCGCACCTTTTCCCGCAGCCGCCGGGTCTGCAATGCCGGGTATCCCCGGCTGGAAAAATTCATGCTCTCGCTCAGCTCCGCCTCGCTGCACCCGTAGGTCTCGTTTAAGCCCCCGAACGCCCGCAGCAGCTGCCTTGCGCCCGAAATCACGTTCAGCTTCGTCCCGTCCAGCATCTCAGTCCCTCCACTGCGCCCCGCCCGCCGGTGCAAAGCTGCGCCGCATCCACGCCGCAAACTCCTGCACCGCGTCCGCGTATAGCTGCATCTCGTTGGCAGCCCGCGCTGTCTCGCCCAACGCCAGATCCATCTGTGCGCACAGCCAGTGCGGGTAAATGCTCCCCGCAAAGGCCTCCGGTGCCATCAGATCGGTGTCATACTCCAGCCCGTCCCGCCAGCTCACGTCCGCGCCCACCGCATCAAAGTCCCTGCAGCTGCTGCGCTCCACCACCGTTTTGCGCAGCCGCGCATCGCACTCCCGCAGCCAGCTCTGTTTCAGCTGGTCATCAAAGTCGTTGTTCGGCCGCATCCCGTCGGCCATTTCTACCGCCATCCCCGCCGTCATATCTTTTCTCCTTTCCTGCAAACAAGGCTCCCTCCCAGAGGGAGCTGTTTCACCGCGCCGCTTTCAGCGGACGGTGAAACTGAGGGAGTTCTTTCCTATCAAAAACACCCGGCACAGCAAGTGCCTGCCGTACCGGGTGTCTATCCGTTTTAACTTGCCGGTAACTTGCCAGCAAGCTGCGGCACAATGCCGCCGGGCGGTCTTACAGCCGCTGCAATGCAGGCACGTCCTGCGCTTTTGCAACCGCCGCCGCGATCTTCTCATTTGCTGCGTTGTCCATCTCCTCGCTGTGGCGCAGCACCTCGGCCACCGCCGCAGGCACCTCCACGTCCACACCGCGCTGGATCAGATACGCCTCGCCGTTCACGCTCACAAAGCGTGCGCCGGAATACCGGCCGTTGTCCTTGAACAGATGGATGATCTCCGTCTTGGGCTTTTCCGCCTGCACCGCCTCGTTGCCCACGTCCTCCACAGGCTTTTCCGCCTGCACCGCTGCCTTCTTCTCTGCCATGTTCATTCTCCTTTCTCAGTTCGCCTGTGCCTTTGCGCTGTACCGCTCAGAGCAGCTCTCAATGCGCACCATGTACTGCTCACTCAGGCGTTCTGCGGTCTTCACGGCCTTCCAGCCCACGGACGCGCGCTGGTTCAGCGGGTCGTCGCCGTAGCCCAGCTGCTTCACAATGTGCTGCAGGCCTCCGCCCTCCAGCTCAGTGGTGGCGTAGGCGTGTGCGCCCAGCACCAGCGTGCCGAACACCGCAAGGCCCTCCGGGCAGCCGGTGCCCTTCCAGATCTTTGCTTCGCTGGTCTCCACAAACCGCACATTGTTGATCTTGCCGATCTCGCCCTCAAAGATCTCATCGGGGCTTGCGTACTTGTGGGCCTCCATCCAGTTGGGGTCGCGCTTGATGTCGTAGGTTGCATACGGGTGGATGATGCACACATAGCTGCCGCCCGCGTTGCCCACGGGGTCAGTGTTCTGCACCTTCAGCTGCGCCACCGCCTGATCGATCAGATCCACGGTCAGCTGCGCCGTCTTGTCCAGATCCGCCCGGCTGGTCACCGCCGTCTCCGCGCCGCCCGCGCCGATCTTGGGTGCATAGATCACATTGGTACCGCCGCACAGGATATCCCGCACAATGGTGTCCATGGTTCTGCCGGACTGGCTCGCCAGCACGCTGGTAGCCTGCACCACGTTGTTGTCGATGGTGGTCATCTGCACTATGTCGGTCAGGGGCACCCAGCCGCCGTACTGGTGCACCTCAGCGGTCACCGTGCTCACGGTCAGTGCCTGGCCTTCCGGGGTCACGCCCTCGGTCAGCGGGGTGGTCGCTTTCGGCAGCGCCTCATACTTGCGGAACTCAATGGTCTTGCCATTGTTCGCAGGGATGGGGTAGCTGTCGCCAAACTGGTCATGCACCAGCGCCGGCAGTGCCTGATCGATCAGGCGCTTCTCGTAAAAGGTCTTCATCTCCGCGGTCATACCGCTGGAGCCGGTGGTGTTCTGCAGCTGCTCGTGGGCATCCGCAAACTGCTGCAGGTTCATCTTCTTCCACTTCATTCTTGTGTCCTCCTTCAAAGGTTTATCTCTCTCACGCCCTCGCGTGGGAAATCACAGTACAATTTTCTCTCCCCGCCGTGCCCGGCGTTCCAGCTCCTCCCGCTGTCGGCGGGTGGTGTTGCTGATGTCAAACTTGGTGGTCACAGCGCCGCCGGGGCGGGTGCCGTTCTCGCCGGGTCTCGCCGCCCGCTGCTGGATCCGCGCCGTCACGCCCTGCTCCACGGTCTGGGCGGTGCGTGCGGTGGCCTGCTCCATAATGTGGTTAAAGTAGGCCGCCCGGTATGCGTCCGGCAGGCTCACGCCCCGCCGCATCAGCTCGCCCACCTGTTCGTTCGCCAGCACCTCTCCCAGATCAAAGTCCGGGTACTGGGCTTTCAGTTGCGCCGCCTCTGCATCCCACTGCGCCCGGATCTGTGCCGCCCGCCGCTGCCGCACCGCCTCCTGCTGTGCCGCCTGCAGCTTTGCGTTCTGGTCGTTGGCTCTGCGCAGATCACTTTCCATCTTGTCCAGCTCCCGCGCCGTCTTCACGCTTACGCCCCGCTGCTGCGCCAGCTCCTCGTAGTAGGCCTCGTCCTTCACCTTGCCGTTCTTCACGGCCTCGATCAGTCCGTCCACGTCCTCGCCGTCCACGCCGTATGCCTCGCTCAGCGCCTGCCGCAGGGCAGCCGCTTTGGGGTCTGCGTGCACCGCCTCACCCGCCTTGATGATGGCCTGCTGCAGCAGCTCATTGAAAATGTCGCTGTACTCGCCGCCGTCCCGCACCAGCGCCCCAAAGGCCTTGCGCTTTTCCTCCGGGGTCTTTTCCACCTTCTGCTCCTGCGGCTTCTCCTCGGTCGGCTTCTCGCTTTCCTGCGGCTGCGTCTCCGGCTGACCGCTCGGCTGAGGGGGCTGTTCCGCCGGCTTTCCCCGCAGCGCACCGCTGCGCCGTGCCAGCCGCTCCTGTGCCGGACGCAGCGCAGGCTCCTGCACCGCCGGGGCTGCCTCTGCACCGCCCTCTCCGGCAGCTGCACTGCCACCAGCGTCACCATCTGCAAACAGCTGCAGATCCATGCCGCCAAACGGGTTGTGGCTCCCAGCGTCCACTTCGTGCCTTGGGCGGCAC
>ERZ773106.665-NODE-665-length-33081-cov-6.166051_pt1 | contig 33081 bp, 34 predicted proteins | sample MGYA00580572_ERZ773106 | MGnify/ENA primary metagenome ERZ773106 (study PRJEB29015, sample SAMEA2737868) | human gut metagenome | biome: human gut; feature: human-associated habitat; material: faeces | place: China | collected 2012 ... | reverse complement strand
CAATGTATCATAGAAAAAGAAGATGTCTCCTTGAATGCTGAATTCCATTAACGTATCCATATCTCTATCTCCTGTTCTTTTGTTGCTCTCAGTATATCAGGCTGCGGATCTACAGTCTATCAAAAGGAAGCATCGAAAGCATTCTTCTACCTTTCCAACAGATCCGCTCAACTTGCAAGCCGTTACTCGGTTTTTCTACTCTGCTGCAAAGCCGCAAAGGAAAAAGCGGCGCTGCACCGCTCTTTCCTTTACTGCCTTTTCCGTTGGATCTTAGCAGATCTGCACGATCTGCTCCCACAGCAGGATGTGCTTTTCATCAACGGCTTTGTTGTCATGATAATGGCCGAACAGCCAGTAATGGTATTTTGCTCTTTCCCGTACATCTTGCAGGAAGTCCGTGAGCCGATCCGCCTCGTTGTGGCGGCTGCCCATGAGGGCGATGCTGGTGGGGGCGCAGTGGGTGATGATGTAGTCCACCTGCCAGCCGACCGCGTCGAGGCTTCGCCGTGCCTCGGCGTATTCCTCATCGGATGGCAGTTCCTGCGCCCACCAAGAAATGTGGTTGATGCGGTATCTCGCTCTTGGCTTGCGCTGGAGCATCATGAGCCTTCGCTCAAAATCCGGGGCGTCCGGCTCTAAAATCCCATCCTCAATGTCATGGCTTTTGGCACCGCCCATGGTGAAGAAGCGGTAACTCTCCAGCTCGAAGATCTGACCGCGCATCAGGTGCAGCGCATGAGGGCGAATGCGGTGTACCTTGCCGCCGTGCCACTCCGCCACAGGGTAACGCTCCAGTGCATCATAGTTTTCGTGGTTGCCGCAGACGAAGGCCAGTGTGAAGGGCAGGCGTTCCAGCCAATCCAGCGTTTCATCGTCGCGGCTATCGCCAAACCACACGCCGCCGAAATCGCCGGTGATGATGACCGTGTCATCCTTCGTCATGTTAGCTTGTTCCGGGAAGCATTCCGATTGGAAACGCTGGAAGTTTCCGTGGCAATCGCCAGTCACATAAATCATGCGAATTTCCTCCTCTTAGGTTGGTCTACGGACTGTTCAATTTCTACGCCGTTGCGGAAGGTAACCTTGATACGGTTGCCCGCCAGAACCGTGACTTTTTCCAGCATCTGATAGACTACGCCATCGTCCCACTCTATAATTCCCATGGTCACCGCGGTCATTGCCGAGGCTGCCGCATGGATACGGCGGCCAATCTGCTCCTGTTCCTGCCGGATACTGAGAATAGCGGCCTTTCGGCGTTTCAGTTCCTCCATTGTGGTGGAGATGGCACGGAAACGCTCGGCGTATTCGTCCGCGTCACCATTTGCCGCCTCTGCCAGAAGCATATCGAATTGCTTACCCAACTCCGTGACCGCCCGGTCGATATCCCCAAGGCTCATGCTCTCACCGGGGACCGGAGCCAATTCCTGCTCCATCGCATCCACGAGCTGATCCGCCAGCACCTTGCGCCCCGACATGGAGGCGTTGATGGCTGCCAGCACCGCCTGCTGGAGCGGCGATTCGTCCAGCGTTGGAGATTCTTTGCAGTATTTCTTGCCATAATCCAATCGGCTGCTGCAGCGCCATACGGCACGTTTCTCACCGTGCTGTGTCCACACCACTCTGCGGTATGCCGTGCCGCACTCACCGCAGAACAGCAGACCACTGAGCGCGTACTTGCCGCTGTAGCGGCTCATACCTGTGGGAGCGCTCTTTTTCGTGCCGCCGGTCTGAGCCCGACGCCTCGCCAATTCCATCTGCACAGCATCGAACCGTTCTCGCGGGATGATGGCCTCATGGTGGTTCTGAATCAGATACATGGGAAGCTGTCCGGTATTTCGGATGACCTGCTTGCTGATGCAGTCTCGAATGAAGGTCTTCTGGAGCAGGACGTCACCGCAGTATTTTTCATCAGAGAGAATCGTCCGCAGATTGGAGGTTGTCCATTCCGTCGTTCCTGCCGAATTCTTGAATCCGCCGGTTTCCAAGGTTTCCTTGATATTGCGCAGCGTTTGACCGGATAGGTACAGCTCGTAAATTTTTCGGACAGTCTCTGCCTGCTCTGCGTTGACCACCATCTCTCCGTCAGGTCCTTTTTCGTACCCCAGCAGGGTCTTATACTGGATGTTTGCCTTTCCCGTCCGCATCGCCTGATGCTTGCCCCATTTGACGCGGGAGGATATCCCTTCGCTTTCGGACTGTGCGAAGGCACCGTGGATGGTGATGAGGAATTCGCTTTCCGGGTAGATAGAATTGATGTTCTGCTCCTCGAAGATGACCGGGATGCCCATGCTGCGCAGCTCGCGGGTATAACTCAGGGTGTCCACGGTGTTACGGGCGAAGCGGGATACCGATTTGGCGAGGATCATGTCGATCTTGCCCTTCCTGCACTGGCGGATCATGCGAAGAAAATCCTTGCGCTTGCAGGCGGAGGTACCGGTGATACCCTCATCCGCGAAGATATCCGCCATCGTCCAGTTGGGATTTGCCATGATCTTTTCCGTGTAGTAGTCTCTCTGGTTCTCATAACTGTTAAGCTGCTCATCTTTTTTCGTAGACACACGGCAGTATGCAGCTACCCGAAGATTTTTCTTCTTTTTCTGGTCTTGAAGTGTTTCTTCCTTTGCAGGGATGATAATGACTTTCGGCTCAGGGCGGGTCTGCGTCATGCTTGATCACGCTCCTCCAAGACTTGGTTGTTTTTCAGAACGACGCGCACATTATCACCGCAACACTCGATTTTGCGAACTCCCTGCTTTAAAAGGTTTGCATCCAAATCCCGCAGCTTTGTTTGCTTCCCGAAGATGCTGCGGAGCCGGTGGGCTTCGTATTCCTCCATCTCGACGCTCACAAGGGTCAGTACCGCCAACTCCATTGCCTTTTGGCGCGCGATTTCTTCATCCACAGGAGGTGTCTGCAGCAGCTTGTCCAGTTCCAGCCGGCGTTGCCTGATGTCTTCCGTGGTGGGAACACTGGATGATTCTATCTTGATGAGCTGCGGATCATCGACCACCTGATTCAGTATCTTGAGGACTTTTCGTGCTACGCTGTCGGGTACGATGCCGCCGCACAGCCTGCGCAGTTCTTTCTGTGCTGGTGTCTGCTTATACTCAGGGCGTATCTCTTTTCTGCGTTCCTGGGCAGCGTAGAACTGCTCCGTCGGGATGAGCACGGGGAAATGCTTTTCACCGATGTATCGGTCATCCTCCAGAATTCGTGCTACCATATTTTTGTTCCACGGCTTGTCCCCGTCATATGGAACATCCTCCGTCTGAAGCCGTTCGGCAAGCTGTTTGAAGGAGGCTCCGGCGAGGTATTGCAGGTAGATGCTCCGTACCGTTTCCGCCTCCTGCGGCTGCGGCACGATCTCACCAAACTCCATCTTGTAGCCGAATGGCTGTTTTCGATTTCCCATTATCTTTGCGTCCTTTCTATTTTTTCTGTGACCTCCAGTCCGTTGAGAAGCCGGAAGCACAGTTTTTCATTGTCCACGACCTCGATTTTCTCGACCAGGTCGCTGAATAGTTGCTCATCGAAGGCGTCCAGCCAGTCCGGCCCGCTTTCAAGAACATCCAGCAGATCCTGTGTTTGCTGAATGGTGTGGTCCTCCTCAGATCGCAGGATGCGTTCCTTTTGGAGTTTCAGTTCCCGGCGGCGTTCCGCAAGCAGATTGCTGCGGGATATAAAAATGTCAGGATTGACGCTGCCCTGCTGCTTGAGCTGGGTCAGAAGTCGTTCCTGACTGGCAATATCCGATATTTGTTTGTTGATCTCCACGATGTTTTCACTCCAGAGAAGGCTGCCGGTTTTGGCAGCGTGGAAGTCAGAGATGAGTTGTGTAAGTACTCCTATACCGTAGTATTTGAGTTTGTAGTACAGTCGAAGGAACGCCTGCAATACCTGTTCCTCCGGAAGCGGCAGCATACTGCACTTATGTACATCTTTCTCATGTGCCATGCATGTCCAGTAGTTCTTCCCTCGTACTTTTTTAAGCCGAAATGTGGAACCGCATTCCGCACACTTTATCTTTTTGCTGAACGGTGTTGACACGCTATCACCAGCAAATGCTATTCTTTTTCTTTTTAGCAGTTCCTGAACCCTTTCGAACTTTTCGCGCTCTATAATAGCCGGATGAGATTGCTTTACAAAGACCTGCCGATACTTACCGAGATTTCGTTTTCTAAATCTCGGCAGTTCTTGCGCCGTATATGTTTTTTGCAGTAAGCAGTCCCCTGCGTATTTTTCATTATGGAGAATATACAGGATAGAACTCTCCTGCCAATACGAAGTCTTATCTCTCGTAGGGATATCCATTTTACTGACTCTCTTTGCTATACCCGAGATGCTCTCTCCTTGCAAGGACATATCAAAAATTTCTTTGACAACTTCTGCTTCTTCCGTGTTGATTTTCAATCGTCCATCTGCCAGCATGTAACCAAACGGTGCTTTATTGGTGGAAAATCTGCCCTTGTCGATTCGAGTCCGGTAACTCCACCGCATTCGCTCGGAGATAGCTTCACTTTCCCGTTGAGCCAATGCTGCGAACATGGCGATAAGAACTTCGCCGGATACCTGCGCGGTGTCGATGTTCTGTTCCTCGAAGTAGACGCTGACGCCCAGCGCAGCCAATTCCCGCACCGCTTCCAGACTCTCTTTGGTATTGCGGGCAAAGCGTGAGGATGACTTCACAAGGATACGGTCGATGCGCCCTTTCCGGCAGTCCTCCATCATCCGCAGAAAGTCATCCCGCTTGTCTATGGACGTGCCGGTGATGCCCTGGTCGGCGTATATGTCCGCCAGCTCCCAATCGGGGTTATCTGTGATGAGCTTGGAGTAGTAGGCATTCTGCGCGGCGAAGGAGTGCTTCTGATCCTCGGAGTTGGAACTGACGCGGGCGTATGCCGCCACGCGGAGTTTTCGTGCGGCTTCTTGATTGGCTGCCGGGATCGTAATGACTCGTGGAGCCATGGCCAGAGAACCGTTGGTTTTCTCCTTACCGCTCATTTGCTGCCACCTCCCTTGTCAGCAACACACAATACCATGAAGCATCCGCAATAGCTATACCTAAAAGCGAAGAAATCAAAGAGAAATAATGATGTCCGCGCCAAGCTGTACCATCAGTCGCGCGGCAATCTTTTTTGCCTCGCTGCCGCTGACCAGTCCCTGCTCCCGCAGACCGCGGAGCAGGGTGACGATGCCGAGATAATCTGCGTTTGGATTCATTCGAATTCCTCCTCTTTCTTTGATTTAATTTGAATGATAATGAAAACTCCCAAGCCCACTTTTACAAATGGGTTTGGAAGTTTTCGTTATGATATTTCTTTTTATGGGATGATCTCAATGCTGAAAACATCCTCGATCGGTATCTCTCTCCGGTCCGTCATTTGGATCATCCCAGCGACCGCGTCGATGCGCTTGACCTCGCCAGTGATGCTCTGGTAGCTGCCGCCGTTCTTTCGCTCATCCGGCACAAAGTAGGTGATGGACACCGTTGGTCTGCCGGGGAGCAGTTCTTGAAGATGCTGCAGCTCTGCGTCGACGCGCGCGATCTCGCTCTCATCAAGCTCGATGCGCCGATCCGTCAGCCGTCCCGTTTCCGCGATGGCGGCGTGGTGGCCGGTGAGGGCGGCGAAAGGAGAAAACTGCGCCGCGCGGTCGTGCAGCGACATGCGTGGGTGGTTCTGCGAGGTCGGATGCGGGAGGTCAATGATATCGTCGTATTTGCTGCTCATGCCTTGTGCCCTCCGATCTGGCCGTTGCGCTCTCGGGCGGTCGCACCGTCTAAATAGCTCCCGCCGTTCAGAATCGCGTTCTTGCCGAATTTTTTCTTGATGCCCAGCATCGCTTCCTGTATTTTGCGCTCGCGTTCCAATCTGATTTCCTCCTCCTTGTGCTGCTGTTCCTGCGCCGCGATATCGTCGAACAGGTTGAACTGCACCGGCGCTTCGGCTTCCTGCGGAACATCGTCCTCGCTCACGATCTTGTTCGCCGTGATGGTGATCCTGCGGACGGACAGCTTGGGGTTGACCTTTTCGTCGTAAATGCTGAGAACGGCATCCATGATGCTGCGCGCAGAGGACGTCTTGCGCGGTAAATTCGCTGTACCGTGTGCATGCTTGGGGATTTTCCTGCCGTAGCGGTCCGTCACGATCTCGCCGCGGAAATTGCCGCCTGCGGTGTTTTCAATGTCGTAGCCGACCGTCAGCGTGAGCTGGTCGGTCACGAGGCGTTTTTCAAGCAGGTCCATTGCGACGGCCTCTGCCATTTCGCGCACGACGAGGCGCGCTTTATCGTAAGGATACGGACACTGCAAAACCTGCCCGGAGCTGATGCTGTTTGTCTCCGGCCGGTACGCTTTGATGTCTTCCATCCGGCACGGCTCCCAGCCCCAGGCGTGGTCGATGAGCAGCTCTGCGTTGATGCCGAACATCTGGTAGAGCAGCTCTTCGTTGTAGTATTCGCTCGGCTTGCCGATGGAGCATTTTGCAATGTCGCCCATGGTGTAGATACCGATGGCCTCGAGCTTTTTGGCGTAACCCCTTCCAACGCGCCAAAAATCCGTCAGCGGACGGTGCGCCCAGAGCTGCCTGCGGTAGCTCATTTCGTCAAGCTCCGCGATGCGGACGCCATTTTCATCCGGCGCGACATGCTTTGCCATGATGTCCATGGCGACCTTGCAGAGGTAGAGATTCGTTCCGACGCCCGCCGTGGCCGTGATGCCCGTGGTGTGCAGCACATCGAGGATCATGGTCTTTGCCAACTCGCGGGCGGTCATGTGATACGTCTCGAGGTAGCTGGTCACGTCCATCATCACCTCATCGATGGAGTAGACGTGGATATCCTCGGGCGCGACGTATTTGAGATAGACATTGTAGATCTGCGTGCTGATCTGAATGTATTTCGCCATCTGCGGCGGCGCGACAAGATAACCCACCGCGCGCGACGGGTCAGTCGCCAGTTCGTGGGCATCGCAGCTCTTTTCAAAAAGATTGCCGCCTGCTTTGCGCCGCCGTTCGGCGTTGACTTCCTTGACGCGCTCAACCACTTCAAAGAGCCGCGCTCTGCCGGAAATACCGTATGCCTTCAGAGAAGGCGATACCGCGAGACAAATGGTTTTCTCCGTGCGGCTAAGATCTGCTACGACCAGATTGGTCGTCATCGGGTCAAGGCCGCGCTCCATGCACTCGACGGACGCATAATACGATTTTAAATCAATGGCAATATATGTCCGCTGCATGGCGCACCTCCTCGCTCTTAGTGTCTACCAGTATAGCATAACGCTATAAATCGAACAACTGTTTGTATAAAACTTTTGTGAGGAATCTTGTGGAAACAGTCAGTTTCAAAAGTGCGTACGTCATGCTACAATGGAACGCGTTTGTGATCGGAGGAGAAAGAATGTTTTATACGACAGAGGAGGCCGCGATCGTGTGCGGCTTTTTGGATTTGTACCTGAACCGCGACAGCGTTGATCGCGCCGTGCGGGAGCAGAACCAGAGATTTCAGCGCAGCGCCGCGAGGGGTGACCTTCGGCGCGAGGATTACCGGTGGGCGGAAAGGGCGCTGGACTTTCTCAAGCCCTGCTGGTGGCAGTCGCATGAGGATCATAGAGCGCTGCAAAACGCGCTGCTGAAAACACATTTGCTGGCAGAAATGAAATAAGTTCAGAATACGGCGGTCAGGATACCTGACCGCCGTATTTTCATTTGAATGCATGGGTCGCTCTGCTGTCTGTTGTCAGCATCTTACATTGCCCTGAATGGCAGAGCGGCCCTCGCCGTTTCTGAAATTTGTCTTTGCTCAGTCCTATTCGACACTACTTCCCGGACTGTCGGGCGGTTGAACGAACCGGCGCCTGGCAGCGCCCATCGGGAATCTCACCCCTCCGAGGATCTCTCCGAGCTGCCCCCATTGCTTGTGGCTGTGGCTGGACAGGATGTACCATTATAGGCTGACGGGATCATTGCAAGGCAGGCTGCCACACCTGCTTTTGGCTGGGTGAGTTTCGCTTGGCACCTTAAAAGGCCGTTCATTGACATCGGAGGCTTGTCCGATGCAGGTGGTCTTCGCGCACCCGCCGCATCGCTGCTCCCCTTCGTCAGGGGACCGTCAGCTGACGTTATTCGTCACCGGATATAGCCGCTGTTGTATCGGCATTTTTCAAAGGACAAAACCTGCCGCTTCGTCCGGCAGGGAGAAGAGTATTTGATCCCTTCACTTAAGTACCCGCCACAGACGCATTTCTACAAAAAGAATTTTCAATTTTTCAGAAGTTTTTTTAATTTCCTCAGAATACACCGCTCCTGATAGCTGACGCTCTGCTGCGTTACGCCAAGGTGTCGGGCGATTTCCGCCTGGCTGAAATCGCACCAGTACCGCAAATGAAGGAGAAGCCTCTCATCGTTTGGCAGTCGTTCTACCGCGCAGCGCAGATTTTCCAACTCGATTTCATGAAGCAAGGTCTCCTCCGGAGAAGGCTCCTGTTGAGCAAATTGGTGCTCCTCTAAGAGGTGTTCGTAGGAAAGCTCTCTCTGCGGCCAGATCACGGTTTCCATTGTCCTTTTGTTCGTTCGAGTGCGATTTACCTTCAAATCGTACTCCAGATACTCCTGCTTTCGGTCGCATTGTTTCAGGAACTTCAAAATGTCCGGGCGCTCCTTCAGGCAGGGGTACATGTTCAAGTAGTCGGGATGGTATGCATCTCGCTTCTTCATATTTGAACCCTCCGTATTCTGAAAATTTTGAAAATTGGCAAAATTTCAGAAACGGTGGTCCGCGGCAGCGACGGTTGCTTTGCAACCGTTGCCAAATAAGAAAAAGGCAAGCGTACAGCTGCGGCTGTACGCTTGCCTTTTTATCAATAAAATGATGAATCGCCGTGTAGACGAAATATACTTCGCAAGAATAGAGCTTTACTTCTAATTCTTCTTCGTATTTGTCCCCTTTACCCGGCGCATCCTTCCAGACTGAAAAACCATATAGGACTCCAAACGCCGGGTCCTTTTTTTACGGAACCTCCCGAGGTTTCCCTTTGTCCATAATAATACCTCGCTATTTCTACGAGTGATTAGAACCACGATTCTAATATCTTGAAGCTAAACAGCATTCATCAGAAGCGTGGTTCCAATTAGAATGAAAACAATAGGAAGGGTGAAGGTATGCACGATATTTGCAATCTTTTTGGAGTTGCCCTGAACAGGGCACGGCATGAGCTTGGCCTGACACAAGTTGAACTGGCCGAAAAGCTCGGGACGACGGATCGCAGCATTTCTGACTTGGAGCGTGGGAAAACCAATCCGAAGCTGGACACGGTTGCGCATTTTGCGCGCTCCTTGGAGATCAGTGTGGATGCTTTGATCGGAGTAGTGCCAAAGGGCGATGTTCCATCCTGCGTCAAGACGTTCTTTGCAGGGATGAGCGCCGAGGAAGCGGCTAAATACATACGGCTCTGTAAGGATGCCGACGAGCTCACAAAGAAATAGTAGCGGCATAAATCAGGCGGCGGTAAGCAGATCGTGCTTATCGCCGCCTTTGATACTACAGAGACGGCAAATGGTCGTTACTTATGGTATCTGCACTGGAGATTGCGGTGCTGAATACGGTTGCATGAAATCTCCTTGTTTATCACAACATTTTGACGATAAGAGACGCAATTTATCGAGCTAATTGAGTGCGTTATCTACTACAAAACGAATATCGCCAATCTCGCTTTCCATCTGGCGATATTCCTCCATCGTTTCCGGCGTGCATTGCACATCGCTGGCATAGTACAGGAGATAAGTGCCGTCTTTGGTCGTCATGATATACCGGCACAGGGCGTAATCCCATTCTCCACCGGCATCTACCTGTTCTTTTGTAAGTTGTTCGTCCCAACGCCTAATGTAAAACAAAACCCCGCCGGTCTGCCCTTCGTCGCCACCTATGAGTGCCTTACGGATTGCGGGGTTGTAAACTTGATATACTTTTGAAAATTCACTCTGCTCAAGTGCGTACCGACCTTTCCAACTGTCCGGTAAGATTAAGGTAAGCCCGAGTGTCTCAATTGTAAGTGACTCCTGCTCTATAGGAACCTCGACCACAGTCTCTCTGGCAAAGGCAAACGCGCCCACGCAAAAGCTGCACACCATGAGCGCAATACACGCGGCAACCGCGGTCCAGCTTCTCAGCCGCTTTTTCCGGTGCTGCTGCGCGTAGTTCGGTATCTGCTGCGCCTGCTGAACGAGACGGTTATCGGAATTCTCGATGCAGTCTGATAGCTTCTTCGGATTCATATTTCAATGCCCTCGCTTTCCAAAGTTTTGCCTTGTGTTGAATAACATAGACTTGATCTTAATCGGATGCATACTATCATTTTGCCTGAAACGACTGGATAAGCCAACTATCGTTGCTTTTCTGCAATGTCAAAACGGCTGTTCCTCCACTATAGGATGATGCTCCCCATAACGTAACAATGTCACCGCTTTTTTCTCCATAGTTTAGGTTAAATACTCCGGGGCCAAAGTCACTTGTAGTAGTGTAGAAACAGTCCGTTTCGGGAACATAGCACAGTTCAGCCTTCCAGTCTGAGTGCATATCTTCCACAGTGATACCGGCGTACTGCATCAAAATCTTGTTAATGTAGCTTCGTGGTAGGCGGTGACAGGGAACAGGCATTTCTTCGAGCGCCAACAGGTGACTGCCGGCATTGCGCCAATCCAGCTTTTTCTGCACGAGCTGGAATTCGGCCTCATCCTCTGGCCCAAGTTCTTCCTGACTTGGACAGTAGGTGATGAAAGCATTTGCGTCCAAGTTGCGCGGATCGTCATATAGAGAGGTAAAGAAGCAGCTGATGGGCGTGGACGAAACCACATATCTGCCCCATTCTTCAACGTAAGTGCTTACCTGACTGGATGTGAAAGCTTCAAACTCGTCCAATTCGTCTGCGGCGAGCGGAGTTCCAGTACTGCGGTTGAGAGTGGCAGCTTGGGCTTCGTTATACCAATTTCCAAAAGTGTCACAGAGCATCCAACTGAGTTGCTGTGTCGAATCGGTTTGCGCTAAAGTGCTATCTGCCAGCCTAAACCAGTTATCTCCAATACTAGTAGTCACATGGAGAGGGCGAACTCCTTCAAATCCGTTTCGGTAGGCAGTAAGCGATACGCCATCGCCATTGAACGAATAGTGGCAGTCGCCGTTGGAACTCCAGTGTTCTGGCGGCTGACAAATCTCCCACATATCATAATTCTGTAATTCAGTTATGTATTTTTCTGCGCGGATAGCAGCGTTTGCTGGGTATGTTTCCTCATTTTCGCCATTGTAGTAGGTCAGTGTTGCATTCGATGCATCCAGCGTTGATAAGATCTCCTTGAGGTCGGTGATGTCCAGCGCTGTTGGTGTTGTGTTTGACTGCTCCGGATATGACGGTTCTCTTCCACTGCATCCGGCTATCGCAAGCAACAAGATGAGAGCAAGTGAAGAATGCACAAATCTCTGTGTCGTTCGGTTCATAATCTTTCCTTCCTGTCATAGCAAGTTTAGCGGATGAAAATGATTTATTGGAATCGATAGCCTTGTGTGGTGAGTGTGCTGAGATAGGCCATGAAGTCTTCCTGTTGCAGAAAGTGTATGAAATCACCGCTTTCAACCATATGGAACGAAGCTACCTTTTCCGAAGTGTCCACCCAGACCGAGTACATGCTCATTTTATCAGTTTCCATAATTTCTAAAAAGCTCCTTAATATGTAACAAGTTTTTGATTATCCCTCGACATCCATATATTTCTTTTTTCTCAAAGAACTCCTTTTATCTTCTGCTCATCGAATTGCTTTTGCTGTTTTATAGATGTTTATTCTTTGCAAGAAAGCGCATTCTTTTTACATCTATATATCAGATATATCTAAATCCGCTATGTGGATTGTTCGTTTTTAAAACCGCATCTATGATAATCGGGAAAAGTCATCCGCAACTCGGATTTGAATGTGAAAATAGGGTCCAACATCACCCATACCGGTATAACTGCGATCTGCAGTATATTGAAAAAAGCCTTCATCTCCCAGTGGAGTTTCACTCAAGCGGTCAACATTTAAGGTTATGGTAAGAACCACATCGTTTTTCTCTTGTGTGATCTCTGCTTTTTCAATTAGCAGACAATTTCCCGTCAGTTCACCAGCAGGAAAGTCTTCCGGATAAAGGGAGCCATAGATTTTCAAATAATCTGTAGTAACACCATCCGCCAACTCTCCGCTGTCCAGAAACGTATTATGGAACCTAACAAAAATAACATTTCCGTTTTCTGGAAAAGATATCTTTGTATAGGGGATCTCACAGTAGGCGGCTGTAAAATCGCTGCCGTCTGCCAGAGGTGCAAATGCCACAGTAACACCACCCGCATCAATCTGAGCAGAACGAACAGCCTCCCTTCGTTCCTGCATCCCCATATAATAAGTTTCACCAGAATCGGCCCAGTAAGTGCTAGACACACTTGTCCCATAGCCGCTGTAAGGGAAACAATCTAACGGTATACCCTGCTCATCACAGATAAAATCCAAAGTTGCAGTCTCCACATGTGGAAAACTAGGCACACCATTATAGCTGTTCGGACCACCAATAACGGCTTTAACTGCAGCCTTACGCAAAATTTTTAAGTCCAAAAGCGGTTCATCCAAATACATCATCTCATATCGGATACCACTTTTACCGTAAACCCAATCTAGCCACTGACCGCTTCCTTCCCAGCCTCGCTGTACCAGGAAATCCCCCTTATAGGCCGTTACAGACAGAATCGGAGGATTGGTGGGGTCATCTGTATAATCCAGAGCGTACAAAGCACGAATTTCATTCTCAGTAGTCACCGGAGTATATAAATCGCCCGAATTTGCCGTTTGATTACCGTCATGAGATTTACTACCGGTAGGAGCTTCGCTATCACATTGGATCTTGCCGCTTTTTGCTGGAGTATTTCTACAGGCAGACATAATTAACAGTAGCAGAAGAACAATGGTCAAGCAGAAATGAGACCTTTTCATGATAGCACATCCTTTCGTTTCTACCTTTAATACCGACAGTACCGAAAGGTAACAGATAGTTGTCGGCGCACACGTGCTGGTGGCTTTTCTTATACATCAAGCCACCACGCCTCACCATTAAGTGCGATATTTTCTTTGCTGCGCGGCATTGGCAGATAAACGTATCCATAGGGCATCTTTCGGTAATCACCCGTCAGCGCATTGATATAGTGTGCCTGCGCTGAATACAGCTTCTCATCTAACTCCAGTATTCCAATACACTCATCTTCGCCCATCGTCTCAGGCGCATAACCAGAAGAAGTATTCAAAAGCTCCTCATATCGCGCAAAAAATAATACATCGCCGTTATCCCACACGGCCTCCACATTGGATGGCGGCGGTTCCAGCCTCAACCGCAGCGCATTGCGAGGGATTGAAGAATAGAGTACATCGGCTTGCTTGTTCGGCAGATATAGCCGATAGATCCCGATACCCTCGTCTGTCCCTGCGAGGAAAAAGAGCGTGCATCCGTCCGCCAAATAGATTGGTGCGTGTTCTTTCTCCGCAAGGCTGCGCAGCAATCCTGTTCTATCTGCAAAGAGCGTTTCTATTTTCCCAGAATAACTTACACGCACGAGCTCTGAGGCCTCGGAAATACCATAAATCCAGTTCTTATCAGCCGTCTGAAAGAGATATCCCTTCAATGTAGCAATGTCCCGCATAGGGGTCCCTTTGCTATCCGTCAGGCGAAGCACTGTACCGTCGTAGCTAATATCAGCATCCTGTAATGACCAGCCAGAAAAGACATCTTCTGCATAATCGTAGAGACGTTGCTGAGAAAAGTATTCCTCATAGGAGAGGTATGCTTGCTCCTCCACCTCCCACGGTGTTTTATGCGGTTCTGCCTTCCAGCAGTCTGTAACTAAGAATGCTGCCAACACTGTGAAAATGAAGAGAAGCCGGGTGTATAGACGTTTCATGGGGTACGCCTCCTCCATGTTTATTCCATAAACTATTTATGAATCCTCATTAATGTGTGGTCATTACGCTTTTCATTCATCGTCTCCAAAGACGCCCGCCTACATCAACAACATCACTAGTAATACTAATATCGCATTTGTAAGCATGACCATAAATGTTGTCGGGATTATTGGAATCAATTGAGTAAAAAACTATTTCTGACATTCCATCCTCTACAATGTCAAATGTCAGCACGTCTACTCCATCGATATAATCTGCGTCAACAAGAGACAGCAACTCTGGCCCTCGAAATTCATAATCTAATGGTTCATATTCTGGTGATACCCTTAAAGCAGAAACGACAACATGCTGGAGTTCTTCTTTGTATGACATCTCGATGTGATACTTATCTTGATTGCTGCTTCTGGTAAAAAAACAAAGAAGAGCCAGCAAAATTGCAAATAGGATTAGTCTTTTTGTAATTATCTCTTGTTTTTCTTTCTGATATAAAAAAGTAGAATGACAGTAGATAAGATTAAAATAAGTATTGCAATGAGTTGTAGCCCAAAAGGTGATTGTGGAATTGGACTTAGGTCAAAGTATGCTAAAGTCCAGAGAAGAAACAGGAGACATTCAATTATTAACATACATGTTAACAATAAACTAAGGATATGTTTCACTATATCTCCTTTCTGTAGTGCCGGTTTTAACCAATGGTCCATTGAACAGGTTCTAGGAACCTTACTCAGAAAATGCCTTGTCCACTTGACTTAAAGAAGTAACCAACGGAAATATTCATCCATAAGGCCGCAGGTTGGGAAAAACTTTTGAATGGAAATTTGATCTGAGTCGCTTTTACACTTAAAACTATTATCTTGTTGGTATCTTAAAATGGCCTGTGCAACGGCGTTTCCCTTAGCCGCTTTTTGTAATTCTGATAGTAATGTCTCTGTGCTTTTGCTTGAAAAAGAAAAAGCATAAGGAATCAAGCGTTTGAGATGTACTAAAATACATTTATACTCAATTTGAAAATTATTGTAATATCCACATGCAATACTTGATAATGTATGCTCAAGTTCCGCTTTTGATATTCCCATTCTGTTATCAACAGTAATTTTGGCTTCAAACGATATATCCTCTCCGGGAAAATCAATTTGCTCCCATTGCCAAATTAAATACCAACAAAAGAAGCAATACCGAATGGCAACATCATCAGTCGGATTGTGATCCCAAATCCCTTTATAGCAATTTAGGGCAGCAAGCCATTGTTCATTGTGTTCATAATCTAATATTGCCTTTAAGTCTGTGACTTGCATAATGATACCACCTTAATATTACAAATGGATTATTCTTATCTTTTAGGCCATGTATCTGAGATTTTTGCAGCTCCTCCACTTGCTGGATAAAAGATTTTGACACAAATTTCTACACCTTTATCAGCAAAGTTTTTTATTTTGGCGTCGTATGGCTGATTATTATGGTTCTTTTTCCAAATCATTTGGATATTAGAAAACATCCAGAGTCAATTAAAGCTCCCGTCCCATATGGGGAAATCCACAAGGTACTCGGCACTGACGGCCGGTACGTAGTAGACGCCGTACAATTTAAGACCATCAGCCATTTCCAAGCCGCTTTCTTTAAGCTCAATATAATAGCGGTAGTAAGGCATGAATATCTCGTTGACATTTTCTGTGCGATATACAAGTTCTTCCTTGGCGATCATTTCCTCACTTATCCCTGTGTCGTGCAAATACTCGCTGGGAACGGTTGTAATATACTCTCCATTGAGCAGCATCTCACGTGCCGCATCGCTTGTAATGATGGGATAATCGCCTATTTTGTTCGTGCAGGAAAGACTGTTTTGAAAGCTGACATTCGACAACTCTCCGCCTTCCTCCAACGGCGTTAAGCCGATTAAGCAGAAGTTGTAATTGAGTATTTTTTGTACCGGATCCGTGTCATCCTCATATACGAAGTATCTACGCAACTGTTCCCCGGTAAAGGTGTAGTCGCACCACGTATATATAACAGGCTCATCCACGTTCAGCAAGGAGGCGTATTTTTCCAGGAGTGTGCCGATTGTCGTTTTCGCCTCATTTTCCGATGTATAGTCGCTGAAAAGCACACCCTGTGTGTTGAATTCCACGACTGCGTTCCCATTTCCGGAAACAAGAATGGTATGCTCTCTGGTCTTAGCGGTTAAGCGCCACGCCTCTCCGCCACTAAGCCCTGTATTGGGCGAGAGCTGCGCAGTATCCTCCACTCTCTTGTACTCCGTGCTGATAATGTCGGCGTTCAGGCGAGCTGCTATGTCTTCGGCAACCCCAAGCAGCTCGTTTTCACTGAGATACACGGGTAGACCCGAAGCATCGGTATAGGCAAGATTTTCATATACGGGCAGTGTTTCGAGCACCATATCCTTCGTCCACGGATTTGCTGATCCGCTTTCCGAAATATCGAACAGCATCAAACCCTCAAAGCCCATATCGCCACCTTCAAACTGCGCGTTAAGCAGGGGGAGTTCGCTGCTTTCATCGGGTGGGGAGTCTGTAGGAATCAAGCGAATTCCCGCATAGACCACAAGGCATAAGCAAGCCGCCATAGCCCCCCACTTGATCCAACCGGGCCTTTTTGCTTTCTTTTTATGGTTGAGAGCTTCATCAACATATTTCGTGTCAAGCTCGCTCATGGCAGCGGAAAACTTCTTTGCGTTCATACGAACACCTCTCTTTCAATCAAATATTGCTTCATCTTTTCCCGGATGCGGGTCAGCCGGACGGAGATGTTTTTCTCCGAAAGCCCCATAAACTCGGCTATATCCTTGTAGCTGTCGGCAAACCAATATCGGCGCATGAAGATAACGCGGTTTTCGAGGGTCAGCGTGTCCAAAAATTCTCCAATGATACAGGCTAATTCTCTGGCTTCTATCTCGGTTTCCACCGTATTCGGGTCTGCTATGCAGGCTTCAATTTCCTCCATAGCAATCGTGTAGTGACTGCTTCGTTTTGCTGCTTCCTCTCTGTAATAAATCTTCAATGAAATGTTCCGAACGATTTTACAGATATAAGTCAGCAGCGGATTGGGGCGCGCCGGGGGAATCGCGTTCCATGCGCCCAAATAAGCATCGTTTACACATTCTTCCGCATCTTGCCTGCTCCCTACGATATGATAGGAAAGATTGTGGCAGTCTTTTCCGTATTTTGTATCCAGTTCCCATATGCCTTGTTCTGAACGCGCGAAAAACAATTCAATGATATTTTCATCTGTTATCATCACATCGCCTCCTTTCCGGCTTCACCTATATACTACGGTTTTAGCGGCGAATACTACATCAAATCCGAAACTTTTTCAAAAAAAATTATACCGCACTTCGCTTGAGATTGCTCGCGGAGCTTTTGCCGCTTCACTGGCGGCTCTCCGGCGTTCCTCACTGTATGGGGCGGTCGGGCGGAAACTCAATCTGACTTTTTTTGCCGTGTGAGCAGCGTTCAACATCTTTGAAATTTCTCGCAAGCTGTAACCGTGATAGTACTTCAGCCAGATAACATGACGCTGTTGCTCTGGAAGCTTGAGGATAGCTTCTGTAAGCAAATCATCCGTGTGAAGTTCGGAGCTCAAACTGCTAAGAATTTCATCGTTGTATTCTGCGGTGGGATGCCGGCCATTCATTCGCAGCATATCAGTTACTCTGTTATCAACTATAGTTACGACAAGCTGCTTTGTTTTTGGACTCACTGGATCAATAGCCGTAATATTTTCAGCTATTTTCATAAATGCATGATGTACTGCATCTTCTGCGTCTTGCTCATGGTGTAGACGTCTGTAGGCAATGTAGTACATAAGTCCGCGGTATTCTCGGTATATGTCTTCAAATTTGCTTTTGTCTTCTTCTGTTTCAATTACTTGAAGATAAATCAACATAAGAAACAGTGCCACATCGATGACCTCCGCGCTGCGGAACGCCACATCGCCGCGGTAGCCGATTTTCAGCATGGAGAATTCTTTTGCTGCCTGCATCAGTTCTCTGGAACTGCCGGGAGGGATCTCCTGATTCCAGCGGTACCAGTTATCCTCATAGCCACGGGGCGTGAGTTTGAGGAGAACATAATCCTCCGGCACGAATTTGGGATAGCGGCAGAGCTGACCGCCCACGGCGTAATAAGACTTGCCTTCACAGAGAACCGTCTGTGCCATGTATGCCCGCATCTTATCGAGGCTCTCACAGAACCAGCATTCCGTATCGTTGAAGCGCCGGATCACACCGTCGTCCAGAATGCTGTCAAGGTGTTCCTTTTTCGTCAGGTGATAGACCGTGGAAGGTCTTGGGACTTTTTGGTATGCCATGTTATTCGACCTCCTCGTAGTAGTCGCGGAGCTGGAAGCCCAGCGCTTCCATGTCGCTGTGATCCATGCCGAGCCCGTGACGCAGGATGTCATAGAGATTCCCTGCGTCATAGCGGCTGCTGAGAAGATACACGAGTTTCTCCACCAGCTCCCGCTCACGATCCGGCGTGATCGGTTTTATTGCAGTATTCATAATCAATTTTTCCTTTCAGCCTTTCGGCAGATACGCCCTCGGATTCGTTCGTTCCCCGTTGACGCGCACCTCGAAGTGGAGGTGCGGCCCGGTGGAGCGCCCGGTGCTGCCGGAGAGGGCGATGATGTCTCCCGCCTGCACCGTTTGTCCCACCCTTGCCAGCAGTTTGGAGCAATGCCCATACAGCGTGGCAATACCGTTGCCGTGCTCGATCATGACATAATAGCCGTAGCCTCCGGCATTGTACTTGGAGACCGTCACAGTCCCCGGCAGCGCGGTGCGGATGGGCGTGCCGGTGGGGACTGCCAAGTCCATGCCGGTGTGCCCCTTGCGCTTCCCGGTGATGGGATCGATGCGGTTGCCGAATTCAGAGGTGACACGGCGCTCCCAGCCTGAACCGATGGGTGAACAGAAGCCGTCCGCGCCGATAAACGGCACATCCGCGCCGGGAATCCAGCCCTCCGAACCTCCGGCAACGCCATAGCGGACGAGGTTGTAGATACTGTCGGCGTTGGACTTCTGCTCCTCGGAGATCTGTAAATGGAGCATGTTTTCAATATTGCCATACACGGCAGCTATGTCCGTGATGGGAAGCGCCACGGTGTAGCTCTCCTCGGTTTCCGTCCCGTCCTCATCGGTGACGGTGCGGGTGCGTTCCTCGTAGGTCACGAAGCAGTCCACGAACTGTCGGTGCGCTCGGCGGCTGGGGGTGTCCTCTCCAAAGAAAATGGCATAGAAAACAGCCTTGACGCGGATACCGTCAAGGCTGTTGCTGTTCTCCGTCATGCCATTGACGGCGGCGATGGCGTCGTCCAGCAGTGTGAAGCAGCGGCGCATATCTTCGATGTAAGCAACATATTCCGCAGGCGTTTTGTTCGGGATCGTTCCGCCGTTGAAACAGAGCAGAACGGCGGAGTTGTTATGCTCCGCGCTGCCGGAGAGCAGAGCGCAGATCAGCGCCAGCGTCAGGATCAACGGCGAACAGATCGCCGCCACGATCCAGCCCAGCCTTTTCCGGGTGTCCTCGTCCGAGAGAGCGGCAGCGGCAATCTTCGCCAGTGCCGCAACGGGTACCGCCATTACCGTCCACCTGCCGTTCCGAAGATGGCCTGCTTGTACTCCGGGGCCTGCACCTGTAAGAGATACCGCTCGCTGCCGCACTTGTAGAGGCAGGAGCCGCGCTGCGGGTCCCGGATCAGGGCATACTCAGATTCCTCTAATTGGAGGTTATCCATGAAGAATTTCTTGTCCACGTTGCCGCCGTTGAAGATGAACTGATGGACGGGGATGGAAAAGAGGGGGCGTGTCAGCTCCCGTATCCCCGGTTGGGTGAAGTCCTCCAGATTCTGGCTGGCAAGGAACAGGGCGGATTCCTTTTTTCGTACTCTTTTAAGCGCGTTGCGGATGTAGGTGATGACGGTGGGATCGGACAGCCACAGGTACAGCTCGTCAATGGCTGCCACGGAATTGCCCAGCGTCAGAAGCTGATCCGACATATAGGACAGCAGACTGAACAGCAGCGTGTTTCGCAGATTTTCCGCCATGTTATCCAGCCCCTTGACACAGAAAACAAGGAATTTGGAGTTCGTGATATTGGTATGCCCGTTGAAAAACCGGGAATCCGCGCCGCGGCACATGGAATGGAGCCCCAGCAGCAGATCCCGCAGCATTTCCCGCGGATAAAGACCGGCGGCGTCATAGTTGTCATAGGCATCCTGGATCGTATCGTAGAGGTCGGAGAGGATGGGATAGTCCTCCGGCCGCGTCGACGCAAAGTCCGTGTGGTCGGTGATGTTCCACTTTTTATACAGGCTCTCCACCATCAGTTCCAGCGTGTCGATGTGGGGCGTGTCAAAGCCCTTGTAGACACGGAACACATCCCGCAGGAAGGAGATGTGCTGAGAGAGCAGCGTCCCCCGGAAAGCGTCCGGCGCGTCCGGGTCTTCCGGCCCGCTGCCATCGTCCCAGCAGCGCGGCTCCAGCAGGTTGATGCGGTACTGCCCGCTTAAGTAGTCCAAAAAGCAGCCGCCCAGGGCGCGGCACTCGTCCTCCATCTCATGCTCGGAGTCCAGAGAGATCACGCTTTTGCCCGCCTCCCGCACATTGCAGAGCAGGAGCTTCAGAAGATAACTTTTGCCCTGTCCGGTGTTGCCAAGGATGAGGGCGCTGGCGTTGGTCTTGTCAGAAGCACGGCGGTCGAAGTCCACGATGATATTGGAACCGAAGCGGTCCCGCCCAATGAAGAAGCCCTTGGGATCGGTTTTGCCGGAATAGTTCATGGGGTACAGATTGGCAACACTGCGTGCGGGTAATACCCGCTCTGCAAAATTGGCAAGCTGGCTGCCGCCCGCGGGGTTGGCGGAAAGAAAGCCCTCCCGCTGGCGCAGGAGCAGCGGATCGGCGCCCATGCGGGAGCGCACCAGTTGGGCGGATACCGTGTCCCGCGCCGTGCGCAGCTTTTCCGTATCTGCCGCGGCAATGTCCAGATACACGCCGCAGTGGATGAGCGGCTCCTTTTCCTGCCGCTGCTTTGCCAGCAGCTCCGCCATATCCCGCAGGTTGGCCTCCGCCGTAACGCTTTGCTTGTAGTCATTGGTGTTGCTCCGCTCCATGCGGCTTTTGTTGGTGGCGGCGTGGAGGATGGCGTCCTCCTCGGCAGGCGTGACCTGCCGTGCCGTCAGGCGCAGGTTGACGCCGCCCATATCGCCAAGGCCCCGCAGCAGCGCCAGCTCATCCGTCATGGGCGGGTAGCTTTTCAGTGTCATCGCCGTGTGATACCGACTGCCAAGGATGAAGTGGTCGGTGTTGAACTTCACCGCCGCGGGCGCGATCATGTCCAGAAAGTCTTTCGGGCGCTGAACCTGTTCCGGCATCTTCTTTTTCTTCTTCTGTTTCTTTTTAGCCATGTACATACTCCTCTCCATCGAAATCACGGAATACCTCCGTGGTGAGATCCTGCCGGTAGTAGATCGCCAGCAGGCGCTTCACATCCTGCTCCTCCGCCAGACGCACGCGGAGCCCGTGGTCGCAGATGCTTTTCTCCAACTGCCGCAGCGCACCTTCATCCGCACCGGCTTTTTCATCCAGTGGGAGCACCAGCACAAATTTGCGGGAGGAGGCGGAGGAGAACTGGATGGCGTCCAGATGGGCCATGTCCCGCTCCAGCAGCTCCCGCACAGCAGGCTCCGTTTCCTCCTCCAAGCGCCGCAGGTAATACTCTTTATTTCGCTGGAAGGATTCGCGGGAGTCCAGCGCCAAAATCTCCAGCGAGGACTGGGTGCTGAGAAGCATGGTGAGGGAGCGGACGCGGCCCCGGATGACCTCCGGGGACAGGACGGAGAGGTTGTCCGGCTGGATCAGGAAGAAGATCCGCTCTCCGGAATCTGTCACGATGCCGTGGGGCGTCACACGGACGATGCCCATGAGCTGCCGGGTCGATTGCCGCTGGCGCAGCTCCTTTTTCTGTTTCCAATTCATGGGTCCAGCCTCCATTCATAGTATTGCTGCCGCAGAAAGAGAAAACAGGCGGCGCGGCGCAGGAAATCTAAGATACTGCTGCCATCCACCTGAATGGTGAGGAAGGCGTAGAGCACCGTGACCACCAGCAGTCCCATGCCGAGGCCCTGCGTCAGCGCCAGCACAGAGAGCAAAGCGCCGATGCCGATCACGGCGATGTCCCGCAGCAGCCAGAGCCACAGCATGGGCTTGGCTTTCAAGTTTTCAGGGTAAATAAACATTTGGTTCCTCCAAAGCAAAACCGCTGCCGAGAATCTCAGCAGCGGTTCGCGCGATATATTTCTTATTCTTCGGCGGCACCGGTGTCCTTTGCCAGCGCCTGCCGGATGCAGTCCAGGAAGAAGGCGTTCTGCTTGATGCCGTTCCGCTTGAGGTATGCCTTGAGCTGCTCAAACAGCTCGGTGGGTACCTGAAACGCCACCGTCCTCACATTGTCCTTGTCCATCTTCGCATTTTCCTCCATTTCATAAAATTTGGTGATGAGCGCGGTCATGTACCGGCTTAGGGTCTCGCCGGATTCCGCCTGTCGCTGCCGTACTTTGGTATGCAGCTCCAAAGGAATTTCAGCGCAGAGGTTGCGCGTTTTTTCTGCCATAGCAGTTCCTCCAGTCACTTTGATGGTAAAGCCAAGATACCCGAAAGTAAGTGTGAAAGCTATTACCAAAGCCAACTAAAAATCCCATTCCAAATCAAGCGTAATGACCATAGCCACCCGCTGCATGAGGTATTCTACACAGGGGATGGCCACGCTGTTGCCGAGGGCTTTGTAGCGTGCGGAGTCCGAAGCGCCGGGAACATCGGTCCAGCCATCCGGGTAGCCCTGGAGCCGTTCGCACTCCAGCGGTGTGAGACGGCGAATGAGATTCCGACAGTCCGTATCCCAGGTAGAGGGCGGCTGGCAGACAAGGTCCGTAGCGTCCTTGTGCTGCCGCGCGCTCTCCGTGGAGGCGATCTCATCATCCCTGAACTGATCTACCCTCTGGCGGGCATAGACGCTGTGGCGATCCGTGGCGGTCAAGGTATAGGAAATATCCCGCTGCCAGCCGAAGCTGTTGCCGCCGTTTTGCGGCTGCCGGTCAATGGCGTTGCCTGCAATGCAGATGACCTCCTCCGGCACCTGTTGAACAAGCGAGGTGTTCAAACCGCCCGTACCCATTCTGGCTGAAAGCGTTGGTGCTACCTTATGGGGGCCTGTATAGCGGCTGTCTATTCCATAGTTTTCATACAGTAAAGGCTTTCCCGGACGCAGCACTAAAGGCTGATGTCCATGCTCCTGTGCCCGGAGGGTGCCGGTGATATTTTCGCTGCACTCCATGATCTGCCCACCCTGATCATTGATGCAGAGAATGCTGGGCATACAGTTCCCGCTGGGGCTGCCTTTCAACGTGGGCGCTACGTCCTCCTGATATCCAATGGTCCCGGCGCTCGTGCCAGCTCCAGCAGAAAATCCAGCGACAAAGGTTTGTTGTTTCAACCCCGGCTGAGCCTGCAGCGCGCCTGCTACATCATGCAGGTCACGCACCTCGTCCCGCTGGTTGGCGGCGAATGCGATCTGCTTTTGCGGACCACTCTGACTGCTGCCGGGATTTGTGATAAAGGTCTGCATTTGGAGGTTCTGCGTTGCCATCAGAGCGCCGGACACACCGTCCAGGTCAATGCCTTCGCTGCGTTGGTTGATATGATAAGCTTTCGCTTCGCCGGATATGGGCGCGGGCGGGTCAAGCCCTGCCTGCATACGCAAAGCTGCTTCCAATAAGGGTGGCAGCGATTTGCCGCGGCACTCTGCGCGGCGCAGAATACCCAGGCACGCTGTCTGGGATAGCGAGTATCGGGATGGCGCTGTAGCCTGCAAAATCTGCCACAAGGAACACTCGACGGCGTCTTTGGGGCACTCCGAAGTGTTGAGCGTCCCAAACGATCCAAGCCACGGAGGATCGTACTCCCAATATGCCCCCAGCATATTCCCAGCGCCCGGTCTCAGGTCTAACAGCATGAAGGTATGGTTCTTCAACTTGGAGGAACGCTTCGAGGACTTTTTGAAAATCCGCCCCAGGCTTCTTCTGACCCGTTTCAGCGTCCCGCCCACTTGAGAGAGCGCCGACGACATTTTCCCAAATCCCGAATCTCGGCCGAATATGGATTCCTGTCCTTCCAGATTTTCTGTCTGCATCTCGCATCTCCTGAATGATTCGTATTTGTTCCATAAAGAGGCCGGAACGCGCACCGTTCAATCCGGCGCGCATTCCGGCCACGCTGAGTCCTGGCACGGGCTGCCCCCGCAGATGATGTCCACAGGCGGCAGATACGCACCGTTCAGTTTTGTGATGTCTCCCATCTGCTCCATGCGTGGGAAACGTATTTTTGATACCAGTATGGGGAATGGCTCGATCTCACTGGCCCAGATCGGCTCGATACCGCACCGCACCGAAGCCAGAGGAAAGCCGGAGATGCCATCGAACAGGCTCCCCATCGTAAGTTTCCTTATTGACTGTGTCATTTCGTACACACCTTTTCATTTAATTGCCGCGGCGATGGTTCTCGTCACATTTACCGCAGACTGTGCCGTATAAACGGCGCTCGTAATATTGGCCTTTGTTGTGGTGTCCAGACCGAAGCTGCCGGCGATGCGGGGAACTTCGCCTGCGGAGAGCATGAGTCCAACGCCCATCAGCGCGTGGTCTTTGAACACCATAAGTCCCGCAATGAGGATGGTGGACTGGAGGAAGGCCGTCAGGCACAAGCCGATGACCTGCCGCATCCAGCCCATGAATCCATCCAGATAGCCACGCGGAACGCTGAACATATAGAGGCTGCCCACCGCGATCTGAATGAGCAGGATGCCCCCGCGTTTCAGGTTGGCAAAAAACACCTTCAGCACCGCGTAGCCCATAAGGATCACGCAAAAGAGAAGCATAATGGGGCTGGTGATGATGCCAAGGCCGAAGTGGGAGCTGTTCACCACATCCGACAGGGTCTGGATCTCATTGAGCTCCGTAATGATGTCCTGTCCCACCTCACCAATGCTCCGTCCATAGCCGGTGAGTCCCGCAGAAAAGGTCCCCTGCAGCGACACCGATAAGGCATAGAGGCGGACGGGGACAACGGTGAAGAGACTCACCGCCAAAAAGCCCTTGATAATGTTCATCCCGCACTGCTGGAGATTGCCCCTGCCGGTGGAGTATTCAATGCCGCATTCAAAGGCGCAGACCACCACGCTGACGGCGAACAGTGCCCAGGCAAGGCGGGAGAAAAAGAGAATAATGGCGCTGACCCATTCAAGTTCAAAAAGTTCCACGCCCATATTGCCCATGAGGGCAAAGAAATTGCCGAGAAAGCCCACGATCTGCCCGTAGATCCAGTCCACCAGCTGATCCAAAACTGTCGCGGCAACAAAGTTCCAAATAAATATCTTCGCTCACCTCCGAAAATGCAGAAAGCCGCCGCCCAGATGGGCGACGGCCTTTCATGTAGAGTATTTTGTTTTGCATCTGACTGCAGCGCTTATTTGAGCAGCCGCGGATAATCTGTTGTGCCATTGACGATCGCATAAACGTAGACGGTGTCCCCAATCAATTTGTAGATGGCAACATAAGTCTTCGTCAGCACAAGTTTACGGTAACCGCTTGCCGCAAGGATCGGGTCCGGATGCGTTTGCCCCATCAGCGGAAAATCCCGCAGACGGTTAATGGTCGTTTTCATCGTACTGTAGATTTTCCGCGCGTAGGGAGTTCCTGCCTCCGTAATGTGATACTTTACGATCTCCTCGAAGTCGTGTTGAGCAGGTGGAAGATAGACCAGTTTACTTTTCGTAGGCACGGAACAGCTCCTCCATTCTTTCGTCAAGCTCCTCCGGCGTGCAGACAGGCTCTCCGCTCAATCTGCTGAGTTCCGCAGCATAAATTTTGTCGCGGTGTCGGAACATTTTTTCCCGCTCCTCGTATGCTGCCATGCTCATATAAACACCGTCATCTTCACCCTTGTTCGTAATGAAGATCGGTTCACCGGATGCCTTTGCCAGCTCGGAGATCTGCGTGTACTCATTCCGCAGAGCAGAGGATGGTCTGATTTGCATAGAAAGCCCTCCTTATCAATTTCTTGATAGTATTATATCAAGATAAGACCTTTTATGCAAGCCTATCTTTGTGAGGTGTAAAAGGTGACTTTATAGGCCTACATCATTCGCCGGCAAAGCAACCATTGTGTCTTATTCGTTGCCTCTGGCAGGAGAGTCCGGATTTGATTTTTAAATTCCTTCTTCACGAATTAGATCCCGATGATATTCCAGATGTATTTCGGCGCGATCAAGCTGAAAATCAGGCAGGCAAAGAGGATGGCGGGGCCGGTCCATTCAAACTGTCCTCTCTGGCGATAATCAAAGTACGCGCCGCCAAGCTTTACAAAGAATGCGATGGCGAGGATCATATCCAATGCAGGGAACACCACCTTCTCCACCACGCTCTTGATCTGCTTGGCCGCCTCCGTCCACGTCTGCTCCACCGCTCCCGCCACATCCCCGCCTGCGGCAAGTGCCGAGGTGCAGCAGAGGGTGGTCAGGAGCAGAAGTGTCAATGTCAGAATAATCATTTTTCTGTATTTCAAGAAATCTCAACCTCCTTAAAATGGGGATGCCGCCCCTTGCGGAGCGGCATCCGTTGTTAGTCCTTAATAACCGGTGCGAGGCAGGGGCTTGCTGGGAGCATAGACCCTGGTGACCCAGCGGGAGGTCGCCATGATCCACTGCCCGTTGTAGACGCCGCCCGCATCCGACGTGTTGACGAACTGCGTGCCGCCGGTGAGCTTTGAAAGCACCTTGCAATCTACGCGGGGCGCCTCCACCTGACGGAAGTTTGAAGGTACGATGCCGAACGCCGCCATGAACTCCGTCACATACTCATTGGCGGCAAGCCCCAGCGCCGCGGGCGAAGCATCCAAGACGTAGTTTTTGGATGTGCTCAGGTTATCCGCCAGCGTGCGCCAGGCATCCCCGCTGAGATTCGTGCGGTAGACGATCTTATAGTTGCCGGGGGTATTCCACGTGCCGGTGTAGATCTTTTCAAGGCGCACCGCCTTGACGGGCAGGGTATCGCGCCAGTAGAAGGATTCCAGCGCCGTGGTGGAATTGTTGGCAATGTCGGCAAAATTGTAGCGGACAAGCTGCCCCGGCATGACCTCCACATAGCCGGTTTTCTTGATGGAAACATTGGTGGACAGGCTCTTGTTGGTCATGACTGCCTTGACGATCTGACCGGCGTGTTCGATCTCCACTTCAATGGGTGTCTTATCCAGCCCATAAAACTCCGCCGCCTTGGATTCTACGATTTTGTACCGCGCCAGAGGCAGAGGCTTACTGACCGCAAGCCCGTTTTTATCCGTCTTGATGGTATCCACCAGACGGTTGGTGCGGGCATTGTAAACTTCAAAGACGGTGTTGGGGATCGGCGTTCCGGCGGGCCAGCCGTTCATAGAGTTGTAGTCGGCGCTGACCTTCGTCACTTGGAGCTGACCGGTGATGGGCGTATTCTTCCATTCGATTTCTGTGGTTTCGCCGGACTTTACATACACGGTCTTTTTCTGCGTGTCGGGAATATATCCCTCATTTTCCAATTCACGCAGATAAAAACGGCCAGCGGTCAGGTTTTCAAAACGGACATAACCGCGGTCATCGCTTGTTTCCTGCGCAATGGGATTATTTCCGCTGTCGTAGAGAATGAAGGAAACGCCGTAGATGCCCTCGCCGGTGGTGCTGTCGATCTTGTGAATGAGGATACCAGAAACAGCTTTGTTAGTCACCGTCTTGGTTGTGGTTCGTCCATCCACAATAGTGAAATAGATGGGGGTATTATCAAGCTGGTATCCCTTGCCTGCCTCAGTCTCCACGGCGTAGTAGCTGCCGCTTTCCAGCGGCACATACACGCGGCCGTCCGTTCCGGTGGTGACGGTCTCCACCAGACCGCCATCGCTGACACGGCGGATCTCGAAGGTGGTGTTGGGGATACGCTGGGTTTTGTCCGCCGCATTGACCTTGATAAGCTCCACGCCGCCAATGGGTGCGTTATAAAAGTACAAGGACTGCGTGTCGTTGGGGTTGACCACCACGGTCTGCGTGCGGGTGTTCTCGTCGATGGTGTAGCCGGAGATCGATTTTTCCTCTGTCACCACCAGTGTGCCGGTGACGCCCTTGAGAATGATCTGCCCGTTTTCATCGGTGTAGTACAGACCGTTGGAGCTGATTTTTCCGTTTTCGTCGGGGACGAACTCGCCGGTAGCCGTAGTGATTTTGAAGGTAACGCCCTCCAGCGGCGTCTTGCGGTCCAGAGAGGACAGCTTGTTGATGATGAGCGCGCCCTGTCGCTCATTCCAGAAGGTCATGCGCTGGGGAGACTGGCTCTGGTCGATCTTAATGCTCTGCGGTGTCCCGTCCAACACGAATCCATCCACAGATTTGACCTCTTTTGCGGTAACAGTCATGCCGTCGGTCAGACCCTCAATGACGATCTGGCCTGCAGCGTCGGTGGTATAGTAGCCGTTGTTGGGGCCAACTACCGCACCGGAGGAGTCGGTCACAAGGAACTGTACCCCGGCAAGCGGTTCATTTTTCGTGCCGGAAATGTATTTCTGGAGAATCAATGTTGTAGTGGGTTTGTTGTAAAAGGTCAGCGTCTGCGTGTCGTTGGGATTGACTACCACCGTCTGTGTGCGGGTCGCTTCATCAATGGTGAAGCCCGGAATCGTCTTGGTTTCCGTTGCTACCACGGTGCCGACGACGCCGGAGATGCGGATCTCACCGGATTTATTGGTGTAATAAATGCCGTTGCTGGACAGTTCGCCGTTGGCGTCGGGAACGAAGCTGCCATCCGCGTAGGTGATCTTAAACTCTACGCCCTCCAGCGGCTCCCCGTTGGGGCCGGAGCTGACCTTGCGGATGATGAGATTACCGGCAGGCTGGTTCAGAAACTGCAAATGCGCCGTTTCGCCGCTCTTGATGAGCGCGTGCTGGGGGCTGTCATCCAGCAGGTAGCCCGTTTTTGCTCTGACTTCACGGGCAATGACCGTCATGCCGGGTTCCAGACCATCCACCAGAATTTCACCTGCGGCATTGGTGGTGAAGCGGCCGTTGTCGTTGCCGAGATAATGGCCGCTGCTGTCGGTCAAAAGGAACTCTACGCCGGAGAGCGGTTCGTGCTTGCTGTCATCGCTCAGCTTTGTAATGAGCAAACTTCCCAGCGGCGCATTGCCGAAGCGGAGCGTCACCACATCCTGATCCTCGCCGGAGATCCACACCGTCTGGGGTTCACGGTCGATGACGTGATTTCCATCGCTCTCAATCTCCTGGCAGATGTAAGTGCCGCGTTTGAGGTTTGTTACGGTGAACGCTCCGTTGGGGCCGGTCAGATAGGTCCCGATGACTGTGCCGCCAGTGCCGGAAGTGCCGCCGCCTAAATATCTCAGTTCAAATCGGCAGCCCTCCAGTCCCTTTCCGGTTTTGGCGTCATATTTGTACACAACAAGGGCACTGTGAGGAACATTGTCCACGGTCACGGTCTTGGAGGTGTTTGCTTCCAGATAGAATTCTGTCACGCCGCTGCCCTGAATGCCGAAGCCCTTGGGAGCGGACTCCTCCACCAGCTTGTACCAGCCACGGTTTACATCGGTGAGGGTAATTTTACCATCGGAGGCCGTTGTGAATACACCGAGGTCGTTGATCTCGCCGGTGGTGGTATTGTCTGAGCCGTAATAGATATGGAACTTGGCGTTGGCAAGATAATCTCCGGTGATGCTGTTGCGCTTCAGGATCGTCAGGGAGGGTTTGACCGCGTTGAAAAAAGTCACCGTGCGGGTGCAGCCTGCTTCCAGATGGATCTCCTGGGGGATCTCAGAGAGAATGACATGGGAAGGCACATTTTTCTCCGTGATGCGATAGCTGCCCACGGGGATGGAATCGAGGAAGATGCGCCCTGCGCTGTCTGTGGTGGCGCTGGTGGAGTAGCTGCCGTCGATCTGCTCGATACGGTAGGTCACGCCCTCGATAGGCTCCCCGGTGGCAATGTTTTTCTTCAAAATTTCCAGACCGGGCTTCTGGTAATCCTGAAAGCGCACCTCGCTGGTTTTACCGGGTCGGAGCGCTACGGTCTGCTCCGTATTGCTCACAATGTACGGCTCGGGAACGGATTCCTCACGCACGACATAGACGCCTGCGGGAAGTGCCGGAAGCGTTGCGGAGCCATCCGTACCTGTGGTGACGGATGTGGAATAGCTGCCGGTCACGGATTTGATGGACAGCACCGTGCCGGGGATCGGCGCACCGGTCTGCGCATCGGTCTTGGTGATCTTCATATCGGGCTTTTCGTAGTTGATCGCCGCAACGGTGTATTCGCGGTCACCCTCAGTTACATCTACGTACACGCTCTTCGGTGTGGGATCAACACAGAAGCCGTCCGGTGCGGAGGTCTCGACAAAGCTCCAAAGGCCGGTGGCGGCATCCTCAACATAGATCTCGCCCTGCGCATTGGTGATGTCGCTGCCGACGATCTGACCGTTAAAGTAGATGCTGAAACGGGCACCGGCGAGACCGGTTGTGGTCCCACCGGCGGTTTTTCTCAGCACGATCTTGCCCGTGCCGCCCGTAGGCTGCTCGGGCTGGTCGGGCGCAGGCTCGCCCGTCACGAGCTTGCGCGGTCCATAGTAGTTGAAGAATGACTGATTTTTGCGGTTGCTGGAGATCGCATACACCGCCCATCTTGCACTCTCATCCTCCACGATGGTTGCGGCAATACCCTGCGCAGCGTACTCCTCGATCTGACGCTGGAACTCGGCATCCTCAGCTGCTTTCTTTGCGAGGAGGGAGTCGATAAGGCTCAGATACAGCTCGTAGGTGTCGGCGTTGGCATAGGATCACCTCACGATTCGCGGGCTTCTTTTTTGAGAAGTATGTGAGGTAGAGGACTTGATACATCAGCTCACCGTGGTCTGGATCCATTTGCACCGTATTAAGCGCGTTATCAATGATCTGGAGCATGTTCTTGCTCCGAATAACTGTTCTGGCGTACCCCTCCAGTTTAGAACCGGACAAATCCACGCCAGCCAATTCGGCATTGACTTCAAGTGTGGAAAGGCGGGTGCCATGCTCCATTTCCATTCGAACATTCATATCTGCTTCCGAGATTTGGATCGCATATGCTACTTTCCGGTACTGCTTGAGCAGATGCCTTGTGTTATGATACTTATCCGCATCCTTGCGTTTTGCGGTCTTCGCCTCTAAATGATCAACGCCGGATTGGATGCCGGTTTCGATCTCTGTTTTCAAAGCTTCTTTTTCTATCTCAAACGCGGGAGTGCTATCTGATGTCATTGTTTCATCTCCTTTCCGGATTGGGACTCAGTCGGTGGATCGCGGCTATTCTTCTCCTGATTCGTTACCTCCCAGTCTAAAGCACTGTAGAAGACTAATGGAATTTGGCGAGCAAAAAAAGAACTTCGGATCACCAGAAACACTTGAATTCTCAAGGCTTTTCGGGGCTTCCCTATAGTGTGAGCGGGCGGGACGCGAGTTTCAATGCTGATATCCATCTTGCCTTCATCGGGATCGACCAAATCAGCAGCCTTTGTAATGCCAATGATTTCGCCAATACTGCTTAGTTCGAGCTCTTCGCAGGTATCACCGAAAATCATTTCTCGATACCTACACATTGAAATGACAGAGCCGCGTGAGCTTGAAAAACTCACGCGGCTGATAATTCCATATTCGCCAGCTTTCAACATGAAGCGGCCAACGCGGGATTTTGACCAACCCCAACGTTTTGCAAGGTAAGTATATGAGAGCAACGGCACACCTCTCATATTGGAGTAATACACGACCGGCATATACTCCGAACCTCGCACCTTGGGATCGTTTAAGATGGTGTGCAGCCACATGTCCATAATGGCATCCAACTCACTAAATACGATTCCTTCTGTTTTGTGAGCGACTCGTAGGAGCATTCGGCCAACAGGCAATGGGAAGAAAAAGAATCCGGAGCCCTTATAGCTATAATAATTGTACTGTAGGCTCGTGCAATGCTCTTTCCAATTGATGATGGAAAAACGAATGATCTCATTCTCTTTATCCAGCCATTCATAAGTCAGGAACCCGTATTTCTCGTAATAGTCCAATTGCTCAAGAGCTTGTCTTTTGGAATGGACACGCAGAATCCTGGGTAATGATCCAAGCTTGCAGATCCATTGGCCAGGCGCCTCCATGTATCTCGCCCCACTAATCATACGCTCATTTGAGCGGAAGTTCGCATAGCTAAAGAGTGCCATGAGACTGAAAAGATGGACGGTTCCTTCATTATGGAATTCCTTGTGGTTATTAAAGTGACGGAACCACGGTTTCCATATCCTGACTTTCGGAAAGCTCACTAATTGTTGCTTTTGTATGCAGTTCATCTCATACACCCCCTTTCCAGCAAAGTAATAGGTTTAAGATATCGATTCCAAGTCCCCTGGTCAGGGGGACACAGGCATTTCAGCCTCGGCCCATGCTTGTGGGTGCGTCGTCCCTCGGTTTGAGGCCTAGCCGGACGAGTGTACCATTGTTTTCCCGTGCAGTCGTCGCAACGAGGCTTGACCACGCCTCTTTCACTTGCTCATAGTGGCTCGGACACGGTGATGTCTTGGAATCGTATGCAATTTTCAAGGTACAGCACTGGGAAAATTGAGTGAGAAGATACAGTTGCCAAGAGATAAAACACCTCGCTTGCACTTCTCGTAATAAATGTAGAAAATAGCACCCTTTTGACCACCCACGGATTTGAAAAAACAAAAATGTCTCTGATACCGGCGTGGTATCAGAGACTAACAAAGAGAAGTGAGTGGAGATTGATTTCAGTTTAGCAGTTTCTCTTATGCCAAATGATACTGTTACAAACCATCAATTCTTTTTTCTTCTGTATGTCTGTATGTATGATTTCATTTATTCAGGTAGGCTCCATTAAATTCCTCCCACGGACATGCCAATCCTTGCGCCCGATATACCGATGTGATAAGATGTCAACAAACTGGAATTTATATAATTATCTCTCTAACTTTCCCCATTTTATAGGCTTTCCC
>ERZ773106.653-NODE-653-length-33403-cov-3.777588_pt1 | contig 33403 bp, 24 predicted proteins | sample MGYA00580572_ERZ773106 | MGnify/ENA primary metagenome ERZ773106 (study PRJEB29015, sample SAMEA2737868) | human gut metagenome | biome: human gut; feature: human-associated habitat; material: faeces | place: China | collected 2012 ... | reverse complement strand
GCAGCGCGTCATACCGGGGCTTGGCGCCCAGCTCCAGGTCCTGATAGCCCCGGGCTGACAGGCCGACCTCCTTGGCGACTTCTGCCTGGGTCAGCTTTTTCTCTTTGCGAAGGACTCGAATTTTATCGGCAAACATATTGGACCTCCCGCAGTTCCTTTTTCAGCGATTCACAGCAGGGTTGTCCGTGCGGCCCATCAGCCAGTCTGCGGACACGCCGTAGAAGTCCGCGATGTGCAGCAGCGCGTCATACCGGGGCTTGGCGCCCAGCTCCAGGTCCTGATAGCCCCGGGCGGACAGGCCGACCTCCTTGGCTACCTCTGCCTGGGTCAGATGGCGATCTTTCCGGAGCTGGCGAATTTTTTCGGAAAACATGCAATACCTCCTTGACACACAGATAACTATGTGCTATCCTAATGATAGCACATATAACTGTATTTTTTAAAAGGGGATTTATCATGCAGGAAATACCCGATATCATGGAAGAACTGTTTCTCGCCTGGGTCCCCGGTCCGGAGCCGGGCCAGTGGCCGGAGTATCTGCGGGAGGACCCGGTCCGGGGCTATGGGCTGTTCTGCTTTTGCCAGGGCCTTGCCCTGGGCCTGCGGCTCTCGGAAGCCTGCCGCCGGGACTAGCCCTCCGCCCGGCGCAGCGTCAGCACAGCGATTTCCGGGCGGTTGAACACCCGGAAGGAGGGCCCGGAATTCCCCAGGCCCCGGGTGACGAACAGCACGGAGCCGTTTTCTTCATACAGCCCGGCGGTATAGGAGGGAAACAGGTCCAGGTCATGGGAGAACAGCCCGTCCGTCCCGGGCAGGCGGACGATGCCGCCGTGGGCATGGCCGGAGCACACCAGATCCGCCCCCAGCAGGCTGTACTGGCGCGCAAACCGGTTGTTCCGGTGGGCCAACAGGATCCAGAAGGGGTCGCCGCAGGCGGCGTAGACCTCGGCGGCCAGCTCCTCCGGCGTCTTCTGGTCGGCGTAGCCGTTGGGATCGTCGATGCCCGCCAGGACAATGGTGTCCCCGTTCCGCTCCAGGGGCACGAATTGGTTGGACAACACCGTGACGCCGTTGGCGGTGAGGATTTCCTTCAGCGCCGGCACTCCGCCCACGGCCCACTCGTGGTTGCCGGTGACGTAGTAGGTGGGGGCAATGGCAGAAAGTCCCCGGGCGGTCTCCGCCGGGTAGCCGTCCTCCGGCCCCCGGTACTTGTCCTCCAGATCCCCCAGAAAAAAGATGTACTCCGGCTGCTCCGCGGCCACAGCCGCCAGCAGGTCCGCGTTGTGCGCACCGAACGAGGCGCCGTGGAGGTCGCTGAGGACCACGATCCGGCAGCCATCAAAACCGGCGGGCAGATCGGAAAAGACAGGGTCAAACCGGGTCACCTGCAGAGCGGTGTTGTCCCAGTAGAGAAATCCGGTCAGGCACAGGGCGGACAGGGCCAGCACGGCCAGGTTCCGCCGGGTGCGGCGCTTGGGATGCTTGGGCATGGTGAACGCGGCCTCCTCCGCCGCGGAACGCAGCACGTCCGAGACGTGGAAAAAGCAAATCCGAATGTAGGAAGCGCGGGCGCTGCAAAAAGGCGCCTCCGCAGGCGCGGAGCAGATGCCCGGCCAGTATAATAGCCGCTTCGCGGCTATTATACCATAAATAGTATGGACATGACGAGTGGAAAAATACACAAAGAAGACGGAAATGGCGGGTGGCTTCCGTATGGTTTCGGCCTACTGGGAGAAGAATCCTGCACAAAAACTTTGCAAAAATTTTATGTAAACTGTATATTCCTGCCCTTGCAGACGGCTGCCCACCCTGCTATACTGAATTCTGTAATCCTCAGAGAGAAAGGAGGGAGCAGTATGATGAATTGGAATTGGCGGGATCTCGACGATGTGGACGACCTGATCTTTACGGACGCCGGCTGGAAGCACAGCGAGCGGTGAGAACGGAATCCGATGGAGAGCCACGCCGGAGGCGTGGATTTTTCTTTTTTCGGCCCGGCGCTTGACAGTTTCCGCGGATGTGGTTCGCTCCGCTGACGATATGCAGTTCCCCGGGGAGACCGATCTCCTCTGCCGCCTGGAATGTTCCGGGCGGCATTTTTGCGGCTTTTTCAAAAAACTGTCGAAAAAACGGAAAAAAGTAAAAATAAAAAAGAATTTTGCAGAAATCATAAAACAACAAGCCGGAAACTGCTTGTTTTGCAATTTCCGGCTTGCCGTTTTAATAGGAGGTTGTTTATCAAATATTAGTCGTCGCCCTGTAAAGCATCGTAACCTGTTTCGCCCGTACGAACCTTTACAACTTCTTCGACGTCGTAAACGAAAATCTTACCATCACCAATCTGACCCGTGTACAGAACCTTCTTGCAGACATCTACAATCGTTTCTACCGGAATGCTGGTGACAACAATTTCAATCTTAACCTTCGGCAGGAGCTTCGGCCCATCGACCCGAACACCACGATAATACTGCGAGTTGCCCTTTTGTGTACCGTAGCCCTGTACCTGTGTAACAGTCATACCGTTGACACCAATCTTGTTCAAAGCGGATTGCAGCACTGCCAGCTTTTCTTGCTTGCAAATGACAACAATCTTGGACATCTTTGCAGTGCCCGTAGCTGGCTTTACAATCAGCTGCGGTTCTGGCAGGTCAACCCCTGCAACCGATGCATTTTCTGTATCCATGGAAACGGTTGCAGCAGACGGCATAAAGTCTGCATAAGCGGAAGGCAGGTTGTGTTCGGTTGCGTCCAAACCAATGACTTCTTCTTCTGCGGAAGCACGCAAACCAATGGTGTGCTTGATAATCAGGAATGTAATGGTAATCAGAACAGCTGTCCATGCAGCGATGCAGAGCAGACCCAACAGCTGAGAGCCGAGCAGGCTGAAACCGCCGCCGTAGAACAAACCTGTGCAGCCGGAAAGCGGTGCATCCGGTGTTGCGAACAGACCAACCGCAATGATGCCCCACAGACCGTTGAAGAAGTGAACTGCAACAGCACCAACCGGGTCATCAACGTGCAATACATGATCTAAGAGCCATACGCCGAAGCATACCAGCAGACCGGAAACAATGCCAACGATGATTGCACCAGTAGCATCCATGACATCACAGCCAGCGGTGATACCAACCAGACCAGCCAGAGAAGCGTTCAAGCACATGGAAACATCTGGCTTACCATATTTCAGCCAAGTAAAGACCATGCAAACGAAAGTTGCAATTGCCGGAGCAATGGTTGTGGTTACGAAAATCGAACCCAGTTGTTCAACAGAGGTTGCAGCAGCACCGTTGAATCCATACCAGCCAAACCAAAGAATGAAGCAGCCCAAAGCACCGATCGTCAGGGAGTGACCCGGAATGGCATTGACTTTGACGTTTCCGTTTTCATCTTTGGTGAATTTACCAATACGAGGGCCGAGGATGGATGCACCAATCAGGGCACACAAACCGCCGACAAAGTGAATGACACCAGAACCAGCGAAATCATGGAACGGGGTATCCAGTGTGGACAGCCAGCCGCCGCCCCATACCCAGTGGGCTTCTACCGGATAAATCAATGCAGAAATGACTGCGGAATAAATACAATAGGAAATGAACTTGGTTCGTTCTGCCATCGCACCGGAAACAATTGTTGCTGCCGTTGCACAGAAAACCAAGTTAAATACAAAACCAGACCAATTGAAGTTTGCATAATCGGAGAAAATATCGAAGCCCGGCTTGCCAATCAGACCAAGCCAGTCTTCGCCCAGCAGCAAACTAAATCCGATTAAAATGAAAACAACTGTACCAATACAGAAATCCATTAAGTTTTTCATGATAATGTTGCCGGCATTTTTTGCTCTGGTAAAACCGGTTTCTACCATTGCAAATCCGCACTGCATAAAGAATACCAGTGCTGCACCGACCAAGAACCATACGCCAAATACCTGACCGCCAACGAGGTCTAACAATTTTGTTTCGTCCATTCTGATACATCCTTCCGTGTTGTAAATTTGTTTCGGAGAAGCGAGCTCCTTCTTCCACCGGAACACAAGATGATGTGAGAAACAAAAAAGGTGCTGAATCGGCTCTTGTTCCGATTCAGCACCTTTGCTGTTTATGCTATTATGATAGCACAGAAATGGTCATTTGTCAACCGGAAATCTGATACAAATTTCCGGCTGCTTTTTCTTGAAATTTTGTCGATTTTATGCAAACCTCACGGGGCATTCACATTGCCAACACAAGATTTATTGCTTTTTGCCAAAGGTTTCCGTCAGCATCACTGCGGTTTTTGCCAAATAGTCAATTTCCGCCTGCTCCAGCTTTCCGGCATCGCAAGCCGCTGCTACAGTCGGGTCGAGCGGAATGCGTTCCAGAACCGGAACAGTGTGGTTATCTACATGGTCATCTGAGCCAAACAGCGGAATTTCCTTTCCGCAGTCCGGACATCGCAGAAACCGCATATTTTCCACCATACCCAAAACCGGGACTTGCATCATCTGTGCCATGTTCATTGCCTTGTCCACAATCATGGAAACCAAAGACTGCGGTGTGGATACGATTAGAATGCCGTTGATGGGCAGGGACTGAAAGACAGTCAGCGGAACGTCACCCGTCCCCGGAGGCATATCGACAAATAAAAAGTCCACATCGCCCCACTGAACATCTTCCCAGAACTGCTTGACAACGCCAGAAATGACTGGACCTCTCCAGAGTACTGGGTCAGTTGCGTTCGGCAGCAGCATATTCATAGACATAATCTTAACGCCGCTTTCGGTGACGTGCGGCAGCAGAGAATTATCGACTGCTTCTGCCGGCTTGTTGATGCCGAAGATTTTCGGAATGGATGGGCCAGTGATATCCGCATCCAAAATAGCTGCGTGATAGCCCAGCCGCTGGGTCTGAATGGCGAGCAGGCTGGTAACCAGAGATTTTCCGACCCCGCCTTTTCCGCCAACAACCGCAATGACATTCTTGACACCGCTGGTGTGTTCTTTCACTCTCTTTTCGTGTTCCAAATCCTGTGTGCTGCAATTGCCATTGCTGCCGCAGGAATCGCACTGATGATTGCATGTTTCTCCCATGTTGCAATCCTCCTTTTTGTTGTTTGTTGGGGCAGCCGTCAGAAATTCTGAACTGCATGCCACTTATAGCAATGGAGCGAGTAGCCCCAATACATAACTATTGCATTTCTGATACCACTTTCGGTTTTTGCAGTCCTCTAATGTGATGGGCTGTGATTTCCGTTGTGTTTTCAGGAAATCTGCCAGCATGGTTTGAATCACATTGCAGTGATAAATCAGCGTTGCACATTCAAAGTGCAGGTATAAGCTGCGGTAATCCAAGTTGATTGTCCCTAAAACTGCCAGTTCATCATCCACGACAAAGCTTTTTGCATGGATGAAACCGGGGGTATATTCAAAGATTTTGACACCGGATTCCAGCAACTCTTGATAAGCATTCCACGCCAGCTGGTAAACATACCATTTATCTGGAATATGTGGCGTGATAATCCGGACATCAACACCTTTTTCTGCTGCGAGTTTCAGGGCAGTCAATAAGTCGTGATCGGGAATCAGATATGGCGTTTCAATGTAGACATACCGTTTTGCGTTGGAGATCAAATCCAGATAGACCATAACGCCCTTTACATCGTCCTGCACGGGGCTGTCCCCGTAAGGCTGAATGAATCCGCCATTGGTCTGCTTTGGCAGATAGGTCGGACGGTATTGGTTGTAGGCTTCTTTTTTGTTGGGATTGTTCATGTTCCAGAGTTGCAGGAACATCATGGTATAGCTCCAGACGGCTGCCCCTTCCAGCATGATGGCGGTATCTTTCCAATGCCCAAACCGCACTTTTTCGTTGATGTATTCATCTGCCAGATTCGTACCGCCATTGAACGCAATGTTTCCATCAATGACCAGAATTTTGCGGTGGTCACGGTTGTTCTGGGCGGAAGAAAGCAGCGGACGAAACGGGTTGAAGCATCGGCATTGAATGTGGTGTTGCTTGGCAATTTTCAGGAAATCGCCTGTTGAAAAGAATTTTGTGCCAAATCCATCATACATCAGGCGAACTTCTACGCCTGCTCGTGCTCGTTCGATGAGAATTTCCAGAAATTCATTCCACATTTTCCCCGGTGCAATGATGAAATATTCAATGAAGATGAAGCGTTTTGCTTCTCGCAGGCGGTTTTTCATCTCTGCAAATTGTTCTTCGCCCAGTGGAAAATAGGTGACATTGGTCTGTTCATAGACCGGAAAACCTGTATGCTGCAAGTAGGTGGATAAGTTGTAAACCTGCTGACTATCATTGAACAGATGCCGGGCAGCATCCGGTTCTTGTGTAAGCAGCGGCTTGGTCTGTTCCATCTGTTGTTTATAGTTGCGGAAGAAAATACGGGTATCTCTTCGGGTTTTCAAAAACAGATAGGACAATCCGCCGAAAATCGGCAAGACCGCAATGACCACCAGCCATGCATTTTTATAGGTTGGATTTTTTCGGGAATTGGTGATATAGATGATAAGCAGCCCGTTCAGCAGTAGCAATGCACCATAAACCCACGCATAATTCCGGTTCAGAAACAGAACAGAGAGCACCAGAAAGGCAATCTGCACCAGCATCAGCAAAATGTAGAGCATATTTTGATTAAACAGATGTTTCCATATTTTTTTCATAGAAAAGCCCTCCTTGCCTCTGGCAACCTGTAAAAATCGAACACTTCTATTATAACACAATGCAGGCAGAAATGCAAGCCGGTCATTTTACGCATTTCGTAAATTTTTCCCAAAAGTGCTTGACTTTTTTTCTGGTATCCGGTATAATGAAATTGTATGGACAAACATATTTTTTGTTCGTTTTGACGAAAAAGGGAGGAGCTTTTTATGAAAATGTGGAAACGCTGGAAAGCGGTTTTGTTGGCTGGCATGATGGCTTGCACCGCTGTTGCAGCTTCTGTTCCGGCAATTGGAACACTGAACGCACAGGCGGAAGAGGATACGAACAACGATGACTGGCTGCACGCAGTGGGCAGCCGGCTCTATGATAAGGACGGCAATGAAGTCTGGCTGACGGGTGCAAACTGGTTCGGCATGAACTGCACCGAAAACAGTCCGCATGGCTTATATGCAGCAGACATCAATGTCTTTGTAGAAAATATTGCGAACCACGGCATTAACATTGTAAGAATGCCGATTTCTACGGAACTGCTTTGCTCTTGGATGAACGGCGAACCGTTGGAAGTAAAGAGCATGAACTGCTACGCCAATCCGGAACTCTCCAAAAACGGAGATGGAAAAGACCCGGCAAAGAACAGTATGGAAATCTTCGACATTATTATGCAGAAGATGAAGAAATACGGCATTAAGGTCATGGTGGACGTACACAGTCCGGCAGCCCACAACTCCGGTCATAACTATAATTTGTGGTACTATGATGCTTCGGCGGCTGATGCAGATAACATGGCAGTGGGTGCATATTCCGGCGAACAGATTACATGGGATATGTGGAAAGATTCCATCACCTGGCTGGCAGATAAATATAAGAATGATGATACCTTGATTGGCTATGACTTGAAGAACGAACCGCACGGAAAGCGTGGCTATAATGGTACAACTTGCCCGACAGACATTGCAAAGTGGGATGATTCCACCGATTTGAACAACTGGGCATACTCTGCAACAGAATGTGCAAATTCGATTTTGGATGTCAACCCGAATGCTCTGATTTTTGTAGAGGGCGTAGAACAGTATCCAAAGACGGAAAAGGGCTATACTTATGATACCGCTGACATCTGGCAAGCTCCGGCAGATGTTTCCCCGTGGTATGGTGCATGGTGGGGCGGCAATCTGCGTGGCGTTCGGGATTATCCGATTCAGCCGGATTCCGGTACAAGCCAGATTGTCTATTCTCCGCATGACTATGGTCCGTCTGTTTATAACCAGACTTGGTTTGATAAGGATTTCACCGAACAGACGCTGCTGGATGACTATTGGTATGATACTTGGGCATATATCAATGCTGAGGACATCGCACCGCTGCTGATTGGCGAATGGGGCGGTCATATGGACGGCGGAAAGAATGAAAAGTGGATGACGCTGCTGCGGGATTACATGATTAATCACCACATCAACCATACATTCTGGGGCTTGAACCCGAACTCCGGCGATACAGGCGGATTGCTGAGCTATGATTTTATGACATGGGATGCAGAAAAGTATGATATGTTTAAGGAATCTCTGTGGCAGACACAGAAAACCGGAAAGTTTATCGGCTTAGACCATCAGAAAGCACTTGGCACGGACGGTTCTGGTATTTCCGTATCAGAATTCTACAAGTTCTATGCATCGACCGAGGGCAGCAACTTGGACGGCGGAACGATTGTAGACGGCAACACCACCAAACCAACTACCGAACCAACAAAGCCATCTACAACCACAACGACAACCACTACTACAACGGCTGCAACTACAACAGAAGCACCGATTACGGAAGTGATTGGCGATATTGACGGCGACAAGAAATTGACGGTTTCGGATGCCGTTTTGCTGAATCGGTATTTGCTCCGGAAAATGGACGGAAAAGATGCAGCATATACCTTTGAACGAGGCGACTTGAATAAGGATGGCGTTTTGAACATTGTGGATGCGATTGCCTATAAGCAATATTTATCTGGGAATATCGCTCCGCCGGAACTTTAACAAATAACAGCACGGATTCTTCCACCGCTACAGGTGGTGAGAGAAACTGCAAATCAGAACGGGAACGTCAATGGCGGGCGGAGAGAAATCGGTATCCCTCATTGATACGAGGCAAACCACAGTCAGTCCTCTGTTGACATGTCAGACTCTGTGAAATTACCGACTGCGGATTGAAACAATGACGTTGAAAGGGAGTTTTTGTCATGAAATTGAAAAGAAGATTACAGGCAGTTTTGCTGGCAGGAATGATGGCATTGACTGCAACAACTGCTGCAATCCCCAGCTTTACAACCATCTCTGCACAGGCAGAGGATACGAACAATGATGACTGGCTGCACGCAGTCGGCAGCCGGCTCTATGACAAGGACGGCAATGAAGTCTGGCTGACGGGTGCAAACTGGTTCGGCTTCAACTGCGGAGAAAATTGCTTGCACTATCTGTGGAGCGGTGACGTGGATGATATGCTTTCCGAAGTTGCCGACCGCGGCATCAATGTTATTCGGATGCCGATTTCTACAGAACTGCTGATTTCTTGGATGAACGACACACCAAACCCTGTTTCCAGTGTGTCTGCTGAAAACAATCCGCCGTATTATGTCATCAATCCAGATTTTTTGAATGCAGATAAAACCATGAAAAACAGCATGGAAATCTTCGACATTATCATGCAAAAGTGCAAGAAATACGGCTTGAAAGCGTTTATCGACATTCACAGCCCACATACAGACAACTCCGGTCATAACTATAATTTATGGTATGGCAAGGAAACCGCAGATGGGACAATGGTTACCACGGATTTGTGGATTGAAACGCTGACATGGCTGGCAGATAAGTACAAAAATGATGATACGTTGATTGGCTACGACCTGAAAAACGAACCGCACGGAAAAGGTCAGGAGGGTGCAACTGCTGCAAAGTGGGATGGCTCAACTGATGAAAATAACTGGGCATATGCAGCAACGAAATGTGCAAATTCGATTTTGGATGTCAACCCGAATGCTTTGATTTTCATTGAAGGCGTGGAACAGTCGGTGAAGAGTGATGCCTATACTTGGGGGCAGCCGGATTCTAAAACCAATCCGCCGTATATTCCGGCATGGTGGGGCGGCAATCTGCGTGGCGTTCGGGATTATCCGATTCAGCCGGATTCCGGTACAAGCCAGATTGTCTATTCTCCGCATGACTATGGTCCGTCTGTTTATAACCAGACTTGGTTTGATAAGGATTTCACGGAACAGACTTTGCTGGATGATTATTGGTATGATACTTGGGCATATGTCAATGCCGAAGATATTGCACCGCTGCTGATTGGCGAATGGGGCGGTCATATGGACAATGGCAAGAACCAACAGTGGATGGAACTGCTGCGGGATTACATGATTAACCATCATATCAACCATACTTTCTGGTGCTTGAATACCAACTCCGGCGATACGGGCGGACTTTGGGCAGGCATTGGATATGACCAGGCTGCCAGCAAGACCAATCTGACTTGGGATGCAGATAAGTACGCACTGTTTGAAAAATCCCTGTGGCAGACACTGAAAACCGGAAAATATATCGGCTTAGACCACCAGAAAGCATTGGGCAACAATGGAACAGGGCTGTCCCTGTCAGAATTTTATGCTTCCTATGCATCGACTGAGGGCAGCAACTTGGACGGCGGAACGATTGTAGACGGCAACACCACCAAGCCAACCACAGACACAACAAAGCCATCTACAACCACCACCACAATTACTACCACAACTACAGCAGCTGCAACGACAACAGAAGCACCGAAGACAGATGTTCTCGGCGATATTAACGATGACCAGAACGTTACCATTTCTGATTTGGTATTGCTGAATCGCTACTTGCTCCGGAAGATAGACGGAACAGATGCAGCATATGCATTTGACCGTGGCGATGTCAACGGAGATAAAATCTTAAATGTGGTCGATGCAACGCTTTATCGGCAACATTTGCTGGGAACACTGAAAAAATTTCCGGCAGAATAAACCCGAATGGGTAATAGAAAGGAATTTCCCTTTATGAAACGAACCGATTATCTCTCATGGGATGCATATTTTATGGGAGTTGCCCTGCTCTCTGCTCAGCGGAGCAAGGACAATCATACACAAGTTGGTGCTTGTATCGTCAACGCAGAAAACAAAGTGGTTTCGGTTGGCTATAATGGCATGCCGACAGGCTGCAATGATGACATGATGCCGTGGGAACGGGATGGCGGATTTTTGGATACGAAGTATGCTTACGTCTGCCATGCGGAATTGAATGCCATTTTGAACCGCAACGCAGCCAGCCTGCAAGGCTGTCGGCTGTATGTATCGCTGTTTCCGTGCAATGAATGTGCGAAGGCAATCATTCAAAGCGGTATTCGGGAAGTGATTTATCTGGATAACAAGTATGCAGATACAGAGAGTACCAAAGCGTCGGTACAGATGTTCCGGCTGGCAGGGGTGACCTGTCGGGAATATCAGCCCATGCAAAAAGAGATTACGCTTTCTCTCTAAATACTATAGGCAAAGAGCAAAGCGATTTTGCCGGATGTCACAGACTGGTTTTCCAAGAACTCAGAATTCAGAGTGCGTATAAAAATGATGAAACAACCTGCATTCCCTGCCGAACCGCAGCCGGATGCAGGTTGTTTTTTTGCAAAATATGTTACAGATAGTTGGAAAAACCACCGGATTTATGAAAAATATCCCTTATTTTTGATGAGAAAATCATTTTTCTTTGAATTGTATCTGAAAATCTGCAATTTTCTCTGTTTTTTTCTCATAATTCCTTTGCTTTTTTCCAGGAAGTATGATATAATAAAATGGAAAGAATCTGCTTGCATAGAAAGGATGGATCGCTTATATGCGTATTCGGCATAAACCGTGGGCAAAACCAGAATTAGAGGCTTGTCCATTTTATATTTCCGAGCCAAAATTGAATCGAGGGCATTGGAATACGATTTTTCCGGGAGAAAAGAAACCGCTGCGGCTGGAATTGGGCTGCGGAAAGGGCGGTTTTATCTCGCAGGAAGCCCCTGCAAATCCGGATTATCACTATATCGCAATGGACATCAAAAATGAAATGCTGGTGCTTGCAAAACGAAAATTGGAAGCGGCTTATGCGGAACAACAGCTGCCATTGGACAATGTTCGGATTTTTATTTGCAATTTGATGCAGTTTTCCGAATATTTTTCACCGGAAGACCGGATAGATCGCATTTACATCAACTTCTGCAATCCATGGCCAAAGGGAAAACATAAAAAACGTCGCCTGACCCATCCCCGTCAGTTGCAGCAGTATCGGACGGTATTGGATGGAGAAATCTGGTTTAAAACCGATGATGATGAATTGTTTGAAGAATCGATCCTCTATTTTCAGGAGTGCGGCTTTGACATTGTGTTCCAGACAACCGATTTACATAAAGAACCGGACATTCAAAGCTTCCGCACGGAACACGAAGCAATGTTTGAAGAAATGGGAAAGACCATTAAATTTCTGATTGCTCGTCCGCAGCAGACACAGCAAGCATCTGCACAATAAATTTGGGAAAATAAAACAGGAAGGGATTGCAGTTATGGATTTTAAATGGAAAAACGGACAGCTTTTTCAAAAATTTTCAGAAATGACCGGAAAATCCGGCGTTGCATCCATGGAGATTATCGCAGACGGGACACAGGCAAACGAAAATCCGGCTGCCGCATATCGTGGGTTGGGCTGTATTTCTGCGAATAATGCCTCTCGTCTGCTGTTGGATTATAAAGTTGAACATCCAAAAGAATACGAAGAAATCATGCGGCTGTTGTTCCAGAAAGATTATGGGATTGGTCTATCGCATATCAAGCTGGAACTGGGTGCGGATGTCAATTCTTCTTGCGGAACAGAACCGGCAACCAAGCGAACCCCCGAAGAACGGGCAGATGTGACCCGTGGAGCAGGGTTTCAGTTTGCAGCAGATGCCAAAGCCATCAATCCAGATATTACGTTGGATTTGCTCCGCTGGGGAGAACCGGCATGGGTTTCCAGAGCGTTTACCGTCAGTCAGGAACATGGATTCAATGCCCGTTATAGCTGGATCAAAGAAACATTAGACGCAGCCTATCGGGTTTATGGCTTGAAATTTCATTTTATCAGTGCGGAACAGAACGAAACTGATCGTATCGACGAATCGTGGATTCTCTTTTTGCGGTATCGGTTAGACCATGAAGTCCGGGCACCGTATGATTACCGGAAAATTAAACTGGTGGCATCCGATGAAGTCGGAACACGCAACATCGCTGCACAGATGGTGGAAAATGCTTCGCTGCGGAATGCCATTGATGTCATCGGTCTGCATTATACCACATTTGGTGATTCTTATACGAACCTGCTGAATGAAGCATATGGAAAAGAAATCTGGTACAGTGAGGGCAGTGCTCCGTGTAATCTGTCAGAACTGACCGTTCAGGCAGACCAATCCGGTTTGGTTGGAAAGAACAGTGCCATTGATATTGCAAACCGGATTATTAACAGCTATTACAACGGAAAAATGTGTATGTATGAGTTTCGTCCGGCGATTGCTGCCATTTATGACGGGGCATATGATGAACCAAAACACCTGATTGCTGCACAAGAACCGTGGTCGGGCTTTTATCGGCTGGATAGCGGTTTCTGGATGGCAATGCATTTCAGCCGGTTTTCTCCAAAGGGCTGGCTGTTTGTGAACGGTGCTTGTTATGGGGACGGCGAAGAAAATCACGCCATTGAACATACCAGCCATAACTTCATGACGTTGGTTTCCCCAGATCGTTCAGAAATGACGATGCATTTCACCAATGAAGACTTGTTTACGAGAACATATTCTGTTCAGCTGAAAGATATGGGCTTTACGAACCGGATGCTTTCCACTGTGCTTACAACAGGGCCGAATCCGGGTGAAGCATTTGATGCAAATTGGTTTCGGCGGGGAAAGCCGATTAAACCGAGCCACCGCAACGGGGAAACCTATTTCATCAAAGTGCCACCGCAGAGTATCATGACGATTACCACACTGGATACCGGATGGGTCAATGGTGTGGAAACATTTTCGCATAATATCCCGAATGCAGAGCGTTTGCCACTGCCGTATCAGGACAATTTCCGGTATCAGTCGGATGAAATCATGGTACGGGGCTGTGCACCTCGCTATATGACCGACCAAGGCGGTGCATTTGAACTGATTCACTCCGACCAAGACGGCGACATTCTCTGTCAGCGAATCAAAAAGGGAAATATTCCTGCAAACTGGCGGTATCGGGGCACACCAGAACCCATTACCTGCTTAGGCGATGACCGCTGGAGAAGTTACAGTGCAGAAATTGAAGTGCGTCTGGATAACCGAGATGCAGAAAACTACGCTGGTTTTGGAATTCGCTATAATTCAACTGTAACTTGTGAAACCACTTCTCGTTGCGGCTATACCGGGATTCTCTACGGAGATGGACGCTGGCAACTGTTGGATATGGACAATGTTGCAGCAGAGGGCAACTCCATGACGGTTCGGGCAACCGACTGGAACAAGTTGAAGCTGCTGATTTTGGGAGATTCGATTTTCTTCTTCCTGAATGGCGACTTGCTGACAACTTACCGCCCACAAAGTCCGGTAAACTCCGGTCGAATTTCCATTTGCAGCGACTATGAAATGAATACATTCCGGAATTTGCAGGTGACACCGCTGCCGATTCTGCCGTTGTATGTAAGAAGAGTGGACTGCTTCTCGGAAGAAATTTTCTATAATGATTTTTGGGATATTTGTACAACAGAATCTTATCGCTTCTATCACCGCACTTCAATGAAGGCACAGCCACAGGCAGCGTTCTCCTGTCAGTTTACCGGAACGGGCATCGCTGTCATTGGAACGGCAAGAAATGCGGAATTTGAAGTGGTTTTGGATGGCGAACAGCTGTATGAAACCCTGTTCGTACCATATAGTGCCCCACGGCAATCCTGCTTGACGATTGACCAGCTGCCAAATGGCACACATACCCTGCAAATGACGCTGAAAAGCGGTGATTTCAAGCTGGATGTGCTGGAAGTTCCGGAAAACTTCACGATGATGCCGGATATTTTAACGGTCACTTCTGCTGCACAGGCTGCTGCGGAAGAACATGCTCTTGCAGAACAGCAGAAAGCACTTGCCAAGAAACAGGCTGCCGAAAACATCAAGAAAACCTTACAGCAGGCAGTTGCTGCTTTGCAGCCGGGAGAGCCAGCAGAAGAACCAAAGTCAGAAACGCCAGCAGCTGCGGAATCGGAAACAGATGCAGAAAAGCAGCCGACCTTTAAGGAAGTGCTGGAAAATTCCGGCGTGATTGGTGTGATTTCCAACAATGCAGCCAAGAAGAAAGAACAGCTGGAGCAGGACGGAAAGACCGAGGCAGATGAAACGCCGACGGTAATGGAATTTCCGCTGCCGCATCAGGATTTTGAAGCAGCTGCTTCGTTGACACCCGTTCCGGAACACGCTGAAGAACCAGTGAAGATTGAGCCGCTGCCAGAAACCGATTTGGAAACAAGTGAAGAGCCTGTTTCCGCTCCGGCAGCAGCAGCCTCAGCAGAGCCAGAACAGCCAGCAGAACCGCAGCAACCAGAAGAGCCAATTTCTGCTACATCAGAATCTATCGCAACACCAGAAGAAGCATCTGCAACGGAAACAACGACATCAGAACAGCCAGTTTCTGAACCAACTGCACCGGAAACAGCGACAGAATCCGCTGCTGCTCCTTCTACAGTGACCTATATTGAAGAGGAATGGGACGACTTGCCGATGCCGGAACTGCCACCGCAGGAAACCGCATCGCCTGCACCGCAGCAGCCAAAACCAACCGCTGCTCCGCCGAAAAAGCCGATTACACCAACCCCTTCGCCTGCACCGAAAATGCCGCCACTGCATCCGCCGGTCTTGAATGACCCGATGCAGTCTGAACCATATCGAAAAGATTTTAACATTGATATTGATATCTAAGAGCAGAAAGGATTTCTTATGAAATGCAATCAAGATTTGTTTGAAACCCTATTTCAAACGGCACAAAAGCCACTGGTTATGGAATGCTCGCAAGCATTAGAGGCAATTCGCTTTTCGCTTCCGATTGATTGGACGGTACAGCAGCAGTCAGAATCGTTGCTATATTTATTGCCATCAGAGGGAGAAAGTTCACTGAGTGTGCAGAGTGTTGTTCCGGAATCTACAGATGTTATGGAGTTTGAGGAGATGTCCGTTTTGCATGCATTTGCAGACGGCATGCGGGAACAGCTCGAAAACTACGCTTATACGGAACTTTGTGACTATGAGGGCGTTTTCGATGCAGAACAGCCGATTTACGGGATGCGGTATACGGTTACCGTCAATGATGTGGAAATGACAACCGTTACCCTTCTGTTTCTGGTAGAACATCGGATTTACTGCTTGAGTTTTTCCGATGCTTTGCAGACAGAACTGTTTCCCTATGCAAAATCATTCTTGGAAAATCTGATGATTTCCGAATAATTTGATATTGCGTATCTTGACAAAACCGCTTGTATGGAGTTTCCAGAAAAGCGGTTTTGTTTGATTTTGACAGCAGGAGGGACGGGTTTATATGATACATCTTGTGCCAGTTTCAAAGAAATTGCCGATGATGGATTTTTGAACAGGAATTGTTAAAACGAATCAAGCAAACCTATCCAGTGCAGAAAAATGGAACGATTCTGTTCCGGTTTCCAAGACTATTCTGGATTGCAAGAAAAGAATGCTAAGAAAAAAGGGAGGAATCGCTATGCGAAGAAGCGAACGGGAAGTAACCGACTGCAATGAGATTCGACAGATTTTAGAACGGGCAGAAGTGTTGCGGCTTGCGATGCACGATGAGCCATACCCGTATATTGTGCCGGTCAACTTTGGGTTTACCATGCAGGATGACCAGCTTGTCTTATTTTTTCACGGGGCAAAAGTCGGGAAGAAATGCGACCTGCTGCAAAAAAATCCGCATGTTTCCTTTGAAGTAGAGGGGAAACAGCAGTTGATTCCGCCGAATGGGGCAGCATCCTGTACGGCCGGCTTTGCCTATGAAAGTGTAATTGGTCAGGGGATTGCAGAACTCGCACCGGAAGAGAAAAAAGAAGATTTTCTGAAAAAGCTGCTGGAGCATTACCGAATTCCGTTTCAGTCATTTTCACAGGCACATCTTGAACGAACTGCTGTCTATCAGATTATCATTAAGCAGTATACCGCCAAGAGAAGACCGATTCCACAGGGGAGATAAACCCATCATAAAAATAAAAACAAATATAGCAATGCCCCGAACAGTTCACACCGTTCGGGGCATTGCTTGCAAGCGTTAAAGGTTGCTAATTAGCAGCCACAACCGCAGCCGTTGTTGTTGCAGCCACAGCCACCGCCGCAGTTACCGTAGCCACCACAGCCGCAGCATACAAACAGCACGATCAGAATGATAATCCACCAGCAACCGTTGTTTCCATCGCATCCACACATAGTAAAAATCTCCTTTTTTGTAGATTAAATTTGAAACAAACGACTTTCTGTCTGTTTCATAGTACATCATATGCAAAAGTCAAAAAAGCGTTCCTACTTCGACAGATAACGCACAAGTTTTGTGGCATACTAAATTTATATGAGTGCAGAAAGGAATTTGGTGTATGCGATATACAGATGGGTTTACAGGAAAAGCCATTCTTGCTTTGAAAGAAGCAATCTGTGCGGCGGAAGAATTGGGACATACTTACATCGGCAGTGAACATTTGCTGCTGGGACTGCTGGAGGAGGGCAGCAATGCTGCTGCAGCCATGCTGGCAGCCCAGCACATCACTGCACAACGGGTGCGGAATGCATTGGTGGAACTGGTCGGAAGAGGCATTCCGGCACAGGTGCAGGAGGATTGCCTCACCCCTGCTTTGAGTGAAATTATGCAGCAGGCAAAGGCGTTTTCGAAAGAAGATGGTCGCAGCCTTGCCGGAACGGAACATCTCCTGCGTTCGATTCTGCGAACGCCCTGCTGTACGGCAGTTGCGATTCTGAAGAAGTTGGGCGTTAGCTTGAATCAACTGGGGGCAGTCAGTCGGCAGGAAACCTCTTGTCATATCCGCATGGAAGAACGGCGAACAGAGCGGATTTCAAAGAAAACACTGCCGAATCTCTTTCAGTATGGGAAGTGGATGACTGACCCGGCATTGCTGCATCAATATGACCCCGTAATCGGACGGGAAGCGGAATTACAGCAGATGGTTCAGATTCTCACTCGCCGTACCAAAAATAATCCCTGTCTGGTGGGCGATGCCGGCGTTGGAAAGACGGCAATTGTAGAAGGCGTTGCTCAGAAAATCTTACGGGGAGAAGTGCCGGAAGCCCTCTTACCGCAGCATATTTTCTCGTTAGATTTGCCAGCATTACTGTCGGGGGCAAAATATCGGGGCGATTTTGAAGAACGGTTTCGGAACTGCTTGCAGGAGGCAACCCAGAACGAACAGATTATTTTATTTATTGATGAACTGCATACGATTGTTGGAGCAGGGGCAGCTGAAGGGGCAATTGATGCTGCAAATATGTTGAAGCCGCAGCTTGCCCGTGGAGAAGTCAAGCTGATTGGAGCAACGACAACCGAAGAATTTCGCAAATATATTGAGAAAGATAGTGCGTTGGAACGGCGATTTCAGCCGATTCAGGTTTTAGAGCCTAGCCCAGAAGCTTGCTTTTCAATTCTCTGCGGATTAAGGGAAACATATGCGAACTTTCATCACATTGAAATTCCAGATGCGATTTTACGGCAGGCGGTTTCCTGCTCGGTTCGCTACCTCCACGACCGCTATTTGCCAGATAAGGCGATTGATTTGCTGGATGAAGCCTGTTCCCGTGCTCGGATTCGCTGCGAGCAGGAACATGTTTCCTGTCCGGTGGTGACAGAATCCGACCTTGCAGAAATCGTTTCCATGCGGATTGGAATTCCCGTGCAGAAGATTACGACTGCTCAGCAGCAGCGATTGATGACGTTGGAACAGGAGTTGCAGCAGCAAATTATCGGACATACTGCGGCAATTCGGCAGCTTTCCGCTGCATTGATTCGTGCTAGAACAGGACTGCGAGAGGAAAACCGCCCAATTGGATGCTTTTTGTTTACAGGTCCAACCGGTGTTGGTAAGACAGCTCTGGCGAAAGCAGCCGCTCTGCATTTGTTTGACGATAAAGATAGTCTGATCCGGTTTGATATGTCGGAATACATGGAAAAGCATACCGTTTCCAAGCTGATTGGAGCACCGCCCGGATATGTGGGCTATGAAGAGGGCGGAACGCTCTGCGAACGGGTGCGAAAACGTCCATATTGTGTGATTCTCTTCGATGAAATTGAAAAAGCACATCCGGATATTTGTAACATTCTGCTGCAAATTATGGAAGATGGCGTCTTGAGTGATTCCAACGGCAGAAAAACAGATTTTACCAATGCTCTGCTGATTTTAACGTCCAATCTCGGTGGAACAGGCAGCAAGCCGCCTGCTGGATTTGTACAGACGACACAGGCGACCAGTGAAACGGCTCTGCGGCAGTATTTTTCACCGGAATTTTTAGGGCGATTGGATGCAATCATCCCGTTCCAGCCTCTGACACAGAAAGAACTCTGTCAGATTGCAGAAAAACAGCTGCAAAATTTGCAAAAACGAATGGAGCAACTTCACGTTCAGCTGCACTTTACCCAAGAAGCTGTGCAGCAGCTTGCCCATGCACCGGATACCGGACGATATGGAGCAAGACCGATGCGGCGATATCTGACAGAGGCAGTGGAAACGCAACTGGCACAGCAACTCTTACAGAAAACCATTGCTGCGGGCGACCAAGTGCTGTTGTCTGCAAATGAACACACGTTTTCCCTGACCAAAGAAACCACAACCGTGCATTCCTAATTCAATTAGAATGCATGAGAAAAATCCCCTCTTTCTGCCATCATATGCGGACATAGGACAATTTCTTTCCGGCATATAGATGAGAGAAAGGGGGGATTTTGATGTTTTTATCGGCATTATTTCAACAGCTGCTCTGCTTTTTTCTGCATGTGGAAACCTTTGGAGCATTCCGCAAGCCGCTCTCACAAAAAGAAGAACTGCGATGTTTTCAGCAGATGCGTGCAGGGGATGCCTTAGCACGGGAAAAACTGATTCTGCATAATATGCGGCTCGTCGCACACATTATCAAAAAATATTACACCAATCAGACGGAACAGGAAGATTTGCTTTCCATCGGAACAGTTGGACTGATGAAAGCTGTTTCTACATTTGATTATGAAAAGGGAGCACGGTTTGCGACTTATGCCAGCCGCTGCATTGAAAATGAAATCTTAATGCATTTCCGCACCTGTCGGAAACAGGGAGATGCCATTTCCATGGCAGAGCCAATTGATACAGATAAAGACGGCAACCAGCTGACATTGCTGGATATTATCGAGGACGGCTGCGACATTCAAGAACAAGTGGCATCCCAAATGCAGATTCAGCAGCTCTACCAGTTTTTACAGCAGAAGCTAACGCCACGAGAGGTAGAGATTTTGGTACATCGCTATGGGCTATATGGGCAGATTCCCATGACCCAGCGAGAAGTTGCCAAGAAAATGGGCATTTCTCGTTCGTATGTTTCCCGTCTCGAAAAACGGGCAATTGCCATGCTACGGAAACAGTACGATCAAACGCCTTTTTCCAGTTTTTGATGTCGCTGGTCAGCACGATAGACGAAAAAGAGTAAAATTAGACTACCTAACAGTGCTCCGCAGCTGTCAATTCCAATATCTAACAGCCTGCCAGTTCTGCCCGGAACAAACAGTTGATGAAATTCGTCTGTGGTGGCATAGAAAATGCAGAATGCCCATGCACAAAACCAGCCTGCCGAAAGAGAGTGTTCTTTTTTCAGGCAATATGTCATCATCGTTGCACAGGAGAGCAGCCCCAAGATGAAATACAGCGTAAAATGAGCGATTTTTCGGATGAGAAACGCCATGGAAGTGTGCGTGCTGCTCTCTAAGTCCATTGCATCTGCTGGAATCCAAGCGGTGCAAATTTCTGCAATTTTATGTAAAACGCCATTGCTAACTGCGTTCGATTGTGTTGCATCCTGTGCAGAGAAGCAGAAAATCACAACACACCATAAAAGCGTACAGCAGAACCAGAAACCGGAACGCTGATAAAATTTTTGTGTCTGCATCAACAAAACCTTCTTTCTCAATGATGCTCCTATTATACACAAATCCCGGCAAAAAGTAAAGAGCTGTGGAACGAATTTGTAAGGGATTTTTTTACAAATTCTGACAAACAAGCGAAAAATGGTCGGATTTTCCAGAGGAAACAGAAAAAGAAACTGCAATTCGTATGATTTTTTTAGAATAGGACTTGTCACAACCAGAAAAAAATGTTATAATAACAGGGAAGTATGTCTTGATCTTTTTCAGTCGGATAGAAAGGAGTTCCCGTTCGGTAATCTGCCGGACTGGAAAAAACGCATTATGGAACAAACGCAAAATCTTGGACGAAAACGTGCGATGTCCGTCATTAGCTTGTTATATTTTTTGCTGATTGTAGCATTGGCGGTGCTCAGCTTTTTTTATACGGTAGAAGTTCCGCAAAAGGCAGCTTGCTGCGTGGTTTTGATTGCCATTTCCGGCGGTGCACTGGCAGCCATGCTGTATTCGAGAAAACAGGTGCTGACGAAAATATGCAGTGTATTGCTGTTGCCATTTTTATTGCCGTCTGTGCTGCTCTGTTTCGGGGAATGGGAAGTACTCGTCCCCTTGGTCGTGACGGCTCTGCTGGCATTTTTCCTATGTGGCTGTACCGAAACGATTAAAACCGTCTTTGGAACGATTTTCCTGCTGTTGTATGTGCTCGGTTCGCTGGCGTATTTTTTGGGAAGTTCGCTGTTCTCTACCTCTATGGCATCGACCGTTGTAGATAGTGGGATTTCACCTTCTCGCAAGTATCGGTATGAAGTCATCAACACCGAGGACAGCTCCAACGGCAGCACTGCCGTGACGGTTGAACCGAATAATTATGATGTAAACCTGGGCGTTCTCGAATTTCGGGCAGAGGGCTATGAACGGACGGTTTCGCTGGAACGACCCCTGCAGGAAGAAACAGTTGTTCGCTGGGAAACGCAAACCCGTCAGCAGATTACCGAAGAATTGCTCACCATTTCCGAAGATGTCACGTTGCAGTTACCAGCAAGCGACCGGAAAGCGTTGGGCTATGATGAAAACACTACCATTTATCTGCGAAACCTGACCGATCAGGATTTAGAGCGGCTAGGCGTTCCGCAGAACAATGATGTTATGTATGTAAACGATCAGGTTTGTTTCCGGTCTTACATTGCAATTCTGGAGGATTATTTCTCTCCATCCAAACACGCAATTTCTGCTTTTTAATTGAGGGTATCAAAGAGAAAAAACGGACATCTTGATCAGTGTCCGTTTTTTCTGTTTCAAATGGAAAGGAACGATGAACCATGGCAAAGGAAAAATTAGAGAAAACCAATGCAATTCGGATTTTAGAACGGGAAAAGGTTTCCTATCAGCACCGCAGCTGGTCAGCAGCGACAAAAGAGAATACGGGTGTGGAACTGGCACAGGCACTCGGGCAGCCACCGGAACAGGTATTTAAAACGCTGGTTACGGTTGGAAAATCTGGGAATCATTATGTTTTTATGCTGCCTGTTGCAGAAACGCTGCATCTGAAAAAAGCAGCGGCTGCCGTCGGGGAAAAAGCAGTTTCTATGATTAAGGAGAAAGAATTGCTGCCATTGACTGGATATGTACACGGCGGTTGTTCTCCCATCGGCATGAAAAAGCTGTTTCCAACTGTCATTCATGAAAGTGCTCTGCAATTTGATACGATTTTGTGCAGTGCTGGGAAAATCGGGCATCAGCTGGAAGTTTCCCCGTTGGATATTCAGAAAGTGACAGGTTGCACCTTTGCAGATATTATTGAGTAATCAGGCGGAAGAGCAAACGTGCTGCTTTTTGGAGAGTAGGGGAATGGCAGTGATTTTGCCGTAACTTTTGAGCAGAGCATAATCAATGAGGATAGCAGGTAGCAGACAAATCCATGCGAACTGCATGCCATGCAGTAATCGTAATCCACAGAGTGATACTTGAAATGCCAATATTGGATGTTATCGAGTAATCAGGCGGAAGAGTAGGCATGCTGTTTTTTGGAGAGCAACGGAATCGAAGTGATTTTCCCGTAACTTTTGAGCAGGGCGTAGTCAATGAGGATAGCAGGCAGCAGACAAATCCATGCAAACTGCATACCATGCAGCAACCGCAGCCCACAAAGTGGTACTTGAAATGCCAGTGCTGCTGCAAACAGTGGAAATCCGACATCACTCCAGAACGAAAAGCGAATACGGGCAGTTTTACAGGTTTTCCAGAGGCGGAAACAGTTTCCGCAAACATTGCTGGCATAGTAGGAGAGCACAATTCCGTAAAAGCCGAATTTTGGAATACAAACTAAAACAATTGCAATGCGAATGGTATATTCTGCTAAGTAGTTGAGGGAGGAGAACGACTGCTGCCCCATGCCCTTTAAAAGGGCTTCCAAGACGATTTCCAGATAGATGAAGGGCACAACAGGAGCTAACAGACGAATCAAATGGCCTGCTAATGCTCCGCCATCTAACAATGTACCAATGAGATTGCCATATAACAGCAATCCGGCAGCGATAAAAATAGAGAGCTGCAACGTTTTCTGGATGACTGCTTTTGTCAGCCGCTGCAAGTGGGCTTGGTTGTTGGCAGCCGTTGCACGGGCAGCTTCGGTAATTAAGATGCCAGATAAAGCACAGAGAATGGTAGATGGAAAAAATAGCACCGGAATCACAATCGCTTCAAATGTGCCGAACTGGCTCAGTGCCAATTCCGTGGAGTTTCCAGCTTGCCGGAGCGTGACCGGAATCAAAGCATCGTTGGTGCTGCTCAGAGCAGCTGTTAAGCATCCGCCGAATAAAACGGGTATCGCTGCATGAATGTATCTGCCAAAAGAGAGCGAACATGTTCCCGTGCGGGGAAGGCGGCTTCTCCAGCAGAACCGGAGCAGGCAGAAAAAGCCTAAAATCGTACTGCATCCGGTACTATATGCCATTGCTATGCAGACAGAGGCATTGGTATGAACAGATTGCAGCTGCAACAACAGCATGAGAACACCGCAGCGGCTCAGACATTCGACAATATCACAGATGGCAGGGTCTGCCACCCGACAGACAGCATTCAAATAGCCCTTTAAACAGGAACAAACACCGCCCAGCGGTAAAATCAATGTGAAAATGCGGATAGCAGCGGCGAGATCTGCACTTTTCAGGAATCGCAGGCTCAGCGGTTCGGCACTGCAAAAAATCAGGGCAGAAACCGGAATCCCTAACAGTAGACAAAAACCAATGGCATAGCCTAAAACACGGTTAGGATTGCCGTTGGGCTTTCCCAACTCCTCCGATACAAAGCGGCTGGTGCAGAGAAAGCCGTTGCCGTTGGCAGCGACCGCAGCCAGCTGAAAAAAAGAGCCAGTTAGTGCAACAATTCCGACAGTTGCAGAACCGATGCGATGCGTGAGCCAGACGTTTAGCAATAAGCTTACCCATTCCAGAAAAAACTGTACCACGGTCAATTGAATGGTATCTTTGAGAATACTTTTTCGTTGCATGAAGCCCCTCCTGTTTATGGGTTTGGTTCAGTTTATGCAGGAGGATGGGGGTTCATGAATGATGAAACCGCAGTGCAGAGGAATAAATAGGATTCAAAACAGAAAAAACGATGCCAACTTGTTACCGTTGGCATCGTCTTTTTGTAAAAATGCGATTTTCGTTAGTATTCCCAATCTTCTGTATTCCAATCGGATTCTGCCAGTGCATCGGTTTCGGTTTTCGTTTCGGTTGTTTCTGTATCCTCGCTGTCACTGGTTGCCGTTGTCGTTGTTGTTTTCGTCTCGGCTTCATCCAGATTGGTTACCCCAGTATCAACAGTAATGATGAATCCATCGACATTGTTTCCGGAAACGGTGTATTCCTGATCCGGCGGTACCATGACATAAGTGCTGTCGCCAGCTTCTGCCGGTACATAATAGACCTGATAAACCTTTCCGTCCCAGTTGGTGATTTCCAACGGGTTGTCAACAGAATAATCCTTCAGTGTTTCTGTATATTCCTCTAAACAAAGGTCGTTTTGCTGCATATAATAAGCATGAGGCTGCCCCACATAGCGATAGTGCCATGATTCATACCGGATTTCCGTTAGGTCAGTTTTATTTTCCGGATACCGCAGAATGAACCCATAGTGGGCACAGTTCTGGTTGATCCAGTCATATTCCCCTGTGCCGTCATAGTCGGCGGAAATACCGTCTTCAAACAGCGAAAAGTCCATAGCATAGCCAGTTTCATGTTCACTGTATCCGGGTTTTGCAACCAGCGTAGACGTATCTTCGCCGGTGTCTTCCAAATCAGCATCATATAATTCCTGCTGCTGTTCGGTAGTACGATAGCCGCTGATGATAATAATATCATCGTGACCGGTTTCCGTCTGGAAGTCGTCCAGCATATTGTTCAGGTTTTCGATGACATCGCCCCGCAGCATCAGTTCTGAGCCGCTGACAGAATAGGAATCCGTTTTCTTCTCATAAACCGCTTCCAATTCGTTTTCGTCTGTGCTCTCATAGGCGGTGGAGTTGTTGACCAGAATCAAATCCCCGTTGTGAATTTCCTGATTGTCCATGGAAACGCTCTTATACAGGTCGCTCTGATTGCCGTTTTTGTTGGAATCCGTTGTTCCTGTTGGGTCTGTAGAATCCGGTGTGGTTGTGGTGAGCGGAACTTGCTGGGCGTTATCCTCTAGCCAAGTGCTGCCGGACATCGTGTTGACTTCTGTCCAGTTGTCCAAAAATGGATGCAGCAGCGTCAGCCGCATGGCAACCAACAGGGCAGCAGAGATTGCAACTTCTGCCAAAATCCAGCCCGTTTGCCGTTTCCCCTTTGTATCGGCGGAGCCGGAAGCAGTTGGATTCGATTTGGATGGTAATTCTACCGATTCTTTCGGCAGTTCTTTTGCTGTCGGTTGTTCCGAAGCGGTTTCGGCAACAGACTGTATTTTTTTCGTCTGTTCCTCCTGTTCAGCAGTTGATTTCTTTTTCTTTCTCTTTTTTTCCTGCATGTAAAAATTGCCTCCTTTTGGTTTGTATGCACCCCTTGCACACAGAAAACCGCTTTTCTTTATTATACCACACCAGATTGAAAAAGGAAAGTCTTTTTTCGGTTTTTTTTATTTTTTTGCAGGGAATCTCGGCGGTTTTTCGAAAAAGAAAAAGTTTTTTTCAAAAAAAGCGGGCTTTTCAAGAAAATCGTGGAAGTTATGTCGCTTTTTCGATTTTTATCTTGACAGTGAAAGAAAAATCATGCTATAATAAAAAGAATGAATGCAGAAATCGGCACTTGTCTACGCTCTTTCTTTTCTTTTTTGTACTGCTCTGAGGAAGTCCCATCTTTGGAGCACGAATTGCAGAAATCAAGGGAAACAGCGTATCTTATTTTTTGTCAATCAGGTCTTGCGGGACGCATCGGAAACGTGCGGTCTGGTCATTTTTCCCATTCGCCCAGCAAAAAAATAAACACGGGTGTAGCATTTCGCCATTCATGAAAAACAAAAAAGGAGAACACATGCATGAAGTTTGAACTTCTGGAGGTTGCCGGAACGCATATTTTCAGCATGAAAGCAATGACGCTGGTCTTGTTTTTCATCTTTGCGATTATTGTTGTCGGCTACCTGGTCGGAAAAATTTCCATCAAGGGCGTATCGTTGGGCTCTGCTGCAATCTTTTTGGTTGCACTGGTTGCCGGACATTTCAAGGGCGTTGCGTTTCAAGACATTGCCTCTTGGCAGGAGAGCCTGCCGGCAGTCGACCACTATTTTAAGTTGGTGCAGAATTTGGGGTTGGTTTTGTTTGTAACCTCTGTTGGATTGATTGCAGGGCCGAGCTTCTTTAAGAACCTGAAAAAGAATGCAAAGTCCTATGTGGCACTGGGCGGCATTATCATTATTACCGGATGTCTGGTTTGTGCAGCCATTACGCTGCTTGTTCCAAACATCAATTCGTCCATGAGCGTTGGACTGTTTGCCGGTGCGTTGACCAGTACGCCGGCATTTGCAGCAGCACAAGAAGCCGTTGGCGAAGCAAACCCGCTCTATGGCAATGTTGCCGTTGGCTATGCGATTGCGTACCCGTTTGGGGTTATCGGCGTTGTATTGTTCGTTCAGATTATCCCGAAAATCCTGCATGCAAACATGGATGAAGAACGAGCAAAGCTGGTTTCGATTCAGTCGAATGATGCAGTTGGCGGCAAGCAGAAAAAGCTGTTTGAAATGGATAAGTTCGGCATCGCAGCATTTTTCTTAGCAGTGATGCTAGGGTTGATACTGGGTTCGTTTCATATTCCATTGGGAAAAGGTTCATTCAATCTGGGAACAACGGGTGGTCCATTGATTATAGGCTTGATTTTTGGACACTTCGGCAGAATCGGCAAGCTGAGTCTGAAAGTTGACCAGCACGTTTTGAGCCTGTTTCAGGAATTGGGCTTGATTCTGTTCTTAATTGGTGCTGGTATGGACGGCGGTGCAGAATTTGTTGCTGTCTTGAAGGAATACGGGGCATTGCTGTTCCTGTGGGGAGCATTGATGACCTTGATTCCAATGATTGTTGGATTCCTGTTTGCAAAGTATGTTTTGAAGCTGAGTCTGTTCAATAATCTTGGTTCGATTTGCGGTGGTATGACCAGTACGCCGGCATTGGGCACGCTGATTAAAACAGCCAATACCCCGAATGTAGCTTCTGCTTATGCTGCAACCTATCCAATTGCATTGATTCTGGTTGTGCTGCTCGCACAGTTCCTGACGAGATTATAAGGATTTCCTGATTGACAAGAAAGCGTGCATACGATTGTGTGCACGCTTTTTCTCTGCATGAAGATCAGGCGGAAAGGTTGCAGGGATGGCTGCATAGAATGAGAATAACCAAAGTCAAACCCGAAATATAAAAATTAAAAAATCAATATTCGAAATTTGCATGCCTACTTGACAGATTGCAAAAAAACGTCTATAATAAGAATCGTGTTTTCCAGATGCATTCAGAAACAAAAAAATAGGGAATTAGGGAGGATTTATGTCATTCACAACGATTGAATTCATGTTTCGATTCTTGCCCATCTTCCTGATCGTTTATTATGTCGTGCCGACACGATATAAAAACATGATCTTGTTGATTGGCAGCTTTGTATTTTATGCGTGGGGACAGCATTTCTATTTGCTGTTGCTGATGCTGTCGATTGTCGTCAACTATACATTTGGTAGGTTGATTGGAGAGAGGCGGGCACAAAAAAAGCCCTTACTCGTGCTGGGCTTGATTTATAACTTCGGGCTGCTGGTATTTTTCAAGTATACCAACTTCTTTATCGAAAACATCAATGCCTTGCTGACGGCAACGCATGTTCAGATTCCAACCATTTCTGTGGTCATGCCGTTGGGCATCAGCTTTTATACATTCCAAGTGGTTTCTTACTTAGTAGATGTCTATCGAGGCGACCAGCGTCCGGTTAAGAATATCATTAATTTGGGCGTATATATTGCGATGTTCCCGCAAGTTACCTCTGGGCCAATCGGACTTTACAGCGAACTAGAACCGACTTTGCTCCGCCGGCACTGCTCTGTGCTGAATCTGGAATCGGGGCTAAAGACCTTTATCATCGGTATGGGGGCAAAGATGCTGCTTGCAAATCCGATGGGAACGCTCTGGGCTGGGATGTCCCGTTATGGTTATGAAACGCTGTCCTGCCCATATGCATGGCTGGGGGCATTCGGATATAGTTTCCAGCTGTATTTTGACTTCGCCGGTTATTCCCTGATGGCGATGGGTCTGGGGCAGATGCTGGGCTTGTATGTGCCGAGAAACTTTGACCACCCGTATATTTCCGGTTCGATGGCGGAATTCTGGCGGAGATGGCATATGACCTTGGGACGCTGGTTCAAGAAGTACTTATATTTTCCGTTGGGCGGAAGCCGATGCAGCTTTGCAAAGACCATTCGGAATACGTTTGTGGTCTGGGCATTTACTGGACTTTGGCACGGTGCAAGCTGGAACTTTGTATTGTGGGGACTGATTTTCTTCGTGCTCCTGACGATTGAACGGCTGGGGCTGGGAAAACTGCTGGCAAAAACAAAGGTACTGAAACATATCTATGTGATTTTCCTGATTCCGCTGACATGGGTGGTATTTGCCCTGCCGAATATGCAGGATATTGCAACGTATTTCTCCCGTCTGTTCCCGTTCTTTGCGGACAATACTGCAAGCTTTGTCAATACCAAGGATGTTATACGGGCACTGCACGACTATTGGTATTTGTTAATCGCTTGCGTTGTGTTCTGTCTGCCGTTCCCGTCCAGATGGTATGAAAAACATAAAAACAGCAAACTGGTGATTTTGGGACTGGTTTTGATTTACCTGATGTCTGTTTATAAGATGCAGACCCAGACCAGCAACCCATTCCTGTATTATCAGTTCTAAGGAGAGGAGATTTCATGGATTTTTTAAAGCAATGCCCCCTGTTGATTTGTGTACTGCTGACCTCTCTGCTGATTCCGTGGGAACTGCTGAAAAAAGAGGATGACAGTCAAAAGGCTGCTCCGACAACGGTCGCAAAAATTACAACCGTTGCGACAGAGGCAGCAACTACTGCACCGCCTGCCAATGATGGAGCAACACCGGACGGCAGCGAAACTGCTGTTTCCGGCAGTGATTTGACGACAACAACGGTTACAACAGAAGCGGCTGGGGAATATGTTCCGCTTGCAAATGCGGATGAAAGCTATTTTGAAGATGCTCTGTTTATCGGAAACTCTCGAACTGTAGGCATGTATCTCTTTGGCGATATGCCGGAAAGTACGGATTTCTTTGCCGATGTTGGCATGACAATTTATGATGTCCTGGATGCAAATATTGATGTTCCGCCAGAAAGCGGTTCAACCAATACGCTGACTGGCTTGCTGACTGCCAAGCAGTACGGAAAGATTTATATCATGTTTGGAATCAACGAACTGGGCACGGGTACGTCTGAGTCATTCGTAGAATACTATCAGTCTGTGGTACAGCAGATTTGTCAGATGCAGCCGGATGCGATTGTCTATGTACAAAGTATCATCAATGTTGCAGCCTCGGCGGAAACCGATGTCATCAGCAACGCAAACATCAACGAAAAAAATGCATTGTTGTCCCAGATTGCTGATAACAAGCAGGTCTTTTATATTGACCTGAATCCTTCTTTGGTGGACAGCAGTGGCTACTTAAATTCGGATTATACTTCAGACGGCATTCACTTGGGCGGTAGCTCGCTGCCACTCTGGAAAGATTGCCTGCTAGCAAATGCAATGCAGAAAAATTCGGGAGCAGGTGCTGCCGGAGGAGCAACGACAACCGTAGCTACAACATTGGATGCTGCTGCACCAGCAGAAGAAGATTCCGAAGCAAATCCGGAATAAGCAAATTTATTCATACAGAAAACAAGGGTATCTGGAAACAGATGCCCTTCTTTTTTATTTGAAAAAAGAAAAATTTGCATTGCTGTCCGTGATGGAGAAACAATTGAATTTTCTATAGAAACACGTTTTTGCTTTCAAAAACAAATTGCACGAACAGAATTCTTTGAAAAAGATGGTTTTTTTGCATCAAACTGATTTTTTGTTATTTGGATAGGATGGAATGATTTTTTTCTTTTCTTTTTCTAGATAGCCATTGCAAAATGATTTAAAAAGTGTATAATGATACTCATACAGAAATTCAGACAGTTCAACATTGCTTTTTAATGTTTCTACAGGATAGCGACAGACTTTTAAAATCACAGAATCATGTTCTGTTTGCGAAAGGAAGCGAAAAAACAAATTCCTGCCGAACGGCAGATATGCAGAAACAAAAACAAATCTGTTTACAATGTGGAGGTACTGAATGGAAAAGCCATATAATCCGTTTGAGAATGTACAGACTGTCATGGAAGAAGCCATGGAAGTGGGCGGAATTGACCGGACAATGTTTGAAATTATCCGAAATCCGCAGCGAGAAACGAAAGTGTATTTGCCGGTGGAAATGGATGACGGCAGCATTCACGTGTTCGAGGGCTGGCGGGTGCAGCATTCCAACATCCGTGGACCATTTAAGGGCGGAATCCGGTTTCATCAGGATGTCAATTTGGATGAAGTCAAGGCACTGGCAACATGGATGTCCTTGAAGTGTGCGGTTGCAAATATTCCGTATGGCGGTGCAAAGGGCGGTGTACGGGTTGACCCGCATACGCTATCGAAACGGGAATTATGCCGACTGACACGGCGGTATACTTACGCCATTGAACCGTTGATTGGACAGGATAAGGACATCCCAGCACCGGATGTCAACACCAATGCACAAACGATGGCATGGGTGCTGGATACCTACAGCATGCTGAAAGGAAAGCCGTGTCCGGGCGTTGTAACCGGAAAACCAGTGGAACTGGGTGGCTCAAAGGGCAGACCGTCTGCAACGGGCAGAGGGGTTGTCATCAGTACCAAACTGATTTTAGGAAAGCATGGAAAAGAATTGGCTGGAACGGCGGTTGCCATTCAGGGCATGGGCAATGTTGGCAGCAATGCAGCAAAGATTTTTTATCATCGGAATGCAAAAATTGTTGCTTTGAGCGATGTTTCCGGCGGGATTTATTGTGCAGATGGACTGGATGCGGATGCGATTGCAGCTTATACCGGAAACGGCGGTCTGCTGAAAGATTATAACGGTGCTGGTATCCAGCATATTTCCAATCGGGAATTGCTGACTTGTGCCTGTGATGTATTTGTACCGGCTGCTCTGGAAAATCAGATTGATGAGGAAATTGCAGCAGAAATGCAGTGCAAGTTCATTGTAGAGGGTGCAAATGGTCCAACCACTGCGGCAGCAGATAAGATTCTGGAACAGCGTGGCATTGTGTTAGTGCCGGATATTTTTGCAAATAGTGGCGGTGTCATTGTATCCTATTTCGAGTGGGTGCAGAATATTCAGGAACTTACTTGGGAGCGGGAACAGGTCAACGAGATGCTGGAAAAGTTGATGACAAAGGCATTCGCAGCCCTCTATGAAACCGCTCAGGAAAAACACTGCACGCTGCGAATGGGTGCGTATGTGGTGGCATTGCAACGGCTGATTGATGCAGAAGTCATCAAGGGCTTGTTCCCGTAATGTGAAGAGAAACATTCAGAAACTTTATTTTTGAAAGTCTGGTCGGTTCGCTGGAATCGGCTGGACTTTTTTGCGTTTCGGGCGAAAAATAGAAAAAATTGGTGCGGAAAAATCAAAAAATCGGGAAAATGATGCGGAACGGCGGACATCCGTCCACCACAGAGAAACGGTATAGAGTTTTCAGAATGATGGTTTGAAGGGCAAATTCTTAATAAATCATGGTTTCTGATGGTGGGAGTTTGTTTTTTTAGGTGGGTTCTTGCTACAGAATCAAATTTTTTTGTTTTTCTTTTCTTTTTTCTTGAAAAACCGAGAAAAAGAGTGTATAATATAAATTGCGTGAGGCGAACGGCACCGTTCCCTCATCGTAAAAACTGACTTTAATTTATGCAGGAGGTTTTGACCCATGGTGTTCACATTTAAGAATCAGTACTTGCAGGGCGTATATGACAAGACTGCAAAGTGCTACGCAAATGAACCAGAATTTTTACAGGCTGTTGGTGAAGTACTGCAGTCTCTGGAACCGGTTGTTGCAAAGGATCCGTCCTATGAAACAAACGGCGTTATCGACCGGATCGTAGAACCGGAACGGATGATCAGCTTCCGTGTTTCTTGGGTAGATGATAATGGTAAGGTACAGGTAAACCACGGTTACCGTTGCCAGTTCAATTCTGCAATTGGTCCGTACAAGGGCGGTCTGCGTCTGCACCCGTCTGTTTGCCCGTCTGTTATTAAGTTCCTGGGCTTTGAACAGATCTTCAAGAACAGCCTGACCACACTGCCGATGGGCGGCGGCAAGGGCGGTTCTGACTTCGATCCGAAGGGCAAGTCCGACGGGGAAGTAATGCGTTTCTGCCAGAGCTTCATGACAGAACTCTGCAAGCACATTGGTGCTGACACCGACGTTCCGGCTGGTGATATCGGTACTGGTGCAAGAGAAATCGGTTACATGTTCGGTCAGTACAAGAGACTGCGGAACGAATTCACTGGCGTTCTGACTGGTAAGGCTCTGTCCTACGGCGGTTCTCTGGCAAGAACAGAAGCTACCGGTTACGGTCTGCTGTACTTCACAGAAGAAATGATGAACGTTATGAAGAACGATACCGTTAAGGGTAAGACCATCGTTGTTTCTGGTTCTGGTAACGTTGCAATCTATGCAACTGAAAAGGCTACTCAGCTGGGCGGCAAGGTTGTTGCTCTGTCTGACTCCAACGGCTACATCTATGATCCGAACGGCATCAACCTCGATGTTGTAAAGCAGATCAAGGAAGTAGAAAGAGGAAGAATCAAGGAATATGTAAACCGGGTAGAAGGTGCAACCTACACAGAAGGCTGCAAGGGTATCTGGACAATTAAGTGCGACATCGCTCTGCCGTGTGCAACACAGAACGAAATCGACGAAGAATCCGCTAAGATCCTGGTTGCAAATGTCCGTTTCGGTCAGCATCCGTTTTTGCCGCT
>ERZ773106.603-NODE-603-length-35465-cov-7.361593_pt1 | contig 35465 bp, 28 predicted proteins | sample MGYA00580572_ERZ773106 | MGnify/ENA primary metagenome ERZ773106 (study PRJEB29015, sample SAMEA2737868) | human gut metagenome | biome: human gut; feature: human-associated habitat; material: faeces | place: China | collected 2012 ... | reverse complement strand
TGACGAGCGTGGATTGGCTATGGTTTCCGTATATCCCCTTTGGAAAGCTGACGATTATCCAGGGCAACCCCGGCGAGGGCAAGACCTACTTTGCCATGCGCCTTGCGGCGGCTTGCACCAATCGAAAGCCTTTGCCCGGTATGGAGACACTTGAGCCTTTCAATATCATCTATCAAACTGCCGAGGACGGTCTGGGCGATACCGTCAAGCCCCGACTGATAGAAGCGGACGCAGACCTTGAACGAGTGCTTGTCATTGATGACAGGGACATACCGCTGACCCTTGCCGATGAACGCATAGCAAGAGCAATCCGGGAGAACAATGCCAAGCTGGTTATCATAGACCCGGTACAGGCGTTTTTAGGAGCAGATGTGGATATGAACAGAGCAAATGAAGTCCGTCCCATCTTCCGCAGTCTGGGAGATATTGCACAGGCTACCGGGTGTGCTATCGTTCTGATAGGACACCTCAACAAAGCCGCAGGAACGCAAAGCACCTACCGGGGATTAGGCTCTATCGACATTACGGCGGCAGTCCGCAGTCTGCTGTTTATCGGCAAACTGAAAGACAATCCCACAACGAGGGTGCTTATCCATGAGAAAAGCTCTCTTGCACCACCCGGACAGTCCCTTGCTTTTTCTCTGGGAGACGAGAAAGGGTTTGAATGGATAGGTGCTTATGACATTACCGCCGATGAACTGCTTGCCGGAACGGACACAGCCAAGACGGAAAGCAAGACCGCACAGGCAGAAATGCTGATACTGGAACTGCTGGCAAACGGAAAGAAAATGCCAAGTGCAGAGCTGGAAAAAGCGGTCAATGACCGAGGGATTTCCTCACGCACCATGCGAACGGCGAAAAGCCGTATCGGAGACAGGCTCATAACCGAGAAAGACGGCACAGCATGGGTTTGCTATCTCCGAAACTGACACAGGAACAAGGCAAGCGTGGCAAAGACGGCAAGGTGTTTATAGATACCTTAATGTTGCCGCCTTGCCTTGTTCCCTCATACTGACACCGCCCGATGATGAACAGTCACCGGGCATTTTTCATTTACAGGAGGATTTTGAATGAACAATACCGCAACCAACACCGCCACTTGCCCGACTGTCAGAAAGCAGATCGGCAAGACAACCTATATCGTCCGTGTCCATTTCAGCCAGACCGCAAAAGAGACGATGGAGGACAAAATCAAGCGTCTGCTCCGTGAGGAAGTCCGCAAAATGTGACTTCTTTTTGAATTTGATGAAAAAGTCCTTGACTTTTCGTCTCTGGCAAAACAGCGAAAAGCATTTTGGTGTCTGCCGCTGTGCGGCTGGCACCCTTCAATCTGCCGCAGATCAAAGCTGTCACCGACCATGATGACATGGATCTCTACACGCTGGGAGAGCGAAAGTGCGCTCTGTATGCCGTGATCCCGGACAATGATACGACCTTCAATTTCCTCGTCAGCCTGCTGTACTCCCAGATCTTCCAGACCCTTTACTACTGCGCAGACCAGATCCATCACGGAGCCTTGCCCTGCCACGTGCATTTCATCTTGGATGAAGCGCCATCGGTCAATCTGCCGGGGCTGCCGCGGGAGCTTGCGACCATGCGCTCACGCAACATCTCCTGCAGCACCATCATCCAGAACATGGCGCAGATCAAGGAGCTGTATAAGGACTCATGGGAAACCATCCCCGGCAACTCGGACACGCTGCTCTATCTGGGCGGTAACGAGGCAAGCACCCACAAGTACATTTCCGAGGCGTTGGGCAAGTCCACCATTGACACCAAGACCCACGGGCAGACCAAAGGGCGGTCTGGGTCCTACTCCACCAACTTCCAGATCAGTGGGCGGGAACTGCTGACGCCGGACGAGGTACGGATGCTGGATAACCGGTATTGTATTCTGTTCATCCGCGGCACACGGCCGGTGATGGACGAAAAGTATGAGCTCATGGAGCATCCCGCCATCCGCTATACGATGGATGGCGGCGGACCGCCCTACATCCACCACGGGACGGCGGAGCCTCCTATTACGGGAGAGCCGCTGTTCCAAACTGATTTTGACAATGAAAAGGAGAATGCTGCAGCATGAAACATGATTTGAACAACAAAAATTTCGAGAGAAAGGCAAAGCGGATCTATTCCGTCTTTGCCTGCGTTGCCTTGCTTCTGGTCGCCACCGCAGTGCCTGCGCTGGCGGCAGATGACCCGCTGACGGTGGTCAACAACCTGTCTGATTTCATTTTCTCGCTGATCCGCGCCATTGGCCTCATCCTGCTGGGCTTCGGTATTTTGCAGGTGGGCCTGTCTCTCAAGAGCCATGACCCCTCCCAGCGCGCCAACGGTATGCTGACGGTGGCAGGCGGTATCGTCATTACCTTTACTAAGGAGATCCTCTCCCTCATCACCGGCTGAAAAACGCGGCAGGGTGAACGGCATGATACCGTTCACCCTGTTCTTCCCGTAGGAGGTGATTTTGAATGGGAAGTGGAAACTGGATCGTAGACAACTTAAACTCCGCGCTGGAAATGTGGAACGGAAGGCTGGCAGAGATCTGGCAGCTTATCAGCACCTCGCCGGAGTCCTTTAAGGGCGGCGGTGTCTGGAATGCCATCGTGAACATCAACGATGGATTAAAAGCTGTGGGGTATGCGCTGTTGGTGCTGTTTTTCGTGATGGGCGTGGTCAAGACCTGCGGCAGCTTTACCGAGATGAAGAAGCCGGAAGTGGCCTTCAAATGCTTCATCCGCTTTGTGCTGGCGCAGGCGGCGGTATCGTGGGGCATGGAGCTGATGACTGGCGCGTTTCGCGTTGCCCAGGGCATGGTGGCGACCATCATGGATTCCTCCGGACTGACGGCGATGTCTGCCACCACATTACCGGATGAACTGGTGAGTGTCATCGAGGATGTGGGCTTTATTGACTCCATCCCCCTTTGGGCGGTGACGCTGTTGGGCTCCCTTTTTATCTGGGTTCTGTCCCTTGTGATGATCCTGACGGTGTATAGCCGTTTTTTTAAGCTCTATATCGCAACGGCCATCGCCCCTGTGCCGCTGGCCAGCTTTGCAGGACAGCCCTCCAGCAGTATCGGCGTAGCCTTTTTGAAAAGCTATGCTGCCATCTGTCTGGAGGGCTGTGTCATCGTATTGGCCTGTGTGATCTTCTCTGCCTTTGCCTCGTCCCCGCCCGCCATCGCGGACGATACGCTGGCGGCAGCCACCATCGTATGGAACTATGTGGGCGAGCTGATCTTCAATATGCTGGTGCTGGTGGGCGCGATCAAGATGAGCGACCGCATCATCCGGGAACTGATGGGCCTTGGCTGATTCAGCGCCACAGCCCCTCCGTGCTGACGGTGTCTTCGCCGTTCTCCCGTGCTTTGCGAACACGGTAGGAGAAATACTCCATAGCGGCAGCGTCATCCCGTGCCTGCATAACAAGATCGCAGACAAAGCGGATCAGCGAAAGCAGCCAGGACAGCACCACCAGCCCTACAAGGGCGAACAGGATGCGGTCTGCCAGCACGGTATGGGCGCGATACCAGCCGTGGAACACCGTCAGCATGGACACGGTGTACAAAAGCGGGATGGTCATCCGTGTCAGCGCGGCGAACCGGGAGAGAAGCGCCAGGACGCCAAGCCCGGCGATCATCAGAAAAGCAATCATGTGTCACGACCTCCTTCATCGGGTTTGTGGCATAGTACCATGACTGCACAGACAAAGCAAGAGTCTGTTCAGCAAAACTCAGAAAAAACTCGGAGGTGATCCATTGGAGGTCCGCATCAACAAAGAAGTACGAAATTACCAGGAGAGTCTATTCTTCGGGCTGTCCCTGCGGCAGTTGCTGTTCGCACTGCTGGCGGTCGCCGTGGCAGTGGGCGTATATTTCGGCCTGCGCCCTGTGCTGGGGAATGGGGAGATTGGCTGGGTCTGCGTGCTTGCAGCCTTTCCCTTTGCCCTGGGCGGCTTTTTTCAGTATAACGGCATGACGCTGGAACGCTTTCTGCTCGCGTATATCCGCTCGGAATTCCTGTTTCCCCGCAGGCTCGTGTTCAAATCGGACAACATATACGCCAAAGCTCTGGAAAATTCAACGATAAAGGAGGCTCTCAAACTTGATTAAAACTCTGCAAAATACACTGAAGCAGGACAAAGAAAGATTTACGGTTCCGAGATCTGTACAGGACATCATCCCCATCCGCCGCATCTGGCCGGATGGGGTCTTTCAATTTGGCAGCAAGTATTCTAAAACACTGCGTTTTAGCGACATCAACTACGCCATCGCCTCGAAAGAGGATAAGACAGCCATGTTTCTCAGCTATTCCGAGCTGCTGAACGCGCTGGACACCGGCTCCACCACGAAGATCACCATCAACAATAAGCGCCTGGACCGACGCAATTTTGAGCAGGAGATCCTCATCCCGCCCAAGGGAGATGATCTGGACGGCGGGCGTAAGGAATACAACGCCATGCTGCTGGATAAGGTGACGGACTCATCCAACAGCGTGGTGCAGGAGCGCTACATCACACTGTCCGTCCACAAGAAAAATGTGGAGGAAGCCCGTGCGTTTTTTGACCGCACGGTCCATGACGCCTCTTCCCGTCTGAACCACATGGACTCCCACTGCGAGGAACTGGACGCGGCAGACCGCCTCCATATCCTGCATGATTTCTACCGTGTGGGTGAGGAAAGCGAGTTCCGCTTTGACCTCCGGGAGAACATGAAAAATGGGCGCTCCTTCAAGGACGCCATCTGCCCGGACAGCATGGAATTCAAAAAGGATCATTTTATCATGGGCGGTAAATATGGCCGGGTGCTTTTTTTGAAGGAGTATGCCAGCTACATCAAGGATTCCATGATCAATGAGCTTACCAGCCTGAACCGCAGTCTCATGCTGTCCATTGATATCATCCCTGTCCCTACCGATGAGGCGGTACGGGAGATGCAGAACCGCCTGCTGGGTGTGGAAACCAATGTGACCAACTGGCAGCGCCGGCAGAACGCTAACAATAACTTTTCTGCCGTTGTCCCCTACGATCTGGAGCAGCAGCGCAAGGAGACCCGTGAGATGCTGGACGATCTCACCACCCGCGACCAGCGGATGATGTTTGCCGTGGTGACGCTGGTGCATCTGGCAGACAGCAAGGAAGAACTGGACAGTGATACGGAAACGCTCCAGTCCATTGCCCGCAAGCACCTCTGTCAGCTCACGACACTGAATTGGCAGCAGGCGGACGGGCTGGTGACGGCGCTGCCGCTGGGCCTGCGCCGCATCGATGCTCTGCGTACTCTGACCACGGAAGCGCTGGCTGTTCTCATGCCCTTTAAGGCCCAGGAGATCTGGGACCGGGGCGGCGTGTACTACGGGCAGAACGCCATCAGCAAAAATCTCATCGTGGCGGACCGCAGGCAGCTTCTCAACGGCAACGCATTCATTCTGGGCGTCTCCGGCTCCGGCAAATCCTTCAGCGCCAAGAAGGAGATGGTGTCACTGGCGCTGTCCACGCAGGACGATATCATCGTCATCGATCCGGAGTCGGAGTACCGCCCCCTCATCGAAGGACTGGGCGGTCAGGTCATCAACATCTCCGCCACCTCACCCAACCATATCAACGCCATGGATATGGAGCAGGGCTATGGGGACGGAGAAAACCCCGTGGTGCTGAAATCCGAGTTCCTGCTCTCCCTCTGTGAACAGCTCATTGGGGCAGGCAAGCTGTCTGCCAAGGAAAAATCCGTCATCGACCGCTGTACCGCGCAGGTGTACCGGGACTATATCCGCAGCGGCTATCACGGCGCGGTCCCCACCTTGCAGGACTTCCACGCGGAGCTGCTCCGCCAGCCGGAAAAGGAAGCACAGGATGTGGCGCTGGCCATTGAGCTGTTTACGGACGGCAGTCTCAACACCTTTGCCAAGCCCACCAATGTGGACACCAATGCCCGCATCCTCTGCTACGATATCCGGGACCTTGGCAAGCAGCTTCTGCCGGTAGGAATGCTGGTGGTGCTGGACAGCATCTTCAACCGCATCATCCGCAACCGTGGGCTGAAGCGCAACACCTGGATCTATATTGATGAGATCTATCTGCTGTTCCAGCATGAGTACAGCGCCAATTTCCTGTTCACCCTGTGGAAACGAATGCGAAAATACCAGGCTTGCGGAACGGGGATCAGTCAGAATATCGAGGACCTGCTGCAGTCCCACACGGCCCGCACCATGCTGGCAAACAGCGAATTCCTCATCATGCTGAATCAGGCGGCCACAGACCGGGAGGAACTGGCGCGCCTGCTGAACATCTCGGATAATCAGCTCTCCTACATCACCAATGTGGACTCCGGGCGTGGGCTCATCAAGTGCGGCAGCGCCATCGTGCCTTTCGTGGACAGCTTCCCCCGCCACACCAGGCTATACCAGATGATGACGACCCGTCCCTCCGACCTTATTTCGTGATGTGCTATGAAAAAAATCAAAGAAAAACCCACGCTCTCTGAACGCATCAAAGAAAAAGCGGTATCGACACCCAGAGAACTGCTGCACAGAGGTCTGGACGATGGTTCGGAGCGGCTGCGGACGCAGCTGCGGGATACGGCCCAGCACGGGCAGGCAGACGAGTACGGCGGCGACACCATTGAGGATACCGCCGCCCGCGGCCTGCGTCGGGCAGAAAAGGAACTCACCCGGCAGCGGAAGAAGAAACCGCAGGAGCAGCCGCCGAAGGGCGGCGCTCCTGCTGCCGATGCCACAGAGCAAAAGCCTTCTGCTATCAAGGGAAAAGATACCACTTCTGCCGGGCCGCAGCCGCAGAGCGCTGCGGAGCGTGGACGGCAGCAGGCGCGCCAGAACGCCGCGCAAAAGGCCGCCAAGGTCAAGGCAAAAGATACTTATATCGGCGCACAGACAGAGACACAGGTCACAGTGGCAGCGGAACCGCAGCGGCAGGGGCAGAGAGTATTCATGGAGGAACGCGGGCGCAAAGCTGCCCGATGGCAGGCAGAGCAAAAGCGAGCCGTATCGCGCCGCCGAATCAAGACGGCACAAGCCTTACATTCAGACAGGGACGGTAGCGCCATGCCGGACAGAATGCGTTCGGAGCAGATACCGCACATCAAAGAACGGGCTGAAACCAGCTTGCCCAAACCAGCGAGGAAAAAGCACTTGCCGATGGGGCGTGACATCGTCTCTGTTTCGCCGCGTTCTAAGAAGATAGCTGATACAGCGAAAACTTTGGAGTCCGCACAGAAGCAGGCGGTCATGCTGCAAAGCAGCGCCCGCACCGCACGGGAAGCAGCGGTGCAGACAGCGCGGTATCAGCAAGCCGCGAAAGCGGCGCAAGCCACCGCACAGAAAGCATCCCAGGCGGCGGGCTGCGCGCTGCGCTCCATCATTGCCGCTGCCCAGAGCTTACTTGCGGCAATAGCGGCTGGTGGGAGCACAGTTGTAGCCATGGTGCTGGTGATTTGTCTGATTGGACTTCTGATCGTGTCGCCTTTTGGGATCTTTTTCTCCGGAGAGGACAGCGGCACCGGCTACACCATGCCGGAAGCTGTCAGCGTATTGAACGGCGAGTTCGCCGCCCGGATCGAGCAGATCAAGACAGAGAACCCCTACGATGAACTGGACATGGACAACGCTGGCAGCGCCGCCATGATTTCCAACTGGCGGGATGTGCTGGCTGTTTATGCTGTGCGGACCACCACGGACAACGCTTCACCGGATGAGGTCGCCACACTGACCGAAGAAAAAATGGAGATCCTTCGTGAAATCTTCTGGGACATGAACGCCATCACTTATTGGACGGAAATAGTACCAGGCGGCAAAGATGAAGCGGATACGGTCATTTTGCATATCATCGTCACAATAAAAACGCACCTGCAAATGGCGGATGAATACCAATTCAACACGGAACAGCGCAGATTGTTAGAGGAACTCATGCAGCCGAAATATCAGGAACTGTTCATGGCTTTGACGGGAAGTTATCAGAATATCGAACTCAGCCCGGAGAATGTGGCGAAAATTATGGAGAATCTCCCCGCCGACCTTAGTGCGGAACGTAGGCAAGTTGTGCTGACGGCGTATCAACTCTTGGGCAAAGTCCATTATTTCTGGGGAGGAAAGTCATTGATTATTGGCTGGGACAGCCGCTGGGGAATGCCGATGAAAGTTACAGCCGAGGGCAGTTCCACCACTGGCACCGTGCGGCCCTTCGGACTGGATTGTTCGGGAATGGTGGATTGGGTATTCTACAACCAGAGCGGCGGACAATACGTCATTGGGCATGGCGGCGGGGCCACCGCACAGCACAGCTACTGTGCGCCTATTGCTTGGAGTGACGCCAAGCCGGGAGACCTTGTCTTTTATCCGGGTGACAGCCATGTCGGTATTGTCTGCGGCTTTGACAGCAGCGGTAATATCATGGTCATCCACTGTGCCAGCAGCGCGAATAATGTGGTGGTGACTGGGAAGATCGGCTTCACCTCGATTGGCAGGCCCGAGTATTTTGCGGATTGAGAAATGTGCGCATGGAGATGTGTTCATAGTTGATTGCTATCATGCTCCATGATATACAGAGAAAGGCAGGGAGCCTCAATAGAGACTCCCTGCCGCTTGGGTTCTTACTTGCCCTGATAGGCTCTGAAAAGGAAAGTAACGATTTGTGCGCGGGTGCAGCTATTGTTCGGCCCGAACAGGCCATCACCGATGCCGTTGGTAACGCCGTTCTCCACCGCCCATGCCACAGCGTTTGCATAGTAGCTATCGGTAAGAACATCGCTGAACTCTGCCTTGCTATCGACCAGCTTACCAATGGCACGGAACAGGAAAGTCACGCTCTGGGCACGGGTGCAGGTGGCGTCAGGACTGAATTTGCCATCGCCCGTTCCTGTGGTGATACCGTTTTCTACCGCCCATGCAACCGCCTTTGCATAATAGGCATCAGTGGACACATCGGCGAAACTGCTCATAGCCTTGGGTTCGGGAGAACCGGCAGCGCGCCACAGGAAGGTGACGATCTGTGCCCTTGTGCAGGACTGGTTCGGTCCAAACAGGCCATTGCCGATACCGCCGGTAATGCCCTTTTCCTGCGCCCACTTCACAGCCTCATAGTAGTAGGCGTCGGTGGGAACGTCCGCGAAGTCCAGCGTCTCGATCTCAGCGAATTCCGCGGAAACCGTCACCTTGGAGGCGGGCATGGTAAAGGTAAACTTGCCGTCGCCCTTATCCTTCACCTTGATCTTGCTGCCGCTGGCGTCCTTCACGGTCAGGGTGTCCAGCTCATAGCCGCTGTCGGGCTTGACGGTGATGGTCACGGTATCGCCCTTGGAGGCGCTCTTGGGGCTGACGGTCACATCGCCGTGCTTGACAGAGGGCGCGGAGACATCATAGCGTCTGGAGGAAGAGCTGGAACCGCCGCCGGAGCTGGGCGCAGAGTAGCTGACCGTCCAGACACCGTTCGCGGTGCTGCTCACATAGTAATTGTTTGCCAGAGCGCCGGAGGGGTTTGTCAGATACACGCCGGAGGTCAAGCCGGATTTTGCAAGAACCGTATAGGTATAAGCGCCCTCGCTGCCAGCGCGCTTGACGATGTTGGTGTTGCCGTTGCCCACAACGTGAACGCTCGGGTCGCTGCTGAACGTGCCGCCGGTGATGGAGATGGTCTCGCTGCCCGGGCCGCCGCCCTTCTGAATTTCGCCATTGAAAGAGCCATTTTTGATATTGATAACAGCTGTTGTGTCAGTTGTAGCATCAGCGCGAACAACACCGGTAAATGTACCGTTCTCAATGTTGATCGTACCGCCGGAGCTGTAAACATAGGCAGCATACGGAGCGGTATAGATGCCGCTCTTTACAGTGGCGGTGCCGCCATACTGAACAGCCACCGCACAATTCAAGTACGTGCCATCTCCAGTTCTGATATCCGTAACTTTGATCTCGCAATTTTCCAATGTTGCATTGCGTCCAACCTGCACGCAGCCGCCGTATTTTGCGGTCAGCTTCATGTCGGTGAACGATGCGGTCTTGGTTTCAAAGGCAGCGCCTAAGAACGCATTAATACCAGTGATATTATAGGTACCACCAGAGACAACGACCTCACCGCAGCTGGAAGCCTTCACAACGCGCTCGTCCGTCTCGGCGCTGACATTGTTCAGGACCAACTTGCTCTCACTGCCCACCGTAAACAATGCAGTGTAGTGATAGCTGTCGCTTGCGCAGGTGCTGCCGGTATAAGATCCACCGTTAACAGTTACCGTAGAACCAGCAGAACCCTCGCGAAGGTCAACAAAGCCCCACACTTTTGCCTCCCAGTTGGTATCATGCGTATCTCCCATCGTCATACCGCTCCCTGCGGTCGTGCCGTCGATGGTCAAATTTACCTTTTCAGCAGTGACCCAAATCGCGCTGTTTTTTACGGTAGCTGTTGATGCCGTCGCAGCAGTCAGTACATGACCGTTCAGATCAAGCGTCATGCTCTTCGTGACTTCAATCGGCTTGGTAACGGTCACGTCCTTCAGCAGCTTGATGGTGTCGCCGTCCTTGGCGGCGGTGATAGCGTCGGGGAGGGTGGTGTACTCCTTTGCCCCGATCATAGCGACCGTATTCTCGTTCGGCTTCACCCAATGACCCTTCGAAACCTCCACAAGCACTTCGTTGGCGTTCTTGTTAACAATATCGTCGTAAGCAGTACCGGCGGCAACGACCTTGTTGTCAATGATCACAAGACCGTCTGTGCCGACCTCTTTACGGCCGAAGATGCTGTCTTCGGGCTTTTGGGTGCCTGCATTTTCCTGCATCAAGATATTCTGGCTTGCGGAAGTAGCAGCGTCAACGGTGACCTGACCGACATTCGCCGTGCCGACTAGATCGCCGACGCGCCAGCTCTTTCCCGCCTCAGTGCACTTCAGAGTGCTGTCCTTTACAGTGCAGCCCGTGATGGTGTGGTAGGTGGCGGGATTCGCACCGGCGTGACCGATCAGGCCGCCGACAGAGCCCTTCGCCTCAATCGTCACATTCTCGACGGAGCAGTTTGTAAGCGTGACCTTGGTATCGACCGGGCCGTCGTTCTGGTTGTTATAGCCGGATGTCCAGCCAATCAGACCGCCGACGCGCGCGCCGCCGGTGCTGACAATTTTGCTGTTCTTCAGATGGCAGTTATCCAGTTCGATTCGAGTCATGGAATCCACGCAGTTGATAAATGCGCCGATTCCCTGATTATTCGTTGTGTCGTTGATATCCGCACCAGCAATGGTCAGATCCTTGATCACAATGCCGGATTTGCCCGCAAAGCCGCCCGCAAACAAGGGGGCGCTCAGGCCGGTGATGGTCTTGCCGTTGCCGTTCAGGGTGATGACGCCCTGACCATGGTATCCATCCACACCCACCGGCGTCCAGTTCTTACCGGTCATATTGATGTCGTCCAGCAGCTCGATCACGGTGTCGCCGGTTTTGTTTGCGGCCGCAAAGGCGTCGGCGAGGGTGGGATACTCGGTATCGCCGATTTTGGCAACATACGACATTTTAACCTCGCCTGTGGTCGCGTCAAAATTTGCACCAGGCGCAAGGTAGTCATTGTTGATTCCTCCGGGGAACGTACCGGCTGTGATGTTGAACTCGTTCTTGGCGGCTTCGGCATCCATTTCGGCTGTAATATTAAAGTCACCGCTGATACCGGTGCCGTTGGCCTCGATGGTGACTTTCTGCTCGTCCGTAGAGCCTTCAATGTCCTTCTGAAGCAGGCCCTTAATGCAGCCGGTGGCGGTCACATTCGTCAGCGTGATGTCGGTCGCCTTGGAAGCAACGATAGCCGCCTTTTCGGTCAGACCGCTGAAGGTGGTTTGTTCGATCTTCACCGTGGGCGCGACTGCCAGCGTGCCCTCGTTGTAGGTCTTGATACCGCGGACACCGGTGAAGGCGCTGTTCTTCACTTCGGTGTTGCCGCCGTAGTTCCAAAGATTATAGTTGGCACTGTTAGTAAACTGGCAGTTGTTGAACACCGTCTTGCCGTACTGGTTGTTGCACACGCCGTTGGGGAAGGTGCAGTTCGTGTAGGTCACGGTGTTTTCCGCCGCGCCGGTGTTGCGGAGCCAGCAGGTGAAGTAATTGGTGCTGTGACCGTAGTCACCACCATAAGTTGGATTAGGTTTGCTCAGCTTCAGGTTTGTAAAACTGACATCGATGTCGTACTTCTGATCAGCCAAGATTGCAAGACCGCCGGTGATGCAGATTTCCGCATCTCCGGTTTTACCAACAAACTTGACCTTGGTAGGCCCGGTCAAGCCAGCCTTTGCGACCTGCACCCAGTCGGTAGCAGTCACATCAACCTTACCACTGATCTCATAGGTGATGACGCCGCTTCCGTCAGGTTCCGCCGCATTGACGGCATCGCTAAACGAACTATAGCTCGTCTCCCCTACCTTGATCGGTCCAGCGCCTGTCGCCTCCTCCGCCAGGGCTGCCGTCGGTAAGAGCGACAGCGCCATCGCGAGGCATAGTAAAATGGATAGTAGCTTATGTTTCATAATGATCCTCCTACAATGTATATTCTCCGCGGCTCCCCGCAGTTTGGGCACTTATTTTTACCGGCTCCGCCGGAAGTTCACTTAAAATTGCTGTGCATCGGTCCAATGGTCTGCCCGCGCAGATCGGACAGCCGCAGCGCTGTTTTCCTGTACGGCTGCTGATGACCGATTTCCACGCATGGCCGTTTTCACACAGCCACCAGGCCTTCCGGCTGCTGCCGGGCGTCACCTGCTGCGGCGTGAAGCTGCCGTTAAGGGTTGGATGCCATTGCGACGCGATCACCGGCTCCTTGGTCTCCAGATCATTAAATCCCGGCAGGACCTTGCGGTTGGTGCAGTACGGGCAATCGCTTTCCCTGTTCACACGGTGGGCGATGACCGCACAGAAGGAATGTCCTCTGTCACAGAGCCACCACACGCGGCGATTGGAATATGCGCTCACCGCCTCCGGCGTCAGCGCGCCGTTCTTTTTCCGATCCCACTGTTCAGCAAGCTGCGGATGCAGCGAAGCGAGATCATTGAATCCAGGCAGGACCTTTTGTCCCGCGCAGAACGGACAGCCTGCGTTTGATGTGACGCGGCTGGCAACGCTCGCCTGCCAGCTATGTCCTTTCGGACACCTCCACCAGACCTTCCGGTGTGCTCCCGGCATGACCTGCGTCGGCAGCAGCGGAGAATTCTTTTCCGTGTCCCACTCCGAAAGCAGATCAGGGAATTTTGCCGCCAGAGAGTTTTCCTCCGGCAGAACAGCGCGGCCCGCACAGACGGGACAGCCCGTTCCCCGCGTGCGGATTCTGACCTCGGAACGGTAGGAATGGCCTTGGGGGCATCGCCACCATACCTTTTGATGGCTTCCGTAGGTCACATCCTTCGGCGTGAGCGGCGCATTGCGTTCATCGTCCCATTGTGCCAGCAGGTGGGTTCGTTCATGTCCGGCGCAGAAATCGTACAGAGACGGACGGATTGCCGCTCACCTCCCGCAGAATACTTGTCCGCCTGCAATACAGGCGGATAGGGCTTTTATGGCACATTGTGTATCCAGCCCAGTGGTTAAAAAAGTACGCTTTTTTAGTCGGATTTAAGCCGTTGGCCTATTGCTATTCTGTTGGGGGAGTGCTATGGTAGATATATAAGATTTTGTGTATATCGCTGTGGTCGGCAACCTGTACTTTTTTATCCAAGCATCTCTGTCTGCGTTTTCTTAACGGTTTCTTTACACATGTCATCCTGCACCCAGAGCAAAAAGCTCCGGTGGGTGACGCCCAGCAGTTTTCCTGCCGCCCGTGCGGACAGCTCACCGCGCTCCCAACGCGCTTTGACTTCGCCGAACCCTTCTGGCAGCGCCTTGCGGGGTCTGCCGAATTTCACGCCGCGCGCCTTCGCTGCGGCGATCCCTTCCGCCTGCCGCTGGTGAATGAACTCGCGCTCTGTCTGCGCCACATAGGATAGCAGCTGCAGCACGATGTCCGCGATCAACGTTCCGGTGAGGTCGCGATTCCGCCGCGTGTCAAGCAGAGGCATATCCAGCACAACGATTGCCGCACTCTTTTCCTTTGTGATGATGCGCCATTGCTCCAAAATTTCTTCATAGTTTCTGCCAAGACGGTCGATGCTCTTGATCACAAGCGTATCGCCGTCTTTCAGTTTGCGCAGCAGCCGCTGGTAGCTGCGGCGGTCAAAATCCTTGCCGGACTGCTTGTCCACAAAAATCGCCCGGTCCGTTAAACCGAATTCCCGCAGAGCGATGAGTTGGCGCAACTCATTCTGTTCCTTGGTCGAAACTCTTGCATAACCGTATTCCATGTGCTGACCTCCCAATTTATCGGTGGATAAATTGTAAGCCAGGTGCCGGCCACATGGACAATATAGTGTTATATTACTATTATAGCACATATTTTTCTGTTAGTGAAGTATCACTAATAACCTTTTCTCAAATAATTTACCATAGTGATAAATCGTCATGGAGGTTTACACTATGGATACTCGGGAAACTGTTGCACTTCGCATCCGCCAACTTTGCGCAGAACGAAAAATTACACCGAACGGATTAGCAAATCTGTCTGCTGTTCCTCAAGCAACTATCAAGAGTATCCTTAATAATGAAAGTAAAAATCCGGGCGTCGTGACGATTAAGAAGCTTTGTGATGGTCTTGACATTACCCTCGGTGAGTTCTTCTCCACGCCTGAATTCGATACGCTGGAACAGGAGATCAAGTGAAGCCTCTTTCTCAGCCTCTACCGCCAGCGCTCCTCCATTTTTTCGCGTAGAGTACACGTATAGTGCGTGAACTCTACGCTCTATACGGGGCATTCTCTCATTTTCACGGAAAATCTTCCATCCGCTGCTGCGTTTGACGGTTATGTATTGCCGCCGCGCCGTTTCCCATTTGAATGGAGTACAGCTACATGAAAAATGAATCCCAATATGGTCTGCTGCTTCTCCGGCAATATCTATATCAGCAGACAGACGAGCAGCATCCGGTCTCGGTCACGGACATTCTCGCATTCTGGCAGCAGCACGGCATTCAGGCCGGACGCAAGAGTGTTTACACCGACATCGAACTGCTGCAGAACGCCGGGATGGATATCGTCTGCGTCAAAAGCACCCAGAATCGATACTTCGTGGGGGAGAGGCTGTTTGAACTGCCGGAGCTGAAGCTGCTGGTGGACGCGGTAGAATCCTCCCACTTTATTACGGCCAAAAAGAGCGAGCGGCTTATTGAAAAGTTGGGTAAGCTCACCAGTGAATCTCATGCCCGCCAGTTGGATCGGCATATTTATATGGACGGCACCGCCAAACCGGAGAATGAGTGCATCTATTACAGCGTGGATGAGATCCATAACGCCATTCAGAAAAAACGGCAGATCACCTTTCAGTATTACGAATACACCCCGCAGAAAGAAAAGATACTCAAGCATAACGGCTACCGCTATCAGTTCAGCCCGTATGCCCTTATTTGGAGCCGAGATTGCTATTATGCCGTAGGCTGGTCGGAAAAGCACGGAAAGATTGCACAATTTCGGGTAGATCGCATGACGGCAGTCGAACCGCTGGAACATACGGCAGTCCAGACACTGGATTTTGATCCGGCGGAGTATGTCCGCAAGGTGTTTGGGATGTACCCGGACAACCTCTGTACCGTAGAGCTGCTGTGCGATAATGAGGTCATGCGCAGCGTCATCGACCGCTTCGGTGAAAATGTGCAGACGGAAACTGTAGATGAACAACATTTCCGTGCCACAGTCGAGGTCGCGCCAAGCCCTCCGTTCTTCAGTTGGGTCTTTACCTTTAGCGGTAAGATTCGCATCGTCAGCCCAGCAGCAGTGCTGGAGGAAATGCGGGATATGGCAGCGTGGCTGAAATAATTTCTGGATGGTGTTCCCTGCGGGGAACACCATCTTTTTCACGTCTTGCCAATCGAACGAATGTTTGCTATACTGAGGCTACAGTGTTTCCAGAGAAGAGAACACGGATAGGAGGTGAGTTACTTGGAACAGACATTCGGCAGCTTCGTTCGAGAGAAACGGCAATCTATCGGATTGTCCCTGCGCACGCTGGCGGCAAAGCTGGATTTGTCACCAGTCTATCTGAGCAACATTGAGAACGACCGCAGACCAGCGCCGACGCGCGCATATTTGGAACGGTTGGAGCAGGAACTGCATCTGAGCAAGGTAGAAACCGAGCAGATGCTGGACCTTGCCGCCAAGTCTCAGAACAACCGTGTATCCGCAGACTTGCCGGACTACATCATGGATCGGGAGATCGTCCGGGCCGCGCTCCGCACGGCGAAGGAGGCAGACGCCACAGATCAGGAGTGGCAGGAATTTATCGACCGGATCACACAGCGCGCAAAGAAATCCAAAGAGGGCGGTGAAATAGACGCATGAAAAAAGCATATTACCGCGAACAGGCGCTGGAGCGGATCGCCCGCGATGTGATCACCGCCTATGACCCCAGACTTTATTACGGTTCCCCCGCAGCCATTCCCATTGAGGACATCATCGAGGCACAGGGGCTGGTGCTGGAGTATCAATATCTGCGGAATAATGGGCGGGTTTTGGGCGAAACAATCTTTGACGACGGTCTCACAGCGATCTATGACCGGGAAAACCACCGCTATGACCTTCTTCCCGTCAAGGGCGGCACCATCCTCATCGACTGCTCTCTCTGCGAAGAGGAAGCATCTACCGGGCGGCTGCGCTTTACCTGCGCCCATGAGCTGGGGCACTGGCTGCTCCACAAGAAACTGTTCAGCGGGACCGGCGAAAACGCGGCGCTCCGTTCCGGCAATGAGAGCGACAGCACATTGGAAGTGCAGGCGAACCTGCTGGGCTCTATCCTTCTGCTGCCGCTGCCGCAGGTCAAGCGCTGCTTCTATCAGCTGCGCTCCGGACGGACGAACCAACAGCTGGTGACGGATATGGCAGGTATCTTTCAGGTATCCAAACAGGCCATGCGCATTCGTCTGGAGAACCATAACCTGCTGTAAAAAATTTTCATGTACTGTTCTCAAAAAAGAGAACAGAGAAAGCGAGGCGCTATGTCAAAAACCAATTCCCTGCGCTGTCCGCTGTGTGGCAAGGGCCGTATCGCGGATATCCCCAGCGGTGCGGAGCAGTCTCAGTACAAGCTGTTTGCGCTGCACAGAGCGGAACACCCTGACCTGATTGCCAAATGCCCCAAGTGCGGCGAACAGATCGGCATCACGGTGCTGACACCGGATGCTCACCCCCTGATCCACACGCCCATCCCCTTTATGGGATATGTTCAGGCATAAATTAAAAATCAATTGATATGACTTCGTCAAGCGCACCAGCCACCCATCGTCGAATATGGGAACATTGAGTTAGGAGCCTTACAAGTAGCTTTTCAGCTATGTGTAAGGCTCTTTTTTTGCGCCTTTCTTTGGCTGAAAAGCGGAAAGGCACACAATGCGCAGACGCTGGCAGCCCTATATCGCTAAATATCCGTGACCCCATCTCAGACATTTCAAAAAAATCTGAGATTGGAGTCATAAATCATGAAAAAATGGCAGGAAGAACGCAACTATCGGCGCGTTCGAAACGAGGCTGGCGAAGTCATCGCCAATATCATCACTGTAGACGGCATGGATGCAGAGGTGCCGGAAGATGTGTATCTGGCCTACTCCCAGGCAGACCGCCGTGAGCGGTATGTCCGTGAAGAGATGGAGTCCGGCAAACTGCTCTCTCTGGAGCAGATGGAGGAAGATGCGCTTTTGCCGGACTATGTCGGAGCGGAAACGGCCCCCAGCGCCGAAACTGAGGCACTGGAGCGTGAGGAATTCCGAGATTTGGCAGAGCAGAAGCAGATCCTTTTGCTGGCGCTGCTGTCACTGACGGATGATGACCGGGAACTCATCAACGCCCTGTTCTTCGACGGTGCGTCTACACGGGAATACGCCCAAAGAATAGGTGTCAGCCAGCGGGCGGTCATCAAGCGGAGAGACCGTATCCTGCGGGATCTCAAAAAGTTTTTTGAAAATTCCTCGAAATAAGGGTATTCACCGAACGCAATTTTCGGGAGGACAGTGAGGGGCTCCGAATCGCCCCTCGCTGTTCCTTGAAAATTGCATACCAGCAATACGGATAACCACCCGGACAGAAGAGCGATCCGCGCAGTGTGCGCCACGACCCGCGGGAAGCCTTGCAGCTTCCCGCGGCGAGCGATTTTACCTGCGCGGGGGCGGCGTTGGCAGCGCCGCCCGCAGAGACGCTGTTCGGGCAGATAATGAGACACAATGCACTGGCCAGCATGAAGAGGCTGGGCTGCTCCGGGATTGAAAGCAGTAGAGATCCCGGAAATACGCCCGTGAAGGTCTTGCCGGACCTTGTCCGTATTGTTCCCTTTTCCCACCGGGGTGCGCGCCGCAAATACGATGGGAACGAAATTAAAGCATGACAGAAAAGAGGAAATTATCGGATGAATACCAACGATAACAGGCTGAAAGCCCATAAACTGATCGACCATATTTTTCAGGACCTTCTTCCCGCCCACGGTATGACACAGCGTCCGGAGCAGATCCAATTGAGTCACCGGATGCTGGACGCCATGCAGGACGGGAGGATCGCCCTGTGCGATGCCGGGACGGGCATCGGCAAGACCTACGCCTACCTGGCGGCTGCCACGGCAGCGTCGGCTTTCCCGACAGGGCAGATCGCCCGCCCCATCATCATTTCCACTTCCAGTATCGCGCTGCAAAACGCGGTGCTGACGGAGTATCTGCCGCTGCTGTCCTGCGTTTTACTGGCGGACGGGATTCTTACCAAGCCACTGAAAGCGGTCATCCGCAAAGGCAAAAGCCATTATGTCTGCGATGAGCGATTGGACAGGCGGCTGCGTCAGGTATATCCCGCAAAGAAAAATCCGGAAGCGCTGACGGCGCTCCGGACTCTTAGGGAAACGCTGGACATGGACAGAGTTTCTCATCTCAGCGGCTATGACCGGGAGCGTGTCTGCGTACCGCAGGTCTGCGACTGCAAGCAGAAGGACTGCCGCTATCAGCGGTTTCTCAAGACTTGCGACAAAGATCAATTTTTGTTTCAAATCTGCAATCATAATTTGCTGGTGGCAGACGCTATCCACCGCAGCGAGGGGAAACGCCCCATCCTCCCGGAGCACAGCATCATCATCGTGGATGAAGCCCATAAGCTCCCGGAGACCGCACAGCAAATGCTGGGTGTGACGTTGGCGGCCGAAGAGATACGAAACCTTATCCTTCAGCTGAAAGAGGAACGGTACTTACTGGCGGCAGAAATGCTGGAGGACAGCACCGGCCCTTTGCTGCGCAAGCTGGCACAGCCCAGAGAGGAAGCGGAGCCGGTGGAAGCCTGTTTGCGATTGCTGACCGCGCCATCCTGCACACTGCCCATCATCCAGCGGCAGATCGGCAGCCTGCTCTCCCCGCTGGGAAGCCGCCAGCTGAATACGGTGCTGGATGCAGTCAAGCTGTTCACCAGACCCCAGACAGATATGATTTTTTACACTGCCGAAGATATCAGCACAGGCGGCACCATGCTGTGTGCCGCGGCTGATGACATCACGCAGCGGATGAAAAAGATCCTGTGGCAGCCGGATCAGGCGTTTGTTCTGACCTCCGGCACCATGGCGGTGGGCAGTGATTTCCGCCGTTTCAAAACGCAGGCAGGATTGGAGAAGGGACACCGTGTCATGGAATCCGTTTCTCCATCCCCCTTTGACTACCGGAACAACTGCCTGCTCTACCTTCCGCAAATCCCGCCCCGCCAGAGAGTGGAGGATACGGATGTGTACTTTAATGAGCTGACTGCCGAGCTCGTCGGACTCATCAAAGCAGCCACCGGTCACGCGCTGGTGCTCTTTACCTCCTACGCAGCCATGTCGGCTGTGAAGGAGCGGCTGTGGGAGGAATCTCTCCCATTCCCACTGCTGACGCTGGGCCGCAACGCGCCCCACATCATCGAACAGTTCCGGCACACGCCGGGAGCGGTGCTGCTGGCCACCGGCGCGGCATGGGAGGGTTTTGATTTCCCCGGCGACTGTGTATCTCTGCTGATCATCCCACGCCTGCCTTTCGCCTACCCAGACGCACGAAAGGAACGGGAATTGGAGAAGTATTCTTCCCTTCACGCATTCATCCGTGAGGTAGCTGTACCGGAGATGCAGATCAAGCTGCGTCAGGGCTTTGGACGGGCCATCCGCACGGAGAGCGATACCTGCGTCATCGCCATTCTGGATGAACGGGCCTGCCGTGGGCGCAGATACGCCCAGGCTGTGAGTGAGGCATTGCCGGAAATGCGGAGGACCGGCAGCCTGCGGGAAGTGACAAGGTTTCTGCGGGAGAAAAAGCCGGAGAGCTATTTTGAGGTAGAAAGATGATCGACGCAAAGAAAGAATTGCAGTATCGGCTGGCAGTCAGGATGCTGGAGCATCTGGCGGAAATCGGCCTGCTGAGCGCGGAAGAACTGTCTTACGCCAAGAGACTGGCCAGAGAGAAATATTCCCCGCAGACTGTTTGGGAATAGTGCTGGATATTCTGCGGATCGTGTGGTAGCTTGTGTGTTGACAAAAAAGATACAGGGAAGTGAAAAACATGGCACAGGTAAAAATCATCGCGCCGCAGACGCGGGAAGCGGAACATCTGCGGGTGGCAGCCTACTGCCGGGTCAGTTCGGACTCCAAGGATCAGCTGCATTCCTACGCCGCCCAGATCCGCAATTATACGGAAGAGATCGCCCAGCATGACGGTTGGGAGTTGGTGGATGTGTATGCCGACGAAGGGCTGACCGGCACCCGGATGGATCAGCGGGATGACTTCAACCGCATGATGCGGGACTGCCGGAAGGGTAAGATCAATCGAATTCTGGTGAAGTCCGTATCCCGCTTCGCCCGGAATACCAGAGACTGCCTGTCCGCTCTGCGGGAGTTATCCGCCATGGGCGTCAGCGTCCGGTTTGAAAAAGAAAATATCGACACGAAAACGCTCACCACCGAACTGATGGTGAGCGTTTCCGGTTCTCTTGCCCAGCAAGAATCCATCTCCATCTCCGCCAATCAGAAGATGAGCTATCAGCGGCGGATGGAGCGTGGGGAATTTATCACCTGCACCGCCCCTTACGGATACCGAATCGTAAATAAGAAAGACCTTGAGATCGTCCCGGAGGAAGCCGCCACGGTGCGCTGGATCTTCGACGCATACCTCAAGGGACGCAGCTCCGGATGGATCGCGGAGCAGCTGACGGCGAAAGGCATCCCCTCCCAGTCCGGCGCGGAATGCTGGAGAGAAACGGGGATTCGATACCTGCTGACCAATGAAAAGTACATCGGAGACGCTCTGAGCCAGAAATCCTACAGCTGCGGCTTTCCCTTCGTGCAGAAACGAAATCACGGGGAACGCCTGCAATACTACACGGAGAACTCCCATCCAGCTATCATCGACCGGGATACCTTTGAGCGGGTGCAGGCACTGCTGCAAAAGAAAGCGCAGAAAGAGAAAAAGCGCAGAGAAAAAAGCCCTCTTGCCTTAAAAATCGTTTGCGGAAACTGCGGGACGGTGTTTCAGCGCCGAAGCAGCCAGAACGGATATGTGACCTGGGTCTGCCGAACCCACGACCGCCACGCCGCGGACTGCCCTGTAGGACGCATCCCGGAAGCGGAGATCCATGCCGCCTTCCTGCGGATGTACCACAGGCTCAAAAGCAACGCGGACATCATTCTGGCCCCGGCCCTCCGGCAGCTGAACACGCTGGACACGATCCTGCGGCAGAATCATCCGCAGGTGCTGGCCATCAACCGGGCCATCGCGGAAGCAACAGAAGAAAGCCATAAGATCAGCACTCTGCGGGCCAATGGCCTGCTGGACGCGGATATCTGCGCCGCCCGCATGAATGCCATCAGCGCCAGACTGGCGCAGCTTCGCGGAGAACGGCGCAGGCTGACAGAGAACGAAGCGATAGACGAAACGATGGACGCACTCCGCAAGGTGGAGCAGACGCTTCTCAACGGACCGGAACGGCTGGACGGCTTCGATGAAGAGCTATTCGAACGTCTGGTGGAGAAGATTATTGCAGAGACTCAAACCCGCATCCGCTTCCGGCTTTACGGAGGCTTGGAACTGACAGAACAATGGGAGGTGGCGGCAAGATGATCAACCGCAAGGTGTTATACGGGTATCAGATCCAAAACGGCGCGTTAGAGATCGTGCCGGAGGAGCAGCGGACCGTCAGTATGGTCTTTACGCTCTACAACGCCGGGGCTTCCTATCAGGCCATCTCGGACGCCTTGAACCGGCAGGGTATTCCGTATTGCCGGGAAGTGCCGCTCTGGAACAAGCATAAGGTAAAGCGCCTTTTGGAAAATCCCCGTTACACCGGTAAGGAGGGATACCCCATACTGGTGGAAGCGGATATTTTCCAAGCGGCGCAGGAAAAGACGGCGGAAAAGAATGCCAGGAAGCAGTCCCACGGAGAGAAGCCTGCCATTGCGCGGTTGACTCCATACTTCCGCTGCGCCTGCGGCGGGAAGATGACCCGGCTGGGCGGCGGCTGGCAGAACAGCGACAAACTGTATCTGAGATGCGAAGGCTGCGGGAATACCGCGGTCATGGACATGGATGCGACGGTAAACGGGATCGTCCGGCAGTTCCGGGGCCATGAACAGACCAGCTGCACCGCCTACACGCCCTCCGCGGAGGTCATGCGGCTGGACAATGCCATCAACCGGGGGCTGGAGCAGCCAGACTCGCCGGAAGCGGTGATGGCGCTGATCCTGCAGGGTGCGGCAGCACGGTATGCCTGCTGTCCGGAGCTGGCCGCCGAATCTGAGGGGGCGGAGTGGCTAACAGACACGGACTGGAAACGCTTCCGCCAGACAGCCTCCCATATCACCATCTCACAGGATGCCGAAGTAACTCTTATATTTACGGATAAAAAAGCGACAGGAAAGGACGAATGATCCATGGAAGCGACAGCAGCCACCTTAGAGCGGCGGGTGCGGGTGATCCCCGCAACCAGAAAACCGGAAGAACTGCACAGAGACCATGACGGGAAAATGCGCGTAGCGGCCTACTGCCGCGTCTCCACCGACAGTGAAGAGCAGCTCAACAGCTATGAGGCGCAAAAGACCTACTACACCCAGAAGATCCAGGACAGCCCGGACTGGGAGATGGCAGGGATCTATGCCGATGAGGGCATCTCCGGCACCAGCCTGAAAAAACGGACGCAGTTCAACAAGATGATCACCGCCTGCAAGCGGGGACACATCGACCTCATCATCACCAAGTCCCTCTCCCGCTTTGCCAGAAACACGGTGGATTGTCTGGATACGGTGCGGCTCCTGAAAGCAAACGGCATTGGGGTGTACTTCGAGAAGGAAAACATCAACACCCTCACGGAATCCAGCGAATTTCTCATCACCCTGTTCAGCGGCTTCGCCCAGGCGGAATCCGAGTCTCTCAGCAAGAATGTCGCATGGGGAAAGCAGAAGAGCGCGGAGGCGGGAAAGGTCACCTTCCAGTACAAAAAGATGCTGGGATACCGGAAGGGGGCGGACGGACAGCCGGAGATCGTACCGGAGGAAGCGGAGATCATCCGCCGCATTTACCACAGGTATCTGGACGGCTGCACCCTGGGACAGATCAAGCGGGAGCTGGAGGAGGACGGTGTTCCCACCGCACAGGGTGTAGAGCGCTGGTCTCCCTCCATCATCCACAATATCCTGACCAATGAAAAGTACATTGGAGACGCCCTGCTGCAGAAAACCTATGTGACGGACTGCATCAACAAAAAGGTCAAAAAGAACCGTGGTGAACGCACGATGTACTATGTGGAGAACAGCCATCCGGCCATTGTCTCAAGGGACCTGTTCAATCAGGTGCAGCAGGAGATGACGCGCCGGTCCAGCAAGCGGAAGGTGCTGCAAAAGAGCGGGAAAACGGAACTTGGAAAATACTCCGGTAAATACGCGCTGACAGAACTGTTGGTGTGCGGCGAGTGCGGCTCCCCTTACAAGCGGGTAACGTGGGCCAGAAACGGGAAAAAGCGCATCGTGTGGCGCTGCGTCTCCCGGCTGGAGTTCGGTACAAAATACTGCCAGCACTCCCCAACACTGGATGAAGGCAGGCTGCACAGCGCCATCCTCGCGGCCATGAATGAGTACGCCGCCATCCGGCAGGAGGTCTGCCCCGATGTGCTGGCCATGGCGGAGGAAGCAAAACAGGCGTTATCTCAGGCTGGTGCACGGCTGCTGCAGCTGAAGAAGCGTATGGATGCGGTGAGCCGGGAGCAAAGCGATGTGCTGGATCGGCTGCTCGTCAACATGGCCGATACCGAGCTGAATGCCAGAATGAAAGCGCTGACGGATGAGAAGGAATCCCTTAAGGCGCAGATCGCAGACGCGCAGCAGGCAGAGGTCGATCTGGAGGAACAGGCTGCCAGACGCCGGCAGATGTGGGACAGTATCATGGAATGCGCCGCGGGCTACACGGAATTTGACAATGAGCTCGTCCGGCAGGTCATCCAAAAGATCACGGTGGAGGATGCGGAAACCATCCACATCCACTTCCGAGACTCGGATGTGGTGCTGGAACAGGAAGTAGAATGAATAGAAAAGGGAGAAAAGAAATGGCCATTTTTATAACCGGTGATACGCACGGTGATTTCAGCAGACTCCTGCCTGCAGCATTCCATGAGCAACGTGACCTGACCAAAGAGGATTACCTCATCCTTTGTGGAGACTTCGGCGGTGTCTGGGATGGCGGCGATGCGGAGCAGCAGTGGCTGGACTGGCTGGAGACCAGGTCCTTTACCACGCTGTTCGTCAGCGGAAACCATGAAAACTATGATCTGCTCCGCAACTATCCAATCAGCCAATGGCACGGCGGCTTGGTACAGGCCATACGCCCCAGCGTCCTGCATCTGATGCGGGGCCAGCTTTATAACATCTGCGGAAAGCGGATATTTACCATGGGCGGCGCCAGCAGCCACGATATCCGGGACGGCATTCTGGAACCGGATAATCCGGACTATGAGCGAAAGCTGCGGCAGCTCAACGCCGCAGGCACGCTGTTCCGCGTCAACCACAGGTCTTGGTGGAAAGAGGAACTGCCCAGCGAGGATGAATACGAAACCGCAAGGAAAACGCTGAATCAGGCAGGGTGGGATGTAGATTACATCATTACCCATTGCTGCCCCAGCAGTGTCCAGGACACCTTCAGTAGAGGATTGTACCAGCGAGATGCGCTGACAGACTTCTTCGATGAGATTCGGGAACGCTGCAGATTCCAGTACTGGTTCTTCGGGCATTACCATGAGAACATGGTGGTGGAGAAAGAGTTCGTAATGCTCTATAATCAGATTATCCGACTGAAATGATGAGTGGAGGCGCACTGGCGATTGGCTAATGTGTCTCCACTTTCTATTTAAGTAAGTTTTTTACAAGCTCAGGCATAAATCTTTGTCCGGGTTCACGAATAGCTTTCCCGACTACGTTATGCCATTGTGTTGACGCAGGCTACGCCCAAGGCAAAAAACAGGAGGAAACAAACATGACGATTGATAGCGCAAAGGATCTTCAAATGAAAGGCTCGTAAAATTGGCCTATTGGAATTGACGTTTTATGTATTTTCACGTATACTTAATTTACAGATTCACGCGCACATTTACAGATCATTCATCCGTCATCACAAGATGCTGGGGGTTCGAATTGCAAAACGGAAAATCGAGCCTCAAAAGCCCGCAAACCCTTGCGACACAAGACTTTGCTCCTGCATCTTTTCTGTCAACACCCGACATAAAAAACCTTGAAATCGTAATGGTTTCGAGGTTTTTTCTTTTTCTGCGAAGGACCTCAAATGCTCTGATTTACGGGTTCTGCTAAAGATCATGCTAAACATCGTGCTAATCGAAAAAGTGTTTGCATAGAGTGTCATCTTATGCAGAGACCTTTAATAGCTGCATAAGTTTCGCTGCGAGGTCAGGATTCTCCTGAATTAGTTTCAAAATTTCGGCTGGGTCAAGAGTTGCTGCTGTCTCACTCTTTTTTTCAAGTGATGGATAAAAACTTGATTCAACCATCGAGGCAAGCTGCTGCTTTTCGGCTTCAAGCGCTTCATTGTAATGATGCATAAGTACTTCAGGGGATTGCCCAGCGTTAGCAGCGACAAGTTGATAATTGTTTTTCGTCAATCTGATTTTGTGCATCTGCCCTGACTTGCGTAGGCCCTGAAGATCAATTTGATCTGTGATATTCATTGTACTCTGCCATTCCTTAAAGGATTTGCAGAGATTATTTGGATCAACAGGGCGTCCATCGGGTTGACAAATCAGAAAACCGTTGTCCTGATATTCTGGACCAAGGAGTTCTTTCGCTTTGTTGATTTCCGCAATGCGCTCTTTGATTTCTTGAACCAATGGACGAGTTAGGTACTGTTTTCTCAAACTGCCCTCCGTCTTCGGCGTTTTTAGGACAAGGCGGCTTTTAGCGTTAGAAAACTGCTTTGGAAAAACTTTAGCTATTTTTTCTTTGGAAAGAGTTTTGAGGGACTCGTCAGAGACACGCTCGAGAATCTGGGATATCCACATGCTGCCTTCATTAAGGTTAATTGAGTTGATATCGATAGCAACAATTTCCCCCGCTCTGAGTGAACAAATAAAAGCGAGATGTACCGAGAGATGGAGAATGGGATCATTCTGAATTTGGTCGAGAATTTTTGAGATGTGCTCAGAAGACCAGGCTTTGCGCTTCTTGTAGTGCTCAGACGGACCTTTGGTGTTGGGAATTTCCGAGATATAGTTCCATCGTTTTGCTGTTTCAAAGCCAAGAGTAAGAATGTTATAGCACTTTTTTACGGTTCCAGAGCTCAGAGTCGGAATCTCCGAAGCACATTTGCCATAACTTTTGCTTCCACGACATGGTTTTTGAAAAAGATAGTCAATGAAGCCGTCAATAGCGCTGCTCGTAATAGAGCTCATGACCCAATCACCAAAGTAAGGGTAGATGTGTGTTTCCAGATTTTGACGATAGCTGTCGTAGGTCTTGGGCGAGAAGTTCCGTTTCCTTGCATAGATCGGCAAAAAGCGCTCCATGAATTCTCGGTAGGTCTTGCTCATATTGTCTTCATTTTCGATGGACGGAGGCTCGACAACAACTGCTACATTTTCTGCGGCGATTTTTTGAGCTGTTTTCTCAATGGCCTTTTTGCGGCGATACTCAGCAGCCTCATGAGTAATATCAGATGCCCTATTTTGAGTTTGGAGATAGTCGATGTATGCTTTGCGCTGTATCGCCTCCAACTCCGAGGAATAGGATTCCCATTGCTGTTTACGTTTTCCGTCAATCGTCTTATAGGTGTAGACGATGTTGTGAGATGTTCCACGAATAGTATATGTTGCCATAACGGTTCCTTTCTTGTTCGATGCTCTATGGCTGATCCAACGCATTGAACCAAGAATCAAAAGACTCTTTATGAATGCGCAGGCACCGCTTCCCAAGCCGAATGACCTTAAAATCAGCTGTGTGCTCGCAGAGGTAATAGGTCTTGCGGAGACTAATCCCAAGGATTTTAGAGACCTGTTCGACGGTGTAGGTACGTTGAACATTGTTGCTGCAAATTTGGTCAGACAAGGTAATACCTCCTATTGCAGCTTGGAAACCGTTATAGAATGCAATAGTGCCTCCTTTCCTAATTGTTTAGCAGGGTAGGCACATTATACACTCCATAATAGCGGTTGCCAAGCATAAAATTCTTGTAGAGTTGTGATTTCATTTCTGGACCATTTCCTGCGCCCTCGATTCAGGCCGCGTATTTGCAGGCTGCCGCTATGCAGCACTTCCTCGGCAGGTACGCAAGAGCATACTGTCAGCCAATCCTGTATAACTTCCAGACGAATCTATGTGGCCGCGCTATTCTATGCGGTGTTTTCAAGGTTCAAGGCATATCTATTAGCCGTTCACACAATAAATACGGAGAAACATAGACAAATTTTGCAAGTTACAGAAAAAGTTAATAGATAAGCCCTCGTAAAACGTAGTCGTTTTACGAGGGCTTAATATTTGTCCAATAAAATTCTATCACTGCAAAGAAAAAATATCAGCTATCCTGTCCCAAAATACACCTCGCTGTCGTATTTAAGAGAATGAAGGGAGGTGAGATTAGTGAAAAAGCGTTTCTTTTGCATGTCTCTTATTCTGGTGATGCTTCTTTCTGTTTCGGCACATGCGATCCAAAGCCGCAGCATTACCTCGGTGCCCCACCTGAGCTTCGATGGGAATAACGCCTCATGTGTAATTCAGATTGTCGGCGATAAGATGACAGATGAGATTTCGGCGACGATGGAACTCCGGTGTGGCAGCGATTTGATCGCAAGCTGGAACGGAAGCGGATCTGGCATTTTGAAGATGACAAAAAGTGCGGCAGTCAAAAAGGGAAAAACCTATACCATGGTTGTCAATTTTTCCGTGAATGGAATAGAGCAATCCCCGGTTACTATCAGTGCCACAAATGGCTAAAAGATGAATAGTAAAGGGGCTCCAGTTAACGCCTGATAACTTAATATATTTCAATGCCTTACCGAATATTACAGGAAGCGCTAATACCCTCCTTTATACTACCGCCAGTATTAACCAGTCAATTCTCAACGATATTCAGTCGTGCAATGGCAGAGTGATGGTTTTGAACACTATCAGCTATATTGATAACGCCGCGCACCCCGCTGTGATGGGATGGCCCACTACCAGCATTCCGGTCCCCTACAACGCTACTGAAATTGTTTCTCGAGTCAATTAATGGAAAGAAGATGGATTGTATTATGAAAAAAATCAAAAGAGCATATATACTGCTGTTTGTATGCGTCATGACAGTTTGCTTTTCTGGATGTCAAAATCAGTCTGATGTCTCCTCTGAAGATGTAGAAAACTCATTGTTCATGGAATGGTGTAGCCGGTTTCGTGCTTCGAATGAGCCCTTAATTCTGATTACTTTCCCTGATGGGACGTCAACCTCACTTGTAGGTGAGAACGCTGTTACTGCGGCATCGGATATGGAGAAGGCGCTTACGGCGCTTACTGCGGATGATTTTTCTGTTCTGCAAGATTGTTCTGCATCCACAGATGCTCCTTACATTATCGTCTCCGACAATTTAACCGAATATAAGTTTTCACCTACCGATAATGGCGTTATTGTAACAGGAACCCCTGATACACGGGAGGATTTTTTGAGTGAGGATGAATTATTGGTTATAAACGACACTGACTTCGCTAAAGTGGTAGATGGCCTCTTGAGCGATGAATAGTGTCATATATTAGCCGTAAAGACTATGGCTTCGGCTGCTTTTGTGATTGGGCTAATACATACCTGATAAACCCTTGCCATTCTGGAAAAATGGAATGGCAAGGGTTACTTCTGAAAAGCTTAATCAACCTTATTTCCGGTGCTGACAGGCACTACAATTACTGGACACCTTTTTCCCGCTTTGTTATAATACCAACATAACAGGTAGGGAGCCAAGACTATGCTGATTTATCTTCAAACGATCGAGACAGAAGAAGACAAGAGCAAATTCGAAGACATATACCGGGAATACCGTGGGCTTATGTACTATGTCGCCTATAAGCGTTTGCACCATGAACAGGATGCGGAGGACGCAGTACATTACGCTTTTATGAAAATAGCTGAAAATATCAAAATAATTGATCCGGTGAGTCCAAAAACAAAGCAGCTCGTCGTAACTATAGTTGACAACAGAGTGACTGATATGCTGCGAATGAATGGCCGCCATCCCACTGCGGAATATAACGATGAAATTCTTAATCAACTGAGTGCAGAACTTCACACAGATGATTTGCTAACAGAGGCTATTCTTAAGTTGCCGGAGCAGCAACGTCATGTTATCTGGTTGAAATATTATCATGGCTACAATTTGCGTGAAATTTCAAAGATGTTGGGAATTACGTTATCTTGGGCGCAGAAAATCGATCAGAGAGCGAAAAAGCAACTCGAGATACTGTACAAAGAAGGAGGCGGCGAATTTTGATCACTGATGAGCGACTACGCGCGGCTGCTGAAAAATCCAGCAACTTATATCTGCGTTATATGGAAGAAGGTTACGACGCGATTCGTCCTCATGAGTTTTCTGAACCGTTTGAAAGAAAAATCAGAAAGCTGAAAAAGCGCGCAGATCATCCTTATTTCTATAAAATGATGCACAAAGTTGCCGTTATTATACTTGCAGTCCTCATTGGCGGAAGTGCTTGGCTGGCCGTCGATACAGAGGCTAGAGCATCTTTTTTTGGATGGGTCAAAGAGGTGTACGAAGAGCTGTTTATATATCATTTTGAGGATGGGCGTACCAGCAATGAAGGAAAGAATAACTACTATTTAACTTGGATCCCCGAAGGATATACACAGATATTAGAAGATAGTGTAGGAAATACTTCGTCGGTCATTTATATGAATGACGAGGGTGAGATACTGAAATTCTATTATGCAAGTCCGCCAGATGAGACATTCTGGCAAATCGAGTCAACAAATACTGCCGTTGAAAAGGTAACCGTAGATGGCTGCACTGCCGACATTTTGATCAGCGATGACGCTGCTATCGGTAACACAATCGTATGGATGACTGCTGACAACGCTGGATTTTTCATATCCGGATTCTTCACTGCCAAAGATCTGGTTAGGTTAGCAGAAAGTGTTTGCGAAAAATAAATAGCCGTTGTGTCCAAAAACTCCCTCCCTTGTCGTATTTAGTTTTATGAGAGGGGAGGGATGTTTTAGTAGGAAATACAGCGGTAGTAAACTAATTGGTACCCAAAAGGAAGATATTACATTTATGCAGGATTTGCTCGATATGACCTCTGGTGCATTTGTAACGGTCGTTATCGCTGCACTCGGATTTAATCCTCTTGGAGCTTTTGCGGCAGGAGTACTTTTAGGAAAGATTTGCAATATTGGCGGGACGGTGCACCCAGATGGTATCCACGCTATTTCTGTAAGAGTCCTTTCGTATCAGCGCCCCAGCGGTCCGGGGGTTATCGGGTACGGGACGGTAACATAGTTGTACACAAAATGGTATGCAAGCGCCAATCAGCAGAACTATATTGAAGACGCTGATACGGTTGTGTATCGCTGTATGAATGGATAATAACATGGAAAAATTACCTAAGAATATCACACAGTATGTGATAAGCCTTGCACTATTTTTGACCGTTATGATTTTACTTCCAGTCAAGGCATATCCAAAGCACTGGAGCGATTTGCTTTTTATTGCTTTTGGATTTGCATTTTTTGCGCTCCGAGCGGTAGAAGAAAAGAAAAAATCTGCGTGGTTTGATTTATGCTGTGTTGGGGCACTTCTATTAGAGAGCGTTGTTTTGCTGTTGATAGGTTGACAGCTAAGTTGACCCTTCCGGAGTGTCACCTGATAGCGAACTTACTATCAGGTGACACTCCTTTTTGCAGCGTGAGAGTGTATCTGTGCTGATATGCATAGCATTTGATGTTACTGCTGCTCGACGCCACAATAGCTAACAAAACCTATTTGAGACACAATATGAAGGAGAAAAAGTATTGACTTGTCATATATATTGTGTTACACTTTGCCCGTAAATGAGTTTTGCGCAATTTCCCTTTGGGCATAGGTCAATGATCTGTGTGTGGAGTGATCCACCTGCGCACGTTGTCAGGTTTGTACGTTTTTGTCAGTAGTATTGCTGTGCCATGAAAGCCGGCTGCTGCTGGCTTTTTTGTTTTACGGGGCACCGCCCCATGCTGCGGGAATGACGAGAGTTTGCTGTCAGGCAAACATACTGGATTTTACCAGGATCGTTGTTCCCGCTTTTTTGCGCCCAAATGCCGAAAGGCTTTGAGGATATATCATCAAGAAAGGTGGAAACAAGAAATGAAATTCAGACGAAAATGGAAACCCGGAGGGCATCCCAGACGTTCCTTCCGACCGTACCACAGGTACAGAGAGAAGCGGCTTTTGAATAAGCCGCGCATCAAATATGAAACCGAGGAGGAATGCATCCATGGAAAACGCAAAGTGTTACGCTCCGCAAATTCTCGTCGGTACAGAAGGTCTGCCGCGTGAACAATGGCTGGAATACCGGCGCAAGGGCATCGGCGGAAGTGACGCCGCTGCCGTTCTCGGGATTTCACCATTCCGTACCGGCCGGGATCTCTACTATGACAAGCTGAATATCGTCACAGCGGATGATGCCGAAAACTGGGTCCAGTTGGAAGTTGGAACCCTGCTGGAGCCACTGGTTGCCAAGATCTTCGCTCATAAGACGGGCTATAAGATCTACCGCCGGCCATTCATGTTCCGGCATCCCCAATATCCTTGGATGCTGGCGGATCTGGATTACATGGTGGAGCTGCCGGACGGTACATCAGCCATCCTTGAGATCAAGACCACGAACTATAATGCCAAGGATAACTGGTGGTACAACGGCGAGGAAATCGTTCCTATCTACTATGAATCGCAGGGGCGGCACTACATGGCGGTCATGAACATTGACCGGGTCTACTTCTGCTGCCTTTACGGAAATTCGGAAGACGAGGCAATCATCCGCCGTATCGACCGTGACATGGCCTATGAAGAAGAACTGATTGCTTTGGAACGGGACTTCTGGGAGAATCATGTCCTAACAAAAACGCCGCCTCCCTATGTGGAAGCGGACGGTGACCTGATCCTCGAAAGCCTGCGGCGAAAGCTGGGGCCTGCGGACAAGGACGCGCCTCCCATACTGCTGGGACAGACGCAGTTTGGGCAGTTGTCCATGCTTCTTTCCCTGCAAGAGCAGAAAAAGACGCTGTCGGCTGATGTGAACAAACTGGACAAGGACATCAAGCGGTTGAAGGGTATGCTCATCGAGCGATTGGGCACAAGCTGCACCGCCGTGTATAACGGTCTTGCGGAGAGCTACACCATAACCTACAATCCGGTACGCTCCGCAGGCATATCGAAGGACGCCTTAGAGCGTTTGAAGGACGAACACCCTGATATTTACGATCAGTATGTCACGGTGTCTGAATGGCGAAGATTCCATGTGAAAAAAGCTGCTTTGCAGGCAGCGTGAAAGGAAACGGAGGTGATGTGCTGTGAGCATTGTTGCAGCACTGGACAAGGTACTGTTTTTCAATGCGTCCAGCAAATATTCTGTCCTTCGGATGAAGACGGAGGACAGCAGCGTACCCACAGAGGCCCGGAGTCCCTACCGCTATCACGACCACCTGATCCGCTTTACCGCCGTTGGCATCGAATTGCCGCAGACGGATACGGTGAAGATCAAGATGGATGGAGAGTGGAAGGACGGAAAATACGGACTTCAGCTTCAGGTCGATCATTGGCAGGAGATCGTGCCGCCCACATTGGAGGGCGTCCGCAATTATCTTGCCTCCGGTCTGCTGAAAGGCATCGGAGAGAAGACCGCCGACGCGATCATTGAAAAGTTTGGCATCAATGCTCTGGAGATTCTGGAGCATCAGCCAGACCGGCTTCTTGAGATTCGCGGCATTACGAAGGAGCGGCTTGCGGAGATCAAGGACGCCTATGCGGAAACCAGCCGGATGCGTGTCCTGATGACCCTGCTGGCTCCATTCAAGGTCACGCCGACGACCGCGCAGAAGATCTATCAGCATTTCGGTCCTGCCTGTGCGGACATTGTGAGACAGAGTCCCTTCAATCTCTGTCAGGTGCCGGGGTTCGGCTTCAAGAGGATTGACGCCATCGTACAAAAATCCGGTGGAGATCTGCGTGATCCGAAGCGCGTCCACGGTGCGCTCTTTTATGCGCTGGAGGACGCACGGACAAAGGACGGACATCTCTATCTGGAGGCAGAGGCTCTGCTCAAAGCGGCTATGCAGCTGCTCAATGAGCGGATACCCCTCCCGCAGATGCGCGTCCCCATGAGCCAGGTCGAACAGGAATTGTCTGCCATGATCCGGCAGGACGAGGTGGTATCGAATCACGGCAACGTGTATCTGCCCAAGCAATTCCTGCAGGAGAGCGAAACCGCACAGAAAGCGGTAGAGCTGTTTCTGGCAAAGCCGACGGTGGTAGACATTGCGCAGCCGTTGGAGCGAGTAAAGAATAGCTTAGGGCTCAACCTGTCCAAACGCCAGTCAGAAGGCGTGGAAATGGTGTTCCGGCATAACCTGTCCATCATCACAGGCGGCCCCGGCACCGGCAAAACCACGGTTCTGAAAACGGTGATCGAAGTGTACCGTCAACTCTATCCGCGGCAGAAGATCGTACTCGGAGCGCCCACAGGTAAGGCGAGCCGGCGTATGGCGGAGGCAACGGGGATCGATGAAGCACAGACGCTCCACAGCATCCTGAAGCTTCACGGTGATTCGGAATCGAAGAAAGACCGGGAACGGAAACCGCTGGAAGCAGGGCTCCTGATCGTGGACGAGACTTCCATGGTCGATATGTGGCTGATCCATCAGCTCTTTTCACGCTTGCGCCCCGGCACCAAAGTCCTTTTGGTCGGTGATGCAGACCAGTTAGAGAGTGTGGGCGCCGGTGATGTATTTCACGAGCTGATCGGCTCCGGCGTTGTGCCAGTCACGGTGCTGGATGAGATCTTCCGTCAGGCACAGGATAGCCTGATCGCCCACAATGCCCGTTTTATCAACGAGGGCAAAACGACGCTCTACTATGGTGAGGACTTTGCCTTTCACAAGGCAGAGAGCCAGGAGGAGACTGCCGGCATCATCCGTGAGCTGTATCAGGAGCAGATCGCCGCAAAAGGAATCGAGCAGGTGGAGATTTTATCGCCGTTCCGCTCCGAGGGCGAGGCATCGGTCAACAGCCTGAATGAAGCTATCCGCGAGGAGATCAACCCCACAGCGCCGCAGACGCCGGAGATCGTGTACGCCGGAAAGATATTCCGCCTCAATGACCGCGTGATGCAGATGCGGAATAATTACGACATCAAGCTGTATGACCGCTCCGGCAAGCAGGTCGGCGAGGGTGTTTTCAACGGTGACATCGGCACGATCCGCAAGATCAGCGGTACCAATGTCGTGATCGAGTTTGACGGCCGCTATATGGATTGCCCACAGGTACTTCTGGATGATTTGGAGCTGTCCTATGCCATTACGATCCATAAATCCATGGGCTCGGAGTATGATACGGTCATTATTCCGCTGCTGGCTGCCCATAATGTGCTCCTAACACGGAATCTTCTCTACACGGCAATCACGCGTGCCAAGCGCCGCGTGCTGCTGGTGGGTGAGAAACGGGCGCTGTATACTCAATATTAAGGATGTATACCCAATTCAACCTGGTACGGAGGAATGGAAGAAGCTGGAGACGTTACAGAGTAAAATAGCTGCTTGCGAAATTCCAAAGGAAACATTGCACCAAATGTCTACGGAATCACTTATCGAAGCAGTTTTATATTAGCCGGAGCGGGAGACACCTGCCAATTCGCACAGGTCTTTCACGGTGAGAATGT